>Ga0302325_10005309_pt1 | contig 29342 bp, 25 predicted proteins | sample Palsa_T0_2_FD_201948 | JGI IMG/M metagenome (GOLD analysis project Ga0302325, IMG submission 201948) | Peat permafrost microbial communities from Stordalen Mire near Abisko, Sweden - Palsa_T0_2 | ecosystem: Environmental > Terrestrial > Soil > Palsa > Peat permafrost | place: Sweden: Abisko...
CGACCGGCGCCGCCGGCTCCACGTTGTCCGCGTCCCCCGCCGCGCTCACGACGCCGCCACCAGTTCCGCCTCCAGGTCGGGGCCCGCGCTCCCCGTCACCTGGGCGGCCACGAAGCGCCCCACCAAGTGCTCGCTGGCCGACGCCGGGAACTGCACCACACCGTCGATCTCGGGCGCCTCGCGGTGGCTGCGCCCCTGGCCCGGCCGGTCGACCAGCACCTCGATGCGCCGCCCGACCATCTCCCCACGCCGCTGCGCGGTGATGCCATCCTGCAGCTCGCTGCACTCGATCAGCCGCTCGGACATGAGGCCGGGGGCCACGGTGTCGGGCAACGTGGCGGCATGGGTGCCAACTTCGGAAGAGAAGGGAAAAAACCCCGCCCAGTCGAGCTGACTGTCCTCGAGGAATTGCAGCAGCTGATCGTGGTCGTCCTCGGTCTCACCGGGATAGCCGACAATGAACGAGGACCGGAAGGCGGCGTCGGGATAGCGCCGACGGATGGCCGCGATGCTTGTCCCGAAGCGCGCCCCGTCGCCCCAGCGGCGCATCCGGCGCAGATGGGGCCCCGAGGCGTGCTGGAGGGACAAGTCGAAATAAGGGCAGCCGGTGTCGCCCATCACCTCGATCAGACCGTCGGTCAGCTCAGATGGATACAGGTACAGGAGACGAGTTCGCGCCACCCGGGCACTGACCGCCTTGACCAGGGGAATGATGTCGCCCGGCCGGCCGATGTCGCGGCCGTACCACGCCAGATCCTGGGCCACCAGCACGATCTCGGCCACCTCCAGGGCGTCCACCTCGGCCAGGATGTCCTCAATCGAGCGCGAGCGCTGCTTGCCCCGAAACGACGGGATGGCGCAGAACCCGCACGCCCGGTCGCACCCCTCGGCCACCTTGACGTAGGCCCACGGGGAACCGGACCTGGGCCGGGGCAGGTTGAGCAGATCGAACGAGGGCACTGGCTTGCTGCGACCGAGCGTGAGCGTCACCGGTACGTTGAACCCGCTCACCTGGTCGACCTCGGGCAGGGCGGCGGCCAGCTCGTCGCCGTAGCGCTCGGCCATACAGCCGGTCACGACCAGGCGCGCCCCCTCGGCCCGGCGATCGGCCAACGCCAGCACAGTCTCGATCGACTCCTGCCGGGCCGCCTCGATGAACGCACAGGTGTTGACCACGACCAAGTCGGCCAACTCCGGGCTGGTCGCCTCGGTGTAGCCATCGGCCAGCAGGGTGCCCACCAGCTTGTCCGAGTCAACCTCGTTCTTGGGGCAGCCGAGCGTCTCGACCCAGTACCGCCTGGACACAGGTATCAGCCTAGTTTCCAGCCGCTGGATGGGAGGCTTCGACCACGGTGTGAATCCCCCCGCGCACCAGCCAGTCGGTTCGCACCGTGATGCGCCGAGGTTGGAGCGTCGAGATGCAGTCATCCAGGATCTGATTGGTGACCGCCTCGTGGAATGTCCCCACCTGGCGGTAGTGCCACAGGTAGAGCTTGAGCGACTTCAACTCGACGATCCACTGGTCGGGAACGTAGGTGATGGTCACCGTGGCGAAGTCCGGTTGGCCCGTCATGGGACAGACACAGGTGAACTCCGGGGTTTCGCAGCGCACTTCATAGTCCCGACCCGGCGCCGGGTTGGCAACTCGCACCAACTCCGGGCTTGGGCCGGGCTGGTCGTTCATAGCCGCTCGATAGTGACCTACATCACTTCTTGGCGCCGAGCATGCGGTTCATCTTGGTTCCGCACACCGGGCACAGTCCCTGGGCGGCCCGTCGGCCGTTGGCCAACTCGACCTCGGTACCATCGAATTCCCGCTTCTCGCGGCACTTCACGCAGTATCCCTCATGGGTTGCCATGGGCTCTATCTCCTCGCTCCGGCCGCCATGCGACCACGTGACACTACGGGGTTTCAACACAGATGTGTCGAGGTCCGCTAGAATATGTTGCTCGTCACAGCTGCTCTGCGGCATAGAACTGCATGACGCGGCGTTACACCATTGCTGGGTCGTGTCTGGCCCTCCAGTAAGGATAGGAAGGAAGGAAGGAGTGCGGTTGCCCAAGATTCGTCATGAGCGCGAAGAGGACTTGGTCCGTTTGTACCTGGACGAGGTCGGTCGTTACCAACTACTGACCAAGGACGACGAAGCTCGCCTCGGCCAGTTGGTACAGGCCGGCCAGGAGGCGCAGGCGGCGTTGGACTCTTCAGCTGCCCTCAGCCCTGCTGAGCGGCGGCGCCACCAGCGCGGCGTGCGCGCTGGCGACGAGGCAGCCGACACCTTCGTGAAGGCCAACCTCCGGTTGGTGGTGTCGGTGGCCAGCAAGTACCAATGGTCGGGCCTCCCGTTGCTCGACCTCATCCAAGAAGGGAACCTGGGCCTGATCCACGCGGTCGAGAAGTTCGACTGGCGGAAGGGCTTCAAGTTCTCCACCTATGCCACGTGGTGGATTCGCCAGGCCATCGGCCGGGCCATCGACAACGCCGGGCGCACCATCCGGCTGCCTGGCCACGTAGGCGACCAGATCCGCAAGGTGAAGCGGGCCCAGTCAACCCTCGAGGCCCGCTTGGGCCGGCTCCCCACCGACGCCGAGGTGGCGGCGGAGTGCGAGTTGACCGAGCAGGCGGTGGCCGATCTGCTCCGCTACGACGACGAGCCCATCAGCCTGGCCGGCCGGGTAGGCGAGGGCGGCGACACCGAGTTCGGCGACCTGATCGCGGACAAGGATGCCGAGAGCCCGTTCGACGTGACCGCCGCCAACCTGTTGTCGGAGGACATCGAGCGCCTGCTGGGCGTGTTGGCGGAGAGCGAACGCCGGGTGCTGTGGCTGCGCTATGGCCTGGACCGGGGCGAGCCCCGGACGCTGGACGAGGTGGGTGCGGCGCTGGAGTTGTCCGGTGAGCGAATCCGCAAGATCGAGCGCAACGCCCTGCGCAAGCTGCGGGCCGACCTGGTCGGCACCGACGCCCACGAGCTCCTAGCGAGCTAATCGCTGTTTGGCTCTAGGCCCGATATCCAATCGTTGTCCCAACGACGATTAGATATCGGGCCTAGCGGCGCGTCACTCCTTGGAAGTCGGCGTCCAGCTGCAGCACCTGGCCGGTGAGCCCGACCTCGGCTAGGAGCTTGGCCCCCGCCTCGGCCACCCGCGACGCCGTGCCACTGGTGCATAGGCCGAGGATGCTCGGCCCCGCCCCCGACCATGAGGAAGCGAGCGCGCCAGCCACCACCAAGCCGGCCAGCAACCGCTCCGCCTCGGGGAAAAGGGGCGCCCGGTAGCGCTGGTGCAGCCGATCCTCGGTCGAGGCCGGCAGGAGGCAGCGATGATCGGCCAGGCCCGCGATCAAAAGCCCCATGCGGCCCAGATTGAACCCGGCATCGCCGTGGGGCACCGAGGCGGGCAGGGCGGCGCGGGCCTGTTTGGTCGGCAGCTGCTGCTCGGGCACCAGAACCACGAACACCAGGTGGTGGTCCAGCGGCAGGCGTTCGCACACCGGCGCACCGTTGACCATGGCGGCCGCCACCAGGCCGCCCCTGGTGGAGGCGGCGGCGTTCTCCGGGTGGCCGTCGATGCGGGTGCCCGCCGCCAGCGGGTCCGATGCTCCCGCCGCGGCGGCCGCGGCCACGGCCAGGGCGGCCGAGGAACCGAGGCCCCGGCCGACCGGGATATCGGAGTGCACGGTGATGGCCAGCCGGTCGTGGCCGGTGACCTCGGCCGCCACCCGGGCCGCCAGATGGGTGGCATCGGCGGGCAGGCTGGCCCCTTCCCCGCTGGTGGACACGCTGAGCTGCTCGGCCGGCTCCACGCTGACCTCGACGTACAGCGCCAGCGCCACCGCCAGGACGTCGAAGCCCGGGCCCAGGTTGGCCGACGAGGCGGGAGCCCGAGCTCGCATGGCCCGAGAGTAACCGCCCTGGCCCGGCCTTCCCGCGGGGCCCGGCCTCCGGCCCGGCCGCTTCCGCCGGGCCGCGAGGCGGACCGCCGCCAGTGGGTGCCGACCTATTGGGCCCGCTGGTCCAGCTCTTCCACCGTCATCAGCACCGCCCGGGCCTTGGAGCCCTCGGAAGGGCCGACCACGCCCCGCTGCTCCAACAGGTCCATCAGCCGGCCGGCCCGGGCGAAGCCCACCCGGAGCTTGCGTTGCAGCATCGAGGTGGACCCCAGTTGGCTGCGCACCACCAGTTCCAGCGCCTGTTCCATCAGCAGGTCGTCGTCCTCGGCGTCGTCAGACCCACCGCCAGGCGCACCTGCCCCGCTCACCTCGTCACCCTCGACCCCGTCGACGTAGCAAGGCTCCGATTGCCGGCGCCAGTGGGCCACCAGCTTGCGCACCTCGTCCTCGCCCACCCAGGCCCCCTGGATGCGGCGGGGCACGCTGGACGACGCCCCCAGCAGCAGCATGTCGCCCTGACCGATCAGGCGCTCGGCCCCCGGCTGGTCAAGGATGACCCGGCTGTCGGCCAGCGACGACACGGCGAAGGCCAGGCGGGACGGGATGTTGGCCTTGATGACGCCCGTGATCACGTCGACCGACGGCCGCTGAGTGGCGATGACCAAGTGAATGCCCACCGCCCGGGCCATCTGGGCGATGCGGCAGATTGACTCCTCTACGTCGCGCGCCGCCACCATCATCAGGTCGTTGAGCTCGTCCACCACGACCAGGATGAAGGGCAGGCGCTCATACTCCGGCTGCGCCGGACCCAGGTCGGCGACAGGCGGGGCGGGCTGGGTGTCACAATCAACAGCCTCAGACGCGGACTCGGGGTCGCCGCCGTCGGGTCGCAGGTCGCCCCGGTCAAACGCCGCGTTGTAGCCGGTGATGTCGCGCACCCCGACCTCGGCCAGCAGGTCGTAGCGACGCTCCATCTCGTGCACCGCCCAGGCCAGGGCGTTGGCCGCCTTCTTGGGGTTGACCACCACCTGGGTCAGCAGGTGGGGCAAGCCGTTGTACTGGCCCAGCTCGACCCGCTTGGGATCGATCAGGATCATCCGCACCTGGTCGGGGGTGGCCCGGCACAGCACCGAGGTGATGAGCGAGTTGATGCAGCTCGACTTGCCCGCCCCGGTGGCCCCGGCGATCAGGATGTGGGGCATCTCGGCCAGATTCGCCATGACGGCCCGGCCCGCGATGTCCCGGCCCATGGCCACTTCCAGAGGATGGCGGGCCTGGTGGGCCTCGACCGAGCACAGGATGTCGCCCAGCGCCACCAGTTGGCGCTGCTTGTTGGGCACCTCCACGCCGATGGCCGAGCGGCCGGGAATGGGGGCCAGGATGCGCACATCGGCCGACGCCATGGCGTAGGCGATGTCCTTGTTGAGGCTGGTCACCTTGGCCACCTTGACCCCCGGCCCGAGCTCCAGCTCATAGCGGGTCACGGTCGGTCCAACCGTCATGCCCACCAACCGCGTCTCCACCCCATGGGCCGCCAGCGAGTCCTCGAGAGTCTGGCCCAGGGCCTCCACCAGCTTTTTGTCGACCTCGGCCGCCTTGGCCCGCTTCAGCAGGGCCAGCGGGGGCAAGCGCCAGGCGCCTTGTTGGGCCGCCGGGCCCAGTGCGATCTTCAACTGGTGGGGGTCGCCCGGCGCCGGCAGCGAGACCTCGACCTTGGGCCGCGGTTCAACCGAAGGCTCCGACTCTGGTTCCGGCTTGGCGGGAGGCGTCGACTCCTCCGCCACCGGCTCGAGGGCCGCTGATTCCGCCGCGGGGGACGCGTTGGCCTTGGCCGCCTTGCGCCGCCGCGACCCGCTGCCCGGGCCGTCCTGGTCGAACAGCGGGCCCGATGTGATCGCGGGATGGCGCTGCGCCGCCGCCTGGCGCTCGTCGGCGCCGCCGATGGTGACCAACCAGATCCCGCCCCGGCGAATGCCCCGACCCAGCCCGCCCAGCAGGTGACCGAGGCGTTGGCCGGCCAACCGCACCGGCGTCCCGGTCACGATCAACAACGACACCGCCAGCACGGTCGCCAACACCAGGCCCGCCCCCCAAGTCCCGAGGAACTGGCGCAACGGTGCCCCCACCAGGGCGCCCGCCATCCCGCCGGCGCCGCGCAACTGGCCCACACCGGGATGGCTCAGGCTCCACTGCACCGGGCCGCGGGCCAGGTGCATCAGGCCGGCCGCGGTGAGAAAAAGGCCCCCGCAGCCCACCGCCACCCGGCCGAGCACGTGGCGGGAGCTGCCCCGGATGAGCACCACGCCGACCAGGACCAACACGGGTGGGAGCAGGACGCGGGCCCAGCCCACGACATCCCCGGTGCCGCTGGCCAACCCCTGGCCCGCCGGCCCGGCCAGGCCGAAGTAGATGCCCAGCCCCGCCAGCACGGCGCCGACCAGCAGCAACACACCCCAAATGTCGTCCGCCTGGCGGCCCAGGGCAGCTGAAAAGGATCGCCCGATTCCGGTGGCCAGGCCCGGCCGGGGCGGCGCCGGGGTCGACTTTCGGGTTGCCGTCCCCGTTGTGCGGGTCCCGGCAGTCCGGGTTCCGGTCGCGGGCTTCTTCGGTGCCGCCTTCTTGGCGGGCGGCGAGGCGGGGCTGCGTTTGGTCGTGGTAGCCACAGTGGTCACAACGGTAACACTGACCCCACCAGTCACAGGAGTATCAGGCCCCGACCACCACGGTTAAACCTCCATGACCACCGGCACGATCATGGGCCGGCGCCGGGTGCGCTCGTGCACGAAGCGCCCGAGCGACTGGCGGGCGTGGCGCTTCAGCGTCTCGTAGTCGGTGCCGCCGCTGGCGGCCGCCTCTTCCAAGCTGGCCGCCACCGCCGCCCGGGCCTCGCCCAACAGCGCCTCGGCCTCGGGGGCGTACACCCAGCCATGGGTGATGATCTCGGGCCCGGTGAGGATTTCCCCCGACTTGGCATCGACGGTCACCACCACCACCACGACCCCTTCAGTGGCCAGCACCTGGCGGTCACGCAGCACGCCCCGGCCCACGTCGCCCACGATGCCGTCGACGTAGAGGTAGCCGGCCGGTACCTGGCCCGCGAAGTCGATCCCGCTGTCGCTTAGTTCGATCACGTCGCCGTCCTCGGCCAACAGGATGGAGGCGGCGGGCACGCCCATCTCCTTGGCCAGCCGGGCGTGATGGGTCAGGTGGCGGAACTCGCCGTGCACCGGGATGAAGGTGGCGGGCTGGGCGATGGACAGCAGCGTCTTCAGTTCTTCCCGCTTGGCGTGGCCGCTGACATGCACTGCGGCCAGGCCCGAGTGCACGACCTCGGCGCCCAGCCGGCACAGGCCGTCGATGACCTTGCCCACCGGCGCCTCGTTGCCCGGAATGGCGTGCGACGACAAGATGACCAGATCCCCGGAGCTGACCTTGACCCGCTTGTTGTCACCTGCCGCCATCAGGGCCAGCGCCGACATGGGCTCGCCCTGGGACCCGGTCGACACGATGCACACCTTGCGGGGATCGATGTCGCCGATCTTCTCAATGTCCACCACCATGTTGTCGGGGATGTGGAGCAGGCCCAGGCTGCGGGCCAGGGCGATGTTCTTGCCCATCGATCGGCCCAAGGTGGCAAGGGTGCGCCCCGAGGCCAACGCGGCGTCGGCGATCTGTTGGATACGGTGGATGTGGCTGGCGAAGCAGGTGATGATGATGCGCTTGTCCTGATGGGCCACGAACAGGTCGCGGATGATGCGCCCGACCGAGCGTTCCGTGTCGGTGTGGCCCGCCTCCTCGGCGTTGGTCGAGTCAGACAGCAACAACCGGATCCCCTCACCCGACGCCAGAGCCCCGATGCGCCCCAGGTCGGTGACCCGCCCGTCCACCGGGGTCAGGTCGAGCTTGAAATCGCCGGAGTGGAGGATGACCCCCTGCGGGGTGTGGAAGGCGGTGGCGAAACCGTGGGGCACCGAGTGGGTCACGGGTATGAACTCGACGTCGAACGGCCCGATCTGGCGGCGCTCACCGTCGTGCACCGGGTGCATGACGGTGCGGTGCAACAGTCCCGCTTCCTCGATCCGGCTGCGGGCTAGGCCGAGCGTCAACGCCGAGCCGTAGGTCGGCACCTCCAACTCGCGCAGCAGGAAGCTGAGCCCGCCCACGTGGTCCTCGTGGCCGTGGGTCAGGATGCACCCCTCGACCCGATCGGCGTTGTTGCGCAGGTAGGTGAAGTCGGGCAGCACCAGGTCGATGCCCGGCATGTCGAGGTCAGGGAACATGACCCCGCAGTCGAGGATCATGATCCGGCCATCGACCTCCAGACAGGCGCAGTTGCGACCGATCTCCCCCAGCCCGCCCAGAAAGACGAGCCTGACCGGGTCAGCCAACGATGGCCTGCGAACTGCTCCCCGACCCTCGGAGCCGGCCCAGGACCTCGGTCGCCCGGGCCTCCAAGCCAACAGGGCCTGGACCCATGGGCAACCGGCACTGGCCCGCGGGCAGACCGAGCGCCCGCATCATGGCCTTGGCCGGGATGGGGTTGGGCGTCAGGTCACCGGTTTGGAAGGCCCAGGACTCCAACAGCCGGGCGTTGATCCGGCGAGCCTCATCCACGTCGCCTTTGAAGAACGATGCCACCATGGCGCCGATCTCCTCGCCCGCCCAGTGGGCCGCCACGCTGATCAGGCCGGCTGCGCCCACCGCCAGCAGGGGCAGGGTCAGCCCGTCGTCGCCCGAGTACAGGTCGAAACCCATGGGCGCCTCAGCGATGAGGCGGGCCGACGCCGTCGGGTCGCCCGCCGCGTCCTTGACCCCGACGATGGTCGGGACCTCGCGGGCCAGGGTTACCAGGGTCTCGTGCGCCACTGTGCGGCCGGTGCGAATGGGGATGTCGTAGATCAACACGGGCAGGCTGGATGCGCCCGCGATGGCCCGGAAGTGACCGCCCAGCCCGGCCTGGGGCGGGCGGTTGTAGTACGGGGTCACGGCCAGGATGCCCGCTACCCCCACCTCAGCCGCCCGCTTGGTCAAGGCCACGCTGTGGGCCGTGTCGTTGCTACCGCTGCCCGCGATTACGGGCACGGTGACGGCGGCGGCCACCGCCGACCACAGTTCGACCTTCTCCTCATCGGACAGCACGGGGCTCTCGCCCGTCGTCCCCGCCAGCACCAGGCCTTCGCTGCCGTGCTGCACCAGCCAGCGGGCCAGCGTGACGGCGCCGTCGACATCGAGCGCCCCGACGTCGTCGAACGGCGTGATCATGGCGGTGAGAACGGCGCCGAAGCGCCCCGGGCTCATGGCCGGAATCCTACCCGCCCCCCGGTCGGACGACGCCCGACTATTCGGAGGGCTCTGCTGTATCGGAAGGCTCCGAGGACCCTTCTGCCAATTGGAACATCTGGTACTCCTCGCCCGTGTCGGTCCAGTTCTCGAACTGGATCACGCCCAGGTCGACGAACTTGCGGCGCAGCCACCCGTCGGCTGCGTCCAGCAGCCCCAGCTTCTTGCAGTTGGGCACGATCTTGGAGAACAGCAGCTGCTGGAACACCTGGCGGTCGGCCGAGCCCTCCATCAACGTGATGGCGTCGGCCATGGGCACCCCCATGCGCTCCCACACCTCTTGTTGCAGGATGCGGTCACGCATGCGCACCGCTGCCTCGAAGGCGAACTCCTGGCGCTCGTGGATCTCCGCCGCCGTCAGGTTCTGGTAGAAGTCCTGCAGGCTGAGGACACCGAAGGCGACATGGCGGGCCTCGTCGGCCATGACGTACCGCAGCAACTGCTTGAGCAGCGGCTCCCCGGTGAGCTGGTAGATGAACCCGAAGGCGGCCAGCGCCAGCCCCTCGACCATGATTTGCATGCCCAGGTAGGTCATGTCCCAGCGGGTGTCGGAGATGATGTCGTCCAACAGCGCCCGTAGGTGGACGTTGATCGGGTAGTGGCCCGAGAGCTTGGTGTCGAGATAGCGGGAGAAGACCTCGAGGTGCCGGGCCTCGTCCATCACCTGGGTGGCGGCGTAGTACTTGGCGTCGATCCACGGCACGTTCTCCACGATGCGGGCGGTGCAGATCAGCGCACCCTGCTCCCCGTGCATGAACTGGGAAAGGGTCCAGTTCTGGCTCTCCACGCCGAAGCGCATCCAGTCGGCGTCGTTCCAGTGGGCGAAGGCGGTGCCCGACAGGTCGACCCCACGGTCGAAACCGCCTGCCGCGTCCATGCGCAGCGTCAGGATCTTCTCCTGGTCGACCTCGGTCTCCCACGGGAGGTCGTTGGCGTTCCACATCGACGTCTTGGCCTTCTCGTACAACCGGCTCAGCTTGGGACGGGCCCCCTTCTCGTAGTCCCAGGTGAAGATGGTGTCGAACTCGGCGTGGACGTCGTGCACCGCCTCGGTGACGTCGGTGTTGGTCAGCTCAAGCACCGCTCGGTCGGTGGTGCCGGTGATGGTGCGCAGATCGGTAGCCATCGTGAGCAAAACGATACTGTGAGAAATGGACGACGCGACCCGGACCACCTATGAAGCCCGGGCCGGCGAGTGGGCTGAGCGGCGTCCACCCAGCCTGGCGGCGCACGCGGCGGCGTTTTCCCAGCGTTGTCTCCCGGGGCGGCCCATCGTCGACCTCGGTTGCGGCCCGGGCAGCTATTTTCCCAGCTTGGGCCGACCCCTGGTCGGTCTGGACGGCGCATGGGCCATGGTCGAGCTGGCCGCGCGCAGCGGCCCCGATGTCCCGGTGGTGCAGGCCGACCTGCGCCAACTTCCCTTCGCTCCCCTGCGCCTGGGCGGAGCGTGGGCCCGCGCGTCCTACCTCCACCTGCACCGCCATCACCTACCTGTGGCCCTGGCCCAGTTGCACCGGGCGCTGGCCGTCGGGGCCCCACTGGAGATGACGCTGCTGTGCGGCACGGGCGAGGGCGTGTTGGCGGAGGACGATTTTCCCGGCCGGTTTTTCGCCCACTGGCAACCCGACGAGCTGGCGGCGGTGGTGGTTGGTGCGGGGTTCGACCTGGACGAGCCGGTGGGCAGCGGTCCGAGCGGCGAGTGGCTCACGGTTCGGGCGCGGGCCGCTCCTACCCTGCCCGACTTCGTGGGGCCCGACATGAAGGTGCTGGTGTGCGGGCTCAACCCGAGCGTGGTGTCGGCCCAGGCGGGGTTCAACTATTCCGGCGCCACCAACCGGTTCTGGCGGGCCGCCGTGGCCTCGGGTCTGGTGGGGGCCGACCGGGCCCGCCGGCCGTTGGCCATATTGGCGGCCGACCGGGTGGGCCTGACCGACCTGGTCAAGCGGGCCACGCCCCGGGCCGACGCCCTCACTGCGGCGGAATACCGGGACGGGTGGGCCCGGATCCGCGCCCTGGCGGCATGGTTGCAGCCCCAGGTGGTGTTGTTCGTCGGCCTGGCGGGGTGGCGGGTGGCGGTCGACCGCAAGGCCCAGCCGGGTGTGCAGCCGCCGGTCCCCGGCCTCGGTCAGGTGGTCGCCTACGTCATGCCCTCGACCAGCGGCCTGAACGCCGCCACCGGCATGGACGCCCTAGTGGCGCACATGCGCGCCGCCTTGGCCGTGGGGTAGCCCGCCGGTTTTCTGTGCCCGAGCCCGTGAGCCCAGGGGCAGCTAGGAGCCTTCGGTGGAAACCGGCAGCTGGTAGTCGGCGAATCGGTCCCGCAGGGTCTTCTTGGAGAACTTGCCCACCGAGGTCTTGGGCACCTCGTCGATGAACACGCAGCCGTCGGGGACCCACCAGCGGGCCACCTTGGGGCGAAGCCAGTCCAGCAACTCCTCCGAGGTGAGGCTGGCATCGGGTCGCAGGACCACGCAGGCCAAGGGCCGTTCGGACCATCGCTCATTGGGAATGCCGATAACGGCGGCCTCGGCCACCGCGGGATGGGCCATGATCTCGTTCTCCAGGGCGACCGAGCTGATCCACTCGCCCCCGCTCTTGATCAGGTCCTTGGTTCGGTCGACCAGGCGGATGTAGCCCTCCGGGGTCACGGTCCCCACATCCCCGGTACGCAACCAACCGTCGGACGTGAACGACTCCTTGGACCGAGGGTCGTCGTAGTATTCCCGGGCGATCCACGGGCCCCTCACCTGGATCTCGCCGCTCGCCTCGCCGTCCCACGCCAGGTCGTCGGTCAAACCGGGCTCCACGATGCGCAGGTCGACGCAAGCGGAGGGCAGGCCCTGGGTGGAACGCAGGTCGATCAGCTCCTCCTCGCTCAGGCCGTCGAAGGTGGACCGCTGGCCGCACACCGACGCCAGCGGGCTGGTCTCGGTCATGCCCCAGGCATGGAGGATGGGCATGCCGATCATGGCCCGGTACCCCTCGGACAGCGACTTGGGCACGGCCGAGCCGCCGCACACGATCCTGGTCAGGGCGGATAGGTCCCGGCCCTGGAGCAGGGGCAGCACTCCCATCCAGATGGTGGGGACGCCCGCCGCCAAGGTCACCCGCCGGCGCTCCATCAAGTCGGCAATGGCAGGCGGTGTCATGTCGGGCCCGGGGAACACCAGGCCGGCTCCCGCGAACACCGCGGCGTGGGCCAAGCCCCAGGAGTTGGCATGGAACATGGGCACGACGGGCAGGACCACGTCGCGCTCGTTGACCCCGATGCCGCCCGCCAGCATCACCCCCATGGAGTGCAGCACGCTGGAGCGGTGGGAGTACACCACGCCCTTGGGGTTGCCCGTGGTACCGCTGGTGTAACACATGGCGGCGGCCCGGTTCTCGTCGGCTACGTCGAACTCGACCGGGGCGGCCGCGGCCAGGAGCGCCTCGTAGTCGGCGATGCGCCCGTCGTCGGGCAAGGGAGGAGCAGCAGCCCCGCCGGTGTCGTCCATGACCACGATGTGGCGCACCGTCTTGAAGGTCTGGACCAGCGGCCACAACAGCCCCATCAGGGTGCGGTCGACGAAGATGACCTCGTCCTCGGCGTGGTTGACGATGTAGCTCAGCTGGTCGGCGAACAGGCGGATGTTGAGGGTGTGCAGCACCCGGCCGGTACACGGGGCGGCGAAGTACAACTCCAGGTGGCGGGCGCTGTTCCAGGCGAAGGTGGCCACGCGACCGTCCTCGCTGATCTCCAGCGCGTCCAGCACCCCGCCCAGGCGGCGGGTGCGGTCGGCCCACGTGGCGTAGGTGATGCACTCGGTGGGCGCCGGGCCGTCGGCCGGCTTGCGACCCGCCGTGACCACCGTCTTGTCACCGAAGAGCCGCTCGGCCCGGCGGAACATCATGGGCAACGACAGCGGCGTTTCCTGCATCAACCCCTGCATGGCAATCCCCCTTTTGTGGCCCACCCAGGCTACAACGGGGACCGCCGTCGCTAGAGGCCGGCTAAAGGCCGGCTAGAGGTCGAGCAGCCGGTCCAACCCCACGGTGACGCCGGGATGCGAAGAGACCGCCTTGATCGCCAGCAGCACGCCGGGCATGAACGAACTGCGGTCGTAGGAGTCGTGGCGGATGCTCAGGCTCTGTCCCGCCGTGCCCAGCAGGACCTCCTGATGCGCCACCAACCCGCGCAGCCGCACCGAGTGAATGCGGATCCCGGCCGGGCCCAAGCCACCTCGAGCTCCGGGCAGGACCTCGGTGCGGGTCGGGTCGGCGCCCCACTCCCCCGACACCGCCGCCATGCGCTGGGCGGTGAGCAACGCCGTGCCCGACGGGGCGTCGATCTTGGCGTCGTGGTGCAACTCGATGATCTCGGCCGACTCGAACCACGGCGCAGCCAGCTCGGCGAAGCGCATCATCAGCACCGCCCCGATGGCGAAGTTGGGGGCGATGAAGCAGCCCACACCGCCCTCGGGGGGAAACAAACGCCGCAGCTCGACCAGGTCGCCCTCGGTGAAACCGGTGGTCCCGACCACGGCGTGGACCCCGTGGCGGGCGCAGCGGGCCAGGTTCTCGCGGGCGGCAGCAAGCTCGGTGAAGTCCACCGCCACCTCGGCCCGGCTCTCCTCCAACGCGTCGGCGCTGGGCGCGATCAGCACACCGCCGGGGATGCAGGGCCGCCCCGCGCCATGGGGGTCCATGGCCGCCACCAACGCCAAATCGGGGTCGGCATTAACCGCCCGGCACACCTCGGCGCCCATCCGGCCGCCCGCCCCGAACACTGCCACACGCACGTCAGAAGACTCGCACTAGGAGAAGTCTTGCTCGGTGAAGGGACCGACCGCGGCCACCACCCGTGGCCCGCCCAGCACCCGCTCGATGACCCGGTCGACGTCGACCTGGGTGACGGCGCTCAGATGCTCGTCCACCTGCTCCAGGGTGGGAACAGAACCGTGCACCAACTGGCCCCGCCCCACCCGGCTCATCCGGGCCCCGGAGTCCTCCAGCGCCAGGGCCAGCGACCCCCGCAGGTGGCTCTTGGCCATGGCCAGCTCGCGCGCGGTGATCCCGGTGTCGGTCATGCGGTCCAGCTCGGCGTGGATCAGGCCCAACACCTCCTTGGCCCGAGCGGGCGCCGTCCCGGCGTACACCGCAAGCTCCCCCGTGCCCTGGTAGAGCGCCCGGTAGGAGTAGACGGAGTACGCCAGCCCCCGCTCTTCCCGGATCTCCTGGAACAGCCGGCTCGACATGCCCCCGCCCAACACGTGGTCGAGCACCGACAGGGCGTAGCGATCCTCGTCGTGGCGGTCGAAAGCCCGGAACCCCACCATCAGGTGGGCCTGCTCGGTCGGTCGGTTGAGCACGGCCAGGGGACGCGACGACAGTTCCGGGGCGTCACGACGGGGGTGGGCGCCCGCGTCCCCGCCCCGAAAACGGGCCTCGATGCCCGCCATCAGTACGTCGGGCTCAAAATCGCCCGCCGCGGCCAACACGATGTTGCCGGGCCGGTAGTGCTGCGCATGGAATGCCGCGATGTCGTCGCGCTTCAGGCCCTCGATCGATTCCTCGGTGCCCAACACGTCCCGGCCCAGGGGATGGCCGGGCCACAGGGCCTCGGCCAGCACCTCATGCACCAGGTCGGCCGGCTCGTCGCCGTGCATCAGGATCTCCTCCAGGATCACCTGGCGCTCCGCCTCGACCTCGTCGGGGCGGAAGGCGGGCTGCCACATGATGTCCGAGAGGATGTCGAGCCCCGTGTCCAGGGCGTCGCTCAGCACCCGCAGGTAAAAGGCGGTGTACTCCTTGGTGGTGAAGGCGTTCATGTCACCCCCGACCTCGTCCACCGCTTCTGCAATGGAACGAGCGGAGCGGGTTTCGGTGCCCTTGAACAGCAGGTGCTCGAGGAAGTGGGAGGCACCCGCCAGCCCCCCGTCCTCATCCCGCGACCCGGTGCCCACCCAGAAGCCGACAGCCACCGAGCGAACATCGGGCATGGGATCGGTGACCACGGTGAGGCCGCAGTCGAGCGTGGTGGCGATGGTCACCGAAGCGCCGGGCGCGGGTTAGCGGCGACGGCGAGGGTTGCGCCGGGGCGCTTCCCGGTCGCGGTCGGAGCGGTCGGAGGAGGGAGCGCCGCCCGCACCGGCCGGGCCCAGGTCGCCGAAGGTGGCCTTGGCCTCGTTCTCCCAGCTGTCCTCGAACGACACGACCGCCACCTCGCCGCCGTTTGATGCGGCAGCAGCAGGACCGGCAGCGGGGGCGGCTTCGCGTCGGGGCGACTCGGAACGAGGCGCCGGACGGTCGTCGCCCCCGGAGGGAGCGTCGTCACCCACCACGCTGAGCGACACCTTGCCCTGGGGGTCGATGTCGTCCACTCGCACGCTGATCTCGTCGCCCAGGTCGACCACGTCCTCCACCCGGTCGATGCGCTTGCCCCGGCCCAGCTTGGAGATATGGAGCAGGCCGTCGCGGCCCGGCAGGATGTTGACGAAGGCGCCGAACTTGGTGATGTTGACCACCCGGCCGGCGTAGATCGCCCCGATCTCGGCCTTGGGCGGATCCAGGATCAGCTCGATGCGGCGCTTGGCTTCTTCCACCGCCGCGCCGTCCTTGGCCGCAATGGTGACCGTGCCCACCGTGCCATCGTCGTCCACCGCGATGTCGGTGCCGGTCTCGGCCTGCAGGGCGTTGATGACCTTGCCCTTGGGGCCGATGACCTCGCCGATCTTGTCGATCGGGATCTCGATGCTCACGATCTTGGGGGCCGTGTCACGCACCGAATCCCGCGGCTGGGCGATGGCGGCGTGCATGACCTCGAGGATCTTCAGTCGGGCGTCGCGGGCCTGGCGCAGGGCGGCACCCAACACGTCGGCCGGCAGGCCGTCGATCTTGGTGTCGAGCTGCAGGGCGGTCACGAACTCCGACGTGCCCGCCACCTTGAAGTCCATGTCGCCGAAGGCGTCTTCCGCCCCCAGGATGTCGGTGAGGGTGGTGTAGGTGTCGTTCACCTTGACCAGGCCCATGGCGATGCCCGCCACCGGCGCCTTGATGGGCACACCGGCGTCCATCAACGACAGCGACGACCCACACACCGAGGCCATGGACGTCGACCCGTTGGAGCTGAGCACATCGGAAACCAGCCGCAGGGCGTAGGGGAACTCGTCGATCGGGGGCACCACGGGGAGCAGGGCCCGCTCGGCCAACAGGCCGTGGCCGATCTCCCGGCGCTTGGGACTGCCCACCCGGCCCACCTCGCCATTGGAGTAGGGGGGCATGTTGTAGTGGTGCATGTAGCGCTTCTTGTCGTCGATCCCGATGGTGTCGAGCAACTGGTCCATGCGGGGCATGCCCAGCGTGGTCACGTTGAGCACCTGGGTCTCACCCCGTTGGAACAGCGCCGAACCATGCGCCGTGGCGATGATCCCGACCGAGGCGGACAGGGCCCGCAGGTCGGTGGACGCCCGGCCGTCCATGCGCACACCCTCGTTGACGATCCGCTCGCGGACCATCTTCTTGGTGATCGACCGCACTGCCGCCTTGATCTCGCGCTCCCGGCCGGGGAACTCCTCGGCCAGTGACGCCAGGATCGCCTTGGTCGCCTCGTCGGTGGCGGCGTTGCGTTCCGCCTTCTGGGTGACCGAAATTATCTTGGCGATGTGCGCTCCGCCGACCTCGGCCACCCGGGCCAGGACGTCGTCGCCGTAATCGAACACCGGGTTATACGGGATGGGCGAGTGCACGCCCGCCTCGGCCACCAGTTGGTGCTGCAACACGATCGATTCGCGGATCCACGTCTTGGCCGCCTCCAGGCCGTCGGCGATGATCTCCTCGGTCACGAACGGGGCGCCGTCTTGGTAGTACTGCCACGCCTTCTCCGTGCCGCCCGCCTCCACCATCATGATGGCGACGTCGTCGTTCTCCAGTCGGCGGCCCGCCACCACCAGCTCGAAGGTCGACGCGTCGCCCTGCTGATAGGTGGGGTGGGCGATCCATTCGCCCTCGATGGTGTAGGCGATGCGCACGGCGCCGAGCGGCCCCTCGAACGGGATACCCGAAAGCATGAGGGCGGCGCTGGCGGCGTTGATGGCCAGCACGTCGTGCGGGTTCTCCTGATCGGCACCCAGGATGGTGGCAACCACCTGGGTCTCGTTGCGATACCCGCTCTTGAACGACGGGCGCAGCGGGCGATCGATCAGCCGGGCGGTCAGGATGGCCTGGTCGGTCGGCCGGCCCTCCCGGCGGAAGAACGAGCCGGGGATCTTCCCCGCGGCGTACATCCGCTCCTCCACGTCGACGGTCAAGGGGAAGAAATCGATTCCCTCCCGGACGTCCTTGGCCGCGTTGGCGGTGGCCAGGACGACGGTCTTGCCAATGGTGGCAACCACCGCCCCCTGCGACTGCTGGGCCAATAAGCCTGTTTCAAAACTGAGTGTCTTGTCGGACCCCGTAATGGGTCCGACCGCCACATGAACGGCAGTGGTACTGGCATCCCCCATGGGAACGCTCCTTTCGTGGCCCGCACCCGCGGGCCATCTTGGTTTGGAGCGGCGAGGGCCAGTTCCCAGTCGGGGAGCACCGGACTGGAACAACTGTGGCTCGGTGGTCTTCGACTGGCAGCTGACCGCAAGGGCCGCTGGATTACTTCGTGGTGGTACTGGTACGAAACGGGCGGCCCTCGGGCCGCCCACAAAGCTTGATTACCGCCGCAAACCCAACTTGGCGATCAGGTCGCGGTAGCGCTCGACGTCGTTTGCCTTCACATAGTCGAGCAGCCGGCGGCGCCGACCGATGAGCTTCATCAGCCCTCGTCGGGTGTGATGATCGCCCTTCTGCACCTTGAGGTGCTCGGTCAGATGAGCGATCCGCTCGCTGAGAATCGCCACTTGGACCTCGGGCGAACCAGTATCGGTCTCGTGAAGCCGGTAAGTGGCAATCGTGGCAGCTTTGTCAGGCATGCAGCAATGTTTCCTTGTCACTAACTGTGGAGCGGGACGCGCCGGGGCGGACGCCCGAGCGCTCCTGTCATGGTAGCAGCAGCCGGTACCGTGACCGGCGTGGCCGGAGACATCTTGCAGGTGAATGCGACGCTGGCCATCCCGGTGGGCGAGATGGCTTGGCGTTTCACCGGCTCGGGCGGGCCGGGCGGGCAACACGCCAACACCGCCAACACCCGGGTCGAGCTGACCTTTGACGTGGCCGCCTCACCCTCGCTCGAAGAGCGCCAGCGCGAGCGTTTGCTGAACCGCCTCGGCCCGGTGGTACGGGTGGTGGTGAGCGACGAGCGAAGCCAGGCTCGCAACCGCCAGCTGGCCCTGGCCCGCATGGCCGACCGCCTGAACCGGGCCCTCAAGGTCCCGCGCTCGCGCCGACCCACCCGCCCCAGCAAAGGGGCGGTCGAACAGCGGCTTGGGGAAAAGCGCCACCAAGGGCAACGCAAGCGGGACCGAGCGACGGACCGCCGTGCCACCGACGATTAACCGGCCAGCGCCTCACGCGTCGCAATAACGTCCCGGTCTATCTGGGCCACCAGCTGGTCGATCGACTCGAAACGTTCCTCGGCCCGGATGCGGGCATGGAACGAGACGGCGGCCGGCTGGTCGTACAGGTCCCCGTCGAAGTCCAACAGGTACGCCTCCAACAGGGACGATTCGCTGTGGTCGTAGAACGTGGGGCGCCGGCCCAAGGACAGGGCGGCCGGGCGGGCCGGGCCATCGGGACCGCGGTACCAGCCGGCGTAGATCCCATCGGCGGGCAGGCAGATGTCGGCCGGGACGGCCACGTTGGCGGTGGGAAAGCCCAGCTCGCGGCCCCGCCCGTCACCCCGGCTGACCACGCCGGCCACCGTGTGGTCGCGCCCCAGCAGGCCGGCCGCGGCCTGCACCGCGCCCTCGGCCAAGAGGTGGCGGATGCGGGTGGACGACACGGGCGGGCTGCCGTCGTCCGGCCCCACCAGGTTCAGGCCGTCGACCACGAAACCGAGCTGGGCACCCATGCGCTGGAGCAGTGCCACGTCGCCCTGACGGGCGTGTCCGAAATGAAAGTCCTGCCCCACCACGACGGCCCGGGCGTGCAACTGGTCGGCCAGCACGGTGGTCACGAAGTCCTCGGCCGACTCCTCCGACCGGGCCTGGTCGAACCGGATGACCAGGCAGCAGTCGACCCCGGCGGCAGCCAACAGCTCCAGCTTCTGGTCGAGGTCGGTCAGCAGCTTGGGTGCCGATCCCGGGCGCACCACGGTGGCCGGATGGCGGTCGAAGGTGACCACGGCGCTGGCCAGGCGCCGCTCCGCCGCCAGGGCGCGGACCTGGCCGATCACGTACTGGTGGCCCAGGTGGACGCCGTCGTAGGCGCCGATGGTCACGGCGCACCCCGCGGCCGAGGCGCTCCCGCCGTCCTCCAGGACCTCCATCCCGCCCGAGGCTATCGGGGCGAAGACGGGGACCGACCGATGGTCTCGTCGGTCGCCAACACCACGGTGGGCTTCACCCGCCCGTCGGGGCAGGCCTCATAGACCGCCAGCAGATCCCCACTGGCGGCCACGATGGCCCACGGTCCGGCCCCGTCCACCCCCAGTTCGTCGGGGCTCAGCACCTTCCCATGGCCCACCGCGGCCCTCACCCCGTCGTCCACCGTCACCGCGGCCAAGCCGGGCAGGGCGTCGATGGGCGGGCGAAGGGCGTCGGCGGAGAGCTGGTCCAGCGGCACCGCCTGGTCCAGGGTGTAGGGGCCGACCGAGGTGCGCCGGAGGTTGCGGACGTGCGCCCCACCGCCGAGCGACGTGCCCAAGTCGGCGGCCAGGCTGCGGATATAGGTCCCGGTCGAGCAGTCGACGTAGGCCTCGAACACCGGGCCGGCCGCCACCGGGCCCCGCTGGTGGCCTCTGGGGCCGGCCAGGCCCTGCTCGTGGCCTCTGGGGCCGGCCAGGCCCTCCAGGTCGAAGCGGGTGACGGTCACCGTCCGCGCCTCGCGCTCCACCTCGATCCCGGCCCGCGCCAATTCGTGCAGGCGCCGTCCCCCGACGTGGAGCGCCGAGACCATCGGCGGGACCTGGGCGATGGTCCCGGTGAAGGCGGCGGTGGCGGCCCGGGCGTCGGCCAAGGTGACCGCGCTCATGTCCCACCGCCCCGTCTCCTCGCCCCCGGCGTCGAGGGTGGAGGTGGCGACGCCCAGCACCACCTCACAGCGGTAGGACTTGGGCTGCCCCGACAGGAACCGCAGCAGGCGGGTCACGGTGCCCAACCCGACCAGGAGCACGCCGGTGGCGTCGGGATCGAGCGTGCCCGCGTGACCCACCTTGCGCAGGCCGAACACCTTGCGGCATCGGGCCACCACGTCGTGGCTGGTCCACCCGGCCGGCTTGTCGATCACCAGCAACCCGCCGAACGAGGCTGGTTCAGCCACAGTCTGCGAGGGCGGCGCGGATCTCGGCCAGCACCTGCGCCACGGTGCCGGTGCCGGTGAAGCCGGCGGCAAACCGGTGTCCTCCACCGCCCAACCGGGTGGCGATGGCGCCCACGTCGGTGTGCTCCAACGCCCGAAGCGACACCCGAATGCCTTCCGGGGACTCCTTGAGGACGCACGACACCTCGGCCTCGCAAGCCCGGCGAATGAGGTCGATCAGTCCTTCGGTCTCTTCGATGGACACGTCGAAGCGTTGGAAGTCCTCCTCGGTGACCCAGGTCGCGATCAGGCCCAGGTCGAGGTCCAACTCGGCCCGGGCCAGGCAGGTCCCGACCAGCTTCAGGTAGGCGAAGCGGTGCTCCTCGAACAGCTTGCGGGACATCTCGCAGATGGGCAGGTCGAAGGCCGACAGCTCGTGGGCGAAGGCGAACACCTCGGGCGTGGTGTTGCTGTACTGGAAACGGCCGGTGTCGGTCACCAGGCCCGTGTAGAGGCAGATGGCGGCGGCCCGGTTGAGCTTCCAATCCAGCTGCTCGGCCAACTGGCGCACCACCACGGCGGTGGCGGCGGCCTCGGGGTAGACGGCGTTGATGGAGCCATAGCGGTCGTTGGAGGCGTGGTGGTCGAGGACGATGAGGCGGCCGGCGTCCCGGCACCACTGGGCGATGGGAGCCAGTTCGCCCAGGCGGGCCAGGGATCCGCAGTCGAAGGTGACCATGACATCGGGCTCGGAGGGGAAGTCCGCCGGCTTGGTCACCAGGTCGAGCCCGGGCAGGTATTGGTAGTGGGGCGCCACCACGAACGGCTCGGGCCACGACGCCACCGACGACACCCCGGCGGCCAGCGCCAGGTGATGGAACGCCAGCATGCTGCCCAGGGCATCGCCGTCGGGCGAGACATGACACGCCAACGCCACCTGGCCGCCCCGCAAGATCAGTTCGGCTGCGTCGACCAGGGCGCTGTCCCCATCGGGCCCGCTGCTACGCATCCCCTACCCCCTCGTGGCCGCGGATGTTCCGGAGGATCTCCTCCACCCGCTCCCCCGTTGATACCGCAGGATCGATGGCAAAGGCCAGTTGTGGTGTGCGCTTGAGCCGCACCTGGCTGGCAATGAGGGCCTGCAGGCGCAGGCGTACCTCGGCCAGGGCGACCCGAGCATCGTCGTTCAACGAGGCGAACAACACCGTGGCCCGGGCGAAGTCGGGATCAGCCGACACGGCGGTGACGGTGAGCAGGGCCAGGCGCTCGTCGGTGTCGGCCATGCGCTCGATCGCCTCGGCCAGGATCTGACGCAACACCTCGTTGACCCGGACCGCCCGCGGATAGCGCGGCTCGGCCGCGCTGGGGAGGCGCCGATTGACGTGCTTGCGCTTGGCGTTTGCCATCAGACGTTTGCCATCAGACCTGCTCCAGCCAGGACCGCTCGGCGTCGACGACCTCGACCTCGGGAAACGACCACACGAAGCGCTCCACCTGGTCGAGCACCTGGGACAGGTGTCCCGCCGTGCCCGAAACGGCGCTGACCCCCAGCCCCGCCCGTTGCCAGGCGTCTTGGTGGTCGACCTCGGCCGCAGCCACCTGAAAGCGGTTCCGACATCCCTCGAGGATGGGTCGAATGATGGCGCGCTTTTCTTTCAACGAGTGTGAGTGGGGTAGACGCAGATCGAAGCGGACAGCGGCGGCGTGCACAGGAACCGTCGCGCTACGTGCGGGGGATCTCCCGCACCTCGAAGGTCTCGATGACATCGCCGCCTCGCAGGTCCTGGTTGTTGGACAAGCCGATACCGCATTCGAAGCCCGACTGCACCTCACGCACGTCGTCCTTGAAGCGCTTCAGCGAGGTGATGGCACCCTTCCAGATGATCACGCCCTCGCGCAGGAAGCGCACCTTGGAGCCGCGGGTGATGACCCCGGTGCGCACGACGCAGCCGGCCACGGCGCCCACGCGAGGAATCCGGAAGACCTCCCGGACCTCGGCCTCGCCCGTGATGACCTCTTCGAACTCCGGGGTGAGCATGCCCACCATGGCGCTCTCGATGTCCTCCAGGAGCTTGTAGATGATCTCGTAGGTACGGATCTCCACGTCCTGGGACTCGGCCAGGTCTCGGGCCTTGCGCTCCGGTCGGACGTTGAAGCCGATGATGGTGGCGTTGGAAGCGGCGGCCAGCGTCACGTCGTTCTCGGTGATACCGCCCACCGCGCGGTGAATAAAGGCCAGCTTGACCTCTTCTCGCTCCAGCTTGCGCAGGCTCTCGGTGACCGCTTCCAGGGAACCCTGGACGTCGGCCTTGAGCACCAGGTTGAGCGTGGCCGTCTCGCCCCGCTGGATCTGCTCGAAGATGTCCTCCAACTTGGCGCCCGCCCCGGTGGCGGCCGAGGACTTGCGCAGGTCGGCAGAGCGGTACCGCTGCTCGCGCAACTCGGCGATGTCGCGGGCCGTCTTCTCCTTGGGCGTGACCCGGAACTCGTCGCCCGCCGCGGGCACGACGTCGAAGCCCAGCACCTGGACCGGCGTCGACGGCAGGGCCTCCTTGAGGTTGTCCCCCTGGTCGTCGATCAGCGCCCGGACCTTGCCCCAGGCCGCTCCCGCCACAACGGCGTCGCCCACCCGGAGCGTGCCCTTCTGCACGATGACCGTGGCCACCGGACCACGACCGATGTCCAGGTTGGCTTCCAGCACGGTGCCCTGAGCCCGACCCTCGGGGTTCTCGCGCAACTCCTCCAGCTCAGCCACGACCAGCAGCTGCTCCAACAGGTCGTCGACCCCCATGTTCTGCAGGGCGGAGATCTCCACCATGATGGTGTCGCCGCCCCACTGTTCGGGGACCAGTCCGTGCTCGGACAGCTGCTGCATGACCCGGTTGGGGTCGGCATTGTCCCGGTCCACCTTGTTGACGGCGACCACGATGGGGACGTCGGCCGCCTTGGCGTGGTTGATGGCCTCGATGGTCTGAGGCATCACGCCGTCGTCCGCCGCCACCACCAACACCACAATGTCAGTGACCTCGGCACCCCGCGCCCGCATGGCGGTGAACGCCTCGTGGCCCGGGGTGTCGATGAAGGTGATGAGCTGGCCGTTGTAGTCGACCTGGTAGGCCCCGATGTGCTGGGTGATCCCCCCGGCCTCGCCCGCCACCACGTTGGTGCTGCGGATGCGGTCGAGCAACAGCGTCTTGCCGTGGTCGACGTGACCCATCACGGTGACGACGGGCGGTCGGGGACGAAGCAGTTCCTCGTCCTCGTCGTCGTCGTCGTCGAAGTACTTGGCCTGGAGCTCGGCTTCCTTCTCCTGGCCGGCGTCGACCAGGCGGATGCTGGCCCGTACCTCGGCCGCGAACAACTCGATCATGTCGTCGCTGAGCGACTGGGTGGCGGTCACCATCTCGCCCTGCTGGAGCAGGAAACGCACCACGTCGGCGGCCGAGCGGTTGAGCTTGGGGCCCACCTCCTGGGCGGTCGAGCCGCGCTCGATGATTACCTCGCCCTCGGGAATGGGTGCGTCGGACGGCGTGTAGCGGGTCAGCTCCTGAGCTTCCAGCTCCTCGAAGTTGCGCCTGCGGCGCCGCTGGGCCCGCCGCTGGGGCGGGCGTCCGCCACGACCACCAAAGGTGTTGGGACCGCCCCGTCCGGCACCCGGACCACCACCGGGTCCCGGTGCACCGGGTGCCCGGCTGAATCCGCCGGCGCCGGGCGCGGCACCACCGGTGTTGCTACCTCCGGGTCGGCTGAAGCCGCCCGGAGCGGGCCGATTGCCAAAGCCGGGACGGCTGCTGGCGCCACCGCCACCCACGCCGGGGCGAGGCGGTCCGCTGCTCGGGCGGGCACTGCCCTGACCGGGCCGTGGGGTGTTGGCGGCCGGCCCCCGACCACCGAGGCCGGGGGGAGGCGGAATGGGCTTGCCGGTGGGCGACAAGGGCGGACGATGGGCGCCCGGGGGGGGCGGGATGGGCTTGCCGGTCGACGACAGGGGCGGCCCCTGGGGCCGGCCGGGAGCGCCGCCCGAGCCCGATCCGGCGGTGCTGGGCGGGCCGGTGCGCCCGCCTGTGCCTGGCTGGTTCGACGACCCAGGACCTCCGGGCGAGCCGGCGACGCGACCGGGAGCCCCGGTGCGGGGGGGCGGGCCGAGGCGCTGCGGTGGCCCGGAGCGGGGCGGGGAGGGCGGTGCGCTCGACTGCGATTGGCTGGAGCCGGAAGACGACGGCGTGGACTGGCCCATGGGTCGGGGCGCGGGCGTCAGCGGGGGCCGGCGGGGCGCATTGCGATCCGCGCCGGGGATGGAGCTGGTCCCGGAATCACCCGGGCGGCTGGTGATCAGCCGGGAATCGTTGGGCCGGGGGACGCCACGGGGCGGGGGCGGGATGGGAGGCGTGGACCGAGGGGCACCGAACGGGTTGGCGGGGGGTGCCGTTCGGGGCGGTCCTGCATCCAACGGCGGGCGAGGGGCCGGGGCGACGCTTGGCGCGTCGCTGATGACCGGGGCGGCCGCCGGTGTGAGCACCGGTGCCGGGGTGGGAGCGGCGACCGCGGCGGGGGCCAACGGTGCGACCTCGGGGGCGGGGGCGGTGGAAACCGTGGGAGCGGGCACCAGGGTCTCGGTGGGCACGAGGAGCGGCGCCGTGGGTGTCACGGTGACCGAGGGCTCGACGTCACCCTCGCCCGGTCGCCCGGTGCGCCCCTTGACCTTTACCTCGACCGGCTCTTCTGGTTGCTTGTCGCGGCGCAGCCCTTCGCGGTCCGCCTTGCGACGAACGCGATCACCCTGGGCGTCTTCGATGCTCGACGAGTGGCTGGTGACCCCGATACCGAGGTCCAGGCAGAGGTCCAGTGCCTCCTTATTGGTGAGGCCGAGCTCGCGTGCCAGCTCGTATACGCGGATCTTCTTGGCCAACTCCTACGTCAATCCCTTCTCGCGGCGCCGCCGGCGGCGACACCTCTCTCTATCCTCGCACGTTCTTGAACCGTCCTACGCAGCACTTCCACCGCTTCGGCGCTGACGGCGACCCGAAAGGCCCGCCCGAACGCCTGGCGGTGAGCCGCCTGTTCGAGACAAACCTCCGATGGCACGCCCGGTCGATCGCCGACGCACAACCAGGCTCCTCGACCAGGAAGGTAAGGGGCCAATCGGAGCGCTCCGTGATCGTCGCGGGTGATTCGAACCAGCTGCGTCCACGGTGCAGCCGTTCGGCAGCCGATGCACGTCCTGCGGGGACGTGGCAGCTGACCTTCGGCCATCTCCGAGCAGGCGCCCCGGCCTACGGTGCAGCCTCCTCGCCCGATACCGGAACCTCCGGGGCGGCCTCCACGGGTGTCTCGCCCGCCCCGGTAACGGTCGCGGTCGCATCACCGGAACCGTCGGCCTGACCGGGTGCCGCGCCATCGGCCCACAGCTCGGCCGACAACGCCTCGCCGCCTTCGGCCGGCTGCCACACCATGTCGCCCGCTTCGTTCTGCACCCATTCGCCTTCGGCCCATTCCTGGTTGGCGTAGGCCTCTTCTTCGGCCAGCTGGGACTCACTCTTGATGTCGATGCGCCAACCGGTCAACCGGGCGGCCAGTCGAGCGTTCTGCCCTTCCTTGCCAATGGCCAGGGACAGCTGGAAGTCGTGCACGATCACCGTGGCGGTGCCCGTCTCCTCGTCCAGATGGACTTCCTTGACCTTGGCCGGCTGGAGCGCCCGCATCACAAATTCCCGCGGGTCGTCCGAATACGGGACGATGTCGACCTTCTCGCCCCGCAGCTCGTTGGTCACCATACGGACCCGGGCACCCCGTGCGCCGACGCAGGCCCCGACCGGATCGACGTTGCCGTCGTTCGACCACACCGCGATCTTGGTCCGATGGCCCGGCTCGCGCGCCGCCGCCTTGATCTCGACCACCCCGCTGGAGATCTCGGGCACCTCGAGCTCGAACAGCCGCTTGATGAGGCCGGGATGGGTACGGCTGACCACGATCTGGGGGCCCTTGGTCGTCTTGCGCACCTCGACGATGTACGCCTTGAGCCGGGCTCCGTGCTCGTAACGCTCGTACGGCACCTGCTCGGCCTGCGGCAGCAGGGCCTCGACCTTGCCCAGGTCCAGCAGCGTGTAGCGGTTGTCGCTCTGCTGGATGATCCCGGTCACGATGTCGCCCTCGCGGCCCGCATACTCTTCGTACTTCAGGTCCCGCTCGGCCTCGCGGATGCGCTGCAGGATGACCTGCTTGGCCGTCTGGGCGGCGATGCGACCGAAGTCCTTGGGCGTGTCGTCCCACTCGCGCACCACGGTGCCGTCTTCGTCCAGCTCCTGGCCGTAGACCCGGATGTCACCGGAATCGGGATCGACCGTGACCACGGCCTCTTCCGCCGCCCCGGGCGTGCGCTTGTACGCCGCCACCAAGGCGTTGGCCAAAGCGTCGAGCAGCGTGTCCACCGAGATCCCCTTGTCGCGCGCGATTTGTTGGAGCGCCTCCAGAAAGGCGTAGTTGTCTTTCATCGCGCCGCGTCCTTCAGTCGGGTCTTGGGCTGGGGACCCCACACCAGTACGGTTCGGGCCTTTTGGATCTGCTCGTAGCTGATGTCGCGCCCGCCGTCCGCCCCCTCGATCGTGATGCCCGCGTCATCCACCGCCCGCAGGTTGCCCTGCAGCCGGCGCGATCCGTCAATCGGGGTCTCGGTCTTGACGCTGATGAGGGTGCCGATGTACCGGCGGTAGTGGCCGGGGGTGCGAAGCGTCCGCTCCACCCCGGGGCTGGACACTTCCAGCTCATACTGGCTGCCCGGCGTCAGGTCCTCGCGCCCATCCAGTGCGGCCGAGACGTCACGGGCCAGGTCGCTCAGCGCCTCCAGATCGATGCCGCCGGGGCGGTCGACCAGCACCCGCACGGTACGAGGATTGACCTCGACATCCCACAACTCGAGTCCGGCGGCGGTGACCAGGGGCTCGACCAACTGGCCGATTGATTGTGCCGGACCCGTCATCACCACCTCCACCTCTCGTCAAGGACCATCCGAGTGCAAACCAAAGCGTGGGCAGTTGCCGTCCCAGAAAGGGCCGTCGCAGAAAGGCCCACGCCAGACACACCACGGGTCGCCCCCCGAGGGGCGACCAGGAAAGTATAGCCCGGGGGACCCGACTTCCGGCTTGATGATCAGTACGCCCGGCCGCACACCGCCTGCAGATCGGCCTCGTCCGCAGAGGCGCTCAGGCTGCCGTCAGGCCGCTGCAGGCAGCGCACCGTCACCGAGGAGGCAGCCAAACGGTCCTCGCCCTCGGCTCCCACGGCGGACCACGGAAGCACGGCGAAACCGCTCTGCGCGGCCTCGATGGCCTCGTCGACCGACGCCACTACGACGCTGTGGGCGGCGCGAAAGTCCTGGGCCTGACGCAACAGCGCCTCTTGCGCATCGTTCAGCGCCCGCCCCACCGCAGGCACTACCCTGGCCAGCGGCACCGGGGTCTTGCTGGCGTCATCGCGGCGCACCATGGTCACCTGCCCCTCGGCCACGTCGCGCGGACCAACCTCCAAACGCAGTGGGATCCCCTTGAGCTCCCACTCCACCGCCCGGCGCCCGAATGACACGTCGACCCGGTCGTCCAGCTTGACCCGGTGCCCGGCCGCCTTCAGGTCGGCCACCAAACGCTCGGCCGCCGGGCGAGTCCCGTCCTGGTCCCGGATCAGCAGCACGACGATCTGGATGGGGGCGAGCCGAGGAGGCAGGCGTAGCCCGTTGTCGTCGCCGTGGGCCATGATCAACGCGCCCACCAAGCGGGTCGACACGCCCCACGACGTCTGCCACACGTGCTCCTGGGCCCCCGTCTCGGTCGAGAAGGTGGTCCCGAACACCTTGGCGAAGTTCTGGCCCAGCTCGTGGCTGGTCCCCATCTGGAGGGCCTTGCCGTCGCCCATCATGCCCTCGCAGGTCCACGAGGCGATGGCGCCGGCAAAGCGTTCCCGGGCCGTCTTGACACCAAGCTCGACCGGCACGGCCAGCACGTCGACCATCACGGCGCGGTACACCTCGTTCAGGATGCGGCGGGCATAGGCCCCGGCATCGGCCTGCGTGGCATGGGCGGTGTGGCCTTCCTGCCACAGGAACTCGGTGGTGCGCAGGAACAACCGGGGCCGCAGCTCCCAACGCACCACGTTGGCCCACTGATTGATGAGCAGCGGCAGGTCCCGGTAGCTCTGGATCCACTTGGCGAAATAGGTGTTGATGATGGTCTCGCTGGTGGGGCGCACCACGATGGGCTCGTCCAGTTCCTTGCCCCCCCCGATGGTGACCACGGCCAACTCCGGGCTGAAACCCTCGACGTGCTCCGCTTCCCGGCGGAAATAGGACTCCGGGATGAAAAGGGGGAAATAGGCGTTCTCGGCCCCTGCTTCCTTGATGCGGGCGTCGACCTCGGCCTGCATCCGCTCCCAAATGGAATAGCCATAGGGCCGGATCACCATGGTGCCCCGCACCGGGCCGTTGTCCGCTAGTTCCGCCCGGGCGATGACGTCCTGGTACCAGCGGGGGAAATCGACGGCTCGGGGGGTGAGAATCGGCGCCTTGGCCATGGGACGGCAGGCTACCTTTCGCCGCCCCGACTCCCGCCGTTCGGGGGGGTGGGGGGGGGGGGGGGGGGGGGTGAGTACACGTATAGGCCACAATCCTCCTGTTTCGGGAGAAAGTGGGAACGTGGACATTGGGGGTGGTTACTGGGCGTCGCCGTAGTGCTGGCAATTCTCGTTGAGGCACACG
>Ga0302325_10005310_pt1 | contig 29338 bp, 24 predicted proteins | sample Palsa_T0_2_FD_201948 | JGI IMG/M metagenome (GOLD analysis project Ga0302325, IMG submission 201948) | Peat permafrost microbial communities from Stordalen Mire near Abisko, Sweden - Palsa_T0_2 | ecosystem: Environmental > Terrestrial > Soil > Palsa > Peat permafrost | place: Sweden: Abisko...
CCCTGCGCATCCAGCACCTCCGCGGCCTTCATCCACGCCGACACGAGGGACTTACGGGTGTCGAGCAATCTCGCGCGCACCGAATCGGCGATCGTTCCGGAACGCGACAGCTCCGTCACGATCCCCTTCACCCGATCAAGCATTGCGGTGGACTTCCCGTATCGCTGCGCTTTGAAGATCCTCTCCGGACGTTTTTTGCTATTTTCGCCGCGAATGGCCCGCGGCGTGGCGTTGGCCGCAATCCCCTGTTCGCGCATCAGCTGCGCGAAGTCCTCGCGCCAATCGCGCAGGCGTTGCTTGTCGATATGCAGCCGCCGGCCGAGCTCGTTCTCGGCCTTCACCACCAGATGCACGTGCGGGTGCTTCTGGTCAGTGTGCAAGACCATGGCGTAGCGGTGTTGCGCGAATTTCTCTCGGGCGAATTTTCGCGCGGCGGCCATCACCTTCTCTGAGGACGTCGGCGCCGGCATGGACAGCACGATGTTGTGCACGAGTTTCGTCGCTCGGGGTGCCGGACCACCCTCCCTCTGCCGCCGGTACTGGCCGGCCGTGAGTTCCAAATGCCAATCATCGATAAGCCGCCTTTGCTCATCCGGGCGTCCGATGCGCTCCCCCTCGTCGGTCTCGATCTCCAGCGCTCCTCGGCGGCTGATGTACGCGAAGTGAGCCGCCACCGCGCCCCTCCTCGTTCCCCCGCCGGTCACCTTGACCATGACCTCCGGGGTACGCCTGATGGTGCGCGAGATTTGGTCAATCTGCGCCTGGCTGAATCGAACGGACGTCTGCGGACTTGTGCGCCCGTAACTCACCACGTCGAAGGATCGCGGTCCATCCGACGGTAGCCGAACCACTCGTCTAGTCAACGCGGCTTTCCCAGGTTACCAGCGCCGCTTGGGCGAATTCATGCATACGCCGCTCCACCTCCGCTACGAGGGCTCGTGTACGGTTAAGGTCTTGCTGTAGATCTCGAGTGAGCACACCCGTCCGCGCGGCTTCCCGAGTGGTCCGGGCTAAGTGCCCACCGAAAGCAACCAAGACCGACACACCCGTCTTGAACGCTGCCAGCTCCTGGGACGTCAGCGGCGGGTTGGCGGCCACATGACCCCGGACCAGGCCGGCGATATAGGCCGAGTCCTTCATGCACCGCTCGGCCGCCCGGCGGCGGATGGCCAGTCGATCTCCCGGCCGCAGGCGGATCGTAATCCGGTCCAGGGCGGGACCGCGGGCCGAAGTATTGGGCGGCAAGTCCGGCGGTTGGGAATCGAGCAATGCACGAATGGCGATCAGTGCCAACGTCGACTCCGAGATTTGCCGCCGGGCAGCAACCGTGGCGAACAGGCGCTTCTCCTGCGGTGTCGGACGCGCCGTGATCGATGGGGCCGTCGATTTCGAGGCGCCGTCGTTCACCGCGTCCAAGGCCGTGTTGCTGCACATCGCGGACACTTCGCTATCCTGCCATCACTCCAATAACGACCCGACAACACTCACCGCTCGATGCAAATGACAACAACAGCGCGGAAGATCGGTGGCCCGCAATGACTATGAGCGCCCGGTCGGAATCAGGTAAGACCACAATACGGTCGAACTCAACCACGAATGCTGACTGTTGCGTCACGCGGTAGGAATTATCCCCGCGCTGGGCTAGAAGTCGGGGGAGGGTTTCACGGAGAATTCAGTGAAACTCAAGCAATGGATTCAAATTAATGGCGCCTGACGAGCCAAGAGCGGGTACTTCGCGCCGAATGTCCGGTATCACGACGACCGTCAGGCGCCTGCCGGCCAAAAGGGGCACTAGCGTCACCCAAAAAGGTCTCTCGAAAGCCGACGTTCGAAAAGTGCGTCCAGCTGCTCCGGGAAGTCTTTTTGAATCGCCGGCTTCATCCATCGCACGGGATCAGCGTTGCTTACCCGCATATTCCTGGATGCCGAATTCATTGGCAGCGAGTCATTGCAACGCGTCGATCCATTAGCCTATGGCACAGTGGTTATTGTTAATCGTTCGATCATCTTCTGAAAGATTGGTGCGAGAGCCGGGCCATTATCATGCAGGGTTCCGTCGTCGGCTCTGAACGAACTTGCGCACATGTAAACAACAAATGTCACAGCGCGGTATGAATCGTACCAAAACGCATATGAACCTCGCAGGGTTAAGGGGTGGAATGGTTTGACAGGGACCTTAAGTTCGCTTGGGCTCGGCATTCCCAACATTCTGGACAGGGGTGTCGAGGTGGGTCCAGGCACGCCGAGGTCGCTGTGACTAGTAATTGTGTTGTCATAGATTGTGCGCGGACTACCGTCAATAATCACCGTGCGCGGACCAGAATGTTGAACCCCCTTAGCTTGGGGATTTGAATCTCCCATTGCGGCAAGCCACGCGCTTTGGTCTAACTCGGCAAATTTCACTAACCATTCATATTCTTTGGCAGGGTCTGCAGATACAAATATCTGCCGACCGCCGTTGATCACATAGACTCCAAACCACGCTTGATACAGTGGTGAACTCGGATCAGAGCGAGCAGCGAATTGATTTGGGGGCACCGGCGCCCCGAAGGCAAAATAATTCATGCCGGTTAAATTCAATGGTTGCCAGATTGGATCCATGACATGTTCGCTCTTTGTCCAGCCCGACGGTAGTTGTCCAAGATCAATGTGGACTTTGGCCACCGAAGTGGTCGCCTGAGCATCTTGGTGTCCTGGCGCAAGACCCAGCGCTGCCGACCGACTAGCAGCTGTTGCAAAAACACTTATGATCACTAGCGTAACTAACGCGGCGCAGCGGATATGCTGGGCCAGTAAGTCCGTTTTGGAACTCATACGTACTCCGTTGCTTCGATCCACATCATCCAAGGGGTATCGCAGCTATATCTCTATTGCCTCAATCCCGCGGCACTTCACGTGTCTGTGCCCAGGCGACTTTACTCTCGCGATCTGTTTCGTGCCAATGCAGCCGTCGACCCACGCCAAATCGAGTGTTCCGATATCAAAACCGATCTATCTCTGAAGCGCTTACGCGCGGACCCTAGATTCGTTGTGCTGGAAAGGCAGTTGAACTTGCTGTCGTCGAGGGCAATGATCCCAGTGGCTGGAAAGCCGAGGACAGGGTAATCGCTGTGTCCGAGACGTTGCAGTTCATACTTGGCGGCTAGACAGCTCGCCATCGAAGTGCAGATTGGAGCTCCCTAATGCGGTCACTGATATCCGGCTGGTTAGGGTCGATCAGAGACAGATGACTTGATCGGCTTGCACCTGAGATGATTCGGCGTATCTGCGCAGAAACTGAAACATTCTCGAGCGAACTGTGTCATTGGGTAATGCCTGCCCGTTTCGTTGTCGTAAACCGTGTTCTAGAAGCTGACAACCCAATCGCTATGGGCCCGAGATCCCAAGCGGGTGTCGCATGACCGGTCAATCAACGCCAAGTCAACTGTTTCACGGAATCACGGTGCTCGCCTTCGTGATTCATATCGCTGGCGGTGCGGTGGGCCTCGTTTCTGGGGCGGTAGCGGTGTTCGCCCACAAGGGGGGACCTCTGCACCGAATCGCCGGAACCATCTTCGTTGTCTCTATGCTCGTTATGAGTGTTCTTGCAATTTATCTGGCCGTCGCGGAACCCGATCAGCTCACGAACGTGTTCATTGGAGCTTTCGCCATTTATCTAGTCTCGACAGGCTGGATGTCAGTCCGCCGAAAGGCCGACACGAATGGCCCATTCGAAAAGACCGCCTTAGCCGTTGCGCTGTGTCTTTGCGCGCCTTTTGTAATCCTGTCGTTTCAGCTGGCCATGGGATTCGCCCCGCTGTTCAAGAGCGCTGTCCCTTTCAAAGGTCCGGTACTCGTTGCAATCTACAGCTTCACATCGATACTCGTCATTGCAGCCATTGGCGATGCTAGGGTAGTTCTTGGCGGCGCACTGTCCGGTGTGCCGCGCATTTCCCGGCACCTTTGGCGCATGTGCCTAGGTCTCACCCTGGCGGCCGGTTCGGGATTTACAAACGGATTCGCGCGGCTGCTGCCCGGCCCCTATCACGTGCCGACAGTTTTCTTCTTACCGCAGTTTGTACCGCTCGGGCTGCTGGCATTCTGGATGATTCGCGTGCGATCTAAAGGTTGGCGCCGATCCTGATTTGACAGAAAATCTGCCCAAAGTCCCTCGGCAGAGTCCCCGTTACCGGACGTCCAGGACGGTCTGCAGTGGGTCGGGATGAGTCAGTGGACGGCGGTTGCGTCCGCCAGCGGCTCCGACCGGCCAAATGGCGACGCCCGCCGTCCGCATTTGCTCGCCGTGAAGCTGCCGTTCGGTTAGCAGACTGGCGCGCACGGCACGGCAGCCATTCGATATTTTTGGCAATGGATCAGAAAGCAGATCCACACCAAGAGAAGGCGGGAATCAGTCTACTCAGAATGTGCGGAAATCCGGCGCGGTGTAGGATGCTAGCGAAATGAATGCTTGGCTAACCCTGCAACAAGCACTTGCCGCACCTGGTTTGCGCCTGGCACCGGTGCGCGCGGGTTTACCGTCGCCTTGGTCTGAATTTGCCCGCTCGTGCTTTCACGTCAAGCGCATTCCCTATTCACTGGTTGATGCACGTGATGCGGATCGAGGTCTAACATCCATAAGGACCTTGACGGGACAAGAGAGTCTGCCGGTCGTCTTTTGGAATGATGAGCGACCGCGTTCCAGCTGGCTCGATCAGCTCCTGCTTGCCGAACGGATTTCTCCGCCGCCACGCCTGCTGCCCGACGATCCTTTCGAGCGAGCCAAGGTCGTGGGCCTAATTGCAGAGCTCTGCTCCGAGGCAGGTTTCGGCTGGCACCGGCGTGTAATGATGATCCCAAGACTGCTCACGGAGCCAGCCTTCGGTGAGCGCGAACGCGGCATCGGCCACTACCTCTCGAAGAAGTACCGGCACAATACGGATTCGGTCGAAGGCTCGATAAAGCACTGTGAAGAAATTGTCCTAACATTTGGAGTCCTACGGTCCGCCGGCCATGACTACCTGTTAGGCTCAACCCTGACTGCGCTTGATCTGGCTTGGGCGGCATTTGCGGCGTTGATTCAGCCGCTCTCTGAAGGCTTGTGCCCGATGAAGCCGCTGTGGCGGGATCTATATACGTGGATGCCGTCAGTGACTCCCCGCCACACCCTAGAAGCGCTGCTCTCCCATCGAGAGCGTATTTATCGCGACTGGCTAACGCTGCCTGTGGACCTGGGGTAAGGCTATGAGGACGCCAATAAAGAGCCTCTGAATGGCCGACCAGATCGAACCAGATATGCAAGAGGGACCCGCCAAGAGTGAAACGGCTGTGGCGCGCAAGGATGCGCAAGCGGCTAAACTGGAGACACCGCAGCCTATGCTTGAAGTGCACCCACCCCACGAGCCAATACACACGTGGAAGGGCTTTCTGATCCATATCGTCGCTATTGCGATTGGCTTATTGCTCGCGCTCGCCCTCGAGCAAACCGTCGAGGCCGTGCACCACGCCCATCAGCGCGAGGAGATCGAGGAACAAATACGTTCGGTATTGAATTCAGACCTCAAGATCAACGCCGGAAATTTTTCCAAGTTCGTAGACCTGCGCGCCTATCTTTCCGAACTCCGCGCAGCGATTGCCGCGCGCCTCAACGGTGCTCCATCCCCGACGCAGCCCCCTGTACGCGATAGTCGTGCGGGTACGTTCATACTGTTTCCGGGTCTTGCGCCTTATGAAGCCGCCCAACAGAACGGGACGGTCGCGCTGCTGAGTGAACACCGAATTCGACTCTACAACCGCTTATCTTTCGCTCGCGGACTGATGCTCTTCGACAGGGACCGCTGGTTTGACCAATCAAACCAATTGCAGGCATTTCAGAAGCGCTACGTAGACTCATTCGGTACCATGGAGCTAAATACCGTTACCGAAGCGCCTGATATCAGAACGCTGTCGAAGCCCCAACTGGAAGAGTATCTGCAGTTGGTCGCGGCCTTGATTGAACGAACGGATGAACTGCGTGGTCGCATGGACTTGGTCGATCAAGAGATGCGGTCGCTGCTGGCTGGTGCAGAGACGGAAGGGATTCTACTGGATGATAGCGTTAAGGCGCGTCCTCACGGCTTCGGTGTCGACATGGGTACACCATCGACTCCATGAGCGCTGCGGCGTGTACGCGCCCGGTGGGCGGGTCGACAGAACGACACGTCACCACGAGGCCGATCATACGGCTTCTGATGCGGTGCAGCGCGGGCTGGGCCGCGGCGAATCCGGTGTCATGTGAAAAACGAGCACGCTGGGCGGGTCTTGTAGCAGAATTGGCATCGGTCGTTCGAGAAAAAACACAAAGGGGGGACCGAGATGATATGTCCTGCATGCAATAAACCTCAGGCCGACAATGCACGCTTCTGCGCCGATTGTGGAAAGCCGATGAATGCCGGCGGCCCCGCCCCGGGTTCTACCAGCATCGGCGCGGGCCCTGCCGCTGCCGGCGCTACGCTCGGTGCAGGCTCGGCCGCATGGGCCAACGCAACTTCGTCCCTACCGGGACTGCTCGAGCGTATCAAGAACATCATGCTCACGCCCAAGACAGAGTGGCCCGTGATCGCCGCAGAGACCACGTCCATTAAGCAGCTCTACCTCGGCTACATCGTGCCGCTGCTCGCCGCCGCTGCGCTCATCTCCTTCATCCGCATGTCCGTGATCGGCGTGAGCATGCCTTTCGGCGGATTCTTTCGGGTACCACTCATCAGTGGCCTGTTGTTCGCCGTGACGCGCTTCGGCTTCGGCTTACTCGGCTTTTACCTGGTCGCGCTCCTCACCAATGCGCTTGCGCCCACGTTCGGCGGCACGCGCGATCTGGTGCAGGCACTGAAGACGACGGCCTATGCCTTCACATCGGCGTTGCTCGGCTCGCTGCTCTCCATACTGCCGGTGCTGTGGACCCTGATCGCGCTGGTTGCGCTGATTTATGGTATCTACATTCTGTATCTGGGCCTGCCTGTCACGATGAAGGCACCGCGCGAGAAGGCGACGGGCTACACCGTGGCGGTGGTGCTGTGTACGCTGCTCGGTGGCTTGGTGCTAGGCGCCTTGCTCAGCTTCACCGGGCTCTTGGGCGGCGGCGGCCGCTTCGGTTCGCCCTACGCGATGAGCCGCGACGAGCGGCAACAACAGGCGGCGACCCAGGTCGGCAATGTCGTGGGTGCGCTTGTTGCCGCCGGACAAAAGATGCAACAGCAGCAAGCCGCCTCGCCCACGATGGCACCGGCGTCGCCCGCGCAGTCGACGGCAATGCCCGCGCAATCGGCGCCGGCCGATTCGGCCGCAGCGGCAACGGCGGCCATGGCCGCGGTGGGCGGCGCGTTGAGTGGCGGTCGTAAAGTGAATCCCGTGGATTTTCAGACGCTGAAAAGCCTGCTGCCTGACTCGTTGCCGGGCATGCCGCGCACGAATGCGGAAGGCAACAGCCAGACGGCCATGGGCATCAAAGGGTCCTCGGCCACCGGCACCTACCAGGGCGAAGGCAATTTGCAGGTGCACGTCAAGATCGCGGACATCGCCGGTGTCTCCGGATTGGTCGACATGGCCGGCGCCATGGTTCAGGACGCAAACTCCGAGAGTGATACCGGCTATGAGCGTACGACCACGGTCGGTGGACGATTGCTGCACGAAAAATACGAGAAGGCCTCCAAGCACGGCGATATCACCGTGATCGTGGCAAAGCGCTTCGCGGTGGATGTCGAGGGAGACGGCGTCGATATGGGCGCACTCGAGCTGGACCTGGCGGCGATCGACCTCGATCGCCTCGAGTCCATGAAGGATGAGGGCGTCCAGCCTAACTGAGCGCGCGTCTCCCGGATTTCGATCCTTCCGGAGTATCAGCGCGATTGCGCGCATGGTTGCGCAGCACCCCGATGCCTTCGATCTCGATCTCGACGATGTCACCATGCCGAATCGGCTGAACGTTTGGCGGGGCACCCGTGGATATGACGTCGCCGGGCAGCAACGTGACCACGTGCGACACGAATTCCACCAGCTGCGCCGGCGTGAAGATGTGATCCGAAGTATCGTGACTCTGCCGAACCTCGCCGTTGACCCGGCACTCTACATGGAGGTTCGACGGGTCGAGATCGGTGACGATCCAGGGGCCGATCGGCGCGAAGCCGTCAAAGATCTTTCCATAAACCATGAAGACCGAGGCTCCGAACGCGCCAGGCGCTGAGAAATCACCCGCCGTCACATCGTTCACGCACGTATATCCCAGGATGTACTCGTGCGCGGCGGCTCGAGGCACCCGCGTAGCGCGCCGTCCAATGACAATTCCGAGTTCCACTTCGTGGTTGACCGCAGGCACTCCGGGCGGCAGCTCGATTACGCCCTCCGGGTGATTGAGCGCGGATGCCGGCTTGATCCAATACATGGGCCGTTCCGGAATCGCCATCCCGGAAGGAAGGGCCGCCTTATAGTTGGGGCCAATCGCCACGACCTTACTCGGCGCGACGGGCGCCAGCAGCTTCAAGTCCGCCAATGCAATCGGTGGCCCGGCGGTCCGGCGCCAGTGGGCGAACTCGCCCTCGAGCGGCAACACCTTTGAATCGCTTAGCTCGCCGTAGCCAACGGCGCCGGCGTGCTCGTAGCGGAGGAATGTTGGCATGAGTGTGTCAGTCCGCGAGTAGTGGAAGATCGGCTCGTGTGTCGCTCTCCGAGAAGAAACGCCCGGTACGAAGCGCGCCGGCCAGGGTGGTGCGCAATCCCCAGCGCGGTTCATCCAACCGGTTGCCGCGCCCCGCGTGCATGCACCGACGGTTATCCCACAGGATCGCATCGTCCGCCTGCCATTTGTGCTCGTAAATATAGCGCGGCTTCAGCATGTGAGAGGTGATCTCCGCGAGCAACTCGTCGCTCTCGACCGCGGTGAGTCCGAGGAACTGATCAACATAGGTCGGACTCAAGAAAATGCATCGCCGACCCGATTCGGGATGGGTCAGTACGGCCGGGTGCACCACCGACGGATACCGGCGGATCACCGCAGGATTGTCTTCGCTGGGAAGGCTGGCGGGATCCTCCTCAATCGTGGAGGGTCTTACCCGGGTCCAGATGGCGCCTGGCCGCGTCTGCTTGACGGGCCCTAGTCGCAGAGTCGCCTTGTATTCGAGACCATCGAGGGTGCGCCTCATCCCTTCCGGCAAGTCATCGTAGGCCATGGCGGTGTCGGCCACCAGCGTCTCGCCCTCATGCACCGGAACCTCGACCATGCGTAGCATGGCTCCCTTGCAGATGTCCGGCGTGTAGGCGGTGTCGCGGTGCCAGGGGATGCGGTTGATCCGCAGATCTCGATCGTCGTACACGTAGGAAGGGTTGCGTTTCGCGCCGCCGAGGTCGATCAGCAAGGGATTGAGATTCGATCGAACTTCCGGCATGGGGTGCAGCTCGAGTTCGCCGAAACACCGGCTGATGGCGAGGTGACGCTCGATCGAATCGATGCGTGAGAAGACGAGAAATCCATGCGCCAGCCAGGCTTCATACAGCGCGCGCTTCACCGCGGGATCATTTTCTGCCCCAGGGGCGAGATCGGCGACGCGGGCGCCCACCCTCATCGGGATGATGGAAGCAGCCACCCTATCCATGGGCAGCCTCCGTCCGGACCGGCGCGAGGTATTCGAGCTGCCCAACGGTGTTGCGCCAAAGCTCAGCCTCGTCGAACACCACGGAGCCATCGGCAGAGACATAAGTCGGAGCGGCGGCGCGGAAGTTCAGAATGCTGAGGCCCTCGGGCCCTGCCATGAAACCGTACTTGGTATTGGCGGCGATGGCGATGGCGGTGCCGGGCCCGTGCAGGCGCTTGCCGAGACGCACCGATCCCGCGCGCACGAAGATCACCTCGTCCTCGGAATGAGAATGCACCGCGACCTCCCCGCCCGCCTCGCCGAAGTCGTTCTCATGCAACCACACCTGGCAGGTGGGACATTGCGCATCAGCATGAAGCGCCATCCCCGTTCGGCTTCCGGCGGCATTGTCGACGCGGGGCACCCGGTCGGACGGCAGTAGGTGCACGTGGCCGCCGGCGCGATGCTCGTTGCCGCGCTGTCGCCGATGGAATTCGAGCACCGAGGTATCCGGTTCGAGCGCCGTCAGGCGCAGAGATGAGCCGTGCTCGACAATGGCGGTCGAGCGAGGGGCGAGATTGCGGCCGCCCGCTTCGACTGCCCCCTTCCAAATGTAAATCAGCCTGTCGGTTGGGGTGCCATCAACATTCAAGGTGGCGCCCCCGCCCAGGCGATGCAGGTGCAGATGAATCGAATCGCTGTCTCGGTGAAATAGTGCCCGCGTTTCCATACGGCCGGTGGAATCCGCGGGCGGAGTTACGGTCGGTGCGGTGTCGGTCGATGCCATCAAAACTCGTGTCACGGATGAGCCCCCGCGTTACCAGCCGAACTACATATAGCCGAATTCCCACTTGGGGGGAAGCTGGCTTTGACCTCGGGCGTGCTTTTGCGCTATAGCCGCAGGGATGCACCCGGAGACATATGGATGAATGCCATGGCGCGCGCCTGCAATATCGATGATTTGGCCGCGCTGGCGCGTCGGCGACTACCGCTCGGCCTCTACGAATACCTGGACCGCGGCGCCGAGGATGAGATCACCCTGCGCGAGAACGGCGACAGCATCAAACGGGTGTTGCTGCGGCAACGAGTGGGGACGGATGTCTCGCAGCGCGATATTTCCACGCGGCTATTCGGAATCCGGCTTTCGATGCCCGTCGGTATCGCGGTCACCGGCCTTGCGGGACTGCTCGCCTTTGAGGGAGAGCACAGCCTCGCACGGGCCGCCGCCCGCGCCGGTATTCCTTTTACGCTTGGCACGAGCAATTTCGCCTCGGTGGCCGAGATACAAGCCATCTGCGGCGATCTGCTTTGGCGCCAGGTCTACCCGGCCAAGGACCGCGATGTGCTCCGGCACCAGGTGAGCACCGCGAGGAGAGCCGGCGTGAAGGTACTGATCGTGACCATGGACTCGCCGGTGTTGGGCAATCGGGAATATCTGCGTCGCGGTGGATGGATGCCCGGTGCGCTCAGCATGCGCGCAAAATTGCAAATCCTGAAATCACCGCGCTATTGCTTCGGAACATTGCTGCGCTATGCCTTGCGCGGCGGATTTCCCGAGATGGCCCACATGCCGGCCGGCAAGACGCGCTTTCTCGATGGAACATTCGCGCAAACGGCGGATGATTTCACCTGGGACGAAGTGCGGACCTTGCGGCAGCAGTGGAAGGATGTCCTGGTGTTGAAGGGTCTGTCGACCGCCGAGGACGCGCGGATTGCCGCAGACTGCGGCGTGGATGGGATCATCGTCTCCAATCATGGCGGCCGCAGCCTCGATGGTTGTGTGCCTTCCATGGGCGCGCTGGCTGCAATCGTGGATGCGGTAGGAACCAAGGTGACGGTCTTGGTCGACGGCGGGTTCAAGCGAGGCGCGGATGTGCTCAAGGCGTTGGCCATAGGCGCCTCCGGAGTCATGGTGGGACGCGCTACATTGTACGGGCTCGCAGCGGGCGGAGAAGCTGGCGTGGATCGTGCGTTGCAGATCTTCAGCGAAGAAATTCATCGTGCGCTGGCACTGATCGGCTGCCGACATCTCGCGGAGCTCGGCCGGGAATACGTAACGATGAGCCAGGGCTACGCCGCATGGCCCGGCTGATTTAGGCGTTGGTGAGTTTTTCCCAGATCAGCCGATCACCGCCCATCGGATCGTTCTCGATCTTCGGATTGGCGGTAAACACCATTGTCGCGCGCTGTTCCTTGGTGTAGGCCGACCAAGGCATAGCCGGCGTCGACGGATCGCCCTTGCGCGCAAAGGTCGTCCACGCCGTGCTCATCTTGACGGAGAGCCGTTGCGCCTCGGGAATTCCCTTGGACATGCCGAGGGCCTCGGTATTTCCGAAATAGAAGCTGCAATCGCTGGCGTGAGTCGCCTTCAGGATGGGCAGGCGCGGACTTTCCCAATCGAATAAGTACATGTAGGTTGGCGCGCCGCCGCCTTGAATATGCGCCTCCGCCGCCTTGATCGAGGCGAACCTCGTGCCGTCCGACATGATGCGCACGAGAAGATCGCCCGGCGAGTAGTCCGGATGGTTCTTGCGGTAGCCGGCGATCATCTCGGCCGCGTGCGCGCCGGCGCTTGCACTCACGCGCTTCTGAAGGTCTTCCTCCGTGGCAGTCTTGCTGATGGCGCCGAGAGTCAAGGTACCTTCATGCATCGAGCAACCGACGATATACGGAATGGGCGCATAGCCCTTCGCAATGGCCACATTCGGAATCTCCGGAAAATCCGCAGTGCCTACCACCGGGGTATAGTTACGCCCCGGACCAGGACCCTTCGAAGCGGCGTAAAGCCGCTCGATGGGCATCTGCTGCAGGTCCCCGATCTGGTTGGGCTCCAGTCCCGCGTCCTTGAGAAGTTCCAAAGCCAATTCCGTTGCCCGGGTGCGGTCCGGTTGACCCGGTATGCCCCAGCCCGCGCCGAAATTTCTGACGACGCCACTCTGGCACACTGCGCGGTGAAACAGTCCCTTGGCCGCGGGCATCGCCATCAGAATGTGGATCTTCGCGCCTCCGCCGGATTCGCCATGGACCATTACATTGTTCGGATCGCCGCCGAAGGCCTCGATGTTGTCACGAACCCACTCGAGGGCGGCGACCAAGTCCAACTGGCCGACGTTGCCTGACGCCGCGAAGTCATGGTCGAGGTCGCCCAAATGGCAGTAACCTAATACGCCGAGACGATGATTGAGCGACACACTCACGACATCGTGGTTTCGAGCGAGATTGGTACCGTCCGTGCGGGCGCCGGCTCCAAGGCCAATCGAGAAACCACCACCATGGATCCAGACCATTACCGGTCGCTTTTTGCCGTCGCGCAGACCCCGCGTGAACACATTGACGACCAGACAATCTTCGCTGTACGGCGTATCCGTATCGCCGCCATTGAACACCAACCCGAACTCATTGCCCGCGGTGGAGTCGGCCGGAGCCGCCATAACCGGAGCGCCCCCTGGACCTAAGCCTTGCGGACAGGATGGCCCCCAGGCCAGGCAATCGCGCACGCCTGCCCAGGGTTGCGGCTTGCGGGGCGGCATGAATCGGTTCGCACCCGCGGTGGATGCACCATACGGTATCCCCTTGAAGGTGTAGACGCCCTTGTTGTTGACGCCGCGCACCTTACCCGAGGAAGTCTCGGCCACCGGGTCCTTGTTGGTGCCCATAAACTCGGCCGCTCTGCCGAGCATGGGAAGAACCATCGTGCCGCCAATAGCGTACGAGGCAGCCGCGATAAAGTGTCGACGATCCATGTATTTGCTCCCCCGGCTTAATTAGACTCTAAGGCTGATATTCTGCCAACCGATCCGCCCCGTCAATACGACTACTCTGCGATGGTTGTCTCGTCGCTCAACTCGCTGCTCGGCATAGCGCGGCGCAGGAGCAGGACCGCCGGAATGGCGGCAAGCGCCAGCCACATCATCAATTTGAAATTATCGTCGTAGGCAACCATGGCCGCCTGTTGGGTAACTTGCGCGTTAAGCACCGCCAGCTGCCGCATGTTCGCGATGCCTTGCGGCACTTGCTCCCGGACTATGGCGCTGTAAGGGGTCAGGTGCCCGACGAGCGAGGCGTGCACGATTTCTGTATTTCGCGTCAAGAGCGCTTCCACCACCGATATGCCGACACTACTCCCGAGGTTTCGAAATAGGCTGAAGAGTGCCGCGCCTTCGTTGCGCAAACTCGGGCTCAAGGTGGCAAACGCCACGCCTGCCAGCGGCACGGAGACCAACCCTGACCCGATCCCCTGCGCGATGCCCGACCACATCACCGTACCTGCGTCCATTTGCAAATTGAAGCGCGTCATTTGCCACGCGGACAATGCCGCGAAGCCGAAGCCGATACCAATGATCAAACGCATGTCAATTCGATGAGCGATGCGTCCGATGAGGAGCATCGCCGCCAAACTGCCAAATCCACGCGGCGCAGTGACCAATCCCGTTGTAATCACGGGGTACCCCATGAGGCCCTGCAGAAGCGGCGGTAATAACGCAAGTGTCGAGTAAAGGATCAGTCCGACGGTAAAGACGAAGACGCAACCGGCCATGCAGTTCCGATCCTTGAACAGCGCGGGTTCCAAGAACCGGGTTTTACGCGTGGTGAGCATGTGCACGATGAAAAGATACAGTGCCGAGACCGTAACGGCGGCCTCGATGCAGATTTCGGTCGAGTTGAACCAATCCTTGAGCTGTCCGCGATCGAGGGTGATTTGCAGCGCGCCGACCGCGAGGCTCAAGGCCGCGAAACCTAAAAAGTCGAATTGCGAACGCTTGATCTTGGTTTCATCCATCGCACCGAGAATCCCCATGAAAGAGAGCACACCAAAAGGCACGTTGATGTAGAACACCCAGCGCCAGTTGTAGTTCTCGGTCAGCCACCCACCCAGAGCCGGGCCTGCTATGGGACCGATGGTGATCGCCATCGACCAGATGCTCATTGCCCTCATCTGCCTTTCAGGCGGATTGATGTCGAGCATCACGGCTTGTCCCATCGGTACGACCGCGGCGCCGCAGGCCCCCTGCAATAGTCGCGCAAACACCAACTCCGGTAAGGATTGCGCGAGCCCGCAGAGCATTGAAGACAAGGTGAAACCAGCAATGGACACGAGAAGGACGCGCTTTCGCCCGACGCGTCCCGCCAGCCACCCGGCGAGCGGCGTCATGATTGCGGAGGCAACGATGTAGGAGGTGAGAACCCACGCAATTTGATCTTGAGTCGTGGAGAGCGAGCCTTGGATATGCGGAAGTGCCACGTTCGCTATGGTGGTATCGAGCACCTGCATGATCGACGCCATCATGATCGATACGGTAATGACCGTGCGCCGCTGCGCACTGACATCCAAGAGAGCGCTGTTCACGTCTAGCTCCTGATTCGAGCGCCCTTCGGGTCGTACATCGGATGCAGTGAGGCGCGGGCAGCGACTGTTCTGTTCCCGATCAGAATCTCGAAGTGTCCCGAGGAGATGAAGCTCTCCGTCACAGCATCCGGATCGGCGACGTAGCCCAGGCCTACTGCGGCCCCGAGCGTATGCCCGTACATCGCGGACGTGATAAATCCCACGCGCCGGTCATTTCGCAGGATGGGCTCATAGTGGTAGAGGAGCGGTTCCGGATCTTCCAGCAGAAATTGTACGAGGCGTCGCTTCAGGGGAGCACCGCGAGCGGCGAGAAGTGCCTCTCGACCGATAAATCCGTCGGGTTTGTTCCATGCGCAAGTAAAGGCCAGCCCCGCCTCGAGCGGCGTATCGTCGGGGCCTATGTCATGTGCCCATTCGCGATAGGCCTTCTCGATCCGCAGCGAATTGAGCGCATGGTAGCCGCAGTGCTTGAGACCGAACCGCCCGCCCCCCTCAACCAGAGCGTCGTACACGCCGAGGCTGAAAGGCACAGGTACGTAGAGCTCCCATCCCAGCTCACCGACATAGCTCAGACGCACGGCGAGCGCGCTCTGGTAGCCAATCCTCACTTCCCGCGCCGTGCCAAATGGGAAAGCCTCGTTGGACCAATCACCCGAGGCCATGCTCGACAGCAGCTCGCGCGACTTCGGGCCTTGGACATTCAACATGCACCAAGCATCGGATAGGTCGGTCACGAAGCAGTGGTACGAGGATTCGATGTGATCGGCCAACCAGCTCATCACATGCGTCGCGGTGAACGCGGCGGTCACGACCAAAAAACGCTCATCGGCCAGTCGCGTGACGCTCAAGTCGGCCTCGATGCCGCCACGCTCATTGAGGAATTGGGTGTAAAGCACCTTGCCCACGGGCATGCAGCAATCTGCAGTTGCGAGACGGTTCAGCGCCTTCTCCGCGTCACGGCCCTGAACCAGCAGTTTGGCAAACGAGGACTGCTCGAATAGACCGACGCCCTCGCGGACTGCGCGATGCTCCTCGGCATTGTTCTCGAACCAGTTTTGTCGCCCCCAACCATACTCGTACCGGGAAGCCTGATGCGGCCGTGCGTACCAATTCGGCCGTTCCCACCCGGCAGATTCTCCAAAGCACGCGCCCATTGCAGCCAAGCGGTCGTGCAAGATGCCTCTCTTCACGCCGCGCGCGGTTTCCCATTGACGGAATGGCCAATGGTCCTGATACCCGACGCCAAGCGATTCGACGATACGGTCAGCCAAGTAGCGTGGGTTGTTCTGCCATGGGTGGCTGCGGCGGACATTGACGGACCAGACGTCGATGGGAGCATGTCCATGGACGATCCAACTCGCCATGACCATCCCGACGCCGCCACCGGAGAGGATCCCGAGTGAGTTGAAGCCGGCGGCGACGAAGAAGCCCTTTACGTTCGGTGCCTCGCCCATCAGGTAGTTGTGATCCGCGGTGAAAGACTCCGGGCCGCAAAAGAGAACCTTTATGCCGGTATTCGCAAGAACCGGAACGCGCTCCATGGCGCGCTCGAGGTAGGGCTGCATTCGATCCCAATCCGGTGGGATCTCACCGAACGTGAAGTCGTGCGGTATCCCATCGACGCGCCATGCCTTGGCAACCGGCTCAAAGATGCCGACCATGATCTTTCCTGCTTCCTCACGAATATAGGCGGACCGGCCGGGATCCCTAAGAATGGGCAACTTCGGGTGCACGCCTTTGACAGTGTCGGAGATCAAGTAATAGTGCTCAGCCGCCTGTAGGGGAACATCGACGTCCGCCAATCGCCCCACCTCCCGCGCCCACATTCCGGCGCAATTGACGACAATATTGGTCTCGATACGCCCAAACGGCGTGACCACGGCGGCCACACGCCCACCCTTGCGCTCCACGGCAGTGACAGGACAGTGTTCGACGATTCGCGCGCTTCCCTGGCGTGCGCCCTTTGCGAGCGCCTGCGTTACGTCCGTCGGATTCGCGCGTCCGTCCTTGGGAAAGTAGAACGCCGCAAGGACGTCGCTGACCTCCGCAAGCGGCCAGAGCCGCTGGACATCCTCACGTGTGATTTCTTCGCAATGGATACCGAACGACTGCGCGGCGCGGAATCCCCTGCGCATCTCCTCCACCTTCGCTGCCGTAAGCGCGAGCTGGATCGACCCGCACTCAATCAGCCCGGTCGCTTGGCCGGTCTCGGCTTCAAGCCGACCGTATAATTCCTGTGTGTAGGACGCGAGCCGCGTCTGCGTCTCCGTATCGCGCAGCGTGGTCAAAAGCCCAGCCGCGTGCCACGTCGTGCCCGACGTCAACTGCGCCCGCTCCAGCAAAATCACGTCGCAGCGGCCGAGCTTCGTCAGGTGATATGCAATCGAGCAACCGACCACGCCGCCGCCGATGATGACGATGCCGGCCTTCTTTGGCAGGCCCGAGCTACTCACTCACGCCCCATATCAAAATGTTCGGCTTTCGATGTCAGCCGTACGGCCGCAAGAAATGATCCATAGCAGATGATAACCGCGCCGATGCCGAACCACAGGAGCGCCGCATACCCGCCGTCCTGAATCAGGAACGCGCCGAGATAGGGACCGATCGCCAGCGTCAAATGGGCGGCCATGCCGTACAGCGCGACGAATCGCCCGGACGCATCGATATCGTTAAAAATTATGATGAAATAGGCGATGATGTAATTCCAAAACAGCTGAAATATCGTATTGACGATATAGAACGCGATTACGACATCGCTGAAAGCTTTGAGCTGAATGAGAAAATACAGTGACGCCAATTGCACGATGGCGGTGATCATCAGCGGCAATGTTCGGCCCAGGCGCAGCCCCAACCAAGCAGCCAGAGCGGGCCCCACGAGACTGATTACCAGGCCGATGCTCAGGGCCGCTCCGGTCTCGCTCAGTGAAAGTCCCGCCGCTCGCGCGATTCCCTCCAGATAGCCCCATACGCCACCGATCATCAAAAAATAGAGTGCGGTCCCGATCAGCGCAGCGGCACCGGGCGCCGCAACGCGCCGCCAATCGATGCCGCCCGTCTGAACCCGATCGCCCGGGTTTTCGGGAAAGCACCGCCAGCACAACGCAAGTGCCGGTATGGTCCAAGCCAGGATGTATATGTATACCGCATCCAGCCGCCAGGGAATTCTTACCGCATCGAGGGCATAAACACCGGCGGCAGCGAATACAACTTGCAGGAAAACCAGCAGAGCGGTGTTTCGCGCTACCTCCCGAGTATCCACGATGCCGGCAAGGGCTACGACGTAAGCGATGCCGGCAGCGATCCCTGCGAGTACGCGCAAGCCGAGGAGAATGGGAAAGGAAATGACTCCAAAACAAAGCCCGTTGATGATTAAAAACGCTCCGAGCGAAATCAGAACCAAGCGTCGCCAGGACACGCGTCGCAACCACCAGGGGCCGGTAGCCGTTGCCAACGCGATGCCGGCGAGATCGGCGGACCCAAGAAGGCCCGTTCGCTCCGGCGTAAAGTGGAGTACATCGTCCAAAGCGCCGACGAAGCTCGGCAACAGCAAAAACATCGCTTCCGTAACCGAAGCAACCACCAATAACGTGAACACCGTCCATCGCCGATCTATCCCGCGGGGGCTGATCGTCAAGACGGCAGGCGAATCCAGGTGATTTTCCGGCGCCACGGCCATCGCTATCCGCTCACGTGCTCGTTGCCGCGAGTTCACAGGCAATCAGGCTGATCATTTCGAACATAATTACCATCGCCACCTGGGCCGTGATCTGGTTTGGACTGTCCTTGGTGGGCATCAAGCAGACGACGTCAGCGCCGATGATGTCAAGGCCGCGCAAGCCCTGAAGAATGCGGGTGGCCTCGCGAATCGACATTCCGCCAAAGCCGGGCTCCAGGTTCGCAACACCCGGTGCAACCGATGGATCGAGGCAATCCAGGTCAAACGTGACATAGGCAGGGCCGGCTCCGACCCGCTCGCGGATCAGCTTGATTGTTCGGTCGACGCCCAAGTCCTCGACTTCGGCCATGCTGATAACCCGGTAGCCGAGCGCATGACTCGCCTCGCCGACGACTCCACCATGGAGCAGACTCGAGGGATGACCGCGAATTCCAAGCTGAACGCTGCGCGATGCATCCACCGCGCCCTCTTTTACGGTGTAGGCCGCCCAGTGCGCCGCGGAGCGTACGGCTCCCAACCAATGTGGCATGTTCTCATAGGAATCGGTGTGGGCATCGAAATGAATAAGCGCGCAAGGCTTGCCGCCTGAAAGACGACGGGACGGTCCCGCAATCGCTTTCAAAATGCCGCCCGTGATCGAATGGTCGCCGCCGATGGAGACCGGACGCGCCCCGACAGCGTCAAGCCTCTCATAGAACGCTTCGATATCGCGGACACAGGCCTCGTTGTTCATCGCCTCAGGCAGCGGCACATCGCCCAGATCGTGAACTCGAGCGACTTCGAACGGCGCGATGTGGTGCACAGCATGCGCACGCCGATAGTATCCCGACACATGTCGTACGGCACGCGGGCCGAGGTGCTGGTCACGCTCAGTTGAGCCGTTGCCGGAACTGTGCGGCACGCCAACGAGTGCGATATCGCAAGCGCCCGGATCTTCTATCCAAGGGCACCGGAAGAACGTCGGGATGCCCCACCAATACCAGCTTTGTGAACTACGCTTTGCCGCTTCATAGCTGTCGGAATTCATCGGCCCACCTCTGCTGTTCAAAGCCACATCGATTCAATCGGCGCCACACCGGGCCGAGACTGCCCGACAACGGCTAGTAGGTCAACAAAGTTCGTTTGTACCGAACGCCAAATGAGGATAACCTCGCGATATCAATCCGTCTCAGGGGACAGCGAGGCTCCAACGTTCATGGGTAAATCGCCGGCTCCGAAGGTGCCTCCAAAGATCGGCGCGCTGCTTCGCACCCGTCGGCGAGCGCTCGACCTTACCCTCGAATCCGTGGCCGAGACGTGCGAAATTACGAAGGGATTCCTCAGCGACGTCGAGCGCGACAAGTCATCCCCTTCGGTCGCCACGCTGGTTCGCCTTTGCGATGTTTTGAATGTTCCCGTCGGGAGCCTGTTCTCTTCGGTCGGTTCATCGGTCATTCGAAAAGACGAACGGGTTCCCATCGAATTTGGCGGCACCAAGGTGCAGGACTATCTTTTATCCCCGACGAGTGCCGCCAAAGCGCAAGTCATCTTATCCAACATGGCGCCCGGTGGAACCGGCGGCGACACGCTGTATAGTCTGCGATGCGAAGAAGAGTTCGTATTTGTGCTCGCCGGCAGCGTCACCATTTCGATCGAAGACGAGCAAACGGTTTTGATGAAGGATGATGCAATGACGTTTGATCCGCGCAGACCGCACACTTTTCGTAACAGCTCAAAGACAAAGTCGGCGCAGGCACTGTTTGTGCTCATGCCGCCGCCACCCTGATCGAGGGAGTAACCGGAAGTGCAAATCACCACAACGAACATCGAATTGACCATTGACGGTTACCCCTGCCGCACTTACGTTGCCGCCCCGAAACCCGCTCAGTCAGGCGTCCAGTATCCCGGCATCATTCTGTATTCGGAAATTTTTCAGCTGACGGGGCCGATTTGCCGGACGGCAAACCGCTTGGCCGGGCACGGGTTCGTGGTGGCCGCGCCCGAGATATACCATCGGACCTGCCCACCCGGCCTGGTAATCGCTTACGACGATCCCGGGCGCATGCATGGCAACTATCTGGCTCATATCACGCCTGTGGCCCACTTTGATGCCACGGCCACCGCGGTGTTCGATCACTTCGATACCCGCAAGGATTTGCAACGGGACTCCTCGGGCTCCTCGATCGGTGCCATTGGCTTCTGCATCGGCGGACATCTCGCGCTGCGTGCCGCATTGGATCCCAGATGTCGCGCCGCGGTGTGTGCTTATCCAACGGGCGTGCACAATGGAAATCTCGGTGCGGATCCCGATGCCGGCACGCTCGCCAGGCTGTCCGAGATCAAGGGAGAGTTACTGCTGGTGTTCGGAGATGTCGACCCGCATGTGCCGGTGCCTGCGCGCCGCATCATCCGCTCGGCGCTGCAAGCATCCGGCACGCGCCATACGTATCTCGAATTGCCCGGCGAACATGCGTTCATGCGTGACGAGGGTGCGCGTTACGATCCGGAAATCGCCGATCGCGTTTTCGTGGAGGCCATCGCGTTATACCGCCGCACGTTCGGCTAACTCGACGTGGCTTCGGGCGGAAAAGGCGTTTATCCTTCCCATGCTGGACGTTGAAAACGGAGGGATCATGAGCGACACCGAAAGCAACAATATCGAGATCGTGAAAACGATGGCCAAGAACGGCATCCTCGGCCGGTGGGACATCGTCAGGCAGTACGTCTCCGATGATCTGGTAATGCACGTGCCGCCAGGCCTCCCCTATGGCGGGGACTATAAAGGTTGGGAGGGCTATCAGCGGTGCTTCAAGGAAATGGGCACTTTTTTCAAGGATCTCAAAGGCGGAGAAGCCGAATTTGCGGGCATTGGCGACAAGGTTATCGTCGTGACCAACATGTCTGGCCGTATCGCCAAGAACGGAAAGCCCCTATCGTTCGCGCTCACGACGATTTGGAAAGTGAAAGACGGCAAAGTCGTGGATATCGTGCCTTTTTACTATGACACCAAGGCAATTTCCGACCTTGCAGCCCAGTAATTCCCGACCAAGCCGATCAATGGTGCCGAGCCTGCAGGTCATCCAGAGCGCGTTTCAACGACTCTAATTTTTCGCCCGCCTCGGCGAGCTTGCCTGCGGCCGTGAGCTGTTGATATTCGGTGAAGTCCCGGGCCGCCTCGGCAATCAGCGCGTCGATGTCGGCGGGGGCGGCGGCCGAGAGGGTTGCGGCGCTCGCCGGCCGTGCTGCGGGCACGCTCGGCGAGGCTTGCGCGCTCAGCAGGGAAGGCCCTGTCCCGAACAGCGCAGCCAACGCCGACTCGAACGTCGGCCCGTAGGCCAGGCGATCCTGAACCGCGAGCACCACCAACCTGAGCTCCGGCATGGGGCTGCGGTCGGCCTGCAGGTAGATGGGCTCGGCGTAGAGCAGCGCCCGCCCGATGGGAATGACGCTGAGGCTGCCGCGGCGCACGTGGGAGCCTTGCTGGTTCCACAAGGTCAACTGACCGGACAGCTGCGCATTCTGATCGATGCGCGCCTCGATTTGCGAGGGTCCGTCGATCAATCTGGTCTTGGGGAAGTCATAGACCAGGGCCTCGCCATAGTGTTCGCCATCGCTTCGGCCGGCGATCCAGCCGATCAGATTGTTGCGGTTGGCCGGTGTGAAAGGCAGGATCGCGATGAATTCGGTGGACCGCTCACCCGGCAGGGTCATCAGCACGAAGTTGGGTTCCATGAGCTGCTGGCGCTGATCAGGCGACCGCACTTCCGTGGCGACGCTCCACAAATCCTCACGATTATAGAACACGTCGGGATTGGTCATGTGATACAGGCCGTAAATCGCGGCCTGCACGTTCAGCATAAGTTCCGGATAGCGCACATGCTTGCGCACCGCGGCCGGCATCGCTGCTGCATCGGTGAACAGACTGGGAAATAGCGACCGGTAGGCGGCGATGATCGGATCGTGCGCGTCGAACACATAGAATGTCGTCTGTCCGGTGTATGCATCGATCACCACCTTCACGCTATTGCGAATGTAGTTGATGTTCTCGGACCCGAACGTAACCCGGCGCGCGTAGGGGTAGACGTCGGAAGTTGTGAAGGCGTCCATCAGCCAGTAGATGCGCCCATCCTCGCCGACCACGACGTAGGGGTCGGGGTCGAGCGCGAGGAACGGCGCGAGCTCCAGCACGCGCTCGCTCAGCTGGCGACGCATCAGCAAGCGGCTCTCGGAAGTCACATCGTCGCTGAACGGCAGCTTCGACAGATCGCCTCGATCGAGCGCGATCAGCGTACGGCGCAGCCACCCACCCAGCCGAATGCCGCCGTCTCCCTGGTAGGAGGTGAGATTGTTGGCGTCGCCTTGCGGGTAATTGAACTCTTTCTGGCGGGTCTTCACGTACACATCGGTGTTGGTGAGCTCGCCGAAATAGATCTCCGGGCGGGTTACGGCGAGGCCGGGAGTCGTGCTCTGCACCGGCATATTGCTGAGGACGAGTGTCGGCAGCCCTTCGGATGTAAAGCCGTTCACCGGATTCATCGTGACCCCGTAGCCGTGGGTGTAGATCAGCTTCTCGTTGATCCAGTTGCGGCTGCTCTGCGGCAACTTCTCCACGTTGAGTTCGCGTGCGGCCAACATCATCTCGTGCACGGCACCGCCGACCTCGTATCGATCGATATCGATATCAGGAAAGTCATAGTAGGTGCGAATCTCTTGAATCTGACGCAGCGTATCTTGCAGCGCCCGCCCGTCCCACAGCCGTATGTTCTGGAGTGTTGTCTGGTTGCTGCCCGGCTCCACCGCCTCGATGCCCGTGTCGGCGGGAAAGGGGTGCGTCTCGATGCGCTCGAGCGCGTAGGCCCGCCGCGTCATTTCGATATTGTGGGCAATGAAGGGACGCTCCCGCACCAGCTGATTCGGCGCCACGATGAAACCGCTGACATACCAGCGCACGCCGCCGACGAGCAGGTAGCAGGCGATGGCCGGAAGAGGCACGGCCAGCAGCCAGCGCGGGCGCGGTGCACGGACCGCGGCAGCCGACGCGATGAGGGCGCCGAGGATGAGCGCCACGCACACCACCAGCGTACCGCCCAAGCTGACGTGCGCATCGGTGTAGGTAACGCCCGAAAAGATGGTGCCCTCCTGGAACAGAAGCTCGAAGCGCCCGAGGTATGCGCGCACCGCGATCATTACCAAGAATGCGGCGAGGCTCGCCGAAAAGCCGCGCCACAACCCGGTCTGCACCGCGGAAGATCGCCACTGCGCCGAGATACCCGCGCCGCCCATGACCGCGACGAACGCCGCGGCGATGAGGCACGCGACCACCGACAGCGTCAGGAGCCATCCGGAGATAAGCTGCAATGCCGGCAGCGTGAACAAATAGAAATCGAGCGGCCGGCCGAAAATGGGGTCGAGCAATCCCTCGCTGCGAGGGGCGTGCCAGTAGAGCGCCAAGATCATCCAGCGTGTCGCCATGCTCGAGCCGATGACGGCGGCCAACGCCAATGACGACCCGAGCCCAATCAGCTTGAGGAAACGGTCGATGGGCAGGCGCAGCGGCCTGCGGTTGACGAGAAGCGTTCTGGCGATCACATCGTCGAGATGGTCGGGCTTCAGCACTCGAAACACGCCGTAGACCACCAAGAAGGTAGCAAGCGTGAAGGCTGCGAACGTCGCGGCCCCGAAGCTTAGGCGCGTCCAGAACACGGATGCGAGTCCCAGCGATTCGAACCACAGTGCATCGACGTAATAGGAGGCCGCCGCGCTGGCGCCGAGCAGCACGACGCCAAAGACCACGATCAGGGTGAGGCGGACAGTTCGACGGCGCCGCCGCGTGTCGAGCACAATATCGCCACGGCCGTTGTTTTTGTCCATATTCCTTGCAACCTGGAAATAATGAACGTTTAGAGTATGTCTTCGTTCAACAGCGAATTGTCCGGCGCTGTTCTATTACGCTTTTGGGCCGATACGATGGCCCTGAAATGAGTTTGCAGCAGAAACCGCGGGACTATTCCCAGTAGAACGAATCCCATGCCCACGGCAAAGCGCCGGGCAATCTTCAGGTGCGGGAACCTGGCCGCCGACACCACGCCGCTGAACACCAAATTGCCGACCGTGTCCGAATTGATTGGATGCGCGTCAGGAAACAGCCGCCGGGACAGCAAGCGATGCTTCGTATGGCCGGGGCAATAACGGGATCTATTCGGCGGGAAATGAAAGTCGAATTGATTCCCAAAGGCGTGCTGGGAATCTTCGCGCTTGATGTCGCGCATGAACAGGTGGTGCAACTGCTCCAAGGATTTGACGCCGGCCTCCCCGCCGCCGTTGTCGCCGTGCAGTCGGTAGGACCCCAGGATCTCCGGGATGGAAACCACCCTGCCGGCCACTCCGGCCAAACCCGTGGTATAGCCATCGGCGGCGCGGCGATATGCTTCCATGTTGGCGATCGGCATGATGGCATCGAGGAAACTTTTGCGAAACGCGTTGCCGCTGGCTGGAGGACTGGTGTAATAGCCGTAACTTCGGATCTGTCGGCGCGGTTCCAGGCGGGAAAATCCGTAGCTCGGCAATAGATAGCCGAGCGGCTCGAGATTACCATCCACCTGCCGCAGGTAGAACTGCACCTTCACCGCATCGCTGCCCTGGAATGCGACAACGACCTTGGCAATGGTGTCCTTCGCCAGCACATCATCGGAATCCAGAAACAGAATGAACTCGCCTCGCGCCTCCCGCCAGCCGGCGTTGTAGGCCGCCCCCTGCCCTGCATTTTCCTGAAAGACGGCGCGGATGCGCCCGCCATACGATGAAATGATTCGCCGCGAGCCGTCGGTCGAGCCATCGTCGACGACGATAACTTCCAGCGGTTCGTAGGATTGTTGAAGGGCGCTGGCAATCGCAGTCCCGACAAACCGTTCGTAATTGTAATTTACGATAACGATCGTCGCTAACGAACCGCGTACGGGCATGGCGCGAATACAATCGTTGGTTGAAACGAGAACCCCAGGGGAGGATAGGTCCGTTTCGTGACGGAATCAACTTACCTGTTACGGCTTGGACGCCCGGGCTGACCGGTGTCGAGATCCAGGTGGCGCATTGAATATGTCAACGGTTTCCGAAAACAGCTGTTGTCCGAATAGCGGTAATGCATGAGGAAGTCGATCAACCGGCTTGGGGAACCGGCTCGGGTTGCGCTTCGGCCCGGATATGCAGGCGCAGATAAGGGACACCGAGGATCGCGGCGGCGGCGGCGAGCACCGCGAAAACGACGAAGATGGCCGTATAGCTACCGGTGACGTCAAAGATCCGGCCGAACAGTGGCGGAGTCGCCAGCAAGGCGCACAGCATGACCGCCGTGATGAGCCCCATCGCCCGCCCGACCACGCGGTCGCCGAAGATACGCGGCACCAGCAGGCTCTGCATCGGCACCATGATTCCGCCTAATAGGCCGATGAGACCGACGCCCGCCGCGATCATCCAATAGCCAGCGGCCGCCTGGGTCAGGCACACCATGCCGCATCCGAAACCGACGAGACTGATGTACAGCAGTGGGCGCGGCCCGAGCCGGTCCGCCGCGGCGGCAAAGCTGAGCTTCGCGACGAAGCCGCAGCCGCCATACAACGAGATCAGCAGGGCGGCGCCGCTCGCCTTGATGCCGTGGTCGAGGACGATCGGAGCAAGGTTGGTGATCATGCCCTTCATGCCCGAGAGTACCGTCGCGAAAATTGCGGCGGCGAGCCAGAAGGCTGGATCGGCAACAATCCTGCCGACCGAAACGCGAGCCGCCGCCGGCATGCGTGGGCCGACGACTTCCGGCGCGCTCGCGGACCCGTCGGCGTACAGGCCCCTGTCGCCAGGACGGTTCACCACCAGCGCCGCTGCAGGCATCGTCCCCGCCAGCAAGACGAGCGCGACCAGGCGGAAGGCCTCGCGCCACGCATTATGGTCCAGCAGCCACTGCACGATGGGTGGATAGACCACGCTGCCCATGGCAACCCCTGCGATGGCGACGCCGAGTGCCGCCCCGCGCCGCTTCACGAACCACCTGGAGAGCAGCACGGTCGCCGTTATCGGGCCGATCAACACATTGGCCGGCGCGACGAACACGCCGAAGATAACGAGGACCTGGCTGAAGCTCGTGGTGAACGACAGCGCCGCATAGCCAGCAGCCAGGAACACTGATCCGGTGATCATCATGGCGCGCAGCGAGATCCGGTCCATCAGGTTGCCCAGCAGCGGCGACAGCAGGCCGGAGGCTCCTGACAGCACGGTCATGGCCAGCATCAGCACCATCCGGCTAGGCTTGAATTCCTGCGCCAGCGGCACCGCCACGATGCTGTAGCCGGAGGCGATGAAAGATACCGCCGCCAGGAGCAGGAAGCACGAGGCGACCTGCCGCCAGCCAATACCGAAGCCTGCCATTTACTGCCTGTCGTAAACCGCAACGTCGTGCGTCGTACCACCCTTGGCGGTCCTCAACGCGGTCGAGAGGGTCAGCACCTTGCCCTTGGCTGAAATCGTGCGTGTGGTGTGACCAACGATCTTGCCGTCTTTTTTTTGCACGGATTTGACCGTGCTGCCGTTGATCTTCTTCAGCGAAAGTGTATCGAACGCGGGGTTGCCCGTGATCGGACAGTCCTTGCCATCGTAGGTCAGCGTCGCAGACTGCGATATCGCGCTGCCATCGGCCTCCACTCCCGTCACCTTCATATCGGTCCCGGCGGCGCCTGCGGAATAGGTTCGCGTCATGGACTTAGGCGCCGTACCGTCGTGAAACTTCGATTTATCGAGATTGAGAGTCCAAGTTCCGATGACCGGGTCGGGTCGGTCGGCGGCCGAGGCCACCGTGGCGGCACCGAGCGCAACTACAAGACCCAATGTGAGCGTTTGCAGGAAGCTATTCATGTTGTTTCCTCAGGTCAGATATTTTTATGGGGAGCATCCGGCATTCCGGCCGGGGTTGCAGTATGCCTCAATCCGCTCAGCGCCAATTCCAAGTGGCATGGATTGCAGATATATCAGAGGCTGACCCAGAAACGGATGAGAACGCCACAGGATGGCGCAGACAGCTCATTTGATCCTTTGGTTCTCGCCAATCACGCCCGCCGGTGTTCCCGTGACGGCCGCTGTCACTGCGGCAACGAGATAAGAGGTTCGGCCCGGAGCTATCCAATATTCCGCCCGTTCGATCTGGACGCGCAGCAAGGCGAGTCGTTCGTCCTCTGGGCCTTCCGGATAGTAAGCCCGCTGCTCAATGCTCCATAGTTGTTTTGCTTTTTCGCTGTCCCGAAACAGATTGCCTGACCCGCTCACCGCGACATACATATTTCTAGTTGGATCAGCGTATCCAACACTCACTCTCATGTCGCGATGCAGCTCCTCGACCTTGGAGCTGCTCCAATCCGTGAAGAACCAGAGCGCTTGATCGGCTTCTACCTGAAGGGTTTGCACGGGCCGAGTATGGAAGTGACCATCGCGGTCCACAGTAGTCAGAAGTGCAATGCCAATATCGCGAATCAGCTGGCCCAACTTGGCAAAATCACCAGTGAGCGAGGGGGAAGTCTTCTCAATCATAGCCAGATATCTTAGGCTAACGAAAGACCGGAAGCAGCGTCACTTCTTCGTGAGGAACGGCTTCGATCGGCAGGCCGGCCTTTTTCCAAGCGCTCAGGCCGCCCTTGATGACTGCGACCCGAATCCCGTTCTTTTCGAGTTCCCGAGCCACTCTCACGCTCGTGGCCTCACGAACACAGGTACAGTACACGAACACCGCCTGTCCAACGGGAATTGTCTCATTGGATTGATGAAGAGTGTTGGGGTCCAACCGTCGCGATCCGGTGATGCGCACCGCCTTGCGGTCAAAATAGCCGTGACTGCGAACATCGTATATATGTGCCCCGGTGGTAATTGCGCGCGCCGCGTCTGAAACGGCGGCAAAAGAAACAGTGCGCAGCCTGCGTTCCTTGATCCAGCGCCAACATTGCCACGCGATGTAAGCGACGATCAACGCGATGACCGCCCAACTCAAGACGCGACCGAAGGCCTGGTAGCCCTTCGTGATGGCATCGAGCGCGCCGCTGAACACAAACCCCACCGAAAAGTACGCGACGATGTAAATGATCGCACCCACCAAATCGAGCCGAATAAATTGCAGGAACCGCATATTCATGGAACCCGCCAGCGGCGGGGCCATCGTATTGATTCCGGGAATGAATTTCGCGATGAGGAGCAGTTTGCGGCCGCGTCGGTAGAAAGAATCCGCGGAGCGAAGAATGCAGGATTCTGGGTTGAGCGAAATGCGACACAGCAAGCCCAACAACCACCATCCCGTATAGCGACCGATGAGAAACATCAAGGTATCGCCGACCAGCATAGCGGCGATGGCGCCGGGCAGAGCATACGACGCCGGCAATGCGCCGCGCGCGCTGGCGCCGCCCGCAATCAGCAAAGCTAGCGCCGCCGGCACCGGTAATCCGATCGCCTCGAGAAATACCGCGGCGAATAGAATGACGAAGCCGTGTGCGGCCAGGTTCGAAATCCAAGAATGCATGACGGTGCAAGCCGTGTTGTGTTTTGAAACCAGCGATTAGACGCCTATGGTACCCGCAATTCGAACGCGCGAAATCGCCGCTCCAGCTGCCATTGTGCCGCTGCTTTCTGGCTTGAATCGAGAAAGCCCTTGCACGACATCGACGGCGCATCCGATCCAAGTGCCTGAACGCGACATGCCGCCACAGATGCCGTGAAGCTATCGGGTGCAGCCCA
>Ga0302325_10005311_pt1 | contig 29330 bp, 22 predicted proteins | sample Palsa_T0_2_FD_201948 | JGI IMG/M metagenome (GOLD analysis project Ga0302325, IMG submission 201948) | Peat permafrost microbial communities from Stordalen Mire near Abisko, Sweden - Palsa_T0_2 | ecosystem: Environmental > Terrestrial > Soil > Palsa > Peat permafrost | place: Sweden: Abisko...
GCCCTTCTTCGCGACGTCGAACGTGTCGGGGGCCATCGTCGTGCGCGCATCGGCGATCGCCGACGCGGTGGCGCGCGCGTACTCGCCGGCGCGCGTGACGTCGCTGATCGCGAGATAGCCGAACGCGCCGTACGGCGTGAGCTGCAGGGCCGCTCCGCCGAGCAGGACGAGCACGAGCACCCCGATGGTGATGCCGAGCGCCAGCGGACGTCGAGGCGCCGGCTCCTCGGCCTTGCGCGGGGCCTTGGGCTTGGTCGGAGCCGAGGTCGCCGCCGCGTCGAGCGTGGCGCCCCGCGGCGGCGGTCGGCTGCTGATCCGCGCCTCGCCGCCGATCGCGGCTTCGGTTCCGATGGCCGCCTCGGTTCCGATGGGGACTTCGGGGGCGCTCTCCGGATGCCCGCCGCCGAGCTCGACCTCGCCGAAGCTCATGCCCCCGTCGTCGCGCGAGACGGATACGCCCGCGGGCGCCCCGGGCGGCGGCGCTCCCGAGGAGCGCTCCCCCGGCCGCAGCGATCGCCTCTTCGTGTCGATCTGCAGGTCGCCGAAGTCGGCCGCCGGGTCGACGGGCGGAAGGCTCTTCACCCCGCCCGCCGGCGCCTCGCGCGGCAGGTCCATGTCGCCGAACAACCCGAACTCCTCGCTCGGCGGACGCCCCGACGGCTGACGCGGGGCGCCGGGAGGTGCCGAGTCGCCCGCGTGGGGCAGCTCGATCTCGCCGAACGCCCCGCCAACCACGGGGACCGGCAGGTTGTCGGCGGGCACGGGCAGGTTGTCGGCGACCATCGGCAACGCGGGCCCTCCCGCCACGGGGAGCGCGGCTTGCACGTCGGGCAGGAGCTGCGCGGGCGCGGGCAACCCGACCGCCGACACGATGGGAAGATCGTCGAAGGTCGTACGACGCCGCGCCACCGGCAGGTTGCCCGCCACGACAGGGAGCGACGCCCCGATATCGGGCAGCGAGGGCGCGACGACCGGCAGGTCCGCCTCGAAACCCTTGGTGGCACGCGGCGCCGCGACCGGCAGGTCCGCCTCGAAAGGGTTGCTCAGCAGGGGCGTCTGGGCCGCCTTGGACGACGCCGCGACCACGGGGAGGTCCGACTCGAACGGCCTGGAGGCTCCGGCCGGCACGGCGACCGGGAGGTCCGCGTCGATGCGAGGCGCCGGCGGTGAGTGCTGCGCGGGGGCCCCGCGAGTGGCGGGCAGGTCGGCTGACAGGACCGGGAGGTCGAAGTCGAGCTCGTCGACCGCGGACGTCGGCGGGGCGGCGGGCGGCGCCACCGGGGGACGCGGCCCTTTGGAGACGGCCGGCGGCGCGGCCTTGGGGGCCGGGGGTCCCCCCGCCGGTCGAGCCAGCGGCGGCGGGCCTTTCTTCGTCGGCCCCGAAACCATCGGCAGGTCCGGCTCATCGAGGCCCCCGAGCGACGCAGGAAAGTCGGAGGGCAGCTCGGGCCGCATCGGAGGGACCGGCGGAGCCGGGCGTGCTGGCGGTGCGCCCACCGGCGCCGCGGGACGTGGCGCGACCGGCGCTGCGATCGGACCGCCGGCCGGCGCCGCGGGGGGCGTCAGAGCCGCGGGCGCGACGCCGACCATCGTCTTCTTCATCGCCGCCATCGTCGAAGGCGGGGGTTTCGCGGAGATCGTGGGGGCCGCATGCACGCCCGGCGCGGCGGGGGACGGCACGTTGATCGGAAGCGGCAGCGCCGGCGGCTTGGGCGCCGCGGAGACATTCGCCGGCGGCGGCCTGGGCTCGAGACCGCCGCCCACGCCGACCATCGTGGATTTGAGCGGATTCTTGGGCTTCGGCGCGTCGAAGCGAGAGGCACCCGGAGGCGCGATCGGAGGGGCCGCGGCGGCGGGGGACGGCACCTGCGGCTTAAGCGAGACCGCGGGCGCGGCCGGGGGTTTGGCCGCCGCGGGGGGGATCGGCGGAGGGGCGGCGACGGCCGGCCTGGCCGGCGCCGTCGGCTTCGCCGCGGGCAAATCGGTGCCTGGCGCCATCACGAGAAACGAGTGCCCGCACTTGGGACACCGCATCTTCAGGCCCGCCGGCGGCACGCGCCGCTCGTCGATCTGAAACGGTGACTTGCACGACTCGCACTCGACCTTGAACATCCGCGAATCACGGTATCACAGGCTGCAAATGCGGCTCGGCGTGGACAGCGCTCCCGTGCTAACGGGATCCTCCTTGACCGTGGATCGTCTCGTCGTCGTCGGCGCCCGGCAGCACAACCTGAAGAACGTCAGCGTGAGCTTGCCCCGGGGCAAGGTCGTCGTGCTGACGGGACCCAGCGGCTCCGGCAAGTCGTCGCTTGCCTTCGACACGATCTACGCCGAAGGGCAGCGCCGCTACGTCGAGTCGCTCAGCGCGTACGCGCGTCAGTTCCTCGAGCAGCTGGCCAAGCCCGACGTCGAGCGCATCGATGGCCTCAGCCCGGCCATCGCCATCGAGCAGCGCCCCCTCTCCAAGTCGCCTCGATCCACGGTCGGCACCGTCACCGAGATCGCCGACTACTTGCGGCTGCTCTATGCGCGCGTAGGCATCCCGCACTGCCCCAACTGCGGCAAGCGGATCGAGGCGCAGACGGTGCAGCAGATCGTCGATCACATCCTCGCGATGACCGAGGGCATCCGGCTGTCGCTCCTGGCGCCGATCGCGCGGGCCCGCAAGGGCGAGCTACGGCTCGAGCTCGAGCGGCTGCGGCGCGAGGGGTTCGTCCGCGCCCGCATCGACGGCTCCGTCGTCGACCTGGGCGACGAGATCGAGCTCGATCGCTCCAAGGTGCACGACCTCGACGTCGTCGTCGATCGCCTCGTGCTCAAAGAGGGCCTCAAGGCGCGCCTGACCGACAGCGTGGAGCTGGCCCTCAAGCTCGGCGAGGGGCGCTTGCTGGTGCAGCCGGGCGACGACGAGCCGTTCTGGATGAGCGAGCGCTTCGCCTGCGTCGACTGCGGGATCTCGCTGCCGCCGATCGAGCCGCGGATGTTCTCGTTCAACGGCCCGCACGGCGCGTGCCCCGCGTGCGACGGTCTCGGCGCGCGCGACGTCGTCGATCCCGACCGCTGCGTCGGCGACCCACGCCACACGCTGCGCGAGGGCGTCGTGCTCGCGTGGGGCCGCCGCGGAAGCGTCGCGCTCGCGGGCGAAGTGTCGGCCGCGGTCGAGGCGCTCGGCGTCAGCCCCGACGTCGCCTGGGCCAAGCTCCCGGAGGAGCAGCGCAAGGCCATCCTGTTCGGCAAGGGCGGTCGCGCGGGCGATGGCCCGGCGCGGCACGGCAAAGGGCCGCGCAAGCGCGAAGGGTCCAAGCGCAAGGGCTACGAGGGGATCGTCCCGCAGCTTGAGGCGCGGTTCGCCACGCTGGCCGACGTTCGCATCGAGCCGGCCGACGCCGAGGATCCCGACGCCGGCGAAGGCGGCATCGCCGACGACGAGCTCGGGCGCTTTCTCGTCACGCGCACCTGCGACGCCTGCCACGGCAAGCGCCTGCGCCCCGAGGCGCTCGCGGTGAAGCTCGGCGGCAAGGACGTGGCGCAGATCGGCGCGATGCCGCTGCGTCACGTGCGCAAGTTCGTCGAAACGCTCGGCCTCACGGCGGCCGACGACGCGAACGCCTTCGGCTCGCGCGAGCGAGCGATCGCCGAGCCGCTCCTGAAAGCCGTCGCGGCGCGCCTCGGCTTCCTCATCGACGTGGGCCTCGACTACCTCGCGCTCGACCGCAGCGCGCAGACGCTGTCGTCGGGCGAGGGCCAGCGCATCCGTCTTGCCACGCAGATCGGCGCCGCCCTCGTCGGCGTGCTCTACGTGCTCGACGAGCCCAGCGTGGGCCTACACGCACGCGACAACGCGCGCCTCATCGAAGCGCAGGCCCGCCTGCGCGACATCGGCAACACCGTCATCGTCGTCGAGCACGATCGCGAGGCGATCCTCGCGGCCGACCACGTCGTCGACATGGGCCCCGGCGCCGGCATTCACGGGGGCGAGATCGTGGCCCAGGGATCGCCGGCCGAGCTCATGGCCAACCCGCGGTCCATCACGGCGCCCTGGCTCACCGGGCGCAAGCAACTCCCCGTCCCGGCCAAGCGCCGGGTCCGCACGCGCTCGTGCGTCCGCGTGGTCGGCGCGCGCGCCCACAACCTACGCAACGTGTCGGCCGAGATCCCGCTGGGCCTCTTCACTTGCGTCACGGGCGTCAGCGGCAGCGGCAAGTCGAGCCTCATCGTCGACACGCTCCTCCCCGCGGCGCGGGCCAAGCTTTACAATGCGACCGCCCCGGTCGGCGAGTGCGACCGGGTCGAAGGCCTCGAGAGCATCGACAAGGTCGTCTCGATCGACCAGGCGCCCATCGGGCGAACGCCCCGGTCCAATCCGGCCACGTACACGGGCATCTTCGCCTTGCTGCGCGATCTCTACGCGGGCCTCCCCGACGCGCGGGCTCGCGGCTACAAGGCGGGGCGCTTCTCGTTCAACGTCAAGGGCGGCCGGTGCGAGGCGTGCCAGGGCGACGGCGTGCTGCGCGTCGAGATGCACTTTTTGCCCGACGTCTTCGTCGCCTGCGATGCCTGCAGTGGCCTCCGCTACAACCGCGAAACGCTCGAGGTCAAATACCGAGGCCTCTCGATCGCCGACACCCTCGGTGTCACGGTCGAAGCCGCGTCCGAGCTCTTCGGCGCCGTGCCCCGAATCGCCGACAAGCTCGAGGCGCTGCGCAAAGTGGGCCTCGGCTACGTGTCGCTCGGTCAGCCCGCCACCACGCTCTCCGGCGGCGAAGCGCAGCGGGTCAAGCTGGCGCGCGAGCTCTCACGCAAGGCCACCGGCCGGACCATGTACGTGCTGGACGAGCCCACGACGGGCCTGCACTTCGCCGACATCGAGGTCTTGCTCACGGCGCTGATGGACTTGCGCGACCAGGGCAACACCATCGTGGTCATCGAGCACAACCTCGACGTCGTCGCCTGCGCGGACTGGGTCCTCGACCTGGGTCCCGAAGGCGGCGAGGGCGGCGGCGAGGTCGTGGCCGCCGGGCCGCCGGAAGAGATCCTCAAAGTCGAACGCTCGCACACGGCCCGCTACTTGCGCGAGGTGCTCGCGCGGACGACTCCGGTCGTCAAGCGGGGCAAGGCGCAAGCATCGACGTCGGCGCCGTAGGCCGGGGAAGCCATCGCCGCGAGGCGATGGCAAGACCGGGGGGGACCCTCCCGCCCGAAAGGGCCGAGAGCTCCGCCCCGACAGCACAGGGCCGCCACGCCCTCGCAGACGGAAGGGCGGCCGCCTAGCTGTAATCCTTCTCCATCCGCTCTTGATCCTCCTTGCAGCGGATGCACAGCGTGGTCTCCGGTCGCGCTTCGAGCCGCTTGACCTGGATCTCCTCGCCGCACTCTTCGCAGATGCCGAAGGTGCCTTCGTCGATCTTGCGCAATGCCTTCTCGATCTTGTCGAGAAAGCTCTTCTCGCGCCCGCGCAGGCGAAACGTGAACGATTGCAGGTACTCGCTGGAGGCGAGGTCCATCTCGTCCGGAAGGTCGTCCGTGTCGAGCGTCATGTCTTGCTCGAGCGTCTGCTTGGCCTTCTTGAGAATCTCGTCGCGTTTGTCGGTGAGAAGCGTTCTGAACTTCTTGAGGGTGGCCTTGTTCACGCGGTCGCTCCTGGACTTCGGCGGTTCCGGTTCACTCGGGGAACGTCCATCGAGTAGGGTGCTTCAAGCAAAGGGCCGAGCCCCAGCCCCGGGAGGGGCCGGCTACGTTAAACATCGAGATGGCGCCCGTCAATCGCCGGGGAGACCCGACCATCCGAATTGGGATCGACGAGAACGGTCTTGGCCCGCGCCTTGGCCCGCTGGTTGTTACCGCCGTCGTTGCCAGGAGCTTTGGCTCTGGGTCTGGCTGTGACGGCTGTGACGAGGCCCCGCCGCGGAAGGGGCAGAACGTGAGCGGCCACCAGCGCGCCGAGCAGCGGGCACGAGGGGCCCTCCGGACGCGCCTCGCCGACTCGAAGAAGCTTGTCTCGCATGGCGACACGGCCCTCGGAGAGGCGTGGGCCCGCGCCATCGCGCACCGCATGGCAAGACGAGCGGAGCTGGCGGGCCGGGCGGGCGCGCCGGGAGGCACGGCCGGCCTGGCACCCTCGCCGGGCCTGCCGACCACGCCCGAGCACCTCGTGCGGGCGCTCTCGCTCGACTCGCCTGCGGCTCTTCGCAGCCCCTGCCCGGAGGCGCACGAGGCGCAGTGCTGGAACACCGAGGGCGAAGAGCTCGTGGCCGAGGCCAAGCTCGTCCAGACCATCGAAAAGGACCTGGCCAAGCTGGAGAGCCAGGGCGTCGACGTCATCCACGCAGCGTGCATCATCACGTGCGCCCAGAGGCTCAACGAGGGCGTGGCTCGCAGCCTTTCCCGCTTCGACGTCGATCTGCACTGCATGGAGCGGCTGGTGCTCCACGTGCGCGAGCGCGAAGGGAGCGACGTGGTCGCGATCTGCGGCAAGGTCGGCGGATTCGACCACTACCCGCCGGCCTTCGGACCATTGAGCGGCCGCCTTCACACCGTGATCTCCGAGGGCCGCGCCCGCAGCGAGTACGCGCTGGCAGGCCTCGGCCGCATCGCCTTCGTGCGCGACGCGGACGACAGCCACCTGCTCGTTTCGATGGCGTCGCTCATCGGCAAGTGGGTGCGCGATCTGCTGATGGCGCGCATCGTCCGCCATCACCGCGCGGCCCTTCCCGACCTGCCCGACGCGAGCGGGTACCACGATCCTGTCACCACCGACTTCATCGAACGCACGCGGCTGGTCCGGCGCTCGCGCGCGCTGCCCGACGACTGTTTCACGCGCCGGGCGCTCGGCACAGAGCCGGCGCGCGAGCCACGAGCCCCGAAGAGACGGTCCACGTCAGCGTCGACTTCAGCCGCTACTTCAGCAGCCAAGACGCGACCTTCGCGATCTTCTCGTCGCGCGGGAGCCTGAGCGGCGCTTGCTTGCTCGACGGCGTGGCCGGGTCGAGGACGAGCTCCTCGTCGCCCACGCCTTCCACGGCGGCGCCGCGTCGAGCCACGACGTACTCGGCGCGCGCGCGGTCCGCCCCTTCCTGGATCACGACCAGCACGGCCTCGTCGCCCATTCCCTTGAGCGGCAGGCTCCCCGGCTTCTGCTTGAAGGCGCGGAACGTCTCTTTCGCCGCTTCGGCGTCCTTGCCTACAACGGCGATCTGCCGCCACCGCCGCTCGCCATCCTTGTAGTAGCCGACGGCCATCGGCCCGACGCCCGACAGCCCGAGGCCCCCCTTGGAGTAGTACGCGACGCCGAGGGGCAGCTGCGACGCGGCCGGCAACGCGGTCACCGCCGGGGGCCGATCGTCGCCCCCGGGCAGGCGCGCGCCCAGCTGCTTCGCGATGACGCCGGTCGAATCCTGGTTGGCGGCGGCCATCTGCTCGGGGGTGATCTTCGTGTCTTCGGTCACGAACGTGAGCTCGGCCAGGTACTGGCCATGCCACACGTAGGCGTTGCTGCTGCTCATCGCGCCCAGCGATTTGAAAGGCGCCTCGTGCACCGACGCGCGCGCGGGATCGCCGTCGGCCACGACGCGCTTGGTGAACATGGCGTACGCGCCGTCGGTCGTCGTGAAGCGCGAGAGGTTCACCTCGACGCTGTTGGGGGCGGAAGAACCATCGACGTAACGGAGCACGACCACGCGATCCAGGCCGAAGCGCTTGTACACTTCGCACTCGCCGTCGAAGGCGGTCGTGCACACCTCGTCCATCGAGAGCTTGCCCTGGGCGCCGTACGTCTTGGGCTCGCCCTGGGGATCGAGGCAGTACCCGCCGCCGGTGCGCGGGATGAAGGGCTCGCTGACGGCGTCGGTGTCCTTGCCGCCTCCGCCCGCGCACAGGTTGGCCGGGGCAGCGACTGCGCCCGTGCTGCCCCCGGCGCTGCCCCCCGCGCTGCCTTCCGCGCTGCCGGACACGCTCGGCGGCGGGGGCGGCACGTCTCCCCTGCTCTCTTCACCCTTGCATCCGGCCGCGCCAGGTATTCCAACGAGGGCTAGAACGAGGGGTCCAGCGAGAGCAAGCACGGGTCGGGACAGACGCGATCGGCGAGCCAAAAGTCTCATTGGGAGTGGCGGCGAGCGCCGGCAAGCGCCGGGCGAGGGCTGGGGTAGCATGTGCGCGCCGGTCCGCACGTTTTGCATGGGGCTGCAATCGTTGCTGCATGCGCGGGTGCGCGCTGGCGCGTAAATGCCCGCGACTGCGCGCGTTTCCAAGGGCTTTCCACGGCAGAGTGGCCCGCCCGGCGAGGGGCACGCGCCTTGCTGAGGCCACCCTGGTGGTGCGTTCGTCGATTGGCTCCAGGATGGTCGCGATGTCAGCGGGGGTGCGTTCGTCGTCCATCCAGCGACGGGCGGCCCTGGGCTTCTCGCTCATCGAGCTGATGGTCGTCATCATCATCGTCGGCATCCTGTCGGTGATGGCCATCCCGACGATGCTGCAGGCGCGCCTCGATCGGAACGCTTACGACGACGCGGGCGCGATCATGCAGCTATTCCGCAACGCGCGGACGCGCGCCGTGGCACGCGGCGGCGCGGTGCTCATCACGATGACGTCGTCGTCGAGCGACCGCGGCACGTTCCAGACGTGGGAGGCGGTGAGCGTCAACGCGGGCCTCAACTGGGCCGGCGTGCAGGCCAACCAAACTCCCGTGAGCACCTGCAAGGCGCCCACGGCGTGGATCCCCCTGAACAGCGGCAACGCCGGGGTCCAGCTGATCGACGGCGTGAACCTCAACGGCTCGATCGAGGCCGATGCGAACGTCTGGTCGAGCCTGTGGAGCTACAGCAGCGCCACGGCGACGAGCGTCGGCGCGGCGTGGATCTGCTTCACGCCCCTGGGCCACGTGTACTTCACGACAAACATCGCCAACCCCACCTTTGGCACGACCAACCCGTTCGACGGCGTGCTCCCGATGATCGGCCCGCTCGAGTTTCGCGTGCAGCGGTTCCCGGCGGGCGGCACGCCGTTCTCGGGGCCCACAGCCTTCGGCACCACGCGCAGCGTCCTCATGCCGCCCAACGGCATGCCCCGCATCTTCTCGCACACGTGATGTTCGCCTCCCGTCTCGCTCCCTTTTCGTCCATGAGCTCTCGATCCGCCCCCGCCCCGTCCTTTGCCCGCCCGCGTCGCCGCGTTCGGGCGTATGCGCGCGGCTACACCGTGATCGAGGTGCTGATGGCAATGACCGTCCTGACGATCGGCGGCGCCGGCGTCATCACGATGCAAAAGACGAGCGTTGCCAGCAACGTCGAAGCGCGCAAGGCCGACATCGCCAACTCGATCGCCCGCATGTGGGTCGAGCGCTTGCGCCAGGACGCGATGGGGTGGACGACACCCACGGCGACCATCACCACGTCGAACTTCGGCAACACGACGTACCTGAACGGCAACGTGGGGAACAACCCGGCGGCTCCCGCCTGGTTCGTGCCCGCGACCACGTTGAACCCCGGCGACGGCACGACGACGATGAGCGCGGGCTTCGACATCCTCGGGCGCGACCAACCGGTGGGGTCGATCGCCGACGCGAACTTCTGCGTCAACATCGCGCTGACATGGCTCGACTCCACGGGCGTGAGCCCCGGCGGCGACATGATCCGCGCCGACGTGCGCGTCCTCTGGCCGGTGGGGATCAACGTGACGCCGCCGGCCGACTACTGCGTCGTCGCGGCGAAGATCGACCCGAACCTCGCGAGCACGGCGACGACGGTCATCTACCACGAGCTCTACCTGACGACGAACCTCGTCGAGAACACGGCCGTGCAATGAGCCCCCAAAATGGGGTCCCGCGGCTCTCGACGGGTCGGCGCGCGCGGCGCGATCGACGCGGCTTCACGCTCATCGAGCTGATGATCGCGCTCCTGGCGGGGCTCATCGTGGCGATGGGCGTGCTGGGCCTCTCGCGCGACGCGACCCACACGTTCCACGAAGAGATGCGCGGCTCGGCGGCCGAGGCGGCGCTCCGCACGGCCGTCGATCGGCTTCGCGGCGACCTGCAGCGCGCCGGGTACATGAGCACCGGCAACATCATCCTCGACCCGCAGATCGCCCACCCGCTCGGCGTCGCGAGCCCCGCGAACATCGCGAACGAGTCGAGCCCGACCACGCTGGCGAACGGGATAGGGCGGCTCGCCTCGATCTATCGAGTCGCCAACGGCTCGTGGACGAACAACCTCAAAGGCGCCGCGACGGATCTGTCGGCGCTCAACGGGGTGGCGCCCGACTCGATCGACATCGGCGGGAACATGACGTCGTCGGACCAGTTCCCCGTCCAGCTGATCCAGCAGGCCGCCGTGGGCAACTGCACCCAGATCCTTCTCTCGCCGACGTCGCCCGCGATGTACCGGGTGTTCGCGTCGGGCCTCGCCGCGCCGCAGACGTTGCACGACATCTTCCAGCCGATCCCCAACTCCGACACGAACCAGTTCATCGTGCGGCTGGTCGACGACACCGGTCACTCGCAGTACCTCCTCACCTGCGGCAAGGCCTGGGACGGGTCGACGGGCGGCGACGCCGGCATCACCGGCATCACCGCCGGCGGCGCCGGCGACGGCGGCGGTACGATCAACGTGGCGACCGCGCAGCCGTATCTTTGGGTCAACACGCAGATGACGTCGATCGTCACGTCGAAGATGGCGGGCACGGCGGGCGGCGTCAGCGGGTTCGCGTCGGGCGTCGCGTGGGTGAACCCGGTGCAGGTCGTCCAGTGGGAGATCACCACCCCGACGGGCACGCCGACCAATTCCGAGCCCGCTCAAGACCGATCGATCCTCGCGGGCACGCCGCTGGCGCCGACGACCGCGGACCCCACCAAGTTCGACCTGATGCGCTCGTACCTCGACGGGGCCACGGGCAAGGTCATCCCCGACACGAGCGAGATCGTCGCGGAGTATGCCGTCGACCTGGCCTTCGCGTTCTCCGTCGACACGAGCACCATCAACACCCTGCCCAACGTCGTCACGTACGGCTTCGAGGATCCGGCGGACAACAACAAGTGGGCCTTCCCCGACGTCCAGACGGCCGGCGCGGCGGCGACGACGGGGCCGCAGCGGATCCGCGCGGTGCGCGCGCGGGTCGTGACGCGTACTTCGCAGACGGATCGCAACGTGAACATCCCGGTCACCAACTACGGCTCGCAAGAGTTCATGTACCGCTACCAGATCGACTCGACCGACTACGCGCGGGCGCGCACGATGGTGACGCAGGTGGCCCTGCCCAACCAGGCGAGGAACTTTTACTGATGCCCGCCGCCACCGCCGCCTACGCCCTTCACGCATCCCCGAGCGCCAAGCGGCGTTCCGCGCGGCGCGCCCGCTCCGCCGGTGCGGCGATGTTCGTCGTGGCCATGTGCGTCACGGTGCTCGCATCGGTCGGCATCTACGCCCTGGCCGCGGCGGCGAACGAGATCTCGACGAGCGGCAACGAGCGGCAGAACACGCAGACGCACTACCTGGCCGACTACGGCGTGCAGGGCACCGCGCACGCCGTCGCCGGGGCGACCGCGCAGCTCTACTTCAACATCATGACGATCCCGGCGCCCAGCGGCTCGGGGTCGCCGTCGGCGCTGCCCTCGTGCGCTTCGGTCCCGATTCCGAGCGGCGTCACGCCCCCGCAGGCGTCGCTCGCGTGCGCGCAGCTCCGGTCGAGCGATCTCGCGAAGTCATGGACGCAAACGCAGGCGACCCTGAGCTACGCGGGGACGGCCCCCTACGCGAGCGGGGTCGCCCCGGGCAGCTTTGGACTGACGCCGGTGGCGGGCGACTTCTTCGTCGAGCTCACCAATCCCGAGAAGGCGCCGGGCCTCTCCGGCTTCGACCAGAACAGTCCCCTTTGCATCATCCAGTTCACGGCCACGGTCACGGGCTTCACGCAGCCGCTGAGCGCGACGGGCGCCGTGTCGTACGAGGGCGAGGGACTCGAGATGCAGCGAGCGCGCGTGCTGGGTGGACCGGTCACGTGCCCGACGTGGGGGCAGGGCGCCAAATGAAGAAGTCCGCCGTCGTCACGATCACGTTCACGGTCACGTTCTTGGGCGCGGTCTGCGCGCCGCGGGGCGCGCGTGCGCAGCAGACGGACACCAATCCGCCGCTGCCCAACGTGCTGCTGCTCATCGACAACTCCGGCTCGATGGACCGGATGATCGACGGCACCCTGCCGGAAAGCAACCCGGGCACCCCCGGGCACCCGGGCACCATTTGCAACTGCACCGAAGTGCCGGGCAACCCGCCCACGGCCAACTGCAACTGGAGCCAGCAGCCTTCCTCCCCGAATCGATGGGGCATCCTCACGCAGGCGCTCACCGGCTCGATCAAGGGCGGTTACAACTGCATCTCGATGCCGCGCACGTCGGGCTCGACGTTCACGACCGAATACCAGATCGACAACCAGCCTCCGTACGACACGGGCTACTACCTCAACTACTACCGGCCCATCGCCGAGGACACGTCGGGCACGACGCCCGCCGCCTGCGTGTTTGCGCCCGGGCTCCTGCCGGGGGCGAACCCGGGCTTCGGCGTGGGCCCGAACGGCGCGGGCTCGGGCAACCTCGGGGTGGGCTCCGGCCAGGCCGCGACCGACTTCCCGTCGAGCGCCGTCATCACCCGGCCGTACGGGCAATACACCAACACCACCCCGAACAGCTGCCAGTTCAACCAGTACTCCGACGGCGTCATCCCCAGCTTCACGAGCTTCGTGCGGTTCGGCCTGATGACGTTCGACAACGACCCGAGCCAGGGCACCGGAGTCCAGGGCACGCCGCTGCTGGTCAACAACAACCCCGCCGCGGATCCCGAGTCGCTGGCGACGGGCGCGTTTCTCGGGATGTGGAGCTACTACCCGAACTGGAGCACGGGAGCCAGCTGCCCCTACGTCGGCAACCCTGCCGCCTGCGCCACGGCGACGACGATGGCCGTCGGCTCGCGCAACCCCGCGGCCCCTCCGTGGGAGGGGCGCCTCATCGGGTTTCCGACCACCAACGACTTGACGACCCAGGAGCAGACGAACAGCAACGTCGCGAGCGTCATCAACTCGACGCGCCCGTACGGCGGGACGCCGCTCGCCGGCATGTTCTACGACGCGCAGTACTACTTCTGGAGCGACCCGACCGGCCCGCAGCAGACGGACCCCTTGGTCCAGGCGTCGGTCGCCGCGTCCAAGACGCCCGACGCGGGCGGGACCCCGCCGTGCCGGCAGGAGTTCATCATCCTGCTCACCGACGGCGCGCCCAACGAGGACATGCGCCCCGATTGCGCGGCCTCCGGATCGCCCCCCGGCAACTGCCCGTTCCCCCTCTTGCCCGAGCAGGTCGCGGCGAACCTGTACGCGGGCACGGCGACCGGGACCAGTGTCACGACGTTCGTCATCGGCTTCGCGGTCTCGAGCGTGCAGAACCCGGATGGGTCGAACGTCGATTGCTCGAGCCTCGTGACGAACGGCACGCTGGCGTCGCAGTGCAGCGGAGGGGGTGACGGCGGTGCCATGCTGCCCCAATACGCGTCGTGCTGCGAGCTGCAGCGGATCGCCCTCGCCGGGACGGGCAACAACCCTCAGTCCACGTCGGCCTTCTTCGCCGATTCGCCCGAGGCGCTGCAGAACGCGCTGAGCACGATCCTCGGACAGGTCTCGTCGCAGGCGACCTCGCGCACGGTGCCCGCCTACGCGCCCACCGCGTCCGCGGCGTTCTCGTCGACGGCCGCCGGCACCAACACCACCAACGCCGAGGTGTTCCTCGCGTCGTTCGACCCGGGCGTGGACAAGCCGTGGACGGGCGACGTGCTGCGCCAGCGGTACACCTGCCAGTACGCGGCCACTACGAGCAGCTTCTCGGTTCCATCGCCTACGATCGATCCGACGCAAGGCGACGACTTCGGCAAGAACCTGAACTCGAACGCGGGCAGCCTGCCGCGCACGTTCATCGCGTTCGAGCCCGCCGCGGTCGTCGAGAACTCCGTGACGGTGCACGACTCGACGCTGACGATCCGCCCGTACATCACCACGACGCCGGCCGACGGGCTCCCGATCTACGGCGCGACGACGTACGCGGGGGGCGTGTCCACGCTGATCTCGGGCATCACGCCGGACGCGATGAACATCACCGACAACACGTGCGCGTACACGTCGTCGACCCCGCCGTACACGCCAGCGACGCTCACGGCGAGCAACTGCGAGACGGCGGTGCTCGACTTCGAGACGGCGTCCGCGTGGGGCGGCAGCCCGGCGACCTTCCCCTTCCAGTCGCGGGTCGGCAGCGCGCTCGGCGACATCTACCACGCGACGCCCGTCGACGTCGGGCCGCCCGGCAGCCTGCTGCAAGACCCGCTCTACACGGCCTTCGAGGGGAGCATCAATCCGCCGCGCAAGAACATCGTCTACGCCGCGTCGAACGACGGCATCCTGCACGCGTTCTGGGCCGACGAGACCACCCTCGAGAACAACGAAGAGTGGGCGCTCATCCCGCCCGCGTCGCTCGCCAACCTGGCACCGTCGTACCCGTCGAGCCACGAGTTTCTCCTCGACGGGTCGCCGGTCGTCAAGGACGTGGTCTGGGATCGCAGCGCGTCGGCGACGGCCGCCAGCCCGTGGCACACGATGCTGGTCGAGGGCTTCGGCGAAGCGAGCACGCTGCCCGGGTACATCGCGGTCGACGTCACGCAGCCCGCTCCGACGCAGCTGACGACCGTGAGCGGCACCGTGCCCAGCGCTTCGCCGCCGAACGCGCCCACCCTGCGGTGGCAGCTCTCCACCGTCCCGTCGTCGAACTTCCCGCTCTTCGGCCAGCACTCGGGGACGCCCGCGATTACCACGCTGTTCATGGATCCGGGCGACGGCCAGGGCGCGCGCGACATCGGCGTCGCGGTCCTTCCGGGTGGGCAGACGGGCACGGCGACGACGTCGGCGGGCAACGGCTCGTCGTGCATGCGCTGGTCGAGCATTCCCGCGTACTCGGGCAGGTACACCAACACCAGCTCGGCGCCCACGTCCGGGTACACGGCGCGCACGGCGGTGCGATGCTGGGGCTCGCCTGCCGTCCCGACGACGCCGGTACCCGGACGCGATCTCGTGATCGCGCGGCTCGACACGGGCGAGATCCTGCGCGTCTTCACCCGCCTGCCAGAAGTGCAGACCTTCACGGGCGACACGCTCCTCGCGGCCGGCCGGATCACGGACGTGCCGTTCGACTCGCCGATCATCGGCACGCCGATCGTCTATCCGGCCGACGTCGGGACCGACACGACCAAGATCTTCGTCGGCGACGCCGACGGCACGCTCTGGCGCATCGACGTCTCCGACCCTCTCCCCGCCAACTGGACGGGCGGCCTCTATCTGGACGCCTACAACACGACGGTGGATACGAACACGACGGCGTGGTCCGACGGCGAGCCGTTCGGGGTACCGCCGACGCTGTCGCTCAACGCCGCCGGACAGCTCGTGATGAACGCCGCCACGACGACGACCGACTCGTTCGACACGAGCGGCATCTACTTCATCTACTCGATCACCGAGACCGTCCAGGCGGCGGCCTTGCACGCACAGGTCAACTGGTACATCGGCTCGCCGCTCACCCCGTCGACCTCGACGGTGGTCAACAAGCCCGTCCCGAACCTTCTCACCGGCGAGCGCGTGTCGGGCCCCATGACGGTGTTCAACGGCGAGCTTTTCTTCGCCACCTACGCGGCGAACGCCACGAGCTCGACCAGCTCGTGCAATCAGGGTCTGGCGCGCGTGTGGGGCGTGGACTACCAGACGGCCTATCCGTCGGAGCCCGCGGGCGATGGCGGCAATCCGCTCTTGAACGACCTGCCCCCCAACCCGCCGACCAACATCGTCCCGTTCGTGGTCCCGAGCCAGAGCACCGGCAACTCCGCCCTGACGGGTGTCGTCATCCCGGGCGTCTCGATCCGGGCGACCCCCGCGTGCGCCGCGGTGGGAACGGGCGGCGTCAATCCTCTGGGCGGCGGCAGCTACAACTCGATCGGCGCCTCCTCGCCGAGCTCGTTCTCGCTCTTCGCCCAGCTCGGGCAGGCGAACCCCAGCGGCGCCGGCGCCAACACGCTCAACATCGGGCTCAATCCCCCGCTGATTCCGATGCGGATCGACTCGTGGGCGGGCGTCTTCGAGTGACGCGCGCGCGCGCGGCCGTCGCGATCGCGGCGATGGCGCTCGCGAGCGGCGCTTGCGGCGCTTGCCATGCGCGTCACGCCGACGACGACACGGTCTCGCCGACAGGGACCGCGAGCGGACAGGCGGCGCCCCCGCCCGTCGATCACCTGGCCGCCGGCGAGCTGGTCGAAGGCACAGAGCAGGCGTTCGGGCTCACGCTGCCGCGCGACCTCGTCATCACCGGCAACTTCGTGCCCGTCGTGTACGCGAGCGGACGCCTGACCGTGCACCCCGTCGTGCAATACCTCCGCGCGCGCCTCGAGGGGGGCGACCTGCACGAGGGCGAGGCGTCGGCCACGTTCGACCACGTCACCGTCCGCGGCAGACCCGGCGTCGAGCTCAAGGTCCACGTCGACGCTTCGGTTGCCGGCGTCCGGGTCGAGATACGCGACGCGACGCCGATCCCCGCGCCCAACCTGGCCAACGACGCCGAACGGTTGAAGCACGTGGGCCTCACGCCGACGGGCCGTTTCCTCGATCCGACGCACCTCGACTGAAGCCCCGGCGCGGCAAGGACGTACCGCGCGAGCGCGAGTCGTGCGACCCTGGCGCCCCTCGTGACGCCCGCATCCCCCGGCCGCTCCGGCGATGACGACGCGGCCCGCACCGCCGGGCGCGGCGGCGTCGCGGTGCTCGGCGCCAAGGTGTTCTTCCTCGTCGTCGGCTTCGTGCAGCAGCCGCTCTTGCGCCTCGCCGTGGGCCTGGGCGACTTCGGCGGCCTCGCGCAGGCGCTCGTCGTCGCGAACCCGGTGAACAACATCGTCATCTCGAGCGCCACGCAGGGCGTGAGCCGCGCCGTGGCGAGCGCGCCGGGCCACGAAGCGGCCGCCTTGCGCGCCGCGATGCGCGTCCACGTCCCCATCGCGTTCGTCGTCGCTGCGGCGATGGCGGCGGCGGCCCCGGCGTATGCCGCGTTCGAGCACGCCGACGACGTGGTCGCGCCGCTGCTCGTTCTGGCCCTGGTGGCGCTGCTCTACGGCATCTACGCGCCGATCATCGGGTACCTGAACGGAACGAAGCGTTTCGGCGAGCAGGCCGGGCTCGACGTGATCTTCGCCACGCTCCGCACCGTGGGCCTCATCGGCTTCGGCTACGCCTTCGTCAAGCGCGGCCTCTCGGGCGTGCTCGGGACCACGGTCGGCTGGGTCGCCGCCGCAGCGTGCATCATCCCCCTGGCGGCGCGGGCCGCGCGCCTCGGCGCCAAGGCGTCACCCGCTGAAGAGGCCAGCGCCAGCGCCGATGTACCCCGGGCCGGAGCCTATCTCGCGATGCTCCTGCCCATCGCCGGCGCCCAGCTCTGCACCAACGTCCTGATGCAGATCGACCTCGCCCTGCTGGGCCGTTTCTTGAGCCGCGCGCCGGCGGCGTTCGGGCCCGAGGCCGACGCGCACCGCGACGCCGTGAAGGCCTGGATCGCGACCTACAAGGAGTGCCAGACGTTCGCGTTCTTGCCCTACCAGCTGCTCTTCAGCGTCACGCTGATCCTCTTTCCCATGCTCGCGCGCGCTCGCGCCATGGGCGACGAGGCCGCGGTCCGCACCTACGTGGCGCGCGGCGCACGCCTGGCGGCGATCTTCGGCGGGCTGCTCGTGGGCGTGCTGGTAGCGCTGCCCGAGTCGCTGCTGGCGTTCGCGTACGGCAAGGCCGACGCGGCCCGCGGCGGCGACGTGCTGCGCGTGATGGCCCTCGGCCAGGGGGCCTTCGCGATGCTCGGGATCGCCACGACGGTGCTCACCAGCCTGGGACGCGAACGCGCCGCGGCGCTCCTCACCCTCGTCGCGGTCATCGCGGTGGGCGGTGCGTGCACGGCGCTCGTGCCGTCGGCGCCGTTCGGGCACGACCAGCTCCTTCGATCGGCCGAGGCCACGGCGGGAGGCCTGGCCGCCACGCTGGCCGTCGCCGTCGCGATCGTGCGATCGCACGCGGGCGCCTTCGTACCCGCGGCGACGTCCGTGCGCGTCGCGGTCGCGCTGGCGGCATGTCTTGCCGTGGGGACCGTCGCGCCGTGCCTCGGGCGGTTCGTCACCCCGATGGCCGCGCTGGCGATCGCCGGCGCCTACGCGGCCATCCTCGCCGCGACGCGCGAGCTCGCACCGAGCGATCTGGCGATGCTGCGCACCCTCCGCCGGCGCAAGGCGTAGAGGGCAAGAGCCCCGTCCCCGACGGCAAGACGCGCAGGTCCAGGCGCGGGTACACTGCGCTGTCACGAGAGAGGAGTTGCTCGCCATGGGTACCGCGCCGTCGCCTCTCGCCCCGATCTGGAAGTCACGCGCCCGAACCGGGGCCTTGGCATGGCGCGAGCGAACCGGGGCCGTCGCCGGTCTCGTCGCCCTCGTCTCCGCGTGCGGCTCGTCGTCGTCGCCGTCGCCCTCCCCCGCGCCGTCGGACGGGGCAGCGCCGCCCCCTGCGGGCTGGATGGCGGCCGTCGGAGGGCAGGGCACGTTTGCCCAGACCTTCGACGGCAGCACCTGGACCACGCGCTCGATCGCGGTGCAGGATCTCTACTCGGTCACCTGCGTGGGCAACCTCGACGGGTGGGCTGCGGGAGCCGGCGGCACTGTCGCGCACACCATCGACGGCGGCTGGGCCTGGGCCATCCAGGACGCGCACACGTCGGCCGACGTGCGGTCGATCCGCTTCGGCACCGCCACCCTGGGCCTCCTCGCGGGCGACGCTGGAACGCTGGCGGTCACGCAGGACGGAGGGACGACGTGGACGACGGTTGCCCCGCCGACCGCATCGGCCCTGCATGGCGTTGCCCTCGCCGCCGCCGAGGGCGTGATGCTCGCCGTCGGCGATGGGGGCATCGTGCTGCGCTCGGCCGACAGCGGCGCGACGTGGACCTCCGCGACGATCGCGGGCGCGGGCGATCTGCAATCGGTGGCGATGGATCCCGCGGCGCACCTCGTCCTCGCTGCCGATGGTGGCGGCGCCGTGTGGTCGAGCAGCGACGCGGGTCTGCACTTCACGCGCGAGGCGGCCACCACGTCGGCGCTCGCCGCCGTGGCGCTCGCCGACGACGACAGCGCGGCCATCGCAACGGGGGCCGCCGGAACGATCCTCGAGCGAGGCTCCGGCGGCACGTGGACAGCCACGACGACGGGGACGACGGTCGACTTGCGCGCCGCCGTCATCGCCGGCGACGGACGCCAGTACGCCGGCGGCGACGCGGGAACTCTGGTGCTGAGCGCCAACGGGGGCGCGTCGTGGTCGGTGGTTCATTTGGGCACGCAGGCCACGCTGTACGCGCTCGACGATCTCTAAGGCGCGCCCTTACGCTGGGGTGGAGCGCATCGCGAGGTGTGAATTGACAAGCCACGACCCACATCGAAGCATGTGAGCATGAGCCATCCGTTGCGTGTGGGGCGGTCGCCGGTGGGGCGTATCGCGGCATTCGCTGGGATGGGCGTCTTCTGGGTGGTGGCATGCGGTGGGACGGGGGGCGGAGGCGGCTCGCCCGATGCGTCCGTCCTGTGCATCCCCGGCGCATCGGCGGCGTGCGCCTGCTCGACCGGAAGCGCGGGTGCGCAGATCTGTCTGAGTGACGGCGCTTCGTACGGCGCCTGCTCGTGTACCGGGGGTGCCAGCAGCTCAAGCGGCGCGAGTGGATCCAGCAGCGCGAGTGGCTCCAGCAGCGCGAGTGGCTCCAGCAGCGCGAGTGGCTCCAGCAGCGCGAGTGGCTCCAGCAGCGGGACCGAAGAGTCGAGCAGCGGGGGCGCAGGGAGCGGGGCGTCGGGCGGGGACAGCGGCTCTGCAGATGCAGGCGTCGACGGCACCGTCAGCACCGTCGAGCCGGATGCAAGCACGGAGGGTGCTCCGGACGCTGCGACTGGACAGGACGCCAGTGACGCCGCGGGCGGTTCCGAGGGTGGCCTCGTCAGCACCGGGTGCGACGACGGCGGCGACGTGTTCGGGCAGGCCATGACGTTCACCGGCACGATCACGGGTTCGCTAACGCCGCCCCCCGACGGCGGCACCGTGCTCTTGCAAGTGCGTCTCGTCTCCTCAGTTCATCCCGCGGGGACGGTTGGAGGGGAGTCAGGCTACTCGTGCGACTATGCCGCGAGAACAAGCGGCCAATTGGCCGAGCAGCTTCTGCCGGTCCCGGTCACGCTACCGACCACGTTCTCGATCCAAACGCCGCCGCCGAGCGACCTCGGCAACCCCGACGCCGGGACCTTTTGCGGCGCGGGGTACGCCATCCAGCTTTATTGGGATTCCGTCCCTGGGAACTTCAGCGCGCAGCTGGGCGAGTCGCAGTGCGGATGTGTCGATGGCCAATGCTCTGGCGTGCCGGGATATGACTACGGCTACGGCGGCCCGAACATCACGTGCTCGTCCGTCGTCTGCAACGTGACCGTGACGCCGTAACTGGCCCTCGCGAGTCACGGGGAGCCAGCCGGAGCGCCGCGACCTGCGCGGCGCCCGGCACGTTTTCGCGGCGTCGGCCTGCGCCTACGCTTCCGCCTCGACCCTCCTACCCGGCCGCACGGGACCCGCGGCGATCACGGCCTGCCGCAGCGTGGACTGCAGCTCGACGCTGGCTGCCACCGCTTCGCGCGAGCGCTCGCGCCCGTTGCCGAGCGGTGTTCCCGCGAAGGACAGGTGGTTGCCTGCCTTGTCGACCAGACCACGGGTGATCCCGAGATCGATCAATTCACTCATGCGGTCGATCCCGGTGCCCCAGCGAATCTCGAACTCGGCCTCGGTGAACGGCGGTGCGCATTTGTAAGCGGCGATTTAGGCTGCGAGCCGTCCGGCACGATCGCCGCTGCGTCCTATGTCTGGGGGCAGGGCGAGCACATCACGCAAGTGTCGCCCGGGGGCACACCCCGAGCCGATCGTGACGTGGGACGCCGTACGAGGTGGTGCTGCCCTTCCACCGTGCCAGAATGCGCGCCATGACCTCGTTCGCCCACTTGCCGGAGACGATCCGCCTCGGGGATCTGGAAGTGTTCCGCCTCGGCTTCGGCGCCATGCAGCTGCCGGGGCCCATGGTCTACGGGCCGCCACGCGATCCCGCGGCGGCGCGCGCCGTCCTGCGCCGCGTGATCGACCTGGGCATCAACCTCGTCGACACGTCCTGGTACTACGGCCCGTACGTCTCGAATGAGCTCATCAAGGAGGTCCTGCACCCGTACAAGGCGGGCCTCGTCCTCGCGACCAAGCTCGGCGGGCGCCGAACGGAGGACAAGGGGTGGGCGTCGTATCTGCGGCCCGAGGAGCTCCGCAAGGGCTGCGAAGAGGATCTGCGCACCCTGGGGCGCGACCACCTGGATATCGTGCACCTGCGGTGGATTCCGCACGGCGCGGCCGTGACGTTCGGCGAGGCGCTGGACGCCATGATCGCGCTCAAGAGCGAAGGCAAGATCCGCCACCTGGGCCTGAGCAACGTGACGCTCGCGCAGATCCAGGAGGCGCTCCGCAAGACGCCGATCGTCAGCGTCGAGAACCTGTACAACGCCGCGGCGAGCGGCGAGAAGCTGGGCCAGAGCTTCCTCGGCAACACCGCGGGGCAGGAGGAGATCGTCGCGTTCTGCACCGAGCACGGGATCGCGTACCTGCCGTACTTCCCGCTGAACGTCCCGGGGCCAGGCCCCGTCGAGCGCCCGGTCATCAGGAAGATTGCCGCGGCGCGGGGCGTGTCCGAGACGCAGGTCGCGATCGCGTGGCTCCTCGCTCGCTCGCCCGTGATACTGCCTATCCCCGGCACGAGCACCGTGGCGCACCTGGAAGACAACTGGGCGGCGCGCAAGCTCGCGCTGAGCGGGGACGAGATCGCCGCGATCACCGAAGCGCGCAAGGCGTAGGGCGCATCACAGGAGCGGCGCGCGCCGTCGAGAGGGTAGCAGCCGTCACGGTGCCATCACGATGTTGGCCGAAAGCTGGTGTCGGAGATGGCGTCCCTCGCGCCGCCAGAGACCATCCAAGACCGTGAGGGCGAGGCCGGTGAAGGCGATCAAAGATGCAGTTGGCTAGCCGGTGCCAACCAAACGCTCCTCATTCGTCCCGCCTCCGGACAGCTCGTTCAACAACTCGCCCGATTCCAGTATGCCGCGGACCTCGCCAAGCACCCGGGCGATGCGGGCACCGTCCCACACCTTGTGGTCACCCGAGCAGGTGAGCGTAGCCATGAGCCGCACCGCGGACTGGCCGCCACGCACCACCACTCGCTCCGTCACGTTGCCCATGCCGAGGACGGCCGTGGTGCCGCAGGCGAGCGAACTCGCGATATCGACGCCGGGCAACACAGTGACCTGGAGTGCCCCGAAGAGGTGACGAAAGCGTAATGAGGAGAACGCGATCCGCAGCAGCAGGCGCCGCATCCACCCGAAGGGCACCAGCCAACCCCAGCGCCGGAGCGTGGCCAGTGTGCGGCTGTCCTCGATCCGGGCCTCGGGTGCGCGATTCGCGATCTCCTGGCAGAGCGCCGGCAGGGGCTTGTCCTCGACCGCATCGAGACGCAGAACGGGTGCGGCGAACGACTCGTTGGCTACCGACAGGCCGATGCGAACCTTTCCAGGTCTGAGACGTCGGCTGCCCACAAGCACGGAATGAAGGTCGCGGTTGCGCGAAAGGGCCAGGGCCGCAGCACGCACGAGGACGCCCGCATAGGAGCCGCGTATGCCACTGCGGCGGAGGCGGTCGATGACCAAACGCGCGCACGTCATCTCCACGTCGAGCAATACCAAGAAGCCCGGCGGGTTCTCCTGCACGACGCGGAAGCCGTCGGCCAACCAGCGGTCAGCGAAGTCGAGTCCTTCGAATCGATCGTTCGGCTTCATCGTGTCTCCCGCGAGGCTCGCCGCCATGGCGAGCGGCCGTTGCATGCCCGTTCGCCTTTGCAGCGCACGTGCCCTCGACGGTTCGACCCGCCCGCGACGTGATCTCGCGGCGATGGGCGACCCCGGGCCCGGTCCCGTGCAGGGACCTCGACACGTGCGCGCCTCGCCGTGTGCAGCTCTCCGGACGAACGGCCGAGGGTCGGCACGGTAGTCGCAAGAAGCAAGCGGTGGAGCCCGTGGCCCCGAGCCCGGGAATTCGAGGCCACGGCTTGGCGGCACGCCGCAACCGAGGGAGGATGGAGCGAATGGCCGAGAAGGGCGAATGCGTTCTCGTCGTCGACGACGACGTGGCACTCGGCAGGGTCCTCGTCGCCATGCTCGGGCAGGCTGGATTCTCGTCGGTGCACGTCACCTCGGGGGCCGAGGCGCTACGGCGCCTCGAGGCGCGCCCCTTCGACGCCCTCCTCACCGACCTTCGCATGCCGGAAATGGACGGGATGGCCGTGCTCAAGGCCGTGGGGCAGCGATGGCCCGCGGTCCCCGTCATCATGCTGACGGCGCACGGATCCGTCCGCGGCGCTGTCGAGGCGATGAAGGCGGGGGCCGTCGACTTCATGGTCAAGCCTTGCGAGAAGGAGGAGCTCGTCTTCGTCCTCGACAAGGCGCTGACCGCGACGCGGCGCGAGCGCGAGGGCGTCCCGTCCGCGCCCACGGGGGACCTCGGGATGATCGGCGACTCGCCGGCCATGCGTGCCCTGCGGGCACGGATTCAGCGGGCGGCCGCGGCGACGTCGACCGTGCTGATTCAGGGCGAGACCGGGACGGGCAAGGAGCTGGTCGCCCACGCCGTGCACGCCGGAAGCGAGCGACGGGACGGGCCCCTCGTGAAGCTGAACTGCGGGGAACTGCCCGAGACGCTGCTGGAGAGCGAGCTGTTTGGGCACGAGAAGGGGGCCTTCTCCGGCGCGGTCGGCCGCAAGCCGGGGCGGGTGGAGCTCGCCCACAGGGGCACGCTGTTCCTTGACGAAGTCGGCGAGATGACCGCGAGCATGCAGGTGAAGCTGCTGCGCGTCCTCGAGTACCGGGAGTTCCAGCGCCTCGGCGGCACGCAAAAGATCGAGGTGGACGTGCGCTTCGTGGCCGCGACGCACCGCGATCTCGAAGCGAGGGTCGGGAGCGGCGAATTCCGGGAGGACCTGTTCCACCGGCTTTACGTCGTTCCCATCGACGTCCCGCCGCTGCGCGAGCGCCACGGGGACGTCGAGCTCATCGCGGGAAAGCTCTGTGCGTTGTTCGGCCGCAACAACAAGCGTCCCGGCGTCAGGTTCACGACCGAATCCCTGGCGCTGCTTGCGGCACAGCCTTGGCCCGGCAACGTGCGGGAGCTGCGGAACCTGGTCGAGCGGCTCGTGGTCCTCGTCGAGTCGGACGAAATCGGTCCGCTCGACGTAGAACGCGAGATGGCGCGCCGCCCCCTCGGCGGCGGCGCTCCGCCCCGCTCGGAGCAGCGAGGAGGGACTGGAGGCGCTGGCGGCAGCAGTCCAGCGGGTGGCGGGCCGGCGTCCCTTCCTGCGCGACGCCACGACGCAGAGAAAGAAGCGGTCCTGCACGCCCTGGCGCGAGCCAACAACGACCGCACGCTGGCCGCGCGTCTGCTCCAGGTGAGCCGGAGCACCCTGTACAACAAGCTTCGTAAATACGGACTTGTCGAAACCGAATAGGCGCACCGCGCGCTTCTGGCTACGGGCGTGAGCGAGTCGCCACCGTGAGCGTCACGAGCGCGCGCCACCCGAGGGCCACGAGCAAGGCCGCCCGCTCGAGGACGGCGACCGCGCGCATCGAGGGTGCGCCGGGGACCATCTGCCCGAAGTAGAGCGCAAGATCGATGGCCGATAGGAGGACCGCGCAGGCACCCACGGTCGCGAGGTACGGACGTGCGTCGTGGGAGAACAGGCCCACGACGCTCGCGACCGCCGCCCCGATCCCCGTCCCTCCTGCGACGAGCATGAGAATCGGGTGAAGCCCCGGGAACTGGTCGGCGGGGAGCAGCCCGACCGCGACGATGCCCCCGGCGGAGATCGAACCGAACAGGCGGACCACCCCGCCTAGGGCAGCGCGCGCCGGGAATAGCGCTGGCAGGAAGCGCCAGAAGAGGAACGATCCCGAGCCCAGCACCACCATGGCGGCCTGGGCGAAAGCGGCTCCGACGTCGTTGGGATGCCCGTCGAGCGCCGTCGTGCGCTCAAGATCGCAGAGGTAGTTGAGCCAGAAATCGTGGCCGCGCGCCGTGGGATCCCAGGCCGTACCGCCGGGATAGGCGCGCATCGCGAGCGCGATGAGGACCACGAAGACCGCGGTTTCGGCCAGCACGGCGGCGGGCGCCGCGCGATCGAAACGTTCCAGAAAGCCGGGGGAGGCACGGGGCACGAGCGTCGACAGAGCACGTCCCGTTCCCGCGGCCCACAAAGCCACCGTTTTGCGATTGTCCACCGGCGCTCGTGCGGGCATTTGCACGCAAGTGTCCAGGAAAGTGCACACCACGAAGGCCCCGACCTAGCTCGACATGGGCGGCGCGGTGGGTAGACGCAGCTCGACGACGGTCCCTTCGCCCGGTCGGCTGGCGAGCGACACGTTGCCTCCGTGCGCGAGCGCCACCCGCCTCACGAACGCGAGCCCAAGTCCGCTGCCGGTCGCCTTGGTCGTGAAGAAGTCCTCGAACGCTTGCTCGGCACGGCGTGCGTCCATGCCCTCGCCGGTGTCCTCGACCTGCACGACGACCGTCGTCTGCCCGGCCGCGGGGGCGTCCACGCGCGTTCTCACGCGCAGCGCGCCGCCCCCGGGCATCGCCTCGCACGCGTTGCGTACGATGTTCTCCAGGGCGCTCGCCACGAGGTCGGCGTCGACGTCGCACTCCGGCAGCAGGTCGAGCAGATCGAGCGCGACGCTGACATCGGCCGCCGCGACGCGCTGCGCACCGACGACGCGTCGCACGACGTCGTTGATCTGAACGCGCGTCGGCACCGGCTCCACGCGCCCGATGCGCTCGTACTTGTCGACGATGACGCGAATGCGGTCGGCCTGGTCGACGAGCAGTCGCCGAAACTCGCGCGCCTCCTCGGGCGACTGCCCTGGCGGCGCGTCATCGAGCACCCTCGCGGCCCCGAGCAGGGCCGCGAGCGGGTTCTTGATGTCGTGCGCCATCTGCGCCGCCATGCGCCCGAAGACCGTGAGCCGCTCGACGCGCTCGCGCTGCTCCGCGCGCGAGGTGGCAAGTTCGCGCCCGGCCGCGACGAGCACGAGCGTAACAAGCGCCGTCGCGGTGCCGAAGGCTGCCACGTTGCCACCGAGCAAGCGAAGGACGACGACGTACGCGATGAGCCCCGTGGTCGCCAGCGCCGCCGCGTAGATGGCGTTGCTGACCGACAGGTCGCGATCGAGCAGGCGAAAGCGAAACACGGCGATCGCGACGATCGAGGTCCCGACGAGCGTACCGAACGAGGCGAGGCGGGGCACGGTCATCCCGAGAGTCGCAAGCTCGTCGGTCGTCGCGAAGGCCCCGCCGAACGCGAAGGCCGCGAGGAAGGTGCGCGTCCTTGCCTTCTCGTCGTGGTCGCGCGCTTCGACGAGGTGCCGCACGAGCCACGCCAGAGCGACACCGAGCGTGGGCACCCAGCCCGCGAGAAAGGCGGCCGCCCAGGCGCTCGAGCCCGTCCAATCTTGGCCCCACTCGCTGAAGAGACCCGTGGCGGACGACAAAGCCAGGGCCCCGAAGACCACGTACGAGGCGACGACGAACGGCGCGCGCTCGCGGCGGGCCCCGACGAACGTCGCGATCAGGTGCAGCATGAGCGGCGGCGACAGCGCGGTGAAGATTCCATCCACGACGCCCCACAGAGGCGCGTTCGACACCGTGAGAAACGAGTGCGTATGGTCGCTCCGCCCCGTGCCCACGTGCTCCACGAGCGTGGCGAAGTTCCACACGAAGAGCGCGAAGCAGAGGCGAGCGAGGGGCTTGGCCACGACGCTCTGCCGGCCGCGCACGAGGCTCAGCACCGCGAGGGCGAAGTTGCCCGCTGCGGCGAGGAGGCACATCCAGTCGCGGGAGATCATCGCGCACCCATCCTGGGAGAGTTTGACAGGGAGGGGAGGAGGAAAGGAGCGGAAATCCTCCTCCCCTCCTCTTCTCCCTGTTTCTCGGTCTTTTTCTTTTATGGAGCGCAGAACCCATAGAGCTCGACGTAGGCCCTGCCCGGGTCGGTCCCGATCACCACCGAATCACCCTCGTAATAGCGGTCCATGCCCGGGATCCAGATGTCTTGATTCTGGATCGTCGGCCACACCTGCACGTCGATCCCCTTGGAGGGAACGGTCACCCTCCAGCCGAAGGGGTACGTGCACGTCGAGCTCTCGGTCCACGAGCCCAGCGCCGTCTGGGTGAAATCGCCCGCTCCGAGCTGCGTCGTGGTGCAGTCTGCATCGGTGTAAGAGCCGATGAGCTCCTGCGTGCCGTCCTGCTTGTCGACCACGAGCGCGAGCACCTCGCGGCTGCCGCCGAGCTGCGCCGCAATCCATGTCCAGTTCTGGACCGTCGAGAGCTCGACCAGCTGCGGGCCGAACTGGTGATCGAACCAGGTGGTGCCAAAGGCCCGATGGACCTCGCCGTCGATCACGACGGTTCCCTCCGCGAGCATGCGCTCGCGCGAGTAGTAATAGATGTACCCGTCGGCGAGGTGCAAGACGGGCGTCTTCTCCGAGGTGAGGCTCAGATCGACGACGTACGTGGAAGGAGAGCCATCGGCAACCTCGCTGTGCACGACGTCGTGCCCATTGCCCCCGCGGACGCGCTCCGTCCCGATGGCGAACTCGAAGCTGTCCGCGACATAGGTGGCCGCGCTGTACGCGAACTGCCGGCCCCCGAAGTGGTACTCACCCGTCTTCGTGTCGCTGATCGTGGCGTCGACGTACTGGATCGGCGCGCCCGACGATGGATCGAGCGAGGTGTAGACGATCTGCACGAAGCCGAGCTCGCGCCCGTCGTCGATCGTGAGGTGCGACGAGTAGTACCACCACTCGTCCGAGTACTGGCTATACGGGTGCACCGAGTCGTCGGCGGGAAGGTTGATTGGCCCGCTCAGCCCCGAGGGGCAGAGCGGCGCGTTCCCTTCGTGGCTCCTGGCGGGGCTCGCGTAGAGGGCGACTGCAAGCAGCGAAACCGACATCGAGTGTAGTTTGTGCATGAGAGCTCCTTTGGAGGCCCGCCCTCAAGCAGCCGGCGTGCCGCAGCATATGGCCCGACATTTCGACCGCGAGACGAGGCGCGTGTGCAAGATCCTGGACGCACGCGTGCAAGGCTCTGGACGGGTGCGTGCTTTCGTCTGCACGCTCCTCTTCGCCGTCCCCGCGGCCGGCCAGCCCGTCTCGATCACGACCCACTACTCCCCCTACGAAGAGCAGGCGATCCACGACGCCGAGGCCGCGCTGCAAACGCGAATGGATGCTTCCCCCGAGGGCAAGCGCATCGAACGGATCGACTTCGTTCGCATCGAGCCGATCGATCCCCACGACCCGGCGCCGATGGCCATGAACACCGTCCACGTAACGTCGAAGCCGAGCGTTCTGCGCCACGAGCTGCTGGTGCGCGAGGGCAGCGTCTGGTCCGGCATCCTCGTCGACGAATCCGCCCGCAACCTGCGCGTCCTTCCGCAGCTGTCCCTCGTCTTGTGCCTCCCCATGCGGGGGTCGGTCCCAAGAACCCGACTGACCCCGGCGCGAACTTTCAGTCCAAGCACGACGTCGGCGTCGGGCTGCACGTGCTCTTCCCCCAGGTCACGCGATCGGTCCTGCGCATCGACGTGGGCGTTCCGATCTCGGCATCACCCCTGCCGGCGAACGTTCCGCCCGTGTCCTTCTACGTCACGTTCGGCCAGGCACTCTCGCTACCCGGGGCGAACCCTCCGGGGGCCTCGCTTCCGCAGTGAACATCGTAGTCCCCCTTCGGCCTTCGCTCGCCCAAGCGGGACGCGCCGGTCCGCGCCGTTGCACGGACGTGGCATCGACCTTGCGAATCGCTGGCCTCATGATGGCGCGGGTCATGCGGTTCGCTGCGGCGCTCGGGGTGCTGACGGCGACCGCCGTGGCGCGCGGCGCCGCTCCGGAGCCCCCGCCTCCTACCGGGTTCGTGGCAGACCGTACGACGGTGCCCGATCTCGCGAGCAAGGTTGAAGGGGGCTTCCCCGACGCGCTTCCCCTGGTCGGCTACGACACCAACACGGGTGTCGGCTTCGGCGTCGGCGGGCACTACACGCTGACCGGGTCGCGAAGCGACCCGCTCTTCGCGGACACGCCGTATCGCCATCG
>Ga0302325_10005314_pt1 | contig 29327 bp, 23 predicted proteins | sample Palsa_T0_2_FD_201948 | JGI IMG/M metagenome (GOLD analysis project Ga0302325, IMG submission 201948) | Peat permafrost microbial communities from Stordalen Mire near Abisko, Sweden - Palsa_T0_2 | ecosystem: Environmental > Terrestrial > Soil > Palsa > Peat permafrost | place: Sweden: Abisko...
CTGTTCGCAATGGCCGGCCGCGCGGCTGGTACCCGCGCGCGCCTACAACGCCGTTCGACACGGAGGGCCGGCCACCTTCACGCCCGGCCAGTCCACCGAATTCGAGTGCCGTTCATGCCATCTCTGCGTCACCGGTCATGCGAAGCGGCAGGCAGTCGTCTCGGCTGGTATTTCGTGATCGGGGAAGTCTCGGTGGTCGAAGTGGAGATTGCTCCTTGCGCGGGAGCAGCGGCCTCCGCGCAGCCTGATGACGGAGGGTGCCGCATCCAGACGAGAGGGCCAGTGTCCGCGCGACGTTTAGTTCCTTGGATGCGGCCGCTCGTCGTGGGGCAGCAGTCCGGTCACCTAGGCGTAGCCACGCAGTTCCTCACGTGCGTGGTTGAGAGCGATCCGGCCCAACGCAGCGCGTCACAGGCCGCGGGTTGCATCGCAACTCCGGGTCGTTTGCTCGCAATCTGGCGGCCGCAGAACATGAGTCGGACGAATACTGCTGACGAAGGGAGGCCGTATGAGCCTCGCGCAGCAAGAAGGTGTCGGTCAAATGAGGCGATCGAAGAGGGCTTGTGGCCCAGCGAGGATCACGAGACGATCCTCATTCGCTGCGAATGCGGACGGCAGGACTGCCGAGAGGTCGAAACGGTCGTTCAGCGTAAGCAGAGCCTTATTCTGGTCGAGAAGACCGGCCAAGCCGGGCGGGACTCAGAGCGGACCGATTTCCGTCATCCTCATCGGTGCTTTCGAGACTGAGATCACAACTCGCGCGCCCGCGCGCGTGGCCCCCGACCCGACCTTCACCGCATCACGGGCGAGTCCGGCCACCCGACCCGACCTTCACCGCACTCAGGGCGAGTCCGGCCACCGCCCTCGACGTTCCCGGTCTCTCACCGGCCGGCGACCCACGGCATCGTCTCGTCGGAGAAATCCGGCCAATCCGCGAGAGATCGCGGGCGCGGTTGGCTGTCGACTGTCAACAACAGCTGTATATTCGTTCGCAAGCGGCCCGCGCCGCGGGGTCCCGGCGGAGCGAATATGACCAACTCAATCCCTCTAGACGGAACGGTCTTCTGGCTCGACGAAGCCATGGCCGTCGACGATCAGCCGGCCTGTCCGGCGCTCGTCGGCTCCACCAGCGCCGACGTCTGCATCGTCGGCGGGGGCTACCTCGGCCTGTGGACCGCGATCGAGATCCTCGAGCAGGCTCCCGACACGAGGGTCGCTCTCATCGAGGCCCAGGCCTGTGGGTTTGGCGCCAGCGGGCGCAACGGGGGGCATGCCACCGGATGGCATGACGAGCTGGACGTCCTCATCAAGCACTTCGGCGTCGATGAAGGTCTTCGCCTGGCAGCGCAGTCGTCATGGGCGATCGACCGCGTAATCGACGTCTGTGGCCAGTACGGCATCGACGCACGGATCCGGCGGCACGGCATGGTGAAAGCCGCCGTGACGCCGATGCAGGTCGGCAAATGGCGCGCAGCCGTCGACGCCTGCAACGCACACGGCCGGGGCGAGCTGTACGTCGAGGTGGACGGTGACGAGCTACGGCGCCGGTCAGGCTCTCCGATGCCGCTCGCCGGCACCGTGCAGACCGATGGGGCGACCCTGCAGCCTGCGATCCTGGCGCGGGGCCTGCGCCGCGTCGCGCTCCAACTGGGCGCGCAGATCTACGAATCGACTCCGATGGCCGGTCTCGATCGGGGATCACCGTGCCGCGTCCGCACGCAGGCCGGCAGTGTGACCGCCGGTCAGGTCGTGCTCGCGATCGGTGCGTGGATGGGTCGCGTGCGCGAGTTGCGGCGGGCGTTCGTTCCGATCGGGAGCTCGATGATCGTGACCGAGCAGCTGGGCCGGCGGTTGACCGATCGGCCATTCGCGGAGGGTCAGGGATTCGGCGATCACCGTATGTCGGTCCATCACATGCAGGTCACCACCGACGGCCGGCTCGCCTTCGGACGCGGTGGCGGTCCGCTGGGGCGGGCGGGTCAGGTAGGTCCGGCGGTGATGTACGACCCACGGTCGATGCGGTCGATCGTGCGCGACTTCCGGCGATGGTTCCCCGACCTTGCCGATGCGAAGATCGAATACGCGTGGAGCGGGCCCGTCGACCGAGCGCCCAGTCACCTGCCTGTCCTGGGCAAGCTCAACGATGCCGGCACGGTCCACTATGCGACCGGCATTTCCGGCAACGGGGTCGCGCCATGTGCGTATCTCGGCCGCGTGCTGGGCCGCACTGTGCTGGGCATGCGCGACGCGGACACCCAATCCCCGCTGACCCGCGGACCCGGTGAGTACCTGCTGCCCGAGCCGCTGCGGTCGATCGGTGGCGCAGCGGTGCGCGCGGCCGTCGAGGGCATCGAGGATGCTCAGGAGCGGGGACTCGCTGTCAACCTGAACCCGGTTCTCAAGAGGTTGATCAGCACCACCACGCCACGCGCACTCGAACCGCGGCTGTGGGGTGGGAGTCGCTCACACGGCTCCGGCGATCTCGCCAGCTCAGGCAACAGGGAATAATTGTCTAGCAAGCACAGGCCGGAGGAAGCATGAGTTTCGACAATATGGCCCCGGTCGCCCGTGCGACCGCCGCATCCCGTATCACCGACGCATTGCGTGCGGCCATCCTCGATGGCAGCATGACCCCGGGCGCGCAGCTGAAGGAGACGGTGCTCGCCGACCGATTGAGCGTGAGTCGAGGGCCGCTTCGTGAAGCGGTCCAACGTCTCGTACAGGAGGGGCTCCTGTGGAGCCAGCCCCACCACGGCACGTTCGTCGTCGAGCTCGGCCGTGATGACGTCGCCGATATCTACCTCGCCCGCCGAGCGGTCGAGAGCACCGCGGCAACGCGGCTCATATCGATGAGTGATAAGTCGGAGGCGCTGAAGTCACTCGAAGCTGCGGTGTCGAATCTGCGCACCGCAGTGAAGGACGGGGGCTGGTCGGCAGTCGTCGCAGCTGACATCGCCTTTCACGAGCGCCTCGTAGACTCCGTCAAGAGCAAGCGCCTGACGCGGATGTTCGGAACCCTAGCGGCGGAGACGCGCCTCTGCATGAACCTTCTCGTCGCGAGTCCCGACTGGGTCAAGGGAGCGGTGGCCGATCACCGAGAACTTGTCGCGGCGCTGCGCGGCAACGACAGTGACCTCATTCTCACGCGCCTCGACGCGCATCTTTCGCTGGAGAGTATCGTCGCATATCGTGGCGATCTCCAGGAGCACGCGGACCACGCCCCGCTTTCCTCTGATGCGTGAGAGCGACCGATCGCTCGGCGCTCATCCGCGGGACAGCTGGTGAGAGGCGGCACACGCCGCAGCTCCAGCGTCGAGTAGGCGACGACATCGCAATGCGGATTGACACCTCCGTGGTCGGCCGTCTAAAATTGTAGACAGTTGACATTGCGAGCGCGCGTCGGCAAGGCCCATCCAAGCGTCTGTCTCACGCGCGCGGCTTCAGATTCAGGAGACGCCCACCATGACCGCCGCGACCGCAGCGACCGCATTCACCCCCAGGGCCGGCGGGGAATCTGTCCCGACCGGCCTGCTCATCGCGGGGCGTTGGCAGCCGGCACGCGGCGGGGCGACCTTCGAGGTGATCAACCCCGCCACCGGGGAGGCGATTGCCGCGATCGCGAACGGAGGGACCGACGACGCCGACGCGGCCCTGACCGCAGCCGCCGACACCCAGGGCAGCTGGAAACAGACCGCCCCCCGTGCCCGCGGCGAGATTCTTCGCCGTGCGTTCGACCTCGTCATGGCGAGGCAGGAATGGCTCGCCGAGATCATGACCAGCGAGATGGGCAAGCCGTTCGCGGAGGCCCGAGGTGAGGTGGCCTACGCCGCGGACTACCTGCGCTGGTTCTCCGAGGAGGCGGTTCGGATCGGCGGCGATGCCCAGACGTCCGGTGACGGCAAGAACCGGATGATCGTGACCCAGGAGCCGGTTGGTCCATGCGTCCTGATCACGCCCTGGAACTTTCCGCTGGCCATGGGAACGCGAAAGATCGCGCCGGCTGTCGCTGCCGGGTGCACCATGGTCCTCAAGCCGGCACAGCAGACGCCGCTCACCCTGCTCGCGCTCGCGACGATTCTCGCCGAGGCCGGTCTGCCCGATGGCGTTCTGAACATCGTGACGACGACCTCGGCGCGTTCGGTGGTCCAGTGCTGGATGTCGAGCAAGAAGGCCCGTAAGGTCAGCTTCACCGGGTCCACCGAGGTCGGCAAGATCCTCCTGCGGCAGGCCGCGGACAACGTCATGAAGTCCTCGATGGAGCTCGGTGGAAACGCTCCCTTTATCGTCTGCAAGGACGCGGATCTCGAGGTTGCCCTGGAGGGCGCGCTCGCCGCGAAGATGCGGAACATGGGCGAGGCCTGCACCGCGGCCAACCGGATGTATGTGCACCGGAGCGTCGTCGATGACTTCGCGGCGGCACTCGCGGCCAGGATGGCCGCCCTGCAGGTGGGTGACGGGATGGAGCCCAGCACGCAGGTGGGGCCGCTGATTGATGAGGTGGCCCGCGAGAAGGTGCAGCAGCTCGTCGATGACGCTCTGGGACGCGGCGCGCGGGCGCTCACGGGGGGAACCGCCCCGGCGGGCGCCGGCTTTTTCTATTCCCCGACCGTCCTGTCCGACGTGCCCCAGGACGCTGCCCTGATGTCAGAGGAGATCTTCGGTCCGGTCGCGCCGATCATCCCGTTCGAGGACGAGGATGAAGTGATCGGTCACGCCAACGACACCGACTGGGGCCTGGTCGGCTACGTCTTCACTCAGGACGTCGACCGCGCATTCGACCTGAGCGAGCGTCTCGAGGTCGGCATGGTGGGTCTCAACACCGGCATCGTCGCCAACGCCGGCGCACCTTTCGGTGGGGTCAAGCAATCCGGCCTGGGTCGCGAGGGCGGGAAGGTCGGCATCGAGGATTTCCTCGAATACAAGTACGTGGCATTCCCGCGTCGTCGCGCAACCCAGGACCGCGAGATGCTGCCGACTGCCGCACGATGATCGGCACCGACGGATTCTTCGAGCGGCTGCTCCAGGCATCCGGGATCGAAGACGCGGTCGCGCCACTGCCCGAGGAAGTCGTGACCCGGGCGCTGGCGCGCGACTACGGCCTCGCGGGGAAGCTGACGCGCATCCGTACCGAGAAGGACGACACCTTCAGTCTCGAATCCGAGCGCGGACGCCTGCTCGTGAAGGTCGCACCCGCGGCGGAGGCGCCCCAGGTGGTCGACCTGCAATCCGCGGCCATCATGCACGTCGGCTCGCGAGACGCGGGTGTCCCGGTCCAACGGATCATCCGCGGAGCTCACGATCAGGTGGATGTCGTGCTCACCGACCCGCCGGGTCGTGAGCGGGTCATGCGGGTGTTCAGCTACATCGACGGACCGATGCTGCACCAGGTGGCGGCGACGCCGCGCCAGCTCGGCCGTGCCGGCGCCATGCTGGCACGGTTGGACGAAGCGCTCGCCGACTTCCGCCATCCGTGCGAGTCGCGCCTGCTGCTGTGGGATCTGACGCACTTCACCCAGCTGCGGCATCTGGTGTCATACGTGGCCGACGACGCTGACCAGGAGCTGGCCCACCAGGTGTTCGACCGCTTCGAGGAGCACGTGATGGCGACGATGCCGGCACTCGAGGCGCAGGTCATCCATGGCGACTACAGCCCCTTCAACATCGTCGTGGATCCCGCTTCGCCGCAGTTCGTGAGCGGCGTCATCGACTTCGGCGATGTCGGTCGCAGCCCCGTGTTGTTCGAGATCAGTGTCGCCGCTGCCAACCAACTCGGCGTGAACGAAGCCGATCCGTGGGCGTCGGCCATCGAGATCGTTCGCGGGTATCGCGAGGTCCGCGCCCTGCCGGAGGAGGTTGTCGAGCTGATCGCCTACACCGCCCCCGCGCGATTGCTGCTGCGGGCGTTGATCTACGGGTGGAGATCGACGCGCGATTCCCTGTCGCGCGAGTACGCCCGGTCGCACTCCGCGTTGGACTGGCAGCGGCTCCGCAGGGCGACGGCCGTCGACAGCGCTGCCGTGCGTGCGCGGCTCGCCCGCACCGACCATTCCATCTATTCACAAGGAGCGGGTTGACGTGAGTGCGCCACGAGCCCCCGACGTAGAGCCGCCGACCATGGTCAACGCGTTCGACGAAGCCAATCTGCATTCGCTTCCGCAACGCACTCAGGACCAGATGGAGCAGCGTGCCCGTCTGCTCGGTCCCGGATACCGGCTCTTCTACGAAGAGCCGGTAGAGATCGTCCGGGGCGCCGGCACGCTGCTGTTCGACGCCGATGGGACGGAGTACCTCGACGCCTACAACAACGTCGCCTCGGTCGGCCACTGCAACGAGCACGTCATCGACGCCGTCTCCCGCCAGCTGGCGACGCTCAACACCAACACCCGATATCTACAGCAGCCGATCCTCGACTACAGCGCGCAATTGCTGTCGACGATGCCCGAGGAACTGGAGCACGTCATGTTCACGTGTACCGGCTCCGAGGCCAATGATCTGGCGGTGCGGGTGGCCAACTACTACACCGGCGCCGAGGGGATCATCGTCACGGCCAACGCGTATCACGGTCTGACTGCCACCGTCTCGGCGTTCTCGCCGTCTCTGGGCAGGGCAGTTCCGCTGGCGCCGCATGTGAGGACGATCTCGCCACCAGACGCGATGCGCATCGGATCTGACGTCGGCGAGCACATGCGTGCGCAGGTCCGCGCCGCCGTCGCCGACCTGGAACGCCATGGCCACCGGCTGTCGGTGTTCGTCGCCGACCTCATCTTCTCGTCCGACGGCGTCTTCGCGGATCCCGCGGGCTTCCTGAAGCCGGTGCTGGAAGAGGTCCACGCGGCCGGAGGACTGTTCCTTGCCGACGAGGTGCAGCCTGGCTTCGGGCGCACCGGGGACGCCTGGTGGGGGTTCCAGCGTCATGGCCTGGTGCCGGACATCGTGACCATGGGCAAGCCGATGGGCAACGGCACGCCCGTCGCCGCCGCGGTGTTCCGCCCGGAGCTGCTGGTCGACTTCGGACGCAACGTCCGGTACTTCAACACGTTCGGTGGCAACTCGGTCTCCATCGCGGCGGCGCAGGCGGTGCTCGACGTCATCGAGACCGAGGGTCTGGTGGGCCACGCCAAGGACGTGGGCCGCTATCTGATGACCGGGATCGAGGCGCTGTCGAGCGACTACGCGCAGGTCGCCGAGGTCCGAGGGGCGGGGCTATTCATCGGCGTCGACATCGTCACCGACCGTGAGAGCAACACCCCGGATGGCGCGGCGGGCCTGCGCATCGTGAACGAGATGCGCCGGCGTCGCGTGCTCATCTCCGCGTCCGGCCCGACCGGTCACGCCCTGAAGATCCGGCCGCCGCTCGTGTTCTCGAAGAACGACGCCGACCGGCTTCTGGAGAGCCTCGCGGCGGCTTTTGCGACCGAGCTGCGCTAGTTGTTGACTGTTGACAATTACTCGCGGATCCGTCAGAGTCGACTTCTGACGCGGACGACGGCGGTCATCGACATCGGCAATGAACGTCGCACAGCGATCGCCGACGCGATCAAAGCGAGCAAGACAGGAGTTCTCCGATGACTGAGACAGCTGAGCTGCACGTATCGCGAGATCACGCGGCTCTGGCCGCAATCGCCGCTGAGTGGCTGGGACGCTTCGAGCCCGCGGCAGCCGGGGGTGACTTCGACGCACTGTCGGATCTGTTCGTCGCCGACTGCTGGTGGCGGGACCTGCTGTGCATCAACCCGGACTTCACCACGGCTCGCGGCATGGCCCAGATCCGCGCCAAGTACGGCACGCGGCTTGCGACCGCCGGCTTCCACTCGGTCGCTTTGGCGCCAGATCCGCCGATCGCCGTCGGGGACGGGAAGCTGACGGTGTTCATCACCTTCCTGACCGCCGTGGCGCGAGGGCGTGGGGTCCTGCGGCTCGTCGAGGAGGATGGCCAGTGGCGCGCCTGGACGCTTCTCACGATGATGGACGCACTGATCGGGCACGAGGAGAAGCGGACGTCGATCCACGACGCTGCCAAGGAGACATATGGTCGCGCGCCGGGGACGTGGCCGGAGATCCGCGCCCGGGAGAGCGCCTTCACCGACTCCGAGCCGGCGGTCGTCGTCGTGGGTGCGGGGCACGCCGGCCTCAACATCGCCGCGCGCCTGTCCCACCTCGGCGTGTCGACGCTGGTCGTCGAGGGCACGCCACGCGTCGGGGATGTGTGGCGCAACCGCTACAGCAATCTCCTGCTGCACGATCCACAGTGGTACGGCCAGATGCCGTACCTGCCGTACCCCGACAACTGGCCCGTCTTCGCCTCCAAGGAGATGATCGCCGACTGGCTGGAGGCCTACGCCTGGATCATGCAGCTCAACGTCTGGACCGACACCCGGGTCGAGCACGCCGACTTCGACGACGCCGTGGGACGGTGGACCGTCCGGGTGACACGGGAAGGGCAGGCCCGCGAACTGCACCCGCGGCACGCCGTGTTCGCCATCGGAGCGTTCGGTGGCAACCCGGAGATCCCGCAGATTCCCGGAGTGGACGCGTTCGGCGGCCTGGCGGTGCACTCGAGCGCCTACGATGGCGGCGGCGATATCGCCGGCAGCAGGATCGTCGTCGTCGGCACCGGCGCCAGTGGCCATGACGTCGCCCAGGACGCCTGCGAACGGGGCGCCGAGGTCACGATGGTCCAGCGCGGGCCGACCTACGTCGTCTCGGGCGGATACGGCATCCCCGCGATTCACGAGGCGCTCTACAGCGAGAACGGTCCGCCCATCGATCAGGCGGACCTGCTCAGCCTGTCCTTCCCCTGGCATCTGTATCTGGAGCTCCAGCCGCCGATCACGCGCAAGCTCGCCGAGATCGATAAGGAACTCCTCGACGGGTTGGGCGAGGTCGGCTTCGAGTTGTCGGAGGGGATCAACGGCTCCGGCCTCCTCGGGCTGGGCATCGGTCGGGGGGGCGGCTTCTACATCGACAAGGGCTGCTCGAGGTTGATCGCGGATCGACGGATCGCGTTGAAGCACGGTGAGGTCGCTCGCTTCACCCCGGGCGGCGTCGTCTACTCCGACGGAACCGAGGCGCCGGCCGACACCGTGGTCTTCGCGACGGGGTTCGCCAACATGCGCGAGTCTGTTCGACCGTTCGTCGGCGACGCAGTCGCCGACCGCCTCACCACCGTGTGGGGCTTCGACGAGCAGGGGGAGATCAACGGCCTGTTCCGGCCGACGGGTCATCCGCGGCTCTGGTACATGGCGGGTGGCTTCCAGCAGTCCCGGTGGGGTTCGAAGCTCCTCGCCCTGCAGATCAAGGCGGCCGAAGAGGGCATCGCCGGGTTCGAGTGAAGGCGTGATCGGGAGTAATCGCCGCAGACGCCGCGCCACGGCGGACTGTCTGCCCAGGTTCGATTGGAGGCAACGTGGGACGACTTGATGGCAAGGTGGCGTTCGTCACGGGCGGGGCCCGAGGGCAGGGCCGCTCGCACGCGGTCCGGCTCGCCGAGGAAGGCGCGGACATCATCACCGTCGATATCTGCGATCAGATCGACACGGTCCACTTCGACATGGCCACCCCGGAGGACCTGGCGGAGACGGTCGAGTCCGTTGGGGCGCTGGACCGCAGGATCGTGTCGGAGATCTGCGACGTTCGTGACCGAGCCGCCCTCGAGCAGGTCGTCGCCCGCGGGGTGGCCGAGCTCGGCCGGCTGGACATCGCGGTGGCGAACGCCGGGATCTCCGGCGCCCATACGCTCGCCGATGCGGCCGACGAGGAGTGGGCCAACGTGGTCGACGTCAATCTCACCGGTGTGTGGAACACGTTGAAGGCGGCGGTGCCGGCGATCCTGGCGGGTGGGCGCGGCGGCTCGGTCATCGTCACGGGCTCCTATGCCGCGTCGCACGGGCTGCCCAACCTGGCGCCGTACACCGCGGCCAAGCACGGCGTCCTCGGATTGATGCGGTCGCTCGCCAGCGAGCTCGGGCCACACTACGTGCGCGTCAACGCGATCAGTCCCGGGAACGTCGGGACGAAGATGCTTCTCAACGAGGAGATCTACCGGGTCTTCCGCCCGGATCTGGAGACGCCGTGCTTCGCTGACGTCGAGGAGATGTTCCGCAGCTTCCCGGTGATCCCGGTCCCCTACGTCGAGCCCATCGACATCAGCAACGCCGTCGTCTTCCTCGCATCGGACGAGGCTCGGTACATCACCGGAGTCGAGCTGCCGGTGGGGGCCGGATGGGGGCTCGCCTAGGTCCTCCGTCCCTCTCGGAACGGCGTCACAGCTTGGAGAGGCCTGGTCCGCGCCGAGCCGCCGATCCGCGGTGGGGCCGGTCAGAAGCCGACGACGAAAAAAGGCGGCAAAACTTAAGCCCCATGGTAGTTGTCGACTGTCAACAATGAGTGTATATTGCACGACGTCGGAAACCACGCAGGCTGACCTTTGGAAGGGGTGGAGGTTTGATGGAGCAGCACAACAGCGACCGCCAAGTCACGCGCCGGGGTTTCCTGCACGCGGGAGCCGCAGGCGCATTCGTGGTGACGGCGGGATCGGTCCTCGCGGCCTGCGGCGCTGGCGCCGGCGGCGGTGGCGGTGGCACCGCGGCCGGCGGCGGTGCGTCGACTTCAAGTCTTTCACCGGGCCCCGCGACCACCGGGACGCCGGTCCACGGCGGCACCCTGCAGGTTGGGATGATCAGCGGTGGCAACGCTGAGACGATCGACCCCCGGCTCGCGTTCAACAACTCAGACCAGGCGCGCTGCTTCTCGCTCTACGATTGTCTGACGCGGCCAGTCGCCGGCGGTCACTACGCGCCGGGGCTCGCCGTGGAGGTGTCATCGAACCGCGACGCCACGCTGTGGACGTTCAGGCTGCGCCACGGCGTGACCTTCCACAACGGGAGGCCGTTCACCGCCGACGACGTGGTCTGGTCGATCAAGGCGGTCTGGGGTTCGACGAAGAACACCGTGCAAGCGGGCCTGGCGCCGTTCGTCGACTTCGCCGGTGCGCGCAAGCTCGACAAGTACACCGTCGAGGTGCCCCTGCATCGCGGGCTCGCCGAGTTCCCGACGATCGTGTCGCAGTATCCCCTGTCGATCGTTCCCGAGGAAACGACTGACTTCAACAAGGGCGTGGGCACTGGGCCGTTCGCGCTCGAGTCCTTCACGCCCGGCACAACGAGCACGTTCAAGGCGAACAAGAACTATTGGCAGTCAGGCACCCCGTACGTCGACGAGCTCGTTATCAACTCGAGCTTCACCGACAACAACGCGCAGCTGAACGCACTGCTCGCCGGCGATCTCGACATCGCGCCGGGCGTGACACAGGCCTTGGCGAAGGCCAATGCGGCCTCTGGCGCAGTCGTGCTGGGGAACGCGACCGCGCCGGGCTTTCTCGCGCCGACGATGCACATCACCAAGCCCCCGTTCACCGACGTGCGGGTGCGACAGGCGCTTCGGCTGCTGGCGCAGCGTGAACAAGCGGTGTCGAGTGGGTTGGACGGTTACGGCACCCCGGGCAACGACGTCGCTGGGCAGGACCTGAAGTACTGGGCGTCTTACCTACATCGAGACCAGGACGTGGAACAGGCGAAGTTCCTGCTGAAGAAAGCCGGTCAGGAGAAGCTCACCCTCAAGCTGTACACCTCCGACATCATCGGCGGGCAGAACGAGCTGGCGGTCCTGTTCGCCGACCAGGCGTCGGCCGGTGGTGTGAAGGTCAACGTGCAGGTCCTCGATCCCGCCACGTACTACACGCCAGCGTCGCCCGGAGGGGCATACCCGAATAAGGCGTTCTCGATGAACAACTGGCAATCCGGGATGCCGTGCCTCTCGTACGTCTACCTGACGGCTGACCTGCCCGGTGCACCCTACAACGAGCAAGGTTGGGGCGGGAAGGCGAACATCCAGGCGATCTACTCCGCGATGGCTGAAGCGGACCCGACGAAGGCTGCGGCCAAATGGCAGCACGTGCAGGAGCTCCAGTTCAACGACGGCGGATACATCATCATGGCCAACATCAACAATCTGGACGGCTACTCTCCGTCGGTGCGCGGCGTCCAGACGACGGCGGCGGGTCCGTGCAACAACTACAACTTCAGCCGGGCCTGGTTGGTGTCGTGAGCCGGGGCTGTCACTGCGTGGCGTCATGAACGACGCGACGGGACCACCGATGGGCGGCATCGAGCTCGTGGCCGACGTCGCGGGCCTGCGGGTCGAGACCCCCGGGGGCGACCCGATTCTCGAGGACGTCACGCTGGGGTTGCGTCGCGGTGCGGTGCTCGGCCTGGTGGGTGAATCGGGCTCCGGCAAGACGACCACCGGTCTTGCGCTGCTCGGCTACACGCAGGGGGGAGCGACCATCACCTCCGGGGAGATCCGCCTAGACGGGAAGGGTGTTCCGGCGACGAGCGATCGGGCCATGCGGAAGCGCAGGGGACGGGACATCACCTATGTCCCGCAGAACCCCGGTCGAGCCCTCAATCCGTCCCTCCGGATCGGGCAGGCGGTCAGCGAGATGCTGCGGGCCCACGGCGATGCTGACGCCGCGCCCGGGTCTGTCGCCGGGGCTCTGGCGAGTGTCGGCCTGCCGGCGTCGGATGAGTTCCAGAGACGCTATCCACATCAGCTCTCCGGTGGTCAGCAGCAGCGAGTGTGCATTGCGGTCTCCGTGGTGTGCGAGCCTCCGATCGTCGTGCTTGACGAGCCGACGACCGGGCTCGACGTCGTCACCCAGGCGCGAATCATCGACGAGCTGATCAGACTTCGCAGCGAACATCAGATATCGATGATCTACATCTCGCACGACCTCGCCGTCGTGGCGCAGGTGGCCGACCGCATCGCGGTGATGTACGCGGGGAGAGTCATCGAAGAGGGGCCGGCCCAGAAGATCCTCCGCGCTCCTCGTCATCCGTACACGAGAGGTCTTCTCGCCTCGGTTCCCGACCATCTGCGCCCGCGCGTCCTGGAGCCCATGGCCGGAGTCTCGGCGGCGGTGGGCGAGCGGCCTCAGGGGTGTGCGTTCGCGCCGCGCTGCCCGCTTTGCGTGGACGAGTGCAAGCGAGCGGTCCCAGAACTCACCCCGATCGGCGAGGATCACTGGTCGCGGTGCAGGCGAGCCGAGCTCGTGACGGCTCCGGTGCTGGCGCCTCTCGCGTTGGAGCACCGACAGGGGATCACGTCCCAGGAGGTCCTCACGGTGTCGCATCTACGGGCCGAGCATCGAGGCCGAGGACATTCGGTCGTCGCGGCTCGCGACATCAGCTTCGCCGTCGCACGTGGTGAGTGCGTGGGGCTCGTCGGCGAGTCGGGAAGCGGGAAGACCACGATCGCGCGCGCGGTCGCGGGGCTCCATCCGCCGACCGCCGGTGAGATCCGACTTCACGACAAGCCCCTCGCGCCGAACGCTCGCAGCAGGACACGTGAGGAGCGCCGGAGCGTGCAGATGGTCTTCCAGAACCCCGGTGACGCGCTCAACCCTAGGCACACGGTTCGAGACGCGATCGCGCGACCCGCGCGACTGCTCCGCCGTCTCGGCGGCACCGAGGCGGACACCGAGGTCGAGCGCCTCCTGGAACTCGTGCGGCTCCCGCAGCGAGTTGCCGGGCGCTATCCGTCGGAGCTGTCCGGCGGTGAGCGGCAACGGATCGGGATCGCGCGGGCGCTAGCGAGCGAGCCCGAGTTGATCATCTGTGACGAAGTCACGTCGGCACTGGACGTCTCCGTCCAGGCGGCGGTGCTCAAGCTGCTGGGCGATCTCAAGGATGAGCTCGGTCTCTCGCTGTTGTTCATCACCCACGACCTGGGCGTGGTCGCCACCATCGCGGATTCGCTGCTCGTCCTCGAGCGCGGCGACGTGTGCGAGCAGGGGTCAGTCCAATCGGTCTTCGACTCACCCCAACATCCCTACACGCAGGGGCTGATGGCGGCGGCGCCGAGCATCACCGCCGTTCTCGAGCAGCGCGACGATCTGCAAGGCGGAGCTTCGACCGAGCCGCGGGTTGCTGCCGGACGGCCACCGAGCCGGGCGTCGGGGCAGGCGACATGACCCGGAGAAACGAGGATGAGAATGGCCACAACCGCACCCGCTGAGGCGCTGCTCGAAGCCCCCGCCGATGGTTGGCGACACCGCTACGCGCGCCACCCCGTTGCCACGTTCCTCCTGTGGCGTGTGGCAGCCGGCATCCTCACGCTCCTCGTCGTCACCATGGTCATCTTCGCGGTGCTGCAGATCATCCCCGGGAACGTGACGCAGATCGTCCTGGGCCGCAACGCCACGCCCGACCGCATCGCGGCGATCAACGCGTCATTGCATCTCAACGAGTCCGTGCCGACTCGATATCTGTCATTCCTCGGGGGCGTCGTCACCGGACACTTCGGCGACTCATCTGCCGCCCTCGCACAGGGGCAGACCTTGTCGGTCTGGCATGCGATCCGTACGCCACTGGGCAACAGTCTCGTGCTGGCCGGAATCACGACGGTCCTCTTCATACCGCTCAGCCTGTTCTTCGGAATGGTCGCGGCGCTTCGCGCGGGGCGGCCGACCGACAGCATCTTGTCGCTCACCGCGCTGACGCTGGGGGCGATGCCGGAGTTTCTCATCGGCACCCTGCTCATCGTGATCTTCTTCGCACAACTCAATCTGTTGCCACCCGTGTCGCTCATCCCTGCCGGCCAGACGCCCCTCGGTAATCCCAAGGAGCTCGTCCTACCGGTACTGACGCTCCTCGGCGTCAGCACGGCGTTCGGGTCGCGTCTCCTGAGGGCTTCGATGATCGAGGTCCTGGGCGAGGACTTCGTCGCGATGGCGAGACTCAACGGCTATCGCGAACGGCGCGTCGTGTTCCGCTACGCGCTGAGGAATGCGCTTGCACCGTCGGCGCAGATATTGGCTCAGCAGATCCAGTATCTGATCGGCGGGATCATCGTCGTCGAGAGCGTATTCAGCTACCCCGGCATCGGCAGCAAGCTGGTGCAGGCGATCCAGGTGCGGGATACGCAGATGGTGACGATCATCGCCACGATCATCGCGGCCATTTACATACTGATCAATATCCTGGCGGATCTCGCCGTCGTGCTCTTGGTGCCCAAGCTTCGGACGCGCGCATGACCCGGCCGAAAGCGCAGATGCCACGCTTTGCCCGCACGACGAGAGGTGCGATTGGGTTAGTGATCTTCGCGTTCGTCGTCGGCGTGGCCCTGTTCGGGCCGTTGCTTGCCCCGCACGGTTACGCGACGCCGATCGGTCCCCCGGGTGCCCCGCCATACGGAGGCGCCCCGCTCGGGACCGATTACCTCGGGCGTGACGTGCTGTCGCGTGTGCTGGACGGCGGTCTGTCGGTCATCTGGATCGGTGGCGCGGCGACGCTCGCGTCCTATCTGGTCGGGCTGACGATCGGGCTGGTCGCCGGCTACAGCAGGACGATCGTCGATCCGATTCTCATGCGCATCGTCGACGTGCTCCTGGCGTTTCCGGCATTGCTCCTGATGCTGCTGTTCGTCGGTGGGCTCGGCGCGCACGTGGGTGTGCTCATTCTCGGAGTGACGCTCGTTCAGCTGCCGGGAATCGCCCGGGTCATGCGCACAGCCACGCTGGAGATTTCGACACGTGGGTACGTCGAGGCGGCGGTCAGCCGCGGAGAACGCACGTCCTGGGTGCTCACGCGTGAGATCGTTCCCAACATCGCGCCCACGCTCCTGGCGGATCTCGGTGTGCGCTTCTCCTATTCGATCATCCTGGTCGCGAGCATGAACTACCTCGGACTCGGGCTTCAACCCCCGGCGCCCGATTGGGGAGTTATGATCGCCGAGAACCGTAGTTTCGTCAGCCTCAACGTCTGGTCGGTCCTGGCGCCCGCAGTCATGCTGGGCCTGCTCACGATCGGAGTCAACCTGATCGCCGACGCCTATGTCCGCACATCGACGCAATCGTCGGTGAGGGCGACGCGCCGACGCTTCATCCGGCAACGCGTACTGCGCACGACCGCCGCCGACTGACTCGCCGCGGTCGGCGGCGCCGCCCCGAGCCTGCGTGAGCCCCTCACGGCTCAAGGTCCCGAAGGACCGGGGCGGCGCGGAGGCAGCGGCGCGCCGGTTCGACCGTCTCAGCCTCTGGTCGTTCGCCTTCCTGGGGTTGCCCGACGGCGGTCGGCGCCGCCTGTCCGGCGATGCACCGCAGCTTCAGAGCCTCGATCGGCGATCTTGGGCTCACGCTGGTGGTGATCACGGTCGGTTCGGTCGCTGCCGCGCCGTTCGTCGGGCACCTGATGACGCGGCTGGGGTGGCCGGCGTGATCGCGACCGCCGGATGCTGCGGGATGGTCGCCGCTGCGTTTGATCACCGCCGCGCCGGTGTTGTCGCCTTCGTCGTCAGCGGGGCCGTCGACGTAACCGCGATCCTGCTCTGGCTGGGTCACCGCTCGCGCTTTCGTCCAGGGGTCCCGCCACCGGCAAGGAGCCGTAGGCGGGGCACGCCCGGGCCCGCCACTGAGATCGAGCCCGCCGTCGCGTCCGACCCAACATCGGGTTGGGGGAGATCGCGGACGACGGTCGTTCTTGCGCTCGGTCTGCTGGTGTTCTTTCTGTTCGCGGGGCTCGAGATCTCCGCCAGCCAATGGTTGGCCAGCTACGCCCGACACCGCCTGGGCCTCTCCGCGGTCGGTGCGGGCGTCTGCGCCTTCGGCTTCTGGGCTGCGGTGACGGCCGTCCGGGTCTGCTCGCCGCGGCGGCCAAGCCTGCGTCACCCAGGACCGTCACGAGGTGGTGGACCGCGGGCGTCATCCCGGGCTCCGCGCTCGTGTGGTCGTCGGTGAGTCCGCTCGCGTCGATCATCGGATTTCTCGTCCTCACGGTCTCGAACGCCGGCGTGTTCCCCGCGCTCGCGGCGATGACGCCGCTGCGCATCGGTGAAGCGAGAGCTCACCACCCGATCGCGTTGCAGGTGAGTGCCGGCATGGCCGGCGGAGCGGCGATCTCGGCACTCATCGGCCTCCTGATCATCCATTCCGGACTGGTGGTCGTCGGTCCGACGCTGCTCGGCCTAGGGCTTCCGGTGATGGCGGCGTCGGCCACCTTGGATCGCCTCGCCCCGGTTGTCGCGTAGGCGTGCTCGAGACGTCCCAGGGCTCGTCAGCAGGACCACCTACGCTGGGCAGGTGATCCCGCCCGTCGGTCGTTCCGTCAAACCTCGTGGAGCCACTGATCCGGAGCGGCGGCGTCGGATCACCGAGGCGGCGATCGAGGTCGTCAGCGAGCGCGGCGTGGCCGGTCTGACGCACCGAGCGGTCGCGCAGGCGGCCGGGGTCCCGCTCGGCTCGACGACCTACCATTTCGCGACGCTCGACGACATCCTCGAGGCGGCGATTCAGAAGGCGCTGGTGGACAACCGAGAAGAACGAATGCGGTGGGGGAGCACGCTCTCCGACGACGTCGATCTGGCCGAGGCGCTGGCGGAGCTGACCGAGCAGTCGACCGGGCCCGGTCGCGCCAAGCTGCTCGTCGAGTACGAGCTGTACTTCGCCGCGCTGCGTCATCCATCGCTCCGAGCATTGGGCCGTGCCTGGAACGAGGTGCTCATGGAGGTCCTCCTGCCCCACACCGACGTGGTGACCGCTCGCGCGCTCGCGACGTTCAACAATGGCCTGGAGCTCGAGTCCGTGATCTCCGGCGAGCCACTGCGCGCGAGCGAGGCGCAGGTCATGTACCGCCGCGTGATCGACGCGCCACGCTAGACGCTTCCCGCCCCCGGCAACGGGATCACACGCGCCGTCCCCTGGCCGTTGACACCGGTCGCGGCGCGCGCTACTTTAACCGCGTGATTATTTGCGTACATTTGTACACAAACGGCGAACCGTGATCTGCGCCCGGACATGGGCGCCCGACGAGAGGTCTACGCAATGTCGTCACTGGATGCCGCCCCGGCGCTTCATCTCGGTCCCCCTCGCGAGGCGTTCTACGACCCCAGCTGGTTCGAGCGCGACTTGGAGACCATCTTCATCCCGCGCTGGCAGTTCGCCGGACACATCGACGATCTAGCGGAGCCCGGGGCGTACTTCAAGTACGTCATCGGCCAGAACGAGGTCATCGTCTGCCGGCGCAGCGATGGCGGGCTGGTCGCGTATCACAACGTCTGCCGTCATCGCGCCTATCGACTGGTCCAGGAGCGGCAGGGCAAGCTGCGGCGTAACGTGACCTGCGGGTACCACGGGTGGTCGTACTCCCGGGAGGACGGCGCGTGCGTCTCGGCGACACGCATGCCCGAGGGCTTTGACCGCTGCGCGTGGGGCCTGCACCGCGTTTGGGTCGAGGACTTCCGCGGTCTCGTCTTCGTGTGCCTCGCCGAGGAGCCACCGGAGTCCATCGCGACGGCGGCGGCTCCGCTGCTCGACGCCGCCGGTGGGCTCAGCGGGTACGACATGGACGGAATGCGGGTGGCGGCGACCGAGGAGTGGATGGTCAACGCCAACTGGAAGGTCGTCAAGGAGAACGATGACGAGTGCTACCACTGCGCCCTGAACCATCCTGAGCTCGCGCGCTCCTACGACCCGTGGTCGAACATGAGCGCGAATGAGGGCGAGGAGCCCGACCTCGATGCACAGTGGACCACGGAGGATTGGGCGAAGAACGAGCTTGGCAGCGTGTACACGCAGGGCCGGATCTGCGAGATCCCGATGCCGCGGACCGATGGACCCGGGACGTTCGATGCCGAGGAGGTTCAGCTCTTCTGGTTGGCCGGCGGCCACATCATCTTCATCAACGACTACGCCCGCCTGTCGAGCTTCATTCCCATCGGTCCCGAGCAGACCCTCCAGCAGTACTGGTGGTTCGTCGCCAAGGACGCCGTCGAGGGCCGGGACTACAACCGGGAAGACCTGATGGAGCTGCTCGGCACCACGTCACGACAGGACATTCGCCTGTGCGAGGAGGTCCAGCGAGGCCTGAGGATGCCGAGCTATACGCCGGGCCCGCTCAACCTCGACCATCAGGCGCCGATCGCAGCCTTCTACCGGTGGTACGAGGAGCAGCTGGCTTCCCACGGCGAGGCATGACCGCCCCCGAGGTCGAATCGAGGGTGCGGGTCATCGCCAAGGAGCGATGTGCCGACGACGTCGTCACGGTACAGCTGAGCCCGGTCGACGGTGACGAGCTGCCCGCCTGGGAGCCCGGGGCCCACGTCGACCTGGTCCTGGACGGGGTCGCGTCACGGCAGTACTCCCTGTGCGGCGACCCCGCGGATCGCTCGACCTACCGACTAGGTGTCCTGTGTGAGGCGAACGGACGTGGAAGCTCGCGTTTCGTCCACGACACGCTGGCGGTCGATGACGAGGTGGCGGTGAGAGGTCCGCGCAACCACTTCGGCCTGAAAGCCGGGCCCTCCTACCTGTTCATCGCGGGAGGCATCGGGATCACCGCCATCCTCCCGATGGTGAGGGCGGCGGAGCGCATCGGCGCGGACTGGCGGCTCGCCTACGGCGGCCGTCGCCGCGCCTCGATGGCGTTCGTCGACGAACTTGCGAAATACGGCGAACGCGTCGGGGTCCATCCTCAGGACGAGACCGGGCTGCTCGATCTCGACGGGCTGCTCGGCGCGCCGGCGGAGGGCACGCTCGTCTACTGCTGCGGGCCCGAGCCCCTGCTCGTCGTCGCCGAGGAGCGGTGCGCGGCGGGGTGGCCGACTCACGCGCTGCACGTCGAGCGCTTCAGCCCCAGGGATACAGTGGAGCCAACCGCCAACGCTCCGTTCGAGATCGTCCTGGCGAGGTCAGGGACGTCGCTCACGGTACCCGGCGACCGGTCGATCCTCGAGGTCGTGCAGGCCGCCGGGGTCGCCGTCGTCTGTTCGTGTCAGAACGGTGTGTGCGGCAGCTGTGAGACCGGCCTGCTCGAGGGCGTAGCCGACCACCGCGACTCACTGCTCAGCGACGAGGAGCAGGAAGAGAACGCGTCACTGATGATCTGCGTGTCACGAGCCCGGTCGCCGCGCCTCGTGCTAGACCTGTAACCCTGACGCCGCGACGCCTCGGAGCGAGCCTGACTGTGAGAGAGGATGTCGACGTGCAATTCGGCGTGTTCGTGCCCAACGTCGGCGAGTTCGCAGACTGCCGGCGGCTCGTCGACCTGGCCCAGGCGGCGGAGGGCGCCGGCTGGGACGGCTTCTTCATCTGGGACACCCTCCTCATGGATCTGGAGGCCAGCCTTGAGATCGTCGACCCATGGATCGCCCTCGCCGCGATCGCCGCCGCCACCACGCGGCTGCGGATCGGTCCGCTGGTGACGCCGCTGGCGCGCCGGCGACCCTGGAAGGTGGCGCGCGAGACGGCAACGCTCGACCGGCTCTCGGACGGGCGACTGGTGTTCGGCGCGGGCACCGGGGGGCCGCCCGACGCTGACTTCCAGGCGTTCGGGGAGGACCCGGACGCCCGGGCTCGAGCGGCGGCGCTCGACCACGGACTCGAGGTTCTTACTCGTCTGTGGACCGGTGAGCCGACCCAGGTGGTCGACGGTCCCGATGGGTTGACGATCCCCGGTTTTCGCCCGACACCCGTACAGCGGCCGCGGCCGCCGGTCTGGGTTGGCGCCTCGTGGCCGAACCGGCCTCCACTTCGGCGAGCGGCGCGATGGGACGGAGTCTTCCCGCAGCTCCCAGATGGCGCGACGCTCCCACCGGGGGCGCTCGCCGAGCTGGTCGCCTACGTGGCCGAGCAGCGGGGTTCGCTGGACAACTTCGACGTCGTCATCAGCGGGGGGACGCCGCCGGATCCCGAAGCGGCCCAAGCCTCGCTGGAGCCACATGTCCGCGCGGGCATGACGTGGTGGCTGGAGGAGGCGAGCCCGATCGTCGACCGGTCCGTGTCAGATCTGCGGGAGCGGATCGTTGCCGGTCCGCCGCGGCCGCTCACACGAGCATGAACAGCGCTTCCTTGACCGTGACCTGACGGTAACTCTCGGTCGCCAGACCCCGCGCATCGCGAATCGCGGTCCGCGAACGTTGGGCGCTCGCCAACCCCGACAGAGCCTCGTCGCGCCGTTCCTCGGTCCGCAGGCGCCACATCCGCTTGATGTCGGTCATGGCCGCCTCTTCCGGTGCGATGTGGGCGCCCGCGTAGCGCCTCTCGGGGTCGAGGATGTTCTCCGGGTTGACCTCCGTGCGGCGATCGAGGCCGCGGATCTCCCAGTCGGCGGCTGTGACCCGGCCGCTCGCCGCGTAGGCGAACGCGCTCGCGATCCGCTCTCGCGCGGCGGCCGGCTCCTTCCACTCGTGTTCGACCGGGGACGGGCTACCGTCCGGCACCGCCAGGCGGGTGATGGCGCGATCGTTGATCGCGTCGAGCACCGCCAGCGCGTTGGCTGGCACCGAGACCTCCTTGCGAGCGGGCCAGAAGTCGAACGCGCTGTGGTCACCGAACGCCCCACCGACGTGGAACAGGTAGATCTCCGGGTAGACGGCGTCAGGGTGAACCCCATCCAGGCGGCCGGCGCGCCGGTTCGGACGCGCATCGTAGAACGCGGTGATCGCGAGCTGGATGAGGTGCGAGGCACCGACCGCCCCGAACGGTTCAGTCACCACGACGCCCAGCCGATCGTGAGGTGCCCAGTCGGGCAGGAGCTCCTCACGAGACGACGGGACGTCGCGATGGATGACCGAAAACTGCGAGGCAGCGAGCTGGCGCGCAGTGTGCATCGGGCGCCCCGCCTCCGGGATCAGGCTCCGGTGCGGATCAACTTCTTGTTGACGAACTCCTCGGCACCGAGACGCCCGAGCTCGCGACCGAAACCCGACCGCTTCACGCCCCCGAACGGCACCTCGGGCCCCTCGCCGTCCGTAGTGTTGATGAACACCATGCCCGCCTCGATCTGGTCAGCCACGCGTTGCGCCTGGTCGGGGTCGGTCGTGAACAGGTAGGAGCCCAGGCCGAACTCGGTGGCGTTGGCGATCTCGATCGCCTCTTCCTCGGTGTCAACCCGGTAGACCTGGGCGACAGGACCGAAGAACTCCTGCATGTAGGCGTCTGAGTCCGACGTCACGTTCGACAGGACCGTCGGCCGGAAGTAGTTCCCATCTCGTGCGCCGCCAAGCTCGAGCTTGGCACCCTGCGCGACGGCTCGGTTCACCTGGGACTCGACGGTCTCGGCGGCTCGGCTGGACGACAGCGGTCCGGCGGTCGTATCGACCGACGTGGGGTCACCGGCCTCGATCGCAGCCATCCCGGCGGTGAGCTTCTCCAGGAACTCGTCATAGAGATCGGATGCCACGATGAACCGCTTCGCGGCGTTGCACGCCTGGCCCATGTTGGCCATCCGAGCGCCCACGGCCATCGTGACTAGTGAATTTATGTCGTTCGTCGATAGAACGATGAACGGGTCAGAGCCGCCGAGTTCGAGCACGACCTTCTTCAGATGACGGCCGGCCTGCTCGGCCACCTGGGCGCCGCCGCGATCGGAGCCCGTGAACGAGACGCCACGGACGCGAGGATCGGCGATCACGGTGCTGATCTGATCGTTGGTGGCATACAGACCGATGTACGCGTCTTCTGGCACGCCGGCCTCATGGAAGATGCTCGCCATCATCTCGGCCGACTCCGGGCACTGCGGTGCGGGCTTGAGCAGCACGGTGTTCCCGATCAGCAGGTTCGGGCCAGCGAAACGCGCCACCTGGTAGTACGGATAGTTCCACGGCATGATTCCCAGCACCGGTCCGATCGAGGCGCGGCGGAGGACCGCCGTGCCCGCGCCGCCCAGCAGCTCGACGGGCTCGTCGGCGAGTAGGGACTCGGCGTTCTCGGCGTAGTAGCGGTAGATCGAGGCGGTGAAGCGGGCTTCGCCCATGGCCGACTTGATCGGCTTGCCCATCTCACGCGTGATGATCGATCCCAGCTCCTCTCCGCGCGTCTCATAGGCCTCGGCGACGCGCGCGATCACTGAGGCGCGCTCGGCGACGGTGCGGCGCTTCCACTCACCGTGAGCGGCGCTCACGCGCGCGATGGCCGACGTCAGCGCATCGTCGGAGATGGTCGAATACTCCTTGACGGTCGTATTCGTGGTCGGGTCGACTACGGCATATTCGGGCATGAGAGCAAGGGGCCCTTTCGTCGAGACTTCGCCAGATGGACAGCATCGCGACCAGCGGCGCAAAGCGCGATCATATCGTAGACTGTCAACAATTAGTAACGCCGAGGGGGATCGCGGGCTCCCGCCCCGGTCGGAGTGATGGCCCGAAGCCGCGACCGCGTTCGCTCGACAGAGGAAGACCCCGTGCCGCCCGACTCACCGACTCCGCTGAACGACCTGACGACGGCGCTGACCGCGCTCGGAGTCGACGTCGACAGCAGCCCGCGCCGCATCGCGGAGTACTCGTTCGACGCGTCGAACTATCGGGTGCCACCCGTCGCGGTGACGTTTCCACGAGACTCCGGGGACGTCGTCGCAACGGTGCGAGCCTGCAGGCGCCACGGCATCCCGGTGACTGTGCGCGGTGGCGGAACCTCGATGGCGGGGAACGCGATCGGCCGCGGCGTTGTGATCGACTTCTCGCGCCACATGCGTCGCGTGGTCTCGATCGACGCCGAGTCGAGAGTGGCGGTGGTCGAACCCGGCATCGTCCTGACCGACCTTCAACGCGCCGTCCGGACGGCGAGCCACGGCGGCCTGACGTTCGCCCCGGACCCCTCTAGCCAGTCCCGCGCCACCGTCGGTGGTGCGATCGGCAACGATGCGTGCGGCAACCACTCCGTCCGCCACGGGCGCACCGCCGATCATGTCGTATCGCTGGACCTGGTGACCGCCAGCGGCGATCGATTGACCGCGACGCGCGGCGGACTCATCGCGACCGATCGCGACGATCGATCCGCGGCTGCGGAGGCGGACCGGATCAGCAACGGCCTCGCAGCGCTCGCCGCCATACATTCGGCCGCCTTCCGGCGTGAGCTCGACCGGATCCCGCGCCAGGTCTCGGGCTACCACCTCGCCCATCTGTTGCCGGAGCGCGGCTTTGACATCGCCCGCGCGCTCGTCGGCGCGGAGGGCACCTGTGCGGTCGTGGTGGCGGCGACGGTGTCCCTCGTACCCGTTGCCCGCGAGGCGCGTCTGCTGTGCCTGGGCTACAACGACATCGTCGACGCGGCCCGGGACACGCTCTCGATCCTCGAGTTCGATCCCGCGGCAGTCGAAGGGATCGATTCCGCCATCGTCGACACCATGCGCCACCGGCGCGGAGATGGCTCGGTGGCCGGACTGCCCGATGGCCGAGCATGGCTCTACGTCGAGCTCGACGGCGATGATCTACGCCAGGTCGACGCGCGTTGCGACGCGCTGGTGGCCCGACTGCGTGAAGCGAAACGGCTCGTCGCAGCGCGGGTCGTCTCTGACTCGGAGGAGCGAGCCTCGCTCTGGCGGGTGCGAGAGGATGGCGCGGGCCTGTCGTCTCGGCTCGTCGACGGCTCGGAGTCATGGGGCGGCTGGGAGGACTCGGCAGTCGCCCCCGGCCGGCTCGCCGACTACCTCGTCGAGATCAAGGCCCTGTTGGCGAGGTTCGCGTTGACAGGTGTCATCTATGGGCACCTCGGCGCCGGATGCATGCACATCCGCATCGACTTCGACCAGCGCACCGACGAGGGGCGGTCGACGATGGCGCGGTTCATCCGCGAGGCCGCCGCGCTCTGCGTGCGGTTCGGCGGATCGATCTCCGGCGAACATGGCGACGGCCGAGCCCGATCCGAGCTCCTGTCACTGATGTACAGCGCGACCGTGATCGCCGCCTTCGCTCAGTTCAAGACGCTCTGGGACCGGGAGCGCATGCTCAACCCGGGAATCATCACCGAGCCGGCTCCGTTCGCCGACGACCTCGCCCTCGATGGCGTGCGCCCGCGAACCTGGCAGACCAGCTTCCAGTTCGATGAGGACGCCTCCGTCCCCGCCGCCGGTTTCGCCCATGCCGTGCAGAGGTGCATCGGTGTGGGAAGGTGTCGCGCTGCCACCGGGGGCATCATGTGCCCGAGCTTTCGTGCGACGGGCGATGAGACGGACTCGACCCGCGGCCGAGCCCGCGGACTGCAGGAGATGGTGCGCAGTTCGGCCACCGTCGCCGATGGCTGGCGGTCCGAGGAGGTCCGCGCCTCGCTCGATCTGTGTCTGTCCTGTAAAGCGTGCTCGAGCGACTGCCCGGTTGGAGTCGACATGGCGACCTACAAATCGGAGTTCTTCGATCATTACTACCGCGGGCGTATCCGCCCAATGTCTCACTACTCGCTCGGCTGGCTGCCCGTCTGGACGCGCGTGACGCCACACGTCGCCCCGGCTCTCAATCGCGTGAGCGGGGCTTCGTGGGCGCGGCCGCTCGCCACCCTCGGGGGGCTCACCCGACACCGGGCGATACCGAAGTTCGCGTCGCGCAAGAGGATTCGCGACGCCCTCGGGACGAGCGGGATCGACGGAGGGGACGCGATCGTCCTGGCCGATACCTTCACTCGCGCGTTTCGCCCCGAGGTCGCCGGCGCAGCGCTACGTGTTCTCGCCGAGTCGGGACTGAGGCCAGAGTGCCGAACCGACGTGTGCTGCGGGCTCACCTGGATCTCGACCGGACAGCTCTCGCGCGCCAAAAGGACGCTGGCCAGGACGGCGAGACTTCTCGATGACGGAACCGACCGTCCGATCGTCGTTCTCGAGCCGAGCTGCGCGGCGGCCCTGCGCAAGGATCTGCCCGAGCTCATCCACAGCGATGGGGCCGCGCGGGTCGCCGCGCGGGTCCGCAGCTTCTCGCAGGCGGTCCGCGCGCAGGCCAGAGCAGGCTGGACCCCGAGTGCCGTGCTGCCGGATGCGGTGACGGTGCAGACCCATTGTCATGAGTACTCCGTCTTCGGGGCGACGAGCCAGCGCGACGCCTTGCGGGCGGTCGGCGTGGGTGCCGTCCGCGAGGCAACAGGCTGTTGCGGCGTCGCGGGGAACTTCGGGTTCGAGCGTGATCACTATTCCATCAGCATGAAGGTCGCCGAGCAGGCGCTGGCGCCGACCCTGCGCGGCACGCCGGAGTCGGCGGTCGTGCTCACCGACGGCTTCAGCTGTCATATGCAGGTCCGTCAGCTGGCGCCGACCCGGGACCCGCTGCACCTCGCTCAACTGCTGGATCCGAGGACCGCGGGATGACCGCCACCTCTTCCGAGACTGTCATCGACGCGCACGCCGCCCAAAGCGAGAGACCCCTCAGGTGCATGGTGCTCACCTTCGGGACTCAGGCGACGAGCTGAACCGGCGTCCGGGTCGCTCGCCAGCAACCGCGCGACGGCCGATGTCGTCTGGGGCCCGAGGTCGGGGTCGGCTCGCCGGCACAGGTGGACGAGGAGCTCCTCGGGCCCGACCGACGGCAGGCTCGCGGCGTTTGAGTCCCTCGGGCGGGTCGCCGACCGAGGCCAGCAGGGCCACACCGGCTGGCGCGCGGGGGGTGTGGACGCCGCGCCGTCGCCGCCTCGGGCACCACTTCGCCAATAAGGTCAAGGTCGCCGAGCATGGCCTGGGCTCGGCGCCCGGATGGTGCACGCCCGTCTATCGCGACCAGCGGGACGGCGGCGGCGTCGGGCAGGCGCGTGCAGCCGTGGGGCGGCGGGTCGGGCACTGCGTCGCTGCGCGCGTACGGGTCGCCGCGCTGCCCTGCTCGGTCCAACACGTCATCGTCAGGCGTTCGCTCGAGGTCACGCCGGCGACCACCACACCGGACGCGGACGTGGACAGGTTGCCCTTCGGCGTCATCACGAATGCGTCGTCTGCCTATGCCTATCGAGTGGGAGCAATAGCGCGGCTCCGGCGGCCGCCCCGCCGCGGTGGCGCTCGCTCGCAATGCTGCTCCCGGCCGATGACGGCAGCCAAGTCGAGTCTGCCGCGCTGGCGAGCCAGAAGCAGCAGCGCGGACTTTCTGCATCGGCTTGGCCGCTAGCAGCCACGCAGCACCCAGGGAGCGGCGCCGCTGGCTCGCCACGATTGGGATCGCCGCTCGCGCCGGACCTGCTCCGAGTCAGTGAGCAGTCCCCGAGCCGACTGGTCGCCCGCCGTGGTACGCGCGGACGCGTGCGTCCGTGGAGGTGCTAGCAAGATCCCCGGCTAACAATCGGATCGAACCGGAGCTCTCCGGCGCTCGATCCTGGCTTCCCCTCCGTCGCCGCTGCGACACTCTGGGCCGAGCCGGGAAGAGTGCTCCCCCTGACGATGAGCAGGGGACCGAACACTACCGCCCGAGGCGGCGGTGTCGAGTACCAATGAGGTACCAAACTGAGCGAATCTCAGAAAACCCTGGGAGATGAAATACCTGCAAATATGCTATTTCAGAACTGACAAGACCCGGCCTGAACGTCTTGTGGTCCAGGCGGTCGGGGTTCGAGTCCCCTCGCTCACCTTCCGTGAAAAGCAGCCACGCCATGCGATCGGCGTCGGCGTCGAGGCCGTCTCAATCGCCCAAGGTCCAGCGAACGTCGGTTCGGGCGTCCACGGGGACCTGTCATCGCAGCGGGTGGGGGCCGGTCAGCTGGCGCGCAACCCGCATGTGACTGCAGACAACTCCCGCCGCCAGAAGCACTCGACCTCATCGAAGCCCGCCTCGCGCAGCGCGCTCAGCTCCGCGTCCAGCGGGAAGTACCGGTCCTCATCTGACCACGCTGCGAAATGGCCGCGCGCCTGCGCGTCGGTGATGCCGTGATCACCCATCCGAGCCGCCCAACGGTCAAACCCGAGCCCGCTCAGCCGTGCGCCTTCAGTCACCGCCGCGTCGAGATTGACCAGCACCCCGCCGGGCGACAGCGTGTCGTAAATCGCCTTGTAAAGCGCAGTCTTCGTCTGAAGGTCATGGACGTGGTGCAGCGCCAAAGACGCGACCACAGCGTCGGCGGCCGGCAGCGCATCCAGGAAGCTGCCCTCCTGCAACGAGACGCGATCCCCGAAGCGGGCCAGCCTTCGGCGGGCCTCGCCGAGCATGTCCGCGTCCACATCGAGAACCGTCACCCGGACACCGGGAAGCGCATCGAGCACGGCGGACGAGAGCGCACCGGTACCGCCACCGAGGTCGAGAACGCGCCCGTCGGGCGGCGCCAGCGCGGCGAGCAACTCGACGCCGGTCTCGATCATCTCGTCGTAGTGCGGAATCAGGCGCCGGATCTGGACGTCGTAGCCCGGAGCGTCAACGTCAAGATGACGCTTGACCGAGTGCGTCTCAGGACCGGACATGGGACGAGGCTACAGCGGCCTCCGGTATCAAGTGCGCGACCGCCGAGCGGACTCCGCCGGCAGATAAGTGTCGGCTCGCGGTCATCCCGCCGGGCCGATAGGGGTGCGTGTCTCCGACGCCCATCCACAACGATCTGCTGGCGATTGCGGCCAAGAGCGATCACGAGCCCGTCTCAATCGCCGAACCCCCACTGCAACGAGGTGACGACGGCCTGTCGCGTGCCTGCTTCGCACCGGAGGCGACCATCTCTGGGGAGGTTTCCAGCGTGGCTGCTACCGACGTTATGGAGTGGCGCGGCGAACGTTCGCACCATGCTGATCGTCTGGTCCAGGGCGGCGGCTTCGAGGAACGCGGGCGTCTTGGTTCAACTGGCGGCATGGTTGGCGGCCCGCTACCCTGACCCGCCACATGGTCGCTCGGTGGATGCGTCGGGGCCGGAGGGCCGGACGGGGCGCGAGGCGTGAATGAGTGCCGTCGCTGAGGATCCGCTGGTCTCCGGTCGAGAGGCGTTCCTGGCTCAGCAGTGGGAGCGGGCGTACGAGCTGTTTCGGGCTGTGGACGCCGCAGAGGGGCTGCGGGCTGAAGATCTGGAGCGCCTCTCAGACGCTGCTTGCTGGACGCGCCGGTACGACGAGATGCTTGAGTTGCTGGAGCGGGCCGAGGTCGGCTTCGAGCGCGATGGCGACCGGCGGGGAGCGGCTCGGATGGCGCTCAAGCTCACCCAGGAGCACTACCAGCGCAGTCATGGCGCGGTCACGGGAGCATGGCTCGCTCGCGCGGCCAGCCTGCTGGAGGGCGAGCCCGACTGTCACGAGAAGGGGCTGCTGCTGTGGATGCGAGTACGGGGTCTGCTATTCGTGGTCAATGACGTCGCGCGAGCGCTCGATGCGGCACGAGAGCTCGTCGAGTTCGCGCGCCGGTTGGAGGATCCTGATTTGGAGGCGCTCGGCTTGCTTGACCAGGGACACGCGCTGATCACAGCCGGCCGGGTACAAGAAGGGTCGCGACTGCTCGATCGGGCGACGGCGCTCGCGATGACCGGCGCTACGGATCTGTCAACCACCGGGACTGTGTACTGCAGCACGATCTTTGCCTGCCGCAACATCGGCGATTGGGAGCGGGCGTCGCAGTGGACCGACGAATCG
>Ga0302325_10005315_pt1 | contig 29323 bp, 27 predicted proteins | sample Palsa_T0_2_FD_201948 | JGI IMG/M metagenome (GOLD analysis project Ga0302325, IMG submission 201948) | Peat permafrost microbial communities from Stordalen Mire near Abisko, Sweden - Palsa_T0_2 | ecosystem: Environmental > Terrestrial > Soil > Palsa > Peat permafrost | place: Sweden: Abisko...
CAGGCGGCGGCTGTCGGTGGCCCGGGTAAGCGCCCGCCGCTGGCGCTGGAGATCGCCCGAACCCCAGAGCGCCATGGCGGCGTTGGCGTGCTGGGAAACCTGGAGGCCCCGCTCGCCGGTCACCGGGTCGACGACATCGACCCAGACGCCGCGGCGCTCGTCCCAGTGGCGCTGGTCGAGGGCCGCGCCGATGGCGCCGGCGCGCCCGTCGAGCCGGTAAGCCTCGCTCTCCCAGCCCACGGCGCGAGCCAGGATCGCGGCGGCGCGGAAGGCGCCGGCGAGCTCGCCGTTGATGGCAGAGGCTTCGCCCTCGCGGCCGACGCCGGCCCAGTCGAGGAACCGCCAGTAGGGAACGTCGGCGACAAGACCGTTGGCGTCGATCTGCAGTTCAAACCAGGCCAGGGCCTTGAGGATCGAGGGAAAGACCGCGCCGATGGTCTCCAGATCGGCGGTCAGGCGCCAGTGGTCGGCGGCGCAGAGTATCCACTGCAAGGTCCAGTCGGGGATCAAGAGGCCGTCGGTCCGGTGATCGCCCGGCGCGAACATCTGGGTGAGGCCATCGGGCCGCTGGCTCTCGGCCGCCTGGCGCAGGAACTTGGCGGTGAGCGGCGCGACGCAGGGTCCGAAGGCGGCATGACCAACCAGGTTCTCGACAGTGACGTCGCCCAACCACTGGCGCTGCTCGCGGCTGGGGCAATCCTCCCAGGCGTCGTGCATGCACTGGCGAAGGGTGTAGGCGCCCACCGACCACAGCTGGGCGAGCAGCGGATCGGAACAGTCGAAGGCGCCGCGTTCCTCGACCGGATAGTTGACGAGGTTGGCGCCAAGGCCCGCGACTGTGACACCCCGCGGGGCGTCGCGGACCGTCAGCTGCATCCAGCGGATCGCGCACCACTCGAAACGCTCGAACCTCTGGCGGCCGGGGCGCAGGCGATAGCGGCAGATGTGGGCGTCGTGGCCGAGCCAGGGCTTGCGGGTGATCCGCGCGTCGGAGGCCGGACCTTCCAGGTCCCATTCTCCGGGCAGGCCCTCGGCGCAGGCGATCTCGACGATCTCGCCGCCCTGGCCCTCGACCTCGATGAAGGGATGGCCGGTCATGATCCGGCCGAAGTCCAGCAGAACAGCGACGTCGCGCCCGGGGGCGGTGCGGATCACCGCGGCGGCGCCCTCGAGCTTCAGGAGATCGTCGGGTCGCAGGATGGCCCCGCTCTCCAGCTCGGCGAACGGCTCGTCATAGGCGCGGCGATGCACGGGAAGATCGGGCCGCGAGACGAGGCCTTGGGCCCAGACGATGCGGCGCGCGGCGACGAGGCGCTCCTCGAGCTTGGGAATGCCGCGCGGGACGAGGATCGGAAACGGCCGGATCTCCATGCCGCCGTAGGGCGCCTGAGGTCCGCCACCGCCGGCGAACATCTCCCGCGCCCGGTCCCAGGCCGAATCATCGAAGCCGGCGGCGGTCCAGTCGGGGGCCAGAAGCGCGGCGTCGAGGTCCTCGATGAAGCCCAGGGAATGGTTGGAGCGCTCGGTGTCGGCGGACCAGGCGTCGGACTGGGCGCAGCGCCAGGTCTCGTCGCCGGCCAGAGAGACGGCGCTCGCCGCCGTCTCGACCTCGCCATCGGTCCACAGGCCGCCGTCGCCGAAGGTCGGCTGCCAGAGCCCCTTGGTGGTCTCGTAGAAGGCGGCGTCGACGCCCAGGGTGTGGATCAGCACCGCGATGACGTTGGGGCCGCGGGCGAGATGGCCGGCGAGGTCGTAGTCGTCGAAGCGCTGGAAGAGGGGGCTGCAGCGGACCGGCCCGCGTCCGATCCGCGCCCCGTTGACGAAGAGCTGGTATCGGCCATCGACGGTGATCGAGAGGGGGGCGCGGACCGGCTGCGCGGCGAGCTCGAAGGTCTTGCGGAAGAAGAACCAGCGGTTGGTCTCGTTGTCGCGCCGGGGCTTCCCCAGATAGACGCTGCGCCCGCCCTGGGGGTCGATCGCCTGGCGCGGGGTCCAGATGAAGCGGGGCCGGGCGGGACTGGTCATAGCGGGGCCGCTCCTGGCGCTGCGAGATGGAACACCTCCTCGAGCGGTGCGCTCCAGGGGCCGCCGTCGGGGCTCCGGGGCATCAGGTCTTCCATCATCGCCCACCAGCGGCGCATGACCGGATTGTCGGCGAGGGCGGCCATCCGATGATCGGCGTCGCGGCTGAGGACGGCGAAAAGGCAGCCGGTCGCCGGATCGAGGAAGATCCTGTAGTCGATGACGCCGGCGGCGATGAGCTGCGCCGCCAGCTCCGGCCAGATCGAGTCGTGGCGCCGACGGTATTCGGCCGCGCAGGCCGGATCGATCTTCATCCGCAGGGCGATGGTCTCGGCCGGCGCCGGGTGCATAGTGGTTTGCCTGTCACTCATCGCCGCGGCGCTTTTTGCGTGCTAATGCTTGACTCTGAACGATCATGATTGAAAGCGCTGTTTCGCGGCTTCCCTCGCGGGCCGGGGCCCGGCCGGACCTTCTGGAGGTCGACTAGCGGATGGACGGTCAGACTTCCAGCGTGCGGGACGCAGCTCCGGTCAGTCTGTGGGACCGGGCGCGCGCCGCGGCGATGGATCCGCGGCAGCGGCTCCTCTACCGCTCCAACCTTCTGGGCGCCGACAAGGCGATCACCAATTTCGGCGGCGGCAACACCTCCTCGAAGATCGCCATGCGCGATCCGCTCACCGGCGAGACGACGCAGGTGCTGTGGGTGAAGGGTTCCGGCGGCGACCTCGGGAGCATGGATCTTGGCGGCTTTTCGACCCTCTATCTCGACAGGCTCCGGGGCCTGGAAAAGCTCTATCGCGGGCGCGAGCACGAGGACGAGATGGTTCCGCTCTACGCCCAGTGCGCCTTCGGTGGCAATCCGCGCGCGCCCAGCATCGACACGCCGCTGCACGCCCTGGCGGACAAAGCCTGCATCGACCACGTCCATCCCGACGCGGTGATCGCCCTCGCCGCCAGCGCCGACGGCGAGGCGCTGACCGCCGAGATCTTCGAGGGCGAGGTCGGCTGGATGGAGTGGTTGCGGCCGGGTTTCGAGCTCGGCCTGCGCCTTGCCGCCTTCGCCCGCGATCATCCGGCGGCCCGGGGCGTCGTCTTGAAGTCGCACGGCCTCTTTTCCTGGGGCGACACCGACGAGGACTGCTACGAGACGACGCTGGAGATCGTCCGCCGCGCCACTTCGGCGCTGGCGGCGCGTCGCGGTCTCAGGCCGGCCTTTGGAGGCGTCGCGATCGCCGCTGCGCCAAAGGATCGCCGGCGGGAGACCGCCGCGGCGTTCATGCCGGCGCTTCGGGGTCTCGTGAGCCAGGTCGCGCCCAAGGTCGGGCATTTCGATGACAGCGCCCCGGTGCTGGAGTTCGTCGGCGGCGAGGCGTTCGGAGTCCTCGCCGCGCTTGGGACCTCGTGCCCCGACCACTTCCTGCGCACCAAGATCCGGCCGCTGGTCCTGCCCTTCGATCCCAGGCGCGAGGCGGCCGAGAACCTCGTCGGCGCGGCCGGCGCGGCCCTAGAGCAATACCGCGCCGACTATGGCGCCTACTACGAGCGCCACCGCCGGCCCGACTCGCCGCCGATCCGCGATCCGAATCCGGTGGTGAGCCTGATCCCGGGGGTTGGGATGATCACCTTCGCCGCCGACAAGGCCGGCGCGCGGATCGCCGCCGAGTTCTACCTCAACGCCATCAACGTGCTACGCGATGCGAGCAGGGTCTCGACCTACGAGGGCCTGGACGAGGGCGAGGCCTTCGGCATCGAATACTGGCTGCTGGAAGAGGCGAAGCTGAAGCGCCTGCCCTCGGCCAGGGCCTTCGCCGGCAAGATCGCCCTGGTGAGCGGCGGGGCCGGCGGAATCGGGGCGGCGATCGCGCGGCGGCTGCTGGCCGACGGCGCCGCCGTCGTCGTCTGCGACATCGACCGCGAGGCGCTCGAAGAGACGAGGGCGGCCCTCGCCTCGGAGTTCGGGTCCGACAACGTGCGGGCGGACTTCGTCGACGTCACCGACGAGGCGGCGGTGGCCGAGGTCTTCGCCCGGACCTCTATCGATTTCGGGGGCCTCGACATCTGCGTCTCCAACGCCGGGATCGCCTCGGCGGCGGCGATCGAGGACACCACGGTGGAGCTCTGGCGGCGCAACTTCGATGTCCTCTCGACCGGCTACTTCCTCTTCGCCCGCGAGGCGGTGAGGCTTTTCAAGACCCAGGCGCTGGGCGGGTCGCTGATCTTCATCGGCTCGAAGAACGCGATCGCCGCCTCGCCGGGCGCCTCGGCCTACGGCGCGGCCAAGGCCTCGGAGCTGCACCTGGCGCGGGGCCTGGCGGTCGAGTGCGCGCCGCTGGGGGTGCGCGTGAACGTGGTCAATCCGGACGCAGTGCTGCAGGGATCGCGGATCTGGCAGGGCCAGTGGCGCAACGACCGCGCCCACCAGCACAACGCCGAGCCCGGCCAGCTCGAGGAGATTTACCGCGAGCGGAGCCTCCTGAAGCGCAGCGTCTATCCGGAGGATGTCGCCGAGGCCGTGGCCTGGTTCGCCTCCGACCTCTCGGCCAAGTCGACCGGCAACATGCTCAATGTCGACGCCGGCCACGCCGCCGCGTTCACCAGGTAGGCGGCGCTCCCCTCAGACGATCCCGGCCTGTCCGACCGGCACGGGCTTTCGTTCCTGGGCCTTGCGGGCGCGCCAGCCGCTCATCCGGTAGGCGGCGATGGGATCGATGGCCCCGCCGGCCTCGTAGCGGGCCATGGCCAGGATCGGCGCGACGTCGGTGTCGTAGGCTCGGCGCAAGGTGTTGAAAGCCATGATCACGTCGGCGCCGCGCTGGCGGGTCTCCAGCGCCTCGCGGTCGACGGCAAGCGCCCTGGCCAGGGCCGCGGTCACCGCCGCGGCGCTGTTCAGCAGGCTCTCGATCGGATCGGTGACGTTGTGGGACTGGTCGAGCATGTAGGCCGGCTGGAATCCCTCTGGGCGCCGCCGCTCGGCCTCGACCAGCTCGTTGAAGACCAGGAACAGCTGGTGCGGGTCGATGGCGCCGGCGTCGAGATCGTCGTCGCCGTACTTGCTGTCGTTGAAATGGAAGCCGCCCAGCTTGCCGAAGCGGGCGAGGCGGGCGACGATCTGCTCGATATTGACGTTCGGGGCATGGTGGCCGAGGTCGACCAGGCACTGGGCCTTAGGCCCCAGGCTCTGGGCGCAGAGGATCGAGGTGCCCCAGTCGGAAATCACGGTCGAGTAGAACGCCGGTTCGTAGAGCTTGTGCTCGATGAAGACCCGCCAGTCGGTCGGGAGGGCGGCATAGATCCGGGCCATGGAATCTAGGTAGCGGTCGAGGGCCGCGGTCATGTCAGACTGGCCGGGGAAATTGGCCCCGTCGGCGACCCAGACGGTCAGGGCCCGCGATCCCAGCGCCTCGCCGATTTCGATGCAGTCTAGGTTGTGGGCCACCGCCTGGTCGCGGACGGCCGCGTCGGGGTGGGTGAGCGAGCCGAACTTGTAGGACCAGGTCTGTCCAGGCTGGTCCTGGAAAGTGTTGGAGTTGACCGCGTCGAACCCGAGCCCAAAGCTGTCGGCGTGTTCCCTCAGCGCCGCGTAGTCGTGGGCCCGGTCCCAGGGAAAGTGCGGCGAAACCGTGGGCGTGGCGCGGCCCAGCGCCTGGATCACGGCGCAGTCCTCGAGCTTCTCGAAGATCCCGGTCGGCTCGCCCGGAATTGGGAACTTGGCGAACCTGGTGCCCCCGACGCCGACGCCCCAGGAGGGCACGGCGACGGCGAACGCCTTCACCTTGTCCTTGATCGGATCGATGGCGATCCCGCGACGATCGAGGGCCCGGCCGAGGCTGCCGTACTCGTCGTCGAGGGCGGCGAGCAGCGGGCGATTGGCCTTTTCCGCCAGTTCGCCGGTGAAGATCGCGTCATCCATCGTGGGCCTCTTAGCGCTGGGACGGCGGATGAGTGAGCCACATCCGGCCATGGCGTGAAACAATCATTTTGCGCTAAGTTCGAGCATTACGCTTCAAACGAGGAGACGCCTTGGCCGCCGCGGTGCTGGTCCTGGACGTAGGCAAGACCAATGCGAAGCTGACCCTGGCGAGCCTGGGCGGCGGCGAGGCGGTGACGCGGACGCGGGCCAATGCCGCTGCGACCGGCGATGGCGAGCCGGTCCTCGACGCGGCGGGCATCGAGGCCTGGATGGCGGCGACGATGGCCGAACTCGCGGATCTGGCCGAAATCGCCGCCATCGTCCCGGTGGCACACGCCGCGGCCGCGGCCCTGGTTTCCGGCGATCGCCTGGCAGCCCCCGTCCTCGACTACGAGGCCGAGCCGCCGGCGCCGGTCGCCGCCGCCTATGACGCGCGTCGCGACCCCTTCGAGCGCACCCTCTCGCCGAGGCTGCCCGGAGGCCTCAACCTGGGCGTCCAGCTGCTCTGGCGGGAGGACCTCCTTCGGGGGGACGTCGCGCTGCTGCCCTGGGCGCAGTATTGGGCCTGGCGGCTCTGCGGCGAGAGGGCGAGCGAGGCGACGAGCCTTGGCTCGCACACCGATCTCTGGTTCCCGCGCGAGGAGACCTACTCGGACCTGGCGTGGCGCCAAGGCTGGGCCCGGCGGTTCGCGCCGCTCCGCAAGGCCGGCGAGGTGCTGGGCGACCTGCGCGCCGATCTCGCGGCGCGGACCGGCGTTTCCCGAAGCTGCCAGGTGCTCTGCGGCCTGCACGACAGCAACGCCTCCCTCTGCGCCGCCCGCGCTCTTCCCGAGGTCGCCGGCGGCCCGTTCAGCCTGGTTTCCACCGGGACCTGGTTCGTTGTCATGCAATCGGGCGCTTCGGGCGAGTCCGCGATGGACGAACGAAAGGCGATGCTCGGCAACGTCGACGTGGAAGGGCGGGTCGTCCCCACGGCGGGGTTCATGGGCGGGCGGGAGTTCGCGGCCGCCGCCGGTCCGCTGGCGCGCGGATCGACCGCCGACGCCGAACAACTGATCGGGGGCGCTGAAGCGCCGAGAAACGCCGGCGAGCGCGCCGCCCTGGCGTCGCTGCGACTTGCCATCAAGACCGACGCGCACCTGGATCTCGTCAGGGACGAGGGACAGGCTGAGAGGCCGGTGGTCGTCGAGGGCCGGTTCGCCGCCGATCCGATCTATGCCCGGGCCTTGGCCTCGTTGCGCCCGATGACGCCGGTCCTTTGCGCCCGCGACGCCGACGGCGTCGCCCTGGGCGCCGCCAGGCTCTTCGCGCCGCATCTCGCGCCCGCGCCGGCCCGCAGGGCCGAGCCGCTGGGACTCGATCTTCGCCGCTGGGCCAATCGCTTCAGGGCCGATCGCCCAGGCGCCTCGCCCACGCCCGTCAGGGAGGCATCCGCATGACCTATCCCCTCGCCAGCGCCGAGCAGATCGCCTTCTTCAACGAGCACGGATGGCTGGTGGTCGAGGACGCGATCCCCCACGAGGATCTCGACCAATTGGAGGCCTGGTGCGACGCGATCCTCCGCAAGAAGGAGAGCCTCGCCAACGACTGGGCCTGGAACGAGGCCGAGGCGCTGGAGAACCGCTCGTTCCGCATCGTCCAGTCCTCGCCCTCGTTCGTCTGGAAGGACATCAAGGATCAGCCGTACCGGAAATGGCTGGTGGCCTTCGGCGAGGCCCTGATGAACATGAAACTGGCCTTCTGGTACGACCAGTTCCTCGGCAAGCCGCCGGGGGCGAGCGTCCCCACCTACTGGCATCAGGACGAGGGCTACTGGGGCCGCAACCTCCTCGATCGGGGCGTCACCGGTTGGATCCCCCTCCAGGACGTCGACGCGGTGAACGGCTGCATGCAGTTCATCGACGGCGGGCACAGGCTGGGCGTGCTCCCCCACCACCTGGTGGAAGGCATGGCGAGCGATCTTCTGACCTGCGAGGTCGACGAGGCGCGGCGGGTCGTCTGCCCGATCCGCCGCGGCGATGTCACTTTCCACCACTCCAAGACCCCGCACATGACCAACGCCAACACCGGCCGGCGATGGCGAAAGGCGGTGACCAACCACATGCAGGCGGTGGGGGCCGGCGGCGAGGGCGACCACTATCCGTGGAAGATCAGCGTCAACCAGCGCACCGGCGAGCGGATCACGCCGCCGAGCCGGCCGCTGGAGGAAGAAAGCAATGGCTAGATCCCCGCGGACCGCCGATCGGTGCGGGCGGGCTTGCCCGCGAGGGTGAAAGGCGGCTCAACTGGCGGCCTCTCAGAGCAAAGGAATGTCAGGAATGGCGCCGTTTTCCGGTCTCGGCATGCACCTTGGGACGCTCGCGCGCCTCTCCAGCGCCAGGTCGAGGTCGATCAGCCCGGAAAACTTCACCGGCGCCAAGGGCGCCGGCGGCATGGCCAGCGAGGGGACCGGGGCGCGGATGGCGCGGGACCTGGGGGTCGGCTGGAAGATCTCGCCGTCGATCTTCATCGAGCCGGGCGAGACCCTCACCCTGGCCGACATCGAGGGTCCCGGCGCGATCCAGCAGATCTGGATGACTCTGGCGTTCGGCAAATGGCGCCACTCGATCATCAGGATCTACTGGGACGACCAGACCCAGCCCTCGGTGGAGTGCCCGGCCGGCGATTTCTTCGCCAACGGCTGGGAGGCCTTCGCCCAGGTGTCGAGCCTGGCGGTGTGCGTCAATCCCGGCCGCGCCTTCAACTGCTACTGGGAGATGCCGTTTCGCAAAAGGGCGCGGATTACGATGGCCAACATCGGCGAGGAGAAGCTCTACGTCTATTACCAGATCAACTATTGCCTGACCGAGGTTCCGGACGACGCCGCCTATTTCCACGCCCAGTTCCGGCGGGTCAATCCTCTGCCGTACAAGGAGGTCTACTCGATCCTCGACGGGGTCGAGGGCGCGGGCCAGTACGTGGGAACCTACATGGCCTGGGGAGTCAACAACGGCGGCTGGTGGGGCGAGGGGGAGATAAAGTTCTTTATCGACGGCGATGATCCGTACCCGACCATCTGCGGCACCGGGACCGAGGACTACTTCTGCGGCGCCTACAACTTCGATGTCGGCTCGGTGGCCCGCGATCCGGCCGTCCCAGCCGCCTACGTTCCGTTCACCGGACCCTATGCCGGCCTGCCTCAGGTGATCCGGCCGGACGGCCTCTACCGCTCGCAGCAGCGCTTTGGCATGTACCGCTGGCACATCACCGATCCGGTGCGGTTCGAGGCCGACCTGCAGGTGACGATCCAGGCGCTGGGCTGGCGCACCGTCAAGGACCGCCGCTACCTGCCGCTGCAGGACGATATCGCTTCCACCGCCTTTTGGTATCAGACACTGCCCACGGCGCCGTTCCCAACCCTTCCGGATGCGGACTATCTGGAGGTGATCTGAGGACCGCGTCGCCGTCGGGTCGACCACCTCCGGACGCCGACCACCTAAGGAGAATAAACGTAGTGGACGAATCAGATCGGCTGCACGGCCAATGCCTCTGCTCGGCGGTGCGAATCTCCGTCGCGCCGCCGCTGGACGCCGTCACCCGTTGCCACTGCCGGTCGTGCCGCCTCTCGCGAGGCGTCGGCTTCGTCACCTGGACTTCCGTTCCCGTCGAACGGTTCAGGTACGACGAGGGTGAAGCCAATGTCTCCTGGTATCGATCCTCGCCGCAGGTCCGCTGGGGCTTCTGCAAGACCTGCGGCGCCTCGATGTTCTACGTCGCCGATGGCGAGGGACATCCTGAGGCGCCGCAGCTGGGCCACGTCTATCTCTCTCTTGGAAACCTGACCGGCCCGGTCGATCAGGCGCCGAGCGCCCACGTCAGCTACGAAGAGCGCGTTTCCTGGATCGAACACTTCGACGCCCTGCCCAAATTCCGCGGCAAGGGCGAGGAGCCGATGACCTAGCCGATCATCCGCCGCCGTCCTTGGCCATGGCGCGGCCGAAGGACTCCCGGCCGACGGTTCGGTCAAGGTAGGCGGTTAGGGCCGGGCTGTCGGGCAGCATTTTGGTGAAGCGCACCGCGAAATTGACCGCGCCGGCCACCAGCAGGTCGGCGGCGGTGAAGGTCTGGCCGGTGAGATAAGGGGTCCGCCCGAGCGTCCGCTCGAGGTTGGCGGCCATGTCCTCGAAGGCGCCGAAGGAGACGCCGAGCTTCTCGTAGGTCCAGCCCTGGGCCTTCGCGGCCAGCACCGGATCGATCACGGCGTCGTTGTAGACCAGCCATGAAAGGTAGGGCCCGCGTCGCTGGTCGCCGATCGGCGGCGCAAGGCCAGCGGCGGGGAAGGCGTCGGCGAGGTAGGCGAAGATCGCCGCCCTCTCGGTGATGGCGACGCCGTCGTGGACGATGGCGGGAACCTTCTTGCTCGGCTGGATGTCGCGATAGCTCTCCGGCGCGCCCCCGTGGGCGCGGATATCGACGATGCTGAGTTCATAGGGGACGCCCAGTTCCTCGAGCAGCCAGAGCACCGAGCCCGATCGAGACCTCGGCGCGTGATGGAAGATCAGCATCGGCGCCGCTTCTACTCGCTCGGGACGCCGGGCGCAGGCGCCAGCGTGGGGACGCCCGCCTCCTTCGCAAGATCGCTCCACTTCTTCTTGTCGACATAGGAGCCGAGCTTGCCGATTTCCGCCTGGGTCGCGGGATCGCTCATCAGCCCGCGCGCCGCGACTTCGCCAAGGACGCGGAAGCTCGTCTCGAAGACCCCGGTTCCTTCGTATTTCAGGGCCTCGACCGTTTCCTTGTGGCAGTCGACCATCACCAGCCGCTCGATCAGGGCCGCGCCTTTGCGGCCGAGCGCGAGGCGCTGATCGTTGGTCACCGACGAGAGTGAGTTCACCGTGGGATTGGTCGAGAGCGCGGCGAAGAACCATTGCATCAGAGACGCCCTGTCTTCGGCGTTCGCCGACCGCACCAGGCACTTGCTGAGATCGTCGGAGTAGACGCCGGCGCAAGCCATGGAGCCGTAGAGCGTCAGGGCCAGCAGCGCCGCGCTGAAAAGGATCGGTTTCTTCATATGCATCCCCCAGCCGTCCTGGATTCCGTCAGTCGCCTAGCCCGGCGTCAAGGCTCGATGGCTCGCGCCATCTGTAGAGTGTCCGTATACTGCTGGAAGGCCGCGAGCTTGCCGTCGGCGATGGTCCAGACGTGGACGACCTGGGCGTTGATCGGCTTGCCGGTCGCCTTGTAAGACCCGGTGTAGCGGCCGCAGGCGACGACGGTGTCTCCAGCGTCGAGGATCTCGTCCATCTTGACGGCGAAGCCGTCCCACTCGCCGCCCAGCCTCGCGAAGACGCCGGCCGCCACGGCCTGGGGACCGACATAAGGATTGCCGTCCGCGTAGCGATTGCCTTCGGCCTCGTTCCAGACGACGCCAGGCGCCAACGCGCCCAGCACCGCGCCGACATCGCCGCACGAGAAAGCGCTGTAGAGGCCCCGCACCAGTTCGACATTCTTGCTCGTCATGTTTTTCTCTCGCCTGCCCTGGACCACCCTAGCACCGGGAAGAGGCCGGCGCATCCTTCGCCGGGGCGCCGCCAAAAGCGAGCGATCGGCCAGCGCAGCACCGAAGCGCCAAATTGCCGCGACTTCCGGCCTCTGGTAGCGGTTGGCATGATCGGCACCTCCGCAACGCCCGCCCGCCCCCGCCCGTTCCCGCTTCTCATGGGGATGTTTCTCAGCCTGTGCGGCCCCGCGCTTCCGGCCTTCGCCGGCAACCTCGAACTGACCCTCGCCTCGGCGATGTCCGGGACCAGGACGCCGGCCATGGGGGCGCTGACGATGCGGAATGGCAGGGTCGCCGAGATCGCCGTCCATGGCCTCCGGCGCAACGATCGGGCCGAGCTGGTCCGGCTCGACGACCAATGGCTGATCGGATCGGACGCCAAGCCGATGGTCGCGACCCTTGTCGCCAGGCTCGTCGACCGCGGCCTGCTCTCCTGGGAGACGCCGCTCTCGACCATGCTCCCGGACCTGGCGAGCGAAATGCGGCCGGAATATCGGTCGGTGACCCTTCGGGAGCTGCTCTCGCACTATTCGGGTCTTCCGCACGACGTGTCCGACCTGAAGTACTTCAACGGCTTCTTCTCCGATGCCCGGCCGCTGCCGCGGCAGCGCCTCGACTACGTCGTCCGCGCTTTGAAGGACGCGCCGGTCGTCCCGCCCGGAACGGCCTTCAGCTACAGCAACACCGGCTTTGTCATCGCCGCCGTCATCGCCGAGCGCGCCGCCGGCATGCCGTTCGAGAAGCTGATGCGCCGCGAGGTCTTCCAGCCCCTTGGAATGACAAGCGCCGGCTACGGTCAGCCAGGCGCCGGCGAGCCAAGGGGACACGTGGGCGGCAAGCCGGCCGCCATGAACGATGGCAACCCGCTGATGTTCGCCCCCGCCGGCAACATTCACCTGAGCCTCCGGGACTGGGCCAAGTTCTGTCTAGATCAGCTAGACGGACCGACCGGCGGCGGCAGGCTGCTGACGGCGGCCTCCTATCGCCTGATGCAGACGGCCCCGGCCGGAAAGGAAGTCGGGCTTGGATGGGGCGTCGTCGATTCGGTGGCCGGCCGCAAGGGCCCAGCCCTCACCCACGCCGGATCGGATGGAAACTGGTACGCGGTGGTCGTCCTCTTTCCAACCCTGGACGACGGGGCCCTGGTCGTCGCCAACGCCGGCGAGAACATGGGCGGCGACAAGGCCGCCAGGGCCGCGCTCAAGGCCCTGCTCCCCGATCTGGCCCCGTCCCAGTGAAGGAGGCGCGCGATCGCGGTAGCGCCAGATAGACGCTGTCGCACCATACTTCCCCAACCTTCCACGTTCGCCGGGCGCGCCCGGTCTCCTCGAAGCGGAGGCGTCCCAGGAGGCGGAGCGAGGCGAGGTTGCGCGGATCGACGTCGGCTTCGAGCGAGGCGATCGGGAACGAGGCGAACACCCGGCCGATGACGGCCGTGAGCGCCTCGCGGGCCAGCCCCTGGCCCCAATGGTCCGGGTGGAGAATGAAGCCGACCTCCGGAATTCGCCAGCAACCGGCTTTGCCGATGACCTGCCCCTGGCGTTCGACGACATAGTCGTCGCTCGTTTGCGCTGGGGCCGCGATCATGTCGGCGAGCCATGCGCGCGTCTGATCGAGGCCGTCATGCGGCGGCGTCGACCAGTAGCGCATCGCCTGCGCGTTCCCGAGCACCGCATGGATGGCGTCCAGATCCTGGGTCCGGGCGCGCCGAAGCCGCAGTCGCGGTGTCAGGATCTCGGACATGGCCCGGCCGCGCCGGCGGTCGCCGCTAACGCCGGAAGCGCAGGTCGAGGCCGCGCGCGATCCAGTTCGCCTCGATGGCGTCGATGTCGTGGAAGCCGGCCGGGTTGGCCCTGGATGGCGAATTGGCAAGGAAAGGCGCACGCTCGGCGCGCCAGACTGCCAGCAGCCGGCGCAGTTCGGGTAGCGGCTCGGCATGGTCGTCGACGCGCAGGGACAGGTCGGGAAAGTCCTCGGTGGTCACCATGACCATCGCCGCCGATTGCCGGCCCCGCCGGTCGCCGCCGGCCGTTTCGCCGGCCTCCAGAGCCGCCATCATTCGTTCGGGCAAAGGCTGCGCCGGATCGGCGGTGAAGCCGGCCAGGGTCGCGGCGGCGACGGCGTCATTCGCCAGCATGTTGCCGGCGACGCTCGCGCCCTCCTCGCCGAGGCTTCCGCACCACTCCACGCAATGTCCTCCGGTCCAGGCGGCCGTGCGCCCGTGGCGATCGACGGCGTGGAGCTGGCGGATCTCACGGCCGTCATCGCCCGCCAGGGCCGATTTCAACGCCAGATCCGGCGACAGGCCCCGCTCCAGGGCGTCGAGCACGGCTGGTCCGAGATAGCGGTTGGTAATCGACTGGGTGGCGACCGCGCCGACGCCGGCGCGGACGAACGGGACGAAGGCGCCGGAAGCGAAGGCCTTGGTGGCGACCGCGGCCCCGAAGGCGCCGGTGGCCGGATCGAAGGCGACGATCGACCAGGTCATTGCGTGGGCTCCCTTCGCCAACCTGGCTCTAAGCTTACCGACCCCGACGGCCGGGCGCGAGCGATCTCCGATTTGAGGAGCGGTCGCGCCCTCGGCCTTGCCGGCGCGACCACCTTCGTCGATTGTCCGGGAGACGTCCTTGGCTGAACACGGCCGTCGCGGGGGATGGAGGAAATGCATTGGCGGCTCTCACCAGACGGGACTTCGCCGGCGGCCTGCCAGCGGCGACGGGGCTGCTGATGGCCGCGCCTGCGACCGCCGACCCCGCCCAGGCGGCGAGCTTCGAGGCGATATGGTCCAAGGAGTGGGCGTGGCGGCAGAAGCAGTTTCCCGATGACGAGGACCCGACCCAGGAGATCGCGCCCTACCTGCCCGACGCCAGCCTTCCTGCGCAGATGGCGCGGCTCGCCGTCTGGCGCGATGTCGAGAGCCGGCTCAGGCTCGTCGATCCGGCGGGTCTCGACGACGAAGGCAGGATCAATCTCGAGGTCTATTCCGGCCAGATCGAAGCCTTCATCGCCTCCCAGACCTTTCGCGATTTCGAGGCGCCCTTCAACTCGGACACGTCCTTCTGGGGCCAGCTGACCGGCGTCGCGCGGCGCACCTTCCGCACCGAGACCGACTACCGCAACTACTTCGCCCAGATGCGTCAGTCGCCGCGCTATTTCGCCGACCACATCGTCAACATGCGCGCTGGCCTGGCGCGAAGGTTCACCCCGCCCAAAGTGACGCTCCAGGGCCGGGATCAGTCGGTGGCCTCGATCGCACAGGCCCCGTCGGCGGCGGCGACGATCTATTTCAAGCCGTTCGAGGCGATGCCAGCCTCGTTCAGCCCGGCGTTGCGGGAAGAGCTTCGCGCCGCCGGGACCGCGGCCATTGGCGAGGCCGTCATCCCCGCCCACCAGACCCTGCTCGTCTTCCTGCGCGCCGACTATCTCCCCGGCGCGCGGGCCACGATCGACGCCTATTCGCTTCCCGACGGGCGCGACTACTACCGGTCCAAGATTGCCGAGTTCACCACCCTCGACATGAGCCCAGGCGAGATCCACCAGCTCGGCCTGGAGGAGATCGCCAAGCTGCGCGGCGCCATGGCCGCGGTCATCGGCGAGGTAAAGTTCGACGGCGACCTCGCCGCCTTCCTGAACTTCCTGCGCACCGATCCCAGGTTCTATGTCGCCACGCCCCAGGCCCTGCTCGACCGGGCCGCCTGGATAGCCAAGACCTTCGACGGCAAGGCCAGGGACTGGTTCGGGCGCCTGCCCAGGGCCAGGTTCGCCATCCGTCCGGTCCCCGACGATATCGCGCCCTTCTACACCGCCGGCCGCGGCGGTCGTGGCGTCTATCTGCTCAACACCTACGACCTGCCCTCGCGGCCGCTCTATGCGCTGACGGCCCTGACCCTGCACGAATCGGCGCCGGGCCACGCCTTCCAGATACCGCTCTCGGAGGAGACGAAGGGCCAGCCGGAATTCCGCCGCAAGGGCTACATCAGCGCCTACGGCGAGGGCTGGGCGCTCTACTGCGAGCGGCTGGGCGAGGAAATGGGGATGTACGAGACCCCCTACGAACGCTTCGGAATGCTGAGCTACCAGGCCTGGCGCGCCGCCCGGCTGGTCGTCGACACCGGCGTCCACGCCATGGGCTGGCCAAGGGAGAAGGCGCTGGCCTACCTTCGCGATAACACTGCGCTCTCCGAGCGGGAGGTCGGCACCGAGGTCGATCGCTACATTTCCTGGCCGGCCCAGGCGCTCTCCTATTATCTGGGCCAGATCGCGATTCAGAAGGCCCGCGCCAAGGCCGAGGCGGCGCTCGGCCCCAGGTTCGAAATCCGCGCCTTCCACGACACGGTGCTGCAACTGGGATCGGTCCCGCTGCCGGTGGTCGCCAGCCGCATCGACCGCTTCATCGCCGAGGGCGGCGCCTCGCCCTACGCCTCCGAAAAAGAAGCCTGATGGCCGGCGCCATGGGCCTGGAACCCTTCAGCCTCGGGCCTGTCGGCGTCGCCGTCGACGGACGCGTCGCGGTCGTCACCCTCGACCGGGGAGACCGGCTGAACGCCCTCTCGATCGATGTCATGGAGGCGCTGAAGGCGGTCGCCCTACGGCTGCGCGACGATACCTCGACGAGCGCCGTCGTCCTCACCGGCGCACCCGTTTTCTCGGCCGGCGCCGACCTTGCCGATCCCAAGCTCGCCGCACGCGGCGCGGCGCCGCTGATCGAACGGCGCGAGTTGATGCGGATCGGTCCGGACATGTGCGCAGCCTGGGAGGCGCTCGACCAGGTGACCGTCGCCGCGGTGGAGGGCTTCTGCCTGGGCGGCGCGCTTTCCCTGGCGGTCGCCTGCGACTTCCGCATCGCTGGCGAGGGAGCGCATCTCCGCCTGCCGGAGATTCCGCTCGGGATGAACATGAGCTGGGCGACCCAGCCGCGGCTGGTGAGCCTTGTCGGCCCGGCGCGGGCCAAGCAGCTGGTGATCCTCGGAGAGCGCGTGGCGGCGAGCGAAGCCCTGGCCTGGGGCCTGATCGAGGCGGTTGCGCCCGACGGCGGCGCGGTGGAAATGGCGCTGACCTGGGCGCGGCGGGTGGCCGCCCTGCCGCCCGTCCCAGTGCGGATGGCCAAGCGCGCCATCACCCAGATCGCCGGCGCCCTCGCCCCGCTGGCGAGCTACATGGACGCCGACCAGTACGCCCTGGCGGCGGCGAGCGACGATCACAGGGAGGCGGTCGCCGCCTTCTTCGAAAAGCGCCCCGGCAGGTTCACCGGCGGCTAGGGCGTCGCCAAAGGCAGAGTGGGGCGGCGTCCTCTATTGCCGGTCGTAGACGGAGATCGACTTTTCGGCTTCCTTGCCGGGAATCCAGGAGGTCTGGGTGAGCACCTTGCCGTCTGGGGAAACGGCCATGGCGCCCTTGGCGTAGACCTTGCCCTTGATGGTGGTGGTGGTCTCCCACTTGCTTCGGCCGGCCGCCTGGTAGCTGACCATGAGTCCGGGAGGCGCGGTCGGGCTCATGATCTTTGCGGGCGCGCCGTTGGTCGAGCCGGTGATCGTCTCCTTGTCGGCGGGATCGTCGATCATGAACTTACCCGCGGCCGGGGTGCTGATCGTCATGGTGTCGTCGCCGCCCTCGACCTTGGTGTCCCGCCACTCGCCGGCCAGGCCCTTGGCCCCGGAGACGCGGCTGTAGACATCGGTCTCGTCCGTCGTCGTCCCATCGTTGCGATTGATTGTCGTCGACACCGTCAGCGTCTTGCCGTCGGCCGAAAGCGAGCGGTGGCCCTTGGAAAGGACCTTTCCGTTGGCCTTCGTCACAGTATCCCAAGCGCCCTCGCCGGCCGGCGTCCAGGCGGTGGTGCGGTCGGCGATGGCCGGGTAGTCCTTGCCGTCCGTGCCGAAGGCATAGCTCACCGTGGCCCCGTTCGAGTATCGATAGCCGTGGGCGGTCTTGGTGTAGGTCATTGTCCCGCCGGTGAACTTGCTCTTCTCGACGTTCAACTTCCACGTCCCGTCGAAGGGACTGCCGGCGGCGAGCGCCGAGCCGCCGCTGACGGCGAGAATGCCAAGGGCGAGTGCGAGATGTTTCATGTTCAGCTCCCCAGATGGAGACGAACCCACTACCGCGGCGGCTTTGGTTCCGACGCCGAGGGTGGGACTTCCCCAATGAGTCCGCTCCTGGGCGGCGAGGCCGCCCGGCGGACGTATGGCTTCACCTTATTCCCGCCGGCGACGGCCGGCAACCGCGCCATCGACCGGAGCAGGGTCGCCTGGGCGCGGAGGTTCGCGGCGTGATAGAGCCCCGCCAAACCCAAGACCGGACGACTTCCATGCTGAAGCTGAAAGACCAGGCCCTGCTGCGCGAGGCGGCTTATGTTGACGGGGTTTGGGCCGCCGCGGGGTCGGGCGAAACCTTCGCGGTGACCAATCCGGCCACCGGTGGGGAAATCGCCCAGGTCGCCAACCTGGACGGCGCCGACACGCGCGCGGCGATCGAGGCGGCCGCGGGGGCGCTGCCAGCTTGGCGAGCCCTGACCGCCAAGGCCAGGGCCGGCCTGATGCGGCGATGGTTCGAGCTGATCATGGCCGCCCAGGAGGACCTGGCGGCGCTGATGACCGCTGAACAGGGCAAGCCCCTGGCCGAGACCCGCGGCGAGGTTGCCTACGGCGCGAGCTTCATCGAATGGTTCGCCGAGGAGGGCCGGCGCACCTACGGCGATGTCATTCCCAGCCACCAGGCTGGCAAGCGGATACTGGTGATCAAGCAGCCGGTCGGGGTCGTCGGCGCGATCACCCCCTGGAACTTTCCCAACGCCATGATCACCCGCAAGGCCGCTCCGGCCCTGGCGGCGGGCTGCGTCTTCATCATCAAGCCGGCCTCCGAAACGCCGCTCTCGGCCCTTGCGCTCGCCGAACTGGCGCACCGGGCCGGAATTCCCGCCGGCGTCTTCAATGTCGTCCCCTCGACCAAGGCCCAGCAGGTGGGCGCGGAGCTGACCGGCCATCCGCTGGTCGCCAAGTTCTCCTTCACCGGCTCGACCGCGATCGGCAAGCGCCTGATGGCCCAGTGTGCGACCACGGTGAAGAAGGTGTCGCTGGAGCTGGGCGGCAACGCCCCCTTCATCGTCTTCGAGGACGCCGACCTCGACGCCGCCGCCGACGGGGCCCTGGCGTCCAAGTACCGGAACATGGGCCAGACCTGCGTCTGCGCCAACCGCTTCCTGGTCGAGGAGTCCGTCCACGACGCCTTCGCCGACAAGCTCGCCAAACGGGCGGCGGCGATGAAGGTCGGCGATGGCGCGTCCGAGGGGGTGACCCAGGGCCCGCTGATCAACAAGAAGGCGGTGGAGAAGGTCGAGCGGCTGGTGGCCGACGCCCTGGAGAGAGGCGCGCATGCGCGCCTCGGCGGTCATCGGCACGCGCTCGGCGGAACCTGGTTCGAGCCGACCATCCTCACCGAGGTGACCCCCGCCATGGCCATCACCCGGGAAGAGGTCTTCGGGCCGGTGGCGACCCTGACCAGGTTCAGCAGCGAAGCCGAGGCGATCAGGCTCGCCAACGACACCGAGGCGGGCCTAGCGGCCTATTTCTACGCCCGCGACCTCGGCCGGGTGATCCGCGTCGCCGAGGCCCTCGAATACGGGATGGTGGCGGTCAACGACGGCATCCTCTCCACCGAGGTCGCGCCTTTCGGGGGCGTCAAGCAGTCCGGGATCGGCCGCGAGGGCTCCAAGTACGGAATCGAAGAGTATCTGGAGATCAAATACATCCTCCTGGGCGGCGTCGGGGCCTGAGAGCGGTGGAGATGACGCGATCGTCCGAAGCGATCGTCTGCGCGGCGCAGCGGCGGAACCTGCTCGGCGAGGGGCCGGTGTGGGACGCGCGCGCCGGGCGGCTCTGGTGGGTGGACATCAAGGGCGACCGCCTGGAGTGGCTGGATCCGCGCAGTGGGACCGACTGCGGCGCCGCCGTCGAGGGCCAGGTCAGCGCCGTCGCGCCGCGCGCCTGCGGCGAGGGACTGCTGGCGGCGCGCAAGGATGGGCTGGGGATTCTCGACCCCAAGACGGGCGCCTTCGAGTTGCGCCTGGACCCCGAACCGGACCGCCCTGGCAACCGCGCCAACGACGGCAATGTCGACCTCGCCGGGCGCTTCTGGTTCGGGACCATGGACGATGAGGAGACGCTGATCAGCGGCGCCGTCTACCGGCTGGACGCCGACTGGTCGCAGGAGAGGATCCTGGACGGGATCGGCATCTCCAACACCCTGGTCTGCGGGCCGGCGTGCGATCGGATCTACATCGCCGACTCGATGCGCCGGACGATCGAGACCCTGGCCATCGACCCGGCGACCGGCGTGGCGGGACGGCGACGGCCGTTCGCCGACACGGTCGGCAGGGCCTGGACGCCGGACGGAGCGGCTGTGGACGAGGAGGGCTTCCTGTGGAACGCCCAGTGGGGCGGGTCGCGGATCGTCCGCTACGCCCCCAACGGTTCGATCGACCGTGTCATCGAGGTTCCGGTGGACCAGCCGACGAGCTGCGCCTTCGGCGGCGAAAATCTGGCGACGCTCTACGTGACGACCGCGCGGTGGGGGCTATCGGCCGAGGCCCTGGCGCGCCAGCCTCTCGCCGGCTGCCTGCTGGCTTTCGACCCGGGGGTAAGGGGCCTGGCCCTTCCGCCTTTCGCCGGCTGAGGCCATATTCTAGGCCATCGGCGAAGGAGCCCGCGATGGCGGCGCATGATCACCTCTTCCTGGCCCCTGACCATGCGCGGAGCGAGCGGCGAACCTGGTTCGTCATCGGCCTCTGCGGTGTCTTCATGGTGGTGGAGATCGCCGGCGGCCTGCTCTTCGGCTCCATCGCCCTGATCGCGGACGGCCTGCATATGTCGACCCATGCAGGGGCCTTGCTGCTGGCGGCGCTCGCGTACGGCCTGGCGCGCCGGCACGCACGCGACACGAGGTTTAGCTTCGGGACCGGCAAGCTTGGCGATCTCGCCGGCTTCACCAGCGCCGTGGTGCTGGCGATGATCGCCCTGTTGATCGCCTTCGAGGCGGCGATGCGCTTTCTCCATCCGGTGCCGATCGCCTTTGGCGAGGCCATACCGATCGCCGGCGTCGGCCTCTGCGTGAACATCGCCAGCGCCTGGATCCTGAGCGGCGGCCATCATCATCATGGCCACGATCACGCCCATGACCACGATCGCGCCCACCACCACGACCACGACCATGATCACGACCGCGATCACGACCATGCCGATGATCGCCATGACGGCCACGACGTCGCGATGGGGCGCGTGGCGCACCGGGACAACAACATGCGGGCGGCGGTGGTCCATGTCGTCGCCGACGCCGCGGTCTCGGTGCTGGTGATCGTCGGCCTGGTCTCGGCCAGACTGTTCGGCTGGCTGTGGATGGACCCTCTGGCCGGGGCCGTCGGCGCCTGCGTGATCGCCAGCTGGTCCTGGGGCCTGGTCCGCGACACCGGGGCGATCCTACTGGACATGAACCCGGACAGCGCCATGACCAAGAGGCTGCGCGAGGCGGTAGAAGAGGATGGCGACGAGCTCGCCGATCTGCACCTGTGGCGCCTGGGTCCCGGCCACCTGGGCGCCATCGTCTCGGTGAAGACCGACCAGGGGCGAAACTCCGACCACTATCACGCCAAGCTCGCCCGTTTCGGTGGCCTATCGCACGTGACCGTGGAAGTGACGCCGACCTAGCGCCGGCCGGTGGCTCTCAGGGCGCGGAACGAGGCTTCGCATAGGCGGCGCGGCGCTCGAGGCTCCCGGGCGGCCAATACTTGTTGCGGTCATAATACTCTGGGACCGCGTGCGCGCCCGGCGGCAGGACGACCCATGGCTGTTTCGACGCAGTGAAGATGTGGATGTCCGGAGGCAGGAGGTCCGGCCGATCCAACGTCCCGACACGGACGAAGCGGACAGCATTTCCGACGCCGGAATAGTTGCTCCACAGGGCGATCCGGCACGTCGGACAGCGGGCGATCTTCTGGCCCAGACCGCTGTTCGTGGGCGTCGCGACCTCGTCGACCTCACCGGAAAGCAGCACCACGCGGTCGGCCTCGATCATGGCGTTCAAGGCGAACGACGCGCCGGTCTCGCGCTGGCACCAGGTGCAGTGGCAGCAATGAACGAAGAGCGGCGAAGTCTCCATCCGATAGCGGACAGCGCGGCAGGTGCAGCCACCCTCGATTGGGAATGATCCGTCGGCAGACATTTTTGCATCTCCTTTTTCCCCGCCGGCTTCAAAGCTGGCCACGCAGGCCAAGGGCGTCGATCCGGCGGACCAGGTCCTCCGGGAGCGGTCCCTCGGCTTCGGCCTCGACGCACATCGCCAGCTCGGCGCGGTTCTTGACCCCGATCACGACCGTGTCGACGCCCGCCATGGTCAGGGCGTAGCGGTGGGCTAGCAGCGCCGGATCGACTCCGAGCTCGCCGCAGAGGCGCCGGAACGGCGCGGCGCGATCGTAGTCGCGGCGGTCGGGATCGTCGGCGGCGAGTTCGCGGTCGATGGCCTCCGTCAGGGCCCCGGCCTGAACGGCGCGGATGCCCATCACGCCGACGCCCCGACCGCCGGCGGCGGCGATGATCGTCCGAGGCTCGGCGGGTTCGGCGAACCGCCGCATGCCGCCGGCGCTATCCATCAGATTGGCCACCGTCTGGACGACGTCGGGCGCCGGGGTGTGACCCAGCGCCTTCAGGATCGTCGCCGGCACGCCGACGCCGGTGATTCCCCAGGCGCCGATGCGGCCGGCCGCCTTCAGCGCTTCGAGGGACGGAAATCACCTCGCCGGCGTAGAGCGACCAAGGGGTGGCGAAGCGGTCGCGGCGGCTCTGGCCGTGGGCGTAGACGTAGTCGTCCTCGCAGATGTTGCTGTGGAGGAAGAAGACATCGGCCCGATCCAGCTTGATCGCCGCCAGGCTGGCCGTAAGCGACGCCTCGAGCCGGGCGGCGACCAGTGCGGCGGGCGGGGCGCCCAGGAAGTGCTTGGTGGTTATTCGCACCCCGGCGGGAAGCCGGCCCTCGAAGGCGCGCCCGATCACCGCTTCGCAGTCCCGGTACATCGGCGCCGTGTCGATCAGCGTGACGCCGGCCTCGAGAGCCGCGTGCACCGTCGCCACCGCCTCGTCGGCTGATGTCGGACCCCAGATGGCCCCCAGGCCCCCGCCGCCCAAGGTGATGCGGCTGACCTTGCCGAGGGGACCAAGACTGGCTTTGCGCATGTCGAGTTCAACCTCCCGCTGGGCTTGGACCGTGGACCGCGAGCCGCCAGGCCCGGTGGCGGGCGGCGGCTTCATCGGCGCCGATCCTCGGCTCGAAGACGGCGTCGTAGCGGACGAAGGCGGCGGCGTCCGCCTCGGTCAGCAGTTTCACGCCCCGACCGGCGCAGATCGCCGCGCCAAGAGCCGTGGCCTCGCGCACCGCGTGGCGGCGGATCGGCCGGCCGAGGACGTCGGCCTGGATCTGAAGGAAGGTCTCGTTCGAGGTCAGTCCCCCGTCGACGCCGAGCGCCTCCGGGGGCGGCAGGCCGGCGAGTTCGAAGGCGTGGTCGAAAACCTGCCGCGCCCGGTGGGCCACGCCCTCCAGGGCGGCGCGGGCGATGTGGGCTGCGGCGACCGACTGGGTCAGGCCGGCGAGGAGACCGGTGCGAGCGGGATCAGGGGCCGGGGCGCCCAGGCCATCGAGGGCCGGCATGAAGGCGACGCCGCCGGCGTTCTCGACGCTCGCGGCCAGAGCCTCGAAGCGGGCGCGGCCGCCCAGGCGCGCAGCGCGGCGCAGCCAGTCGAGGGCGGCGCCGGCGGAGAGCACCATACCCTCCAGGCAGAAGAGCGTCCTGCCGCCGACGCGGGAGAGGACGAACGGGGGAACGGCGGCGCTCCTGAAGACCAGATCCTCGCCGGTCCCGATATCGAGGGTCGCCGAGGTGCCGTAGGTGATCTTGGCGTCGCCGGCTCGGCCGCCGTGGGCGATGAGGGCGCTCTGCTGGTCGGCGATGATGGCGGTGATCGGCGTGGCGGCGCCGAACCTCTTCCGTGTGACGACCGCGATCTCGCCGGTGGTGTCGACGAGAGCCGGGAACATCCGCTCGTCCAGGCCCTGATGGGCGATCAAGGCGGCGTTCCACGACCAGGTCGAAGGATCGAGGTAGCCGCTGGGCCAGGCCTGGCTGGCGTCGGTGGCGTGCGATGCTCCGCCGGAGAGCTTCCAGACGAGGAAGGCGTCGATGTTGCCGAAGGCGAGGTCGCCGGCGGCCACCAGGGCGCGGGCTTGCGGAACTCCGTGCAGCATGGCCTCGAACTTGGTCGCCGACTGCTGGGGGGCGAGGAAGAAACCGGCGTCGCGCAGCTCGGCCGCCCGGGCGACGCCGCGCAGGTCGTTCCAGAGCACCAGGGGCGTCGACGGCCTGGAGGTGCGCTTGTCCCAGAGGACGGCGCTGGCGCGCTGGCTGGTGACGCCGATGGCGGCGACGTCGGAGAGGGTCCGGCCAGCCGCTTCCAGAGCGCCGAACATCATTTTCCTGACCGTCCGCCAGACCCTTTCCGCGTCCTGCTCCCTTTGGCCGGGCGCCGGCGTGCGGGTGAAGAGCGGGGCGCTCGCCAGGGAGACCATCGCGCCGTCCGGTCCGAAGAGGGCGGCGCGGACGGTGGTGGTGCCGGCGTCGATGGCCAGCAGCAGCTCAGGCATCGGGGATGAGGACGCCGGGGTTCATGATCGCGGCCGGGTCGAGGGCCTGTTTGACACGCCGCAGCAGCGCCACGCCGGACGCGCCGAGCTCGGTCTCTAGGTAGGGTCTGCGGACGCGGCCGATTCCGTGATGGTGGGAGAGGCTGCCGCCGTGGGCGGCTGTAGCCTCCATGATCCGTCGCCAGCCGTCGAAGTAGACCCCTTCCATGGCCCCCGCATCGGTGGTTTGAACGGCGAAGGTGAAGTAGAGATTGAGGCCGGAGCGATAGACGTGGGAGCTGTGGGCCGAGGCCGCGAGGCAGCCTTCGATCTCGCGCAGGGCGGCGAGGGCGTCACGGTAGATGGCGCCGATCTGGTTCCAGGCGCCGGAGATCTCGACCGTGTCGGCGACGATGCCGCGGGCGAGGATCCGGTCCCAGGGGACGACCTGGTTGCGGTGGGCGAGCCAGGTCTCGACGATCTCGCTCGCGGCGGGCGTTGCGCCTGCCGCGAGCGCCAGGCCGCGGACCGCTTCGACCTCCGCCGCCACCAGGCTCGTGGGGCCTTCGTGGATCATGAGGATCAGGCAGGCCTGGCCCTCCGGCCGCAGCCGGCGGCTCTCATGCGCGTCGTACTGGCGGATCACCGGCGGGCGCCAGCCAGACTGGATGATCTGGCGCTGTAGCTCGAAGCCCTGGTCCATGGACTTCACCTCGAAGGCGGCCAGGGACCGGCTCTCCGGCGCCCGGCGCAGCGAGAAGGTCACGCCGGTGATGACGCCCAAAGTCCCTTCGGAACCCATCATCAGGTGTCGCAGGTCCGGGCCGGCTGATGCGCGGGGGCCCTTGCCCAGCACCACCAGGTCGCCGTTTGGCAGCACCGCCTCGATGGAATGAACCAGATCCTCGATGTTGCCGTAGCCGGTGGAGAACTGGCCCGACGCCCGGGTCGCCACCCAGCCGCCGACGCTGCTTTGAGCCACCGACTGCGGCCAGTGGCCGATGGCGAGGCCGAGCGATCCCACCTCCTCCTCGGCGGCGAGGCCCATCTTGCCGGCATCGAAGCTGGCCAGGAGATTGACCGGATCGATGAATCGCGTCGCGGCCATGGCCCCCATGTCGAGCACGATGGCCTCCGGCGAGGCGATGATCGCGCCTACCACGCCGCTGCCGAGGCCGAAGGGGATGACCGGCGCGCCGCGTTCGGTGGCGACCAAGAGGGTCCGGCGGACATCCTCGATGCTGCCCGGCCTGACGACGCAGGCCGGTTGGGGCGCGCCTCGGTCGGCCGAGTCGCGGGCGTGGCTGACCATCCAGTAGTCATGGCGGCGGGAAGCGAGAACCTCGGCGGCGGTCGAGACCCTGCCAGGGCCCAGGGCGCGTTCCAGCGCCGTGGCGAGCGACTTGGTCACGACGCAGGGGCGGGTGACGCGGGCGCCGCGACGGGCGAAAGGGAGGCGGCGTGGATCGCGCGACAGGTCTCGATCTCGCTCTCTTGGCGCGCCTGCGACCAGCTTAGCAGCGGGGCCATGGCCTGGGCCGCCTCGATCATCGCCGTTTCGCCGCCCGCGATGTCGAACCAGGCTCTGGACGAGCGGCGCACCCAGTAATCCTCCAGGCGCAGCGCGCCCTCGGCGAGCACCGCATGCGTGGCCTCGGCCGCCGGACCGCCTCCGGCCTGGAAAATCTCCAAGGCTTCGGAACCGTAGAGGCCGACCAGCCGCTCGGCGTCTAGCCGCACCATGCCCGAGGTCTGCAGCGATGCGGCGAGCGTCGTCGGCGACACATCGCCGCCGACGAGCGGGGTCCTGGCCGTGGCGCTGGCCCCCGGCTTGCGCCCCAGCGCCTCCTCGACCTTGTCGACAACCCGCTCGGCCATCCGTCGGTAGGCGGTGAGCTTGCCTCCGGCGATCGAGAGCACGCCTTGCGGCCCGGTCCAGAGTTCGTCGCGGCGCGAGATCTCCGAGGCGGACTTGCCCTCCTGGCCCACCAGGGGTCGAAGCCCCGACCAGGACGAGACGATATCCTCCTCGCGCAAGGCGCAGGCCGGCAGGCGCGCCGCGGCGGTGGCCAGCAGATAGGCGACGTCCTCGGTGGTGATCGGCGGCCACGCCTTGGGCTGCGGGTGGAAAATGTCGGTGGTGCCGATGTAGCTGGCGGCGCCCTTGGGAATGGCGAAGACCCCCCGGCGATCGGCGGCGGTCATGATGACGGCGCGCGAGATCGGCAGGCGCTCGTGGCGAAAAACCAGATGCACGCCGCGCGTCAGTTCGAGCCTTTGCGGCGCGTCGGAGGCTTCGAGGGCGCGCACCGCGTCGACCCAGGGCCCGGCGGCGTTCACGATCACCTTGGCCAGAAGCCGCGCGCGCCGTCCGCCGTCGGCGTCCAGCGTGTCGGCCACGGTAAGGCCGGCAGCCCGTCCGCCCTCGGCAAGAATGGCCTCGACGCGGGCGTAGTTGGCGACGACCGCGCCGCCGCCGGCGGCGCTGCGCACGTTGGCGAGGGTGAGGCGCGCATCCTCGGTCAGATATTCTGGGTAGACCACCGCGCCGGCGAGGTCGGCGTTCTGCACCGCCGGCTCCCGCTCGGCCAGTTCCTCGCGCGACCAGAGCTCGTGTCGGCGGCTCCTGGCGACGCCGCCCAGCTTCTCGAAGGTCCACAGCGCCACGCGCAGGCGGGCGATGGCGCCGGCGCTGCGGGCCGGGATGATGAAGGGCGTCTGGCGCGCCAGGTGCGGGGCGATCGCCTCGACGATCTTGCGTTCGGAAGCAGCCTCGCGGACGAGGGCGATATCGCCCTGGGCGAGGTAGCGCAGGCCGCCGTGGATCATCTTCGAGGAGCGGCTGCTGGTCCCCGAGGCGAAATCGCGGGCTTCGACGAGGGCGACGGAGAGGCCGCGCATGGCCGCGTCCCTGGCGACGCCGGCGCCGGTGACGCCACCGCCGATCACCGCGAGGTCGAAGGTCCGCGCCTCGAGCCGGTCAAACAGGGTGTCGCGGGCGCGCAGATCGATCCGGCCGTCGGCCATGCCGTTTTCGTTCCCGCCAAAGGTCCGCTCCCTCTAGCGCGCCGACCTCGATCGCGGCTAGAGCGATGGGGTGTCGGCCGGAGCGCGCGATGACCAAGGTGTTCCGCATCGGGCTTCTGGGGGCCTCACGCATCGCGCCCACGGCGGTGCTCGCACCGGTGAAGTCGGTTCCCGGGTTCACCGTCACTGCGATCGCGGCCCGCGACCCGGCGCGAGCGCGCACCTTCGCCGACCAACACGGCGTGCCGGCGGTGGCGCAGGACTACGCGACCCTGGTGGCTCGCGAGGATGTCGATGTCGTCTACAACGCCCTGCCGCCAGTCGCCCACGCGCCGTGGACAATCGCCGCCCTCGAGGCTGGCAAGGCGGTGCTCTGCGAAAAGCCGTTCGCCGGCGACGCCGCCGAGGCCAGGGCCATGGTCGATGCCGCGGCGGTGCGAGGCCTCGTCCTCATCGAGGCCTTCCACTACCGATTCCACACTGTCATCCGACGGGCCCTCGAGATGTTAGGGCGGGACGAGATCGGGGCGCCGCGCCGGGCCTTCGCCGAGTTTTACGCCCCGATCCCCAGGAATCCGGGAGAGCTTCGCTGGAGCGCCGAGCAGCACGGAGGGGCGATCATGGACATCGGCTGCTATCCGCTGCACGCCTTGCGCACCCTGCTCGGCGGCGAGCCGGCGGTGAAGGACGCGACGATCCAGTGGGAGGGTGGCGTCGACGCAGAGACCCGGGCCGACCTCGCTTTTCCGGGCGGCGTGGAGGCGACAATCGCCTGCTCGATGACCAGCGAGCGGCCGGCCGGCGCCCTGACGATCGAGGGCGAGGCCGGGACGCTGGAGATCGTCAACTTCATGGCCCCCCAGTACGGCTGCCGGTTCACCACCACCATCGGTGGCGAGAAGGTCAGCCATCCGACCGACGGCCCGACGACCTACGAGGCGCAACTCGCCCATCTCCACCAGGTGCTGACCGGAGCGGCGGTCCCGCTCACCGGCGGCGCTGACGCCATCGCCAACATGGCCGCCATCGATGCGATCAAAAGGGCGGGCGGCGGATGAGCCCGCCCGAGCCGATGAAGGGCGCCGACCAATGAAGTTCGGGGTGTTCTACGAGCATCAGCTCCCCAAGCCCTGGCGGCCGGGCGACGAGGAGCGTCTCTTCCACGAGGCGCTGGCGCAGGTGCGCCTTGCCGACGAGCTGGGCTTCGACTACGCCTGGGAAGTCGAGCACCACTTCCTCGACGAATATTCCCATTCCTCGGCCCCCGAGGTGTTCCTCGCCGCCGCGGCCGGCCAGACCACCCGGATTCGCCTGGGTCACGGCATTCGCCAGGTCATCCCCAACTACAACCATCCGGCCAGGACCGCCGAGTGCCTCTCGACCCTGGATCTCGTTTCTCACGGTCGGGTCGATTTCGGCATCGGGGAGGGGGCGACGCGCCTGGAGCTGGGGGCGTTCAAGATCCCGGCCAAGGAGAAGCGGTCGATGTGTCTGGAGGCGGCCGAGCAGGTCGCCAACATGATGGTGCTGGAGCCCTATCCCGGCTTCGAGGGCAAGTATTTCTCCATGCCCTGCCGCAACGTCGTGCCCAAGCCGGTGCAGAAGCCGCACCCGCCGATGTGGATGGCCTGCACCAACCGCGACACGATCAGGATCGCGGCCGCCAATGGCCTGGGGGCGCTGGCGTTCTCGTTCGTCGATCCGGGCGAGGCGCGGGTCTGGGCCGACATCTACTACGGGATCATCAAGTCGGAAGCCTGCATCCCTCTGGGCCACGCGGTGAACGCCAACATCGCCATGGTCTCGAATTTCTCCCTCCACGAGGATCGCGCCACCGCCGTCGCCCGCGGCGAGGAAGGCTTCGAGTTCTTTCGCTATGCGGTGAACGCCCTGGTGGCCCACGACACCACGCCCGGACGCACCCGGCTCTGGGAGGAGCACATCGAGCTTCGCCACGCCCGCGCCGCCGAGCCCAGGGCAGCGCAGACCGGCGCCGATATCCCGACCACGGGCATCGGTACGCCGGACGACATGCGCGCCCACCTCGCCGCCTTCCAGGACGCCGGCATCGACCAGGTGATCTTCCTCCAGCAAGCAGGCAAGAACCGACACGAACACATCGTCGCCTCTCTCGAGCTTTTCGCCGCCGAAGTGATGGGCAGGTT
>Ga0302325_10005316_pt1 | contig 29319 bp, 19 predicted proteins | sample Palsa_T0_2_FD_201948 | JGI IMG/M metagenome (GOLD analysis project Ga0302325, IMG submission 201948) | Peat permafrost microbial communities from Stordalen Mire near Abisko, Sweden - Palsa_T0_2 | ecosystem: Environmental > Terrestrial > Soil > Palsa > Peat permafrost | place: Sweden: Abisko...
CCGACCTGCCAGTTCGTTACTTCGCTGCGCAGGAGCCCGTTCGTTCAACTTCGCTGCTACGCCGAATGAGAACCTGGGTTGCCCGGTGACAGCCCGGTAGTTCGCCGCTGGCGTGTACGCGGGTCCGTTCGGCCTGGGCAGGCTCGGCGGGCTCGTCTATGGGCGATCTCACCAAGCGCCCCCCGTTCACCACTCCCTAACAACATCCCCGCCTCCAACCGGCAGTCTGCGCTTGGTGGTCCACACCCCGTCTCTCCGCCGGCGCCTGCTGCTGGCGCTCGCGGGCGCGATGTTGCTGCTCGGGGCGACGGGCGCGGTGGCGCGCGCCGAAAGCTATGGGGAACTGGCCCACTTTGGGGCAGCGGGCACCGGTCCCCGTTAGTTCCAGATCCCGTCGGAAAAGTCGAAGTACACGCTTTCGGGGTTGACCCGACCGACAACAGCGTCTACGTCGGCCATGAACCTACCAAAGGCGAATATCGCATCCAGAAGTTCAGCGCCACGGGCCAGTTCCTCGCCTCCGTGTCGTTCAAACCCGCAAATCCGATCGGCTTGGAGGGCATCGCGGTCGACCCGGCCAAGGAACGCGTCTACGTGCTCGCGGACACGCTTGTCTTTATGAATGGAGGATGTATTTTGGGCCGCATCCTCGCGGGTGAGTCCGCATACAGGGCGTATTACACGAACCAGAGTCGGCCAACCCCCACATCAGGCGCCACCAGTCGCTGTGCGGCCTAGGATTCGCTCATGCACCGGCGACGCTTTGCAGTACTTCTTGGCGCCGGAGCGAGTTACGGAGCTTGGGCTGACCCCAACTCGACCCCGCCGCTCGGAGACTCTCTCTTCGATCACCTCGTTGCTCACTTTCCAAACACTTGGGGGAGCCTCGACGACGAACAGCGCTCTTTCTTCGTCGGACAGGATTCCCGACCCGCGTTTGAGGGTGGAATGCTGTCGCTCTGGGAAGGCGAGCTCTCACGGGCGAGGTCGGGTCCGCCACCCATCACAGTGCAGGCGCTTCTCACGGACCTCGGTCTCTACTTCGCTGCGTTTCAGCTTCCGTTGGGGGTGCCCAACTGCTACAGCGCCCTCATCGATCTCTTCGTGCGATCCGGGCTCGTCGGACAGCGGCTTGGCGTAGCGACGCTCAACTACGAGTGCCTGATCGAACTTGCGCTCGCGGCTCGCGGCGTCCCATTCGACCTCAATCCGAACCCTCCGAGAGAGGGCCTCTTTTCGCTTTGGAGGCCGCACGGAGCCTGCAACCTATTGGTTGACGGGGTCGCCAACGGAAACATGCGCAACATGACGATGGTGGCCAACAACTATTACGTCGCTGGTTCGGGGGTGAGACTGGTCGCGGTCCCGCCAGCACAGGTCGCGTCGATCTACGAGGGCCAGTCCAACATTCCCCCAGCGATGAGCCTCTACGCCCCCGGCAAGCACTCGCCTACGGCTCCGGAGCTCATGATGGCGCTTCGAGAGCGATGGGAGCAATGGGCCCGCGCGGCAGACGTAGTTGTTGTGATCGGAGCGAGGTATGTCCCAGAGGACCTCCATATTTGGAACGGGATCCATCAGGGGCACGGAAGCGTCTGGTACGTCGGAGACGACGCGAGCGCCACAGCGTGTGCGCAGCGCGTAGGGGAGGAGCGCTTCACCCACCTCGATCATTACTTCAAGCCCGCGATCCGGAAGCTCGCTGCTCGCCTCAAGATTCTCGCTTGAGCCGGTCATGCGCAACCAGCCGCGCCTTCGTGCCGCTGCTTCCCTGCTCGCCCTCCGTAGGCTCATCGTCGTACACCGTTGGCTGCCTCGACTATGTCGGAGAGCTCGCTGGCCAGGGCGGGTAGGTCCGGGAGCGCGGGTTTCATCTCCGGCGGCGGTGTCTGGGTGAGCGTGATCTCGCCGGTGGTGTAGCGAGCAATGGCCACCGGGCTGTCGATGCCTCGGAGTGCCCATTCGGTCACGGTCCTGCTGCGTCCGGGGCAGAGCACCAGGCCGATCGAGGGCTCGTCGCCCGGCTGGCGCTCCAGCTCGTCGACGGCCGTGAGGTAGAAGCTCATCTTGCCGGTGAACTCGGGTTTGAAGTCCTCGACCTTCAGGTCGATCACCACGAACCGTCGAAGTAGGTAGTTGTAGAACAGGAGGCCGATGAAGAACTCGTGGTCCTCGCCCGTCTCCTCGTCGAGGATTCGCAGGGGGAACTGTCGTCCTACCAGCGCGAAGCCGCGGCCCATCTCCATCAGGAAAGACTGGATGTCGTTGAGTAGGGCCTGCTCGAGATCGCGCTCCTTCGCCTTCCGCGACAGATCGAGGAACTCGAAGTTGTAGGGGTCCTTGATCGCGTCGCGAACGAGCTCGGAGTCTGGCGCCGGCAGCGCGTGGTCGAAGCTCGTCAGGGCGCTGCCCTGGCGCCCTCGAAGATCCGTCGCGATCTGGGCCTGCAGGACGTTGCGGGACCACCCGTTCTCGAATGCTTGGTGGGCGTACCACCGGCGGATGTCGTCGTCGGGGAGCTTGTATACGAGCTCCAGATTGTGTCCCCACGGCAATTTGCTCACAGCTTGTGAGCAAACCTCCCAGTCCGGCCACGCCTGCGCGAAGGCTCGCATGTGACGCAGGTTCGTCTCCGACAGCCCCTTCATATCTGCGAACTCGCGGCGGAGGTCCACCGATAGGCGTTTGGTCACCCCCGAGCCCCAGCCCTCTCGGCCTTGACGCTCGAGGATCTCGTGCCCGATCTCCCAGTAGAGCCGGACCAGCTCGCTGTTGACGGCGAGTACGGCACGAGTCCGGGCAGCCCCGATCCGGGCCTTGATCTCGGCCAGGAACTGCGGGTAGTCAGCCGGCAGCGCGTCGCTCCGGCGTATGGGTGCGGGACCAGGCATCGAACATATGTTCGCAAATGTTCCGGACGGCCGACCGCGCCCAAGCCTCTCCGAACCAGGGACCACCAACAACGGTGGCGCTGTTTACGCGGAATAACTACCCTGGGTCAAGGCACGCTCTGGCCGGCAAGCAAGCACGCGCCGGTTACCACTCAGCCCAGTTGCTGTAGTAAAGCGGCGCCGGCTGTTCGTAGCTCATCCCGCCTCCCGTTCACCGCTTCGCAACACTATCTATGTCGGCGATCGGCAGTCTGTGATCGGTGGTCCACGCCCCGTCTCTCCGCCGGCGCCTGCTCGTCGCGCTCGCGGGCGCGATGCTGCTGCTCGGCGCGACGAGCGCGGCGGCGCGCGCCGAAAGCTATGGGGAACTGGGGCACTTTGGCGGAGCGGGCACTGGTAATGGGCAGTTCCAGATCCCCTCGGAAAAAGTCGAAACGCACGCTTTCGGGGTCGACTCGACCGACAACAGCGTCTACGTCGGCGATGAACCCACGACGGGCGAATATCGCATCCAGAAGCTCAGCGCCACGGGTCAGTTCCTCGCCTCCGTGTCGTTCAAGCCGGCAAACCCGATCGGCTTGGAGGGCATCGCGGTAGACCCAGCCAGGGAACGTATCTACGTGCTCGCGGTCACGCTACGTGGTGTGGGGGCATCAATCGACCCCGAAAAACGCGCCGCCGAGACGCTGTACGCGTTCAAGACCAAACAGTCGGGGGAAAAACTCGAATCTGCTGTCAGCGGCGCAAGCAAAGAAGCCCAAGAAGGAGTGCTCGCGAGCTCCACGACGCTCGAAACGGAATCGGAAGTCCAGGGCCACGCGCTGCTCGACCCCAGCGGGATCGCGGTCGATCCGAGCACCCACGACGTGATCATCATGGGATCTGAAGACCAGGAGGCAAAGCCAGAAGAATCGGAGTTGCGTGTGGCGCTAGAGCGCGTCTCGGAAAACGGGGTGCTCGTGTCCCGCTATGTCGACACGACCAACTGCTTTGGAGGCGAAGGATCCGCAGAATGCAAAGAAAGTGGAGAAAAGCAACCGAACTCGCCCGTGGTATCGCAGACTGGCAGGGTGTACGTCGAGAGCTACGATCAGATTTGGGAAATCCCGTCCGATTTCACATCGACGCAGCCTCCAAAAGTATTCATCCAATTCACCTCTTTCGCGGAAGGACAGCCCGTGGAACTCGTGAAATTTCCGGGCGCTCCGACGCCGACGGACGGTGGTGGCCTGTCGCTCGTGGCCGAAGGCGCGAGTGACGGCACAATCTACGTGTATGCAGACATCTTCCAGGAGAAAAAAGGGAAATTGAGCTATAAATATCCGGGCGCCCTAGCCTTCCATTATTTAGAACACGGCGCCGCTCCAACCGAAAGCTCGGAGCTCGGATGGACCGGTGGACAGAGCGAAGCATCCGGTGGCGGAAAGTGCACGATTGGCTTCCTGAAAAGTCCCTCGGTGGCAGCGGGCAAGGAACACGACCTGTTCGTGTTGAATCCAGGGGCTCCCAACGTCATCGAGTTCGGGCCCGGGGGTGGCGGCTGTCCAACGGCGAGCGCAAGCGCCCCGAGCATGACGGTCAAGGGTCAGGCGGTCACCGAAGTCCCCGCCGGCGCCAAAGTCACGCTGTCCTCGACGGTTGAACAGGGCAACGCGCTGAGCGTCGAATGGAGCTTTGGCGACGGCGACACCGAAACGGTGAGCACCGACGAGCTTCGCACCACGAAAGTGACCCACGAATACAAGCTGGGTGGGGAACACACGATCGTCGAGACGATCCACACCGACGATCTGCAGACGCCGGAAGTCGTCGTCACAGGGACATTGAAGGTCACCGGGGGAAGTACCACGGAAGCCGTGAAAATCACGACCCAGCCGGTCGCCCGGGAAGTCACGGAAGGCGAAACGGCGACGTTCACGGCAGCGGCCGCGGGCATCCCCACGCCGACGGTGCAGTGGCAACTCTCGACGAACGGGGGCGGGACGTGGAGCGATGTATCGGGGGCCACCTCCGATACGCTGAAAGTCGAACACACGACGGTCTCTGAGAGCGGTGACGAGTATCAAGCGGTGTTCACTAACGAAGTATCGAAAGCGACGACCACTCCAGCGACGCTGACCGTCAAAGCCCTCAAAGAAGCTCCGGTTGTCACGGAGAACCCGGCCGATAAGGCGGTGCTGGTGGGTGAAGACGCGGTGTTCGAAGTGGCCGCTTCCGGGCTGCCCGCGCCGGCGGTGCAGTGGCAGCTCTCAACGAACGCTGGCGGAGTGTGGAGTGATGTATCGGGGGCCACCGCCGACACGTTGACGGTGTCGAGCGCCACGACATCGGAGAATGGCTACGAGTACCGCGCCGTGTTCACGAACGAAGTGTCGAAAGCGACCACTACTCCGGCGACGCTGACCGTCAGCACCCGCAGCGAAGCCCCGGCGGTCACCGAGAACCCGACCGACAAGGGGGTGCTGGTGGGTGAAGACGCGGTGTTCGAAGCGGCGGCTTCCGGTGTCCCCACGCCGACGGTGCAGTGGCAGGTCTCGACGAATGGCGGCGGCGCTTGGAGCGATCTGTCCGGAGCGACCTCCGATACGTTGAACATCGAACACACGACGGCATCCGAAAGTGGCTACGAGTACCGTGCCGTGTTCACGAACGAAGTGTCGAAAGCAACGAGCACGGCGGCGACCTTGACGGTCAGCACCCCGAAAGAAGCTCCGGCGGTCACCGAGAACCCTGTCGACAAAGGCGTGGTGGTGGGTGGGAAAGCGGTGTTCGACGCGGCCGCTTCCGGGCTGCCCGCGCCGACGGTGCAGTGGGAAGTCTCAACGGATGAGGGCGGGACGTGGAGCGACGTGCCGGGGGCGATGGCGGATACGTTGACGGTGTCGAGCGCCACGACCTCTGAGAGTGGCTATGAGTATCGGGCGGTGTTCACGAACGAAGTGTCGAAAGCGACGACGACGGTCGCGACACTGACGGTCAAAGAAAAAGAACCGGAAGCGGGAAAACGCAAAGAAGAAAAATCCGGCGAACCGATCGTGTCGCCTACAGGGTCCAAAGAACCACTGGGGTGGCCCGAAGAACCGCTCGTGTCGCCCCTGTCGGCGGGCTCGTCGGACCCGAGTGGGGGCAGCGTACTGGGCGAGCAGACGCCTGCGTCGCCGCCTGCCCCTCACGCGGTGGTCAAGCGCAAAGGATCGCGCGCCGGCGCTCGGGCAAAATCCCAGGCTCGGTCAAAGTCCCAGGGCTGCTCGCGTGCGAGCAGGCGGGCAGCGGCTGCACAAACGAAGAGACCGTCACGCTGCGGGGGGAAGCCAAAACCAAGGCCAAAGAGCAGTCGTAAACGCCGACGGTAACAGGGTGGTAACGCCCTCGACACACGTTGGCAACCCTTGCTGACAGTCGAGCCGAGATAGTGGCGTTCGGGAGCGGACGCTCCCATCCATCAGCAATGGATAATGCTAATCAGGAGGTAGTCGCACAATGACGTCTCTCTCCGCACGCCGTCTCATACCGGCGTGCATCCTCTCGGCGGCCACGGTGGCCGCCCTTGTCGCGCCTGGCGCCGCGAGCGCCGCCGGTAAATTGGGCGCGCAGTGTTCGGGCTCGCCCATCACGGGTCAGGGCTCCTCGCTGCAGAAGCTCGCGCAGCAGACCGTGTGGGACCCCGACTTCAACACTTCGGGCAACGGCCACGCGTGTAACGAAACCCAAGGTACGAAGGCGAAGCCGACGGTCGCGTACACCTCGAGTAGCAGCGGCGCCGGCCTCGAATCTTGGGGCGCAAATGGAGCCACCCCCAACTACGAACCGTCCAACGCGTGGGTCTCGACCGACGAACCACCCAACAGTCTCCAAATAGAAGAAATCGAGGCGCACGGGGCCGAAGGTACGCTCCAGACCATCCCAGTGCTGCAGGGTGCGGTTGCGGTAATCGTTCATCTGCCGGCAAATTGCGGGGCCTCGAGCACAACATCCTTCCCGGCTCGGATGGTTCTCGAGAACGCCACTCTGCAGAAGATCTTCAGCGGGGAAATCACCAAGTGGAGTCAAATCACTGAAAGTGGAGACAAACTCACCAATCTCTACGGTAAAACCTGTAACGCGGAAACGCTGATCAAACCCGTCGTGCGTAAGGATGAGTCGGGCACAACGCACATATTCAAGAAGTATCTGGGCCTGATCAACGGCGGATCGTTCGAAACCGAAAAAGGCGAAACCAAGACCTGGAGTGAAGTCTCCGAAGGCACCGAAAACCTCACCTGGCCCAAAGCGGCTAACGTTCTGAGGCCGGCGTCCACCGGTGGTGGCGCGCTGGTGTCAAAGGTCGCCGAAACGCAGAGCAGCATCGGCTACGCGAACCTCGCTGACGCTCGTAGCAACAAACTGTTCACCCCGCCGGCCGCGGGAGGCAACACATCCCGCTTCTGGACGCCGATCCAGAACAACGGCGTCGGCACCGCAGGCACGATCACGTATGCGGATCCATCGAACAACGGCGATGCCGAAGCGACAGCCGGCGCGAATTGCGTGGGCGAGGAATACGCCAACGGCGTAAACCCGTTCCCCCCGCCGAACGTGCTGGAACCATGGAACGAAGTCACGACGAAAGTAACCGAGAAAAACTACACGCTGTGCGGGCTGACCTATGCTCTGGCGTTTACCGAATACTCGAAGTACACGGGCACGACAGAGCAAGAGGCCACGACCGTGAACAACTTCCTGCGTTTCGTACTCGGCACGAGCACGGTCAAAGGTCAGGAAGCTGGTCAGACACTGATCGCCAAACATGACTACCTGGCCCTGCCAGCGGGCGAAGTGTTGACGGATGCCCAGAAAGGCGCAGAAAACATCGCGTTCTAGGTTGTCGTAGGACCCGAAGCAAGGAAGCAGGCAACCGGGCCGCCCCCATGGATGGGGCGGCCCGGTTGTCGTATATGGAGCTAGGATTGACTCAGTGGTTGGGCTGAAACTTTCGCGGGGTTGGTGTGCGCTGGCTGTGCTCACCGTCATGCTGGCGGCGGTGGGCACATGGGCGTGGGCTCGATCGACTGCGGGCGCGCAGCTGGCGCCGACTGCGGTTCTGAGGGTCGACACGAACCGGCCCGGAAACGAGTTCGCCCCCGGCGCGGTAGGACTCGGGACGGAGGCCGAGGAGTTGAGAACTGGCCACCTGACCGCGGCTCGTACTGGCCTTGTCCGCCTTATGCAGCTATTGGGGTCATCTGTGCTGCGCATCGGTGGCAACAGCGTAGATCTCTCGTGGTGGACCAGCAGTGGCGAAACTCCCCCTGCTTGGGCGACTAACACCGTCACGCCAGCCAACCTCTCTGTCCTGCGCGGGCTGTTGACCGCAACCGGGTGGCGGGTGCTGCTCGGGGTGGATCTCGGCCACTTCGAACCGGCGCGTGCGGCTGACGAGGCCCGCTTCGCGCAAGAGATTCTCGGCAGCAGCCTGCTTGGCATCGAGATCGGGAACGAGCCAAACGCCTTCGGCGGCAAGGAACAGAAACTCCGTTCCCCGAGCTACCCGGTAAGCCAATATCTGCGCGAAGTAAAAGCCTACGTCCAGGCCATCGGTGCATCCGCACCCGGCGTCGCCGTTTACGGGCCCGCATTGATCCAGAAATCGCCGTGGCTGCTCGACATGGGTTCCGCCGCGCGCATCTTCACCGGGATCACCCAGCACTTCTATGCCACCAGCACCTGCCCCGGAGGAACGTCCGCCGTGCCATCCACCATCGCAGGACTGCTCTCGCCCACCGAGCGTCAGCTCGAGGACAACGTACTCGCAACCCTCGTCCAGGCGGGCGCCGCCGCGGGGCGCCCGACGCGAATCGGAGAGACAAATACCACCGCCTGTCTCGGCAGCGCAGGCAGTCCGGCGTTCGCCAGCGCCCTCTGGGCGCTGGATTGGTCGCTGCGAGCCGAGAGTAGCGGCGCGAGCGGCCTAAACTTTGCCGGGGGATTTGGTGTTTGCCAAGCCCGCGGCGAGAACCCTATCTGCGCCTCCAACGATCGTGCCGCTCGCGCTGGTGTTGTCGCAGCGCAGCCCGAGTATTATGGGCTGCTCGCAGCGCGCCAGCTCGAGGGCGGGAGATTCGTACCCACAAGCGTGAGCGCGCCAGATCCGCTATCGGACCTTACGACCTGGGCCACGCTCGCTCCCGACGGTACGCTGAAGGTTGCGATTGACGATCTCGCCATGGCTGGCCCAGGGCAACCGGTCTCGATCTCCGTGCCCGGATATGCCGTCTCTGGCGAGGAGCCGCTGACCGCATCGTCGGCCAGAGCCAGAGGTGGCGTCAGTCTCGGCGAGGCGTCTGCGAACAGCGAAGGGCGCTGGAAGCCGAGGGCGATGAGCGTAGGGCCGATCGTGATGCGGCCTGCCAGTGCGATGATCGTCACTCTGAGGCTCCGCGCCCGCAAACACGCCGCACCTTAACAGGACGGGGATCTGAACGGCGACGCTCACTATCATCAGACTGGATAGACTTCGCTCTGTGATCCACATTCGGACGACAGCTCGCCCCCGTTAGGGGTGCTGACACATGGACGCCCTCCCGAACCGGAATCGGAAATCCTCTGACCCATATGTCGCCGGATTGGGGCGAGCAGACTTTGCCATTCTGATGGCGCCGCTGGCGTTTGCCAGTGCCCTCCTTGCCTTATTCATATTGTCTGAAGGTACAGTCTCGCCATCCCTCACTGCGGACCTGCTCGTTGCTGCGGTTTGCCTGTTGACGGTAATTGTTTTGACCGAGGCATCAGTGTTAGCCGGTCTCGGAGTCGTGGCACTGGCTGGCACAGTTCAAGCTGCGGCAGCTATCTGGTTTCCAGTTCCGGTTACACTCTATCTGGATAACTTGCCATTCCTGCTGACCATGGTCTATGCCGTCACCATAGCCGTTAAATGGCGCCTCGTCGCCGAGCTGCGCATCTTAACGATCGTTCTAATATTGGTGGGCATTGCTTTGTTCCGCGCAGGCACCACCAGCGCAGCGCTTTACCAGGCGCGTCAAGTGCTGTTCCCATTTTTAATTGCATTCGCCGCGTTTGTGGCCATCAGGCTGCCGGTCAAAAACCCAGCGTACAAACCTCGTATTGATATCTTGATAAAGATAACAGTCGGCTTGGCGTGGGTGACCTGTGTCTACATGCTGGCCGAATATATCTGGGGACCGCCGTTGAATCCGCTGGCCGCATATAAGTTGAATCCGTTTACCGAACATTTCGCGATCATAGACGGTTACCTTGGTAATTATCTCTTTTATCCAGGCAATACGGGCCACGCCGTGATTCGACTGGGTGGCCTGTTAATGAATCCGCCTGTCGCAGGTATATTTATGGGCGGCTCGGCCGTAATCGCATTCTGGCAATACTGGCATCGACGGCACGTCGGCATGCTGATTCTCTGTGTAGCTTCGATTCTTGCGATGCTGGGAACGTATGCCCGTGGTGGAACGGTCGTAGCTGTTGTGGGGATAGGGTTTCCCCTACTTATACGTTATACAAACAGAACGTTTGCGGTAATCGTCATCGCGATTGTCGCTATTTACTTAGGCGCTAAAATCGGTCAGGAGGGTTCTAGTTTGAGGCATTACGATGGATTGGCGGCAGGACTATCCCGCGCATTCCATCACCCTTTCGGTCAAGGGCTCGACACTATTGGCGACGTCAGCACTCGAGCTGCCGGATCCGAAGGTGAGGGTGAGAGTCTCGCGGCCATACCATTCGCAGCCATCGGATTGCCAGCCGTCGCGTTATATTTGGCGGCGCTGTGGGGATCGTTTCGCGGCGCAAGTATTCAGAATTGGCCAGCTGCATTGGGCCTGGGTATACTTATCTGTGCTTTGTTTACAGAGAGCGCCAGTTCACTTTCCGGCACCATCATTGTTTGGAGCTTCTGCGGTATTGGGCTCGCACTGGGGACTAAGCGTGAGCCGTTCGTAGCTGGATTATCGAGACATCGGCCAGCTTACAGCTCAGATCGGCCTGTTGGCGCGCCGTCGCAGAAGGCTTAACAGTCTGTGTCTAGGCTCCGCCGCAACGGCGTTTAAGATTGCTACGCGCAATTCGACACTACCATTTCCGATCTGACGGGTGCCGTTTTCGCCGCGGGAAGTAAGTAGAGGCGCCAGATCTGTCTCGGTGGTTACGCGATAAACCAGACCCCGCTCGGCGAAGCGAGTCGCGATGTCGAGTTGGTGGTTATCGACGTGCTCGTCGTACTGAGCTTGTCGGGGGATAACAACCGGCTTGTGACCGGCCTTCAAGGCGGTAATGATGGTACCGACGCCAGCGTGACAGATGACGCTGTCAGCCTTGGCCATGGTGTTCATTACGTCGTCATAAGACATGAACTCAACCCAGGTAATATTTGGCATTTCCAGCCTAGGGGCAGTGCTCCCGTGCTGTACTACGAGCTCTTCACCGCGCAAGGCGAGAGGGCTGACGAGGTCAAGTGCCCTAGGGAAGGACTGCTGATGGGTGCCGAGGCTAAGAAGGATCAAAGACGGTTCCAAACGAGCGAGCACGCTTGAAGAAGCGCAGAAGCTCGGGCCATTGGACGATAAATGTCTCGGCGAAGGGATAGATCAAACGCCCCGTAAGCGAAGGCGAGGTTATCCTTGCCATCGACTCTATGTATACGGTGTTGACCCCCGACAGGCGCCCAAGGATCACGAACGGCACACCGACACCTGCCCCCGTCGTCACGATCGCCTGAACCTTGCTGCGGCGCACCATCAGCAACGCCAAGCCGAGGTTGCGTACCAGGTTGGGGAGGTTGCGGTTCGTGGGGTGGTAGGCCCATGTCACCCGCTCGCCGGCAAGGAGCGACACGGCGTCGCTTTGCTGGAAGGTAACCCAGTGGCGTCTCTCCCTTGGCCACAAGTCAGCGAGCGGCAGGAGCTCGAGCAAATGCCCGCCACTTGAGGCCACAAGTAGAATCTCACGGGGCGTAGAGCTACAGGCCGGTGAAGTCATAGTGACTGTTGTGAAGGGAGGCAAGCTCTGAAATGCCTGTTCTAGTAGGAAAAGCCAAGCCTTTAGCAAAGGCTCGGCTTTCAGCTCGTTCGTCAGCGCTTCGGCCAGGCACCCAGGTGCGTGGCAATGTCCAAGCGAGGGCCGCTAGCCTCATATTTCGGGGAGAGTGCCTATTTGCTTCGGCGTACAATATCGCGCTACGCGCGTACTCCACACCGCGATTTGAGACTAGCGGGTCGTCATGTCGCCAACCACTCGCATGGTCTATGGTCACAGACTCGCAGACTCCAACGCGCGCCCCAAGCCTTCTAGCTCGCTGACAAATATCAGTATCCTCGAAATACATGAAGTACCGTTCGTCGAAACGAAGCTCTCGCATGAGGTCTCCGCGGATCGCCATACAGCAGCCGGAGATCCAAGCGGACTCCCCCATAGGGTCAGATGTCGATGTTGAAGGTGGTCGACTTCGCGCCAAATGCTTTGTGTGGAATGTCGCCCTGAGAAAGTGAGCTGGCGTGGGCAGTGTCATGCTCGGCTGGCCTTGTAGGCCCCAGGGCTCACGACGCAGGGGACCGGCCACTGAATATCCCTGAGCATCCGCATGTTCAACGAGCGTAGTCAGTTGCTCGGCCGAGATGTCTACATCTGGGTTCAGGACTATGTACCACTCGGCGTCGCTGTGTTCGTCCATGAGTCGATTATGATTGGCGCCAAAGCCACGCCACGGTGACGGATCTGGTGAAGTGCGAGCATTTACAGCAACTACCATGTGAGCTACGCTATCCAGTTGCGGAAGGGTCTCTGGCGGTTTGCCGTGCGAAAGGAGTCCCACGACGATCATGGAGGAGTCAATCCCAGAATGTCTCGTAGTTGGCCGAGCTGTTCGATGGACTCGCGGATCGCCCTCTTGCGTGTACTTTCAGCCCCGGGGCGCAGCGCCATGTGGTCCGTCCATAGGGTTTCGAGTCCACTTGCCAGCGTAGCCGGTTCGTGGTCAGCAACGAACATCGCCCCTCCCTGATGAAATTGCCTGAGCGCTTTAGTCCCGGACGTCAGCACTGGCACGCCATGCTCCACTGCCTCGAAAGCTGCCATCTGGGCCGTATGCTCCAGGGATGTAAGCGCAACGACGCCTCGGGATGTAGCCAGCAGATGCTCATAGCGTGACCTATCTACCCAGCCTATAAACTTACAATTTGCCGGCGCAGCCTCGATGGCCCATTCAGGTGCCTCGCCCGTGAGGAAAAGGGAGATATGGGGGACACTGCGCGCCGCCGTTAGGAACTCACGCACTGGCTCGTCGAATTCGTAGCTAAACGGCACCAGGATATGATCGCCAGGCACCTCGGGTTGAAGTGCGATATCGGATGCAAGCGCGAAGCCGGGATAACGCAGCAGGAGAGTAGGCACACCAAAGCTACGTGCCCATTCCAACATAAACTCGTTGTGCACAAAGATTCCCTTACATCGACTAAAAACCCAGCGGCTGAACAGTTTGAAACGCGTCCAGCGTGGATTGTTGAATGGGCCTGAGTGAGCACTGGCGCAGATATCAAAGTTCAGGCCAAGTCGGAGAAAAATGAGAACAGCTCCAGTTACAAAGGGAGGATCTTGATATATCACTACCCGTGGCCTTGTTCGAATAACGAACCGAGCAGTTTGTAGAGCCTGCAACATGTAACGTACCGGGGCTGGCAACGAGGGGTGTCCCGGACTAGGCACAAACAGATTTGCTCCAAGTGCTCGTGAAAGTTGCCTCGTGTTCTGATCGGGCGTCCACGTCAACACTAGAGCCTTGCTCGGTGGCACGGGGCTCATCTGGTGTGCGCCACCCGCCCTACCCCATTCGTGTCGTACCTTGCGAGAGGCTCGCCCGAGCGGATTCCGGATTGACGAGCTCAGCCTTGGATTAGTGGATACGCCAAGCAAAGCAACGGGATGCTTTCGGTAGGGTAGGGGGTTGCAGAATCCAGCTAGCCAAGTGTGGCTAGAATGTAATCAACGCTGGTTGTGGACGGCACATCATGGGCACGGTTCGGTAAGGTAGCATACCGTTGCAAGCCATGAAGGACACACTCGACTTTATCGTCATAGGTGCGCAGAAGGCAGGCACGACCTCGCTTTTTGAGTATCTAAGGGGTCATCCAGAGATCTGCTTGCCTCCTGGAAAGGAGGCGCCGTACTTCAGCCATGACGGAGCGTACGCTCTCGGTTGGGACAGCTATCTGAGGAAGACCGCCCTTGTCGAGCCTGGGCGAAAGTGGGGCACCGTGTCACCTCAATACATGGTTGGTGGAGTCTATGAAGCGGCGGCGCCATCCGCCGAGACCGCTGAGCGCTATGACGTGCACACCGTGCCGACGCGAATACGAGAGCGCTTGCCGGACGTGCGGTTGATCGCGATCCTGCGCGACCCTGTCGAGCGCGCCCGCTCACATCACCGCATGGCGGTGATGGACGGCTTGGAGCAGCGTTCGTTCGACGCGGCGATCGACGAGTTGCTGACTCCAGATTCGCTCGAGCGCTCTCGCCGTCATCCAAAGGAGACGACGAGCTACATAACCTGGGGAGAGTATGGCCGGATTCTGGCCGGATACTACGATGTCTTTCCGCGTGAGCAGATTCTGGTCGTGTTCACGGAAGAACTCGAGCTGGCTCCAGAACAACTGCTACGCCGGGTTCATGAGTTCATAGGCGTCACGTCTGACTTCGTTCCCGCCAACCTCGGGACAAGGTATCGCGCTGGCGGAACCGAGCGCCGGTTCTCGTGGATGAGCCCCCATGCCCCCTTGAGTCCTCAAGGGTTGCAGCGAGCGGTTACGCGCAACTCGGCCACGCGTGCGGCTTGGCGGGCGCTACCCGAAGGTGGAAGGCGTCGAATCAGACGTGGCTACGAGCACTTCGCCTACCGGGTCGACCTGTGGAACCGGCGTAGCGGTGCGAGTGTAACCGGACCGGCTCCCGCAATACTTGGACGGCTCCGAGGACACTTTGCACAGGAAGCTGACCAGCTTGCCGCACTTCTCGGGGTCGTTGCTCCGTGGGCAAGCCCCGACGAGGCCCAAAAATGACAAGGCTCGAGCAGGAGTCATGACTGCACCATCTCGCGGCTAATGATTGGAGCCCAAAAACTTACCGCACAAATGCGGACCTTGCAGCTTAGACGGAGCGGCAATAGCGTAGCGCTCTTGGCTGGGGTCAATTTAGACCAAGCTACCGTGCTCGAGGCGCCCGTCCGCATTGAAGGCAATACCCACGTCCATGAGAGCCGGATCGGTTGCTACTCTTATATAGGTGAGGGTTCATTTGTTTCGGGGGCAGATATCGGGAGATTCTGTTCCGGCGCCAGAGGTCTCACTTTAGGCGCAAGCGGTCATCATCTCGACCGAGCTACAACGCATACTTTTCCCTGGCTCCCAGATGATGGAGGATTTGTAGACCATCCAGGGCTTTCAGTAGAGCGCCTGCACATCGGGCACGATGTTTGGATTGGTTGCAACGCAATCATCCTATCTGGCCTCACTGTTGGTAACGGCGCAGTGATAGCCGCAGGTGCAGTGGTGACTCGCGATGTGCCCGACTATACAATAGTAGCAGGCGTTCCAGCGAGGACTATCCGACTTCGTTGTAGCGAGTCACTGGCATCACGCCTTAGCGCATTGGCTTGGTGGGAATGGCCGCGTGATGTCCTGCAAGAGAATATAGGTTTATTTCAGGAGCCGCTCGATGACCGGGTAATAGATGAATTGGAGCGTGTCCCAGAATCGATCGGTGATTCGCATCAGCCTACTTCCATGTGATTTGAGCTGTTGTGCCGCGGGGGACGCCTCGATCGAATATCGCCAGCATATGAGGATCGCACGGCGGGCCTCGGCCTCGAGGGTTGACCGCGCGGCGAACGGGCATCGGGAGTGCAGGTGGGTCGCTCAGAGCAGCCCGGATGCTAGGCCGCTAGTATCAGATCACACAAAAGGTTTTAGCGAGACGGCCTGCGTTTGCTGTGCGCTGCCTCGGACTTTGTCGTATCCTTTGTGGCCGGTAACGGCAGGGGTCGCGCGCGAGAATACGACATGCTCTATCTTTTGAGCCTTGAAATGCTCAATGAGCAGCTCACGGGCGGGCGATTTCGTTCCTGAGCCCATGGATGCGGCGCAGAGGACAACTTGTGGACACTGAGCAGACAACAAACCTAAGCATCGAGCAGGTTCTGGGCGTCCTCCGTCGTCGCGCACTATGGATCCTGCTCTGCATCGTGCTAGCAGCGGTGGCCGCCTACGGGCTCTCCAAGCACCAGGCCAAGAAGTACACGGCGACCGCCTCGCTCATCTTCAACAACAGCCAGACGAATCAGCAGGCAGCGGGCTTGCAAGCCCTGGGCGCAGGTGGTAGCCAGCAGTCTCAGCAGAGCACCAACCTCCAACTCGTTCATCTCGGCGACATGGCTGAAAAGACCGCTGATCAGCTCGCGCGGGCGAAGACGGCAACCCCGCTCGCGCGAGGGTTGACCAAGGAAAAGGTTGTCGAAGGCTTGAGCGTGAGTGGGCAGGGGGAATCGAACGTCGTCGACGTCACCGCCACCGCGACCTCTCCGGCACTCTCGGCGGAAATCGCGAACACGTACACCAGCATCTTCGTCAAGGAGCAGCAGGACAACAACCACGCCTACTACGCCTCCGCCCTCAAGCTCGTCGATAAGCAGCTCGCGTCGCTCTCGCCGAAGCAGAAAGTCAGCACCTCCGGGCTTGCTTTGGAGGGTCGCGCCCAATCGCTGGGGGTGCTCGCCGAACTGCGCAACGGTAACGTAGAAGTCGCGCAGACTGCGACTGTCCCGACATCCCCGTCCTCACCAAAGACGTCCAGAAACACCGCTCTAGGCGCGCTGCTGGGTCTCTTGCTCGGCCTGGGTCTCGCTTTCCTGCTGGAGCGCTTCGATCGCAGAATCAGGGAGCCGAAAGACCTCGAGGCGGTATATGGCCTACCCCTGCTCGGTGTCGTCCCAGAGAGCTCTGCTTTGTCGCGATCTATCAGAGGCGGCGATGATTCACGGACAGTCCTTCCAGCGGGTGAGGCAGAGTCCTTCCAGTTGATCCGGGCACACCTGCGCTACTTCAACGTTGATCGGCAATTGCGAACTTTGCTGGTTGCGTCCGCGGCTCCGGGCGATGGCAAGACGACGATCGCGCGTCATCTCGCTGGGGCAGCGGCGACGATGGGCTCGCGGGTGCTGCTCGTGGAGGCCGATCTGCGCCGCCCTACGCTTGCGAAGCAGCTCAACGTGCAATCTGGCCCAGGTCTTGCGGATGTGTTGATCGGGGCTGTGATGATGGGCGAGGCGACTCAGGCAATCGATCTGGATGCGCTGCCGTCCGGTGATGGCGCCAGGGGACGGACCTTCGACGTGCTCGTGGCGGGTGCGGCGCTACCACCGAACCCGGGGGAGCTGATCGAGAGTCATGCGATGGAGACGCTGCTCGAGCGAGCCAAGACCACGTATGACCTGGTCGTGATCGACACGCCGCCGCTTACGGCGGTCTCGGATGCATTCCCGTTGCTGTCCAAGGTCGACGGTGTCGTGATCGTGGGTCGTGTCGGTCGTAACCGTCGTGATGTCGCCGAGCGTTTGCACGAGACGCTGGCGGGCGCTGGCGCTCCGCTACTCGGAGTGATCGCAAACGGTTTCAAGGCGCGGCGCAACGCTCCGTACTCCTACGCTTACGACTACTCTCAGGCCAAGCCTGAGCCGCTCAAGGCAGAGCCGCCGTCCACTGGCGGCGGGTCGTCGGCCAACGGCGCCGTCTCAGCCGAGAAGCCTGCACCGACCGTCAAGACCTGACGCCGCGCCTCGGTGGCCAGCATGTGCCGCGACTTTGAATTGACGTTCGCGCGAATGGGTCGGCTTTGGTGACTCGACCGGCGGTCGAGGTCGGCCAAGACATGGATCAAGCCTCAGCCGACTCAGAGGAGGACAGCTCGTCTACGCAGGGCGACATAGACGCCGTCGCCACGCCGGGGCGACCCTCCATCAGACGGCTGCTCGTAAGTGCCTCCGGCACCGCGGTGTTGCAAGGAGCGTCGGGAGTGATGACCTTTGTGCTGGCCGTGCTCTTGGCGCGCTTTCTCGGCAGCGAGGGTTATGGCCTTTACGCGCTTGCGTTCGCATGGTCTAGCTTCCTACTGACCCCGGCGATCCTAGGCCTCAATACCTTCTTGGTCCGCGGTATTGCGGTCTACGAGGTACAGGAGCGGTGGTCGTTGATGAAGGGTCTACTGTTCCGCGCCAACCAGCTGGTCTTGCTCACCTCGACAACGATCGCTGCGGGCGGGGCGATCGTTGCGGTCGCGTGGTTGTCGCCGTCGGCTCGTGCTCCGTTCTGTGTGGCCATGTTGCTCGTTCCGATCACAGCGCTTACGTTGCTGCGTCAAGGGGCGATGCAGGCATTTGGTCGTGTCGTGAGGGGGCAGCTCCCGGAGTTCCTGATCAGACCGCTGCTGATCATCGTTAGTGTCGTGGCGCTGCAGATTGTGGGGAGGCTCACACCCACAACCGCGCTCATGGCAAACGTGGCTGGCGTGGCGGTGGCCTTTGTCGTCGGCGCTCTGTTTCTCAAACGGGCGATCCCGGCTGCACTGCGTTCGGTTCGCCCGGAGTTTGTCACGCGCGAGTGGCTGCGTGCTTCGCTGCCGATGATGTTGATCGCCGGTGTGTGGGCGGCCAATAACTACGCCACGACGCTGCTGGTAGGAGCGCTCGACGGGTCTCGGGCGGCCGGCGTGTATAGCGTTGTCCAGAAGGCCGCGGAAGTGATCGTCTTGGTGCTTATCGCCACCAACATGCCGCTTGCACCCGCGATCGCGCGTCTGCATGCGCGTGGCGACCAGCAGGGTCTCGAGCACACGACCGAACAGATGGCCCGCGTGACTCTCTTCGTGTCAGCCCCGATGGCCGTGGCGCTCATGGTCTTCCCCCACCTCTATCTCGATCTCTTCGGCGCCAGCTTTCAGACGGGCGCTACAGCGCTCGTTATCCTCGCGCTCGGCCAGCTGGTCAATGCGGCGGCTGGACCGTCGGGGAACGTCCTGCTCATGACCGGCCAGGAGCGTATCGCGGTGCGTGGCGTGGCCGCCGGTCTGGTCGCCAATGTTGTGCTCGCCATCGTGCTGGTTCCCCCGCTCGGTGTCACCGGAGGTGCGATCGCGTTTGCCGCCAGCCTCGTGCTCTGGAACACGACGCTCGTCGTGCTTGCTCGCCGCCTCGTCGGAATCAACGTCACCGCCTTCCGCCGTCTGTCGTTGCAGACCCCAGCACGTTCAAACGGCTAGCCAGTTTGGCTTGCCAACGGCGTTCATAGTGTCGGCTGCTGCGATGATCGGGCCGATCCTGATCCGCTGAGCCCTCGTTACATGCCAATACAGGCACCACAACCGACCTTGTTTAAAAAGTTTGTGCGCAGGTCTTGACAAGCTTGGTGTGGTTTGTATAAGTTTGCGCCCTTAGCAATCCTATGATACGCGCGGACCTCTGGGCGTAGGCGCCCACGCTCGCGTAGTCCGGCCATTGAAAGCGAAGCCCAAGGGGGCCCACACCGTCATGATGACGATCTCTCGCAGCATCCGCCGTCGGCACCTGTCCACGTCCGGCAAGGCACCGCGCTGGAGGGCACCGCTGGTGGCCCTCGTCATTGGATTCGCGTTCGCGGGGATCTCCGCTGCGCCGGCGCTCGCGACGGAAGTGGGTTCATTGAACGTGACGCTCAGCTCGACCTCGACCAACGCGACTCAGGTCCGATACTCGGCGAGCTTCGTCTCGACGCATTCCCTCACGGCGAGCAGCTCGAAAATCACGCTGATCGGGCCCGCGGGGACTAAGTTCCCAGCGTCGAGTAGCGACTACTCCGTCGAAGACCCGAGAACGCATCAGACCGGTAACGGCGGGACGCCGGTCGTCTCCGTCGGGGAAAACGAAGTGACCATCACCACGAGCATCGGCGCCAACGCCGGCGACCACTTCGTCGTGGCCGTCAACGGCGTCAGCAACACGTCGACCGTCGGCTCGCAGAATGTCGGTATCGCCACCAGCGCCGACCCCACCACCGTCAACCAGGCGATCAACTTCACGGCTCCCACCTCCGTAGTGTCTGCCTCGGTGGCGCTGAGCTCGACCGCGACCACCGCGACCGACGTCACCTACACGGCGAGCTTCAAGCCCACCAATGCGCTTACGGGAAGCTACTCGACGGTCACGCTGACCGCGCCGGCGGGGACTACCTTCCCAGCTTCGTCGTGCAGCAACTACACGGTTACCGATACGCGCACGCATCAGTCCTACACTTGTGAGTCAGCGACGTTGTCGGCGGTGGGCGGATCGTTGACGAACAACAGGGCGACGATCGGGATCTATTATTACAGCGAGAGCGCGGGCGACAGCATGGTCGTCACGGTGAATGGGGTGAGCAACACCTCGACGACCGGCTCACAGAACGTGAGCGTGTCAACGAGTTCCGACCCGGCTGCGTTCAACCAGGCGATCAACTTCACGGCGCCGACGAAGGTTGGCTCGTTTTCGGTGGCGCTCAGCTCGACCTCGACCACCGCAACGGAGGTTTCCTACAAAGCGAGCTTCACGCCCACCAATGCGCTCACGGCCAACTACTCGACGATCACGCTTACTGCGCCCGCGGGAACGACATTCCCGTCCTCCGGATGCGTCTACGCTGTGACGAACGAAACGACTGGCCAGTCGGACACGTGTGACCCGGCGACGGTGTCCGAAGCTGGCAACAGCGCCACGATTACGATGAACGCTTACGGCGCTAGCGCCGGCAGCAACTTGGTTGTGACGGTGAATGGGGTGAGCAACACCTCGACGACCGGCTCACAGAACGTGAGCGTGTCAACGAGTTCCGACCCGGCTGCGTTCAACCAGGCGATCAACTTTACGGCGCCGACGAAGGTTGGCTCGTTTTCGGTGGCGCTGAGCTCGACCTCGACCACCGCGACAGATGTCACCTATACGGCAAACTTTATTGCCACCAATGCGCTTACGGGGAGCTACTCGACGATCACCCTGACAGCCCCAGAAGGCACGACGTTCCCCTCCTCTGGCTGCGTCTACACGGTGAAGGATGAAACGACGGGCCAGTCATATACCTGTGAGACGGAGAAAGTATCGGCGGGCGGTAATAGCGTTGTGATTCCCATGTATTACTACAGCGCGAGCGCCGGCAACAATATGCAGGTGATCGTGTACGGGGTGAGCAACACGTCGACGACTGGTTCGCAGAATGTGAGTATGGTGACGAGTTCCGATCCGGCTTCCGTCAGCGAGGCGGTCAATTTCACAGCGCCGACATCGGTAGCGTCTACCTCTGTGTCGCTTACATCGACGTCGACGAGTGCGACAGACGTGACCTATGTCGCCAGCTTCGTGCCGCACAATGCCATGACCGGTAATTATTCGACGATTACTCTGACGGCACCGGCGGGTACTACGTTCCCCGGCTCTGGTTGTGGTAACTACACCGTGGTAAATGTGACGACTGGTGCATCGTATACATGTGAGACACCTACGCTATCGATGGTGGGTGGGTCAACGACAAACAACAGTGTCACGATCGGCACCTACAATGTTTCTGCGACGGCTGGTAACAACCGTGTGGCTGTCACGGTGAATGGAGTGAGTAACACGTCGACGACAGGCTCCCAGAACGTGAGTATGTCGACGAGTTCCGACCCGACACCCGTCAGCGATGCAGTCAACTTCACGGCGCCGACATCGGTCGGATCGGCTTATGTGGCGCTTACCTCAACATCGGCGAGCGCGACAGATGTGACTTACACCGCTAGCTTTGTGCCGCACAATGCTATGACGGGTGGCTATTCCGGTGGCTACTCGACGATCACGCTGACTGCGCCGACGGGGACGACGTTCCCTTCCTCGGGCTGTAACTACACCGTCAGGAACGAAACGACTGGCGCGTCCTATACGTGTGAGACGCCCACGGTGTCAGGCGGTGGGAGTGTTGTAACGATTCCCACTTACGCGGTTTCTGCCACGGCTGGTAACAATCGGTTGACTGTCACGGTGTATGGGGTGAGCAACACGTCGACGGAAGGTTCGGCGAACGTGAGCATATCGACGAGCTCTGATCCGGTGCCCTTCGAACAGAAAGTCAACTTCACAGCACCAACCTCGGTAGGGTCTGCCTCGCTGTCGCTTACCTCGACCTCGACAAATGCGACGGACGTGACTTACACCGCTAGCTTTGTACCGAAAAACAGCATGACCGCTGGCTATTCGACGATCACTCTGACAGCGCCAGCGGGGACTACTTTCCCCACGAGTTGCGGCGACTATAATGTGACGAACGTTACGACGGGCGCATCGAATGGATGCGAGACGCCGACGGTGACAGGGGGTGGCAGCACTGTCACGATTGCCACCAGCAGTGTTTCCGCTAGAGGCGATTATAACCGGGTGACCGTTACGGTGTATGGGGTGAGCAACACCTCGACGGTCGCCTCGGCGAATGTGAGCGTGTCGACAAGCTCTGATCCGGCGCCGGTCAGTCAGTCGATCGTCTTCACGGCGCCGACGTCCGTCACGAGCTCCTCGGTGACGCTCAGCTCGAGCGCGGTGAACGCGACGGACGTGACCTACATCGCGAGTTTCGTGCCGAAAAATAGTATGACCGGTGGCTCTACCGGCGTTTCGACGATCACCCTGACGGCACCGACGGGGACGACGTTCCCTTCCTCGGGCTGTAACTACACTGTGACGAATGTAACGACCGGCGCCTCCTATACTTGCGAGACGCCCACGGTGACGGGGGGTGGCAGCACTGTCACGATTCCCACCGACTATGTTTCTGCTAGAGGTGGTTACAATCGGGTGACTGTCACGGTGCTCGGGGTGAGTAACACCTCGACGGAAGGTTCGACGAATGTGAGTATATCGACGAGCTCCGATCCTACGCCCGTCAACCAGGCCGTCAACTTCACGAAACCGTCGTCTGTCGGGTCTGCTTTGGTATCGCTCAGTTCGACTTCGGTGAGTGCGACAGGGGTGACCTACACGGATAGCTTCATCGCCACGCACGCGCTCGAGAGTGGGCGCTCGACCGTGACTCTGACCGCTCCGGCGGGCACGACCCTCCCGACAAACAGCTGCTCGTACACGTTCTATGACAACACGACCCTGTCGGGCGGTGGTTGTCCGACCGTCGCTGTGTCGGGCAACAGCGTGACGATCACGCCCAATACAGAAGTCGCGGCCGGCGACGAAGTGCAGGTCATAGTCAACGGGGTGTCCAACACGTCGACCGTTGGCGCGCATAACGTCGGTATCTCCACCAGCTCCGATGGGGCTACGGTGAATCGCAGTATCAGCTTCACAGCGGAAACCAAAGTGCAGAGCGGCGCCCTCGGGTTGAACAATCCGACCCCCAGCGCTACCGGCGTGACCTATACGACCAACTTCACGGCCACGAACGGCCTTACCGCCTACTACTCGACGGTGACGTTCACTGCGCCGAGCGGTACGGTGCTGCCGACGGCCTATTACGAATACGAAGTCGAAGACGTGACCACAAAAGCCAATGGCTACTCCTACACCACGCCGGCCCTCACGGGTACGAACAGTGTGACGTTTGTCGTCAGCACGAACGTGGCGGCGGGTGACCAGGTGACGTTCAGGATCAAGGGCGTGACCAACGATGGCACGGCCGGCGCCCAGGAAGCGAAATTCTCCACCAGCTCCGACCCGCTGCTGGTCTCGCTGCCGTTCACGTTGTCATAGCGAGGATCGTTCGTTGAGAGGGCCGCGCCCCGGGTTGGCCGGGGCGCGGGGCGGAGCCACCTCATGCACACAAGTGATTGACTTCGAGTGAGATCTGGGTAGTCTTGCCCGGCCCAAAAGTGGTGGGCATCGGTGTGAATGCGGGAGATCTGATGACGGCACGGACAGCGGTTGTTGTGAGCATTCGCCCAGGGGCGCCCCGGGTGGGTCGTCTTCGTCCGGTCGTGATCGCTGCGGTGTTTGCTCTGCTTTGCGTTCCGGGGGTGGCCGCGGGCGCCACCGGCGGCTCAGCGAAAGCCGGTACCTTCAACCTGTTCGTCATCGACTCGGGGGGGACCAGCCCCGCCAGCGCCGGTGACAACTACACCTATAAGTGAGGCCAACAAGCTGGGCACGACAGGCGGCGGCCGTTGCCGCTCCGCCTCCTCGCCATGGCTTTTCCCGCAATTTGCGGAAAATTTGCGCACCGTATATCAAACAATGTTCACAAATACATGGTTCTGATAGTAGGTTTTCGGATCTGTATTGCGTCTTCGTGGGCGGCGCCTGGGTTCGCCCGCACCTTGAACGTGGAGGCTGTGTGATGCGAGTATTGAAGGCTCTTTGGGGCGTGGGTTTGGCGGCTGGCTTGCTGCTCGTGCTGGCCGGTAGCGCGATGGCCGCGGGCGGGACAAAAGTGTGCGTGCCAACCGCGGAAAACACGGCGATCGTTACGCCTAGCGCGGGGACCACCTGTAAAACGGGCTTTACGCTGACCGAACTGGGAGCGGAAGGCAAAGAAGGCAAAGAAGGCAAAGAAGGGAAAGCCGGTAAAGAAGGCGTGGCCGGGAAAGAAGGCAAAGAAGGCAAAGAAGGAAAAGAAGGTACGTTCGCGGGCCTGACGACGGAAGACAAGGCAACCCTGCTCTCGATCCTTCCCTGCATCAAATTTGTTGCCTCTGGCATCGACAAAAAGCCGACGGTTCAGTTCACCAAATGCAACGTGCAGGTCGTATCAGGGGCCGCTAAAGAGGCTGAACTCAACGGGCTGGGCAACCTCGTCATTGGTATCAACGAAGAACCGGGTACGCAGACGGGATCCAACAACCTCGTCCTGGGAACAATCGGGCAGGCCTTCACAAACTACGGCGGGCTCATCGCGGGGGCTAGAAACACGGTGAGTGGCGAAGCTGCTTCGGTGACCGGCGGTCGCTACAACACGGCTTCAGGGGCAAAAGCGTCGGTGACAGGCGGGGAATCCAACGTGGCCAAGAGCGCATACAGCTCGGTCAGCGGCGGTAAGCTCGACACGGCCTCTGGCGAACACTCGTGGGCGAGCGGCGGTTACAGCAACACCGCAAGTGGCCTCGAATCCTCGGTCAGCGGTGGCTATGGCGACGAAGCCAAGAACACGTATGCTTGGGCGAGCGGCGGCTACGAGAACAAAGCCACCGGCGCATACGCCTCAACGAGCGGCGGCCAGTCCGACGAAGCAATCGGCGTGGTTTCCTCGGCGATGGGAGGCTATGAGAACAAATCCGCAGAATACGGTTCCTCGGTGAGCGGGGGCTTCCTGAACGACGCCGGCGGCTTCTATTCCTCGGTAAGCGGGGGCGTTGAAGGCAAAGCCGCAGGTGAGGCTTCCTCGGTAAGCGGCGGCGAGTTGGGTAACGCCGAAGGCCAGGTGTCCTCTGTGACGGGGGGCCTGGAAAACGGCGCCACAGGGCTGTTCTCCTCGGTGACGGGTGGGCTCAAAAACACGGCCAGCTACACCGAGGCGTCCGTGAGTGGGGGTTATGGAAACCTCGCCAGCAACGAACAGGCCTCCGTCAGCGGCGGCTACTTCAACACCGCCGACGGCTTGCAGGCCTCAGTCAGCGGTGGCTACGAGAGCGCCGCGAGCGGTACGCAGGCCTCGGTCAGCGGTGGCGGCGTCAACCTGGCCAACGGTAAAGAAGCCTCGGTCAGCGGTGGCTATCTTGTCAAGGCCGAAGGCGAAAACGCGTCGGTTACGGGCGGGTCCAACAACCTGGCGAGCGGGCAGTTCTCCGCGATCCTCGGGGGCCACGAAATCACCGTCAGCGGGGTGAACGAATTCTACCCCTAGGCCGATAGACGCGAAGTGAAGTGACCGGGCGGTGGTCCGTGCTTGACGGCGCGGGCCACCGCTTTGGTGTATCTGTCCATTCACCCAGTCGAGGTGCGTACGATCGGAGAGCGCAATGTTTGAGGTGATCGACAAGAGGGGTGGATTCGCGGCGGTGGCCGCGTTCGCGGCCGTGCTCGCCGGTCTCACGCTGGCCGCGTGTGGAGGAGGATCTTCGACGAGCAGCTCGTCGTCGGTAGCGGCGGCGAGGGCGTCGGCATTGAAGGCGGCCGTCGCAGTGAGAGCCGCCGACGCCGCCGGGGCCGGCGGCAACGCGACCGGCTCGGCGCACCATGCGGCAGGCTCGGCTCATCATGCGACCGGTTCGTCCGTCAAAACGCAGGCGGGCGCGGGGAAGTCGCAGGCGCAGGCAAAGGCGGGCGGTTCGAGTAAAAGCGGCTCGAGTGCGGCCGGCTCAAAGGCGGCCGGCTCGAAGGGCGCCGCCGGGGGCAGCGGTCAAGCGCCCGGCCCGGCTTACCCTGCGAAGTTCGTGTCGTGCATGCGCGAACACGGTGTGAGCCTGAACACTTCGGGTAAGGGCCCGATCATCGAAACGAGCGGGTCGAGCAAGGTCAGCGCGACATCGGTCAAGGCGGCATCTGCGGCCTGTGAGCCGACCCCGCACAGCGCGCCCCCCAAGCCGCCCGCCGCGGTCAAGCCACCGGCACCCCCGAGCACGGGAACGGCGCCGGCGGTGGGCGGGAGCGGCGGCGAAGCGGCTGGTGGGGGATAATGGGCCGCCTTCGTCCGGCTGTGATCGCTGCGGTGCTTGCTCTGCTCTGCCTCCCGGGCGTGGCCGCCGGGAGCGTTTCGCCGTTGCCGAGCTCGGACTACACCGTGCGTGCGGTGTGCGCGAGGGCCGCTCGTGGGCGCGCCGGGTGCTTGGCACTGCAGCTCGTGCCGCAAACCGCAGCGGCTCGTGCTCGCAGGCATCCGCTCGGGTTCACGCGCAGTACGCCGTTGACGGCGCCTTCGCCGGGCGCGGGGGCGTTTGGTTTGAGACCGCAGGATCTGCATACCGCCTACGACCTGCCTACGAGCGCGTCGTCCGCGCAGACGGTGGCGCTCGTCGATGCGTACAACGATCCGACCGCCGAAGCGGATCTGAAAGCCTACGACGAAGAATTCGCTCTGCCCGCGTGTACCGCGGGCAATGGCTGCTTCAAGCAGGTCAACCAGAACGGCGAAGCCGCGAACCTGCCGTTCCCCAAGACCACAACAGAACTGGAAACGGCGCGCAAAGGCTCGCGGTCGGCACGCGAAGAGGCCGAAGAAGCAACCGGTTGGGGGGTTGAGATCTCGCTCGACATCGAGGTCACCCATGCGACGTGTGAGAGCTGCGAGATCCTGCTCGTGGAGGCCAACGTACCGAGCTATGAAGATCTCGAACAGGGCGAGCGCAGCGCGGCGACCCTTGGCGCGGGCGAGATCTCGAACTCCTGGGCCGGCCCCGAGGAGGGCGAGACCCCTGAACTCGAGAGCGCGAGCCCGTTCAACCACAAGGGCATCGTGATCACGGCGGCCGCCGGCGACGATGGCTATCTCAACTGGGATGCCGAAGCAGCAAGTGAAAGGGGCTATGTCAACTTCCCTGCGTCGTCCCCGCACGTGGTCGCGGTGGGCGGCACCCGCCTCAGTCTCGCAGGGGGCAGCGCGTGGGCGGGCGAGACGGTGTGGAACGGCTATTACGCTACGGGCGGTGGCTGCAGCGTGGTGTTCACCGCGCAGCCCTGGCAGCAGAGCGTCTCCGACTGGTCGGGTGTCGGCTGCGGCACCAAACGCGCCGTCTCCGACGTCTCCGCGGACGCGGACCCCTACACCGGTGTCGCCGTCCACGACACGAGCCCGGAATGCGAGTACCAGTATGAAGAAGCCAAAGTCAAGCACGTGCTCTACTGGTGCACGATCGGCGGTACGAGCGCCGCCTCGCCGCTGATCGCCTCGACCTTCGCGCTCGCCGGGGGAGCCAACGGTGTGGAATATCCCGCCAAGACGCTCTATGAAAACGAGCTGAAGTCCCCCGGTTCGCTGCACGACGTCACCACCGGGTCAAACGGGGAATGCACGAAACCCTTCTCTGAAACCGGTCTCTCGGGCTGCACAACTGCTGAAGAGGGCAAAAGCTGCGCCTCCAAGGCGATCTGCGTTGCGGGGAGCGGCTACGACGGGCCCACCGGGGTCGGGACGCCCGACGGGATCACCGCGTTCAAGCCACTGGCGGCGGTCTCTCCTCCGACGGTCTCTTCGGTGAGTCCGGCTTCGGGGACGGTGAACGGGGGGACCTCGATCAAGATCACCGGCACCGGTTTCGTGGCTGGTGCGACTGTGGAGGTCGGTCAGGGTAATGGCGCCGGGCCGACGGCGATCCCGGCGTCCAAAGTGGTTGTGGTCTCCCCAACCGAAATCACCGCCACCACCGGCGGCCCAGCCAAAGCCGGCACCTGGACCCTGTGGGTCATCGACTCGGGGGGAACCAGTTCCGCTAACACCGGTGACAACTACACCTATACCAGCCAACCCACGGTCTCTTCGGTGACTCCGGCGTCGGGGTCGGTGAGCGGGGGGACTCACATCAGGATCATCGGCACCAACTTCGTGGCTGGTGCGACTGTGGAGATCGGTCAGGGTAACGGTGCTGGGCCGACGGCGATTCCGGCCTCCGAAGTGGTCGTGGTCTCTCCGACCGAAATCACCGCCACGACCGGCGGCCCGGCCAAAGCCGGCACCTTCAACCTGTACGTCATCGACTCGGGTGCAACCAGCCCCGCCAACACCGGTGACGACTACACCTATAAGTCTCCGTGAGACCCCAGTCGGGCTCTCGTCAGAGGTGACTTGGCCGTACCCTCTCGCCCCTGGCCATGTCCAAGACATCCTCCCAATCAGGCGGCGCCGATCCCCTTGCGCCTCACACGGCCTCCGCGGGAGAGCTCAAGGAGCTGCTGGCTACAGAGCGGCTGGGCGTGCCGTTTCTCGCGTTCCGCGACCAGCAGGAGAACCTACGCCTCTACGCGCTCGCGCATGGAACCGAGAGCCACACGTTGGGTCGTCGCCCGGAGATGGATCTGCCGGTTCCCTGGGACAGCGAGATCTCCGGTCTGCACGCCGAGCTGCAATGTCTCGGCGGAGAGTGGACGATCGTAGATGACAACCTGTCGCGGAACGGAACATATGTAAACGGCGAACGGGTCAGTGGGCGTCGGCGTCTACGGGGCGGCGATCGGATTCGCGTTGGGCGGACGCTGATCGCCTATAACGCGGCCGACGCCCCCGGGGCAACAGAGACAGTCTCGGCCGGCGACCGCCCCGCCCTGAAGGAGCTCAGCGATACCCAGCGGCGGATTCTGATCGCGCTGTGTCGTCCGTATCGCGACGGCGGCGCCTTCGCCACCCCGGCGACCAACCAGCAGATCGCGGACGAGGTGTTTCTCAGCGTCGATGCGGTCAAGACGCACCTGCGGGTGCTGTTCGGCAAGTTCGAGCTCAACGAGCTCGCTCAGAATCAGAAGCGCGCCACGCTCGCA
>Ga0302325_10005319_pt1 | contig 29315 bp, 20 predicted proteins | sample Palsa_T0_2_FD_201948 | JGI IMG/M metagenome (GOLD analysis project Ga0302325, IMG submission 201948) | Peat permafrost microbial communities from Stordalen Mire near Abisko, Sweden - Palsa_T0_2 | ecosystem: Environmental > Terrestrial > Soil > Palsa > Peat permafrost | place: Sweden: Abisko...
CTCTAAACTCGAAACTCACCGCGAGCTAATTCGCCAGTTGCGGCGCAAAGGTTGCACGTACCGCGACATCGTTCGCATTCTTCACGAGCGCGTCGGCCTGGACGTGGCAGTCAGCACGATTCACTCCTTCATCAAGGTTCGCGCCAAACATCGAAAGCAGGTGCAGTACGAACTGCCACCGCTCGAACCGCAATCGCCCGTGACCGCCCGCATGAATCCCGAAGACGTTGCCTCCCGAATTGCAGCGCTCAAGGCAAAGCCAGTCGAGCAGAGGGCAAAACCCAAACACTTTCACTTCGAAGAAAGCGAGCCGTTGAAACTCGTCGGCCAAGGAGGATCGCGATGAACACACAACCAAAAAACAAACGAGTCGTTTTCACCATGGGCGGCAAAGGCGGAGTTGGCAAGACCGGCCTGATGGTCGCCCTGGCTGAGTGGTTCGAAGCCAATGAGATCCCATTCACGCTGCTCGACCTCGATACCGAAAACAAGGCTCGGGGCTCGCTCAAGCACTTCTTCAACGGGTCAGTAGCCAAGGTGAATATTCACACCCCCGCCGGTCTCGACGCGTTCGTAGATCATCTCGAATCCGGCGCGGCGATCATCCTCGCTGATATGGGAGCCGGTTCGGGGCAGGTGGCGAGCGACTGGTTTGACGCGATGTATGAGGATGTCGCGGCCGCCGGCGCGCGCTTCACTGCTGTGGGCATTGTCACGCCAGACCCGGCAAGTGTTGAGAGTGTCCTCGCATGGGCAAATCAACTGCAGGAGCGGGTGCAGTATCTGATTGTCCAAAATGCGACAAGTCCTCAGGCGGACTTCAGCTACTGGGAGTCGGCTCAGCAAGCCATTCGTTTCCGCGAAGCGCTATCGCCGATCGTGATTCGGATGGAGTTTCGCTTGGCAGAACTTGAGAACCCTGCACGGCAACACGGCGTCCGCCTTGGCCAGGTTGCTACAAGGCAGAATGCGATCAACGAACTGAAGCGGGCTTCGATCGTGATGCGCGCCGAAAGCTATCGACGGCGGCTCTTCTCCGAGTTCGACCGGGCAAAGGAGATCTGCCTCCCATGAGTGCCGATCAGGAACTCCTCAATCTCGCGGGTGCGCGGTCCGAGAGCCAAACCCTGTTCGATGAACTGGCAGGGCTGGTGCCTGCTGAACGACTGGCGGAATATTACAGGGTCATCGCACACACTCGCACCCTTGGTCCAAACGACGAGATGCTACGCCTACTGGAGGCAATGGGCCTCCTTGCGCTACTCACGCGAGAAACGCCCGCGGAGATCGCCGCAGAACGCAAGTCGTTGCAGAAGGTTCTTGAAAGTTCGGCATCTCAAGCCAACGTAGTTGAGAAACGGATGGCTGGATACGCATCACACCTCGAATCACGCCTTGCTCAGTTGCCGAAGGAATTGGAAACGGGTTTGGACCCGCCTCGAATTGCGAAGGTGCTGGGCGAGAGCCTGCGACAGTGTTTCCAGCAGTCCGGTCTGCCGGATACGGCCAGAGCGCTTGACCAGTCTTGCTCTGAAATGAACTCCGTTCAAAGGCAACTTGTGCACGTACTGCGAGAAGTAGCTCACCCTGACGTCGGCGTAATCGCAAAGGTCAGGGGCGCCAACGACTCGCTCCTGCGCAGCATGACTACTAGGGCGCAGCAGATGGACGATTTCCTTGTTAGGCTGGAAAAGCAGGTCTGGGCTATTTGGCTGCCTGTCATTGCCAGTGCTGCTCTAGCACTGGGATTCGCGTTGGGTACGTGGTTTGCCAACGTGCAACAAGGAACGCCGGAAACGTCAAGTGCCACTCAGTCGCAACAGATGCCAATGCCGGAAGCTCCTGCGCAGCAAGTCGTTCCGCAGCGGAACACAAAGCATCATTGAAACGGGGCTAGGTCACCAGGGAGTTCACAAGAGACATGCCGAACATATGGTTCACCGCGGATTTTCATTTTGGTCATAGCAACATAATCCGTTACTGTAATCGACCGTTTCGAAGCGTCGCGGAAATGGATCAAGCGATTCTCGACCGTCTCAACGCCTCCGTTAAGGTCGATGACATCCTGTATTTCCTTGGGGACTTCTGTATCGGGAGCAAGGCGAAGGCCCTGGAGCACCGCAAGCAGATTCGCTGCAAGAACATCTTTGCGGTGCCGGGTAATCACGACAAGCAAGTTCGCAAGCTGACCGAGGAGTTCTCTTGGCTCAGCAACCTTGCGGAAATCTCCACACATGGCCAGCCCGTCGTGATTTGTCACTATGCCATGCGGGTCTGGAATCGCTCCCATCATGGAGCGTGGCACCTGTACGGACATTCTCACGGGAACCTCCCTGACATGCCTACTTCCCTTTCCATGGATGTCGGCGTTGACACTCACGATTTCCGCCCGTGGCACTTCGACGAAATCAACTTGCTGATGACTGAGAAGGCAAAGGGGCTGAGCGAGCTACGCCGCTCGGATCCATTGAATATCCAATAGCTCAGGGTTCGTTCGAGCTAGCGGCACTCTCCAAACTAGGATTCGAGAATTCCGCCGCTTTGGGCCATTGTGGCTCGCCCAGCAAGAGGCTCGCAATCGGCAGTAGCATTTTTCCCCGAAGCCGACTTGAACTAAGCCGCTTTGCGGCGGACGCATTCGCGTGTTGCTGAGCCGACGGTCGAAGTGATCTGAGCTAGTTTGTTGTCGCAGAGGAGGAACTCTCTGTGACCCATCTACGCCAGATCATGCTTGAGGAACTACGGCGCCGCAACTACGCCGAGTCCACCATCCACGCTTACATTCACACGGTCGAGCATTTCAGTCGGCACTTTCATCGTTCACCCGATCAGCTTGGCCCCGAGCAGATTCGTCAGTATCAGGCGGCGTTGTTCACGCGCTGGAAGCTGGCCCCGAACACCGTAACGCAGCGCTTGGCCGCTTTGCGCTTCTTCTATGTACAGGTGTTGAAGCGAGGCTGGAGCGTTGCCGAAACGCCGTGTCCGAAGAAGGTTCTGCACTTGCCGCAGGTGCTGAGCCAAGACGAAGTGGCGCGTCTGATCGACGCGGCAGAGTTTCCCTTTCATCGCATCCTGCTGATGACGCTCTACGCCACGGGCGCACGTCCGCCGAAGTGGCGCACCTGAAGATCAGCGATATCGACAGCCAGCGGATGGTCATCCATATCCGGGGAGGCAAGGGGCGCAAGGACCGTGATGTCATGCTCAGCCCCAAGCTGCTCGAGGCATTGCGCGTCTACTGGCGCGGGCTGAAGCGCAAGCCCACCAACTGGCTATTCCCCGGCAACCGATGGCATACCGCGAGTCATCCGGTCTCCACCAAGGTTCTCTGGAACGCCTGTCAGCAGGCCGCCGAACGCGCCGGCCTTGAGCCCAAGCACATCCATCCCCATACTCTGCGCCACTGCTTTGCCACGCATCTGCTCGAAGCTGGTGCTGACCTGCGCACCATTCAGATGCTGCTGGGGCATCGCGACCTGGAAGAAACTACGATCTATCTGCATCTCTCCCGGCGGCATCTCAGCGCCACGGGCAGTCCGCTGGATGCAATCACGATTCGAGGAGAAGGAGAACCGACACAGAGCGCATGAACCGGCCTCCTCTGGAGGTGGCCGATATCGTTCGCTGTGCAGGACAGTCCTTCATTGAGCGCAGTCGCAAGTGGATCAACGGACAACACGAAAAGGTGTTACTAGCCATCACACGTTGCCGCACCGCCGCGCTAGGCGGACATCGCGATCAGTGCTCAGATTGCGGACATACTGCCATCTCGTACAACTCGTGTCGCAACCGGCATTGTCCCCGATGCCAGGGCAACGCCCGCCAGCGCTGGCTTCAGGCGCGGGAACGGGAGTTGCTGCCCGCCAGCTACGTGCACGTCGTCTTCACCCTGCCGCGGGAACTGGCTCCGCTGGCATTGCAGAATAAACGGCTGATCTACAACCTGCTGTTTCACACCAGCGCTGCAACTCTGCAGGAGATCGCTCGCGATCCCCGGCACTTGGGAGCCGAGATCGGCTTCTTCAGCGTGCTCCACACTTGGGACCAGCGACTGCAGCATCATCCTCATGTCCACTGCGTGCTGGCCGCCGGCGGCCTCGCTCTGGATCACTCCCGCTGGATCTCATCGCGCCGATCCTTCTTCCTTCCCGTCAAAGTGCTCAGCCGTGTCTTCCGTGGCAAGTTTGTCGCTGGACTCAAGACCGCCTTTCATGCCGGCGCACTCCAGTTCCACGGCAGCCTCTTGCCTCTTCGAGAACCGCGCGCCTTCGCCGCTTGGCTCCGAATCCTGTTCCGCCACGACTGGGTCGTCTACTGCAAACGGCCTTTCGGCGGTCCAGAACATGTGTTGCGCTATCTCGGTGCCTACACCCACCGCGTTGCCATTTCCAACAGCAGGCTGGTTGCTCTCTCCGAGGGCAACGTAACTTTTCGCTGGCGCGACTCCGCTCACGGCAACAAAAAGCGGCTGATGACTCTGCCCGTCGATGAGTTCCTGCGACGCTTCCTCCTGCACCTGCTGCCGCGCGGCTTTGTGCGCATCCGCAACTTCGGATTTCTCGCTAACCGACGGCGAGCGGAGTTTCTTCCACTCTGTTTCCGGTTGCTCCAGCAATCCGATCGGCCCGCAACAGGCACCCACTCGCCGGCCGCGCTCCCCACTCACTCACAATGGAACTGTCCGCTCTGCGGCGGAACCATGCAGGTTGTCGAGCGCCTCTCCGCCGCGCAACTCCTCCTCCGATCTCCGCCTCATCTCAGCCGGTGCGCCCCATGAATCCACATCTCCAGCCTCGAATCTCGCTCGTGCTTCGGCGCGCACACTGGTTCTGTGTCTCGCATTCCTCACAATGCAGTATGGTTGTGCGCTCCAGACTCTCCGATGCACCGCCCCCCGACCATTCTCTCTGCGAACCGCTATTGAAACCCAAGCATTCTGACAGCAACGGCAAACTCGCAAACGCTCAAGATCGGCTCATCCAGATACAAATCCCATAGTCCCCGGGGGCGGCTTCCTTCAAGTCGCTGTATCTGAAGCGCCTCTACACAGCGTCTCTGCTCCCAGCTTCTTCGCTCGTGGGCGCTTCAGATACAGCACTAAGACTTCTCAGGATTCAAAGAACACAGTTCTCAGGGACCACTCTGGAAAGGAGCGCCGCCTTCCATCGGCGCTGGTAAAATCGCTCCGAGGTGGCGCCAATGCAAGTTTGCGTTCGCGATGAGACGGCTTCGGGCCAAAGTCTCTGGGAGTTAACGGTAATAATATAGTTGACTGACTATTGGTTCAAACGGCGAAGGCTTTTACAAAATCCAAGAAGGGTCCGAAGTGGGGGCTGTCCATGGGCACAGGTTGCTTCTTATCGTCCCACATGTAGAAAAGGGACGCCCAAGGATTGTCTTCACAGAATGTGGCAGCAATAGCAGACATTAGCATTTTGGCGTGTTTATTTGGTTTGTCGGACTTTAGTCCTCCGGTACAAGACGAATAGTCCACAATGCACTTCTCAAGGGCGGGCGTTTTAGTAAAAATGGCCTTCAGTAAGAGATGTTCCAACGTACCCGTTTCCTTTTCGCCCGGCATGAGGTAGATGGCTACTTTCAATGGTGCGCCTTCAATACTGAAGGCCCTGCTCGGAACTGGAAATGCAGCGGATCGTAGCGCGTTGACCATCGATTCAAGACTCTTGGCTGCATCTCCGTCGGCGTCAGCGACGACCAAAAGACCCTGCAAGGGAACAGATGCAACTCTCGTCCTGGCCCCCTGGATTGAGGCCAAGTAATTGGGAATAGCATCCTTACCCATCCCCTTACAACCCTCTTGGCTTGGACAGCCAACACTACAGTTCGTAATTTTATTTAACTGCAATAGCTCATCGACGAAACGAGCATCACCCATGCCCTCTGCCACAATGAAAAACGGACGCGGGAGTACCTCTAATTTCTTGGGTTCGATGAATGTCATCGGACCTCGACGCCCTGATCAATTGCGGCCTCTAGGAGTTTCCCGTCTATTACTTCTATTCCGGATGACCCATTCACGCGCTCAGCACGCAACAGAGTGAAATCGTTTTCGTGACCCTCCATCGCGGGTAATAAATCTCTAACGAACTCAGCACTGTGAGTCGAAACGAAAATTTGTGTGTCATTTTCGGTAGCAAAGGCCAAAAGATACTTCCATAGGGCTGTGAAGGACTTGTACGAAAGCCCATTCTCGATCTCGTCGATCAGCACTATCCCTTTACGACGGAGCAGAACTGCTGACAGCATCGCGATAAATCTGCCGATGCCAGCAGACAAATAAGTCACAGGCAATTTTTCTTTCAAGTATCCCAAACTCGCGTATAGAGCAGGTTGGCCGCCCGTGGGGGACAAGACTACTAAACTGTCCAAGGAATGTTCAAACTCATCTCGCACCGCAGCTACAACTTTCGACTCGCGTTGCTGCAGGCTCAATTGAGAGAATAATTGGGTGGTTACATTTGGGTTGTAGTTCACGCCCATCGCAGACGATTGTATGAATTCGGTCACGGGACCAAGTTCCGGACCCTGATCGAAATTTAGTCCACCTTGCAATAGCGCGGTGGCATAGAGCGTTGCCGTACCCGGAAAACCAGAACGCTCAAACGCGAGCCGTGGAATGAAAGAAGTGGGAACAATAGTGGGAGCAGCCTGCTGAGGTACAGCGGGCTGCGATGTAATTGCTCCCTCTGAGGTGCGAGCGTCGTAAGAAACTCTCAGTGTGGAATGTTTGTCGTTGCTATCACTGCAGTCCGTGAAGATAGAAGTACTACTGTCGAAGTTGAAAAAATACGAGTTCCATAGCGACTCAAATATATCGCGTGTCATAGGCTGGGGAACTCCGCCGAAATATCCGCGACTTGGATTTAGTCCCCAGAGTACTGTCGGCGTCCCACCCACAGCTAGCCGGACAGCCTCAAGCAGCGCTGTCTTTCCAGTAGCGTTCTTGCCGACCACAACGTTAATTCGCTGCAAGCCAGTGGCCTCGATGGCCCTGAAGCAACGAAAATTCTCAACCTTTAGCGATTTGATCATATAGAATCCCGAATTCTGTTCGTGCCTCTGCAATACAGACGATTGACTTTTGACGGACGTAGAAGTACCCTTCCCTTCTAGAGGGGTTCTACATGCCTCAAAAGCCAACGCGCCCGGTCAATCCCGCGAAGAATGTCACGGGCGATTTCGGCCAATTTACAAATTTCATGAAGCGGCTTGTCGCTGTGCCGCACTCCGAAATCAAAGCTAAGCTCGACGCCGAGAAGCAAGCGCGGAAACAGCGAACGAGACGGGTTTCTTCCCGCGTTTCCCGCGCCAAGGGCTAGAACGGCGTTTCATCCACCTTGCCAGTCACCTCCGCAAAGGTTAACCGCTTCCCCGCGATCTGCGATAAGGCTAAAGTGAATCTCTCAGCGTCAGACAGTTTACGCCCATTTTCGTCTTTCCGGTTGTTGTAGCGAAACATTTGTTCATCAAGGTAGCGGTGCAAGTGGAACGGCTCCACGGCAACGTAAGTCCCATTCAATCCGCGCTTAAGCAGCGACCAAAAGTTCTCAAGGCCGTTGGTGTGTACGCGGCCATTAACGTACCGTTCAACGTGGTTAACGAACTCGTGAGTGTATTCCTTCGGGAGCGCACGATAAACCTTCGCTTCGTCGGTATAGATTTTCGAGCCCGGCGCAACCTGATCCAGAACCGCAGTCTGCAGGGCTTCCCGATTTACCTTAGGCACCACAGTGGCGCGGACCTTGCGCTGTTCACGATCCAGCACGCCCCACACGGCAGTCTTGTTAACTAGAGCCGCATCTCCCATAGAAGTTTCCCGAGCGACCTTGAATTGCGCCCTACGCTTCGCGCTCATGTTCTTTGCCTTGCCGCCGACAAAGGTTTCATCTGATTCAACTTCACTGCCGGGACCGCCCATTTTATGAAACGATCCGCTCTGTACCGCCAAGCGAATACGATGCATCATAAACCATGCCGATTTCTGGGTGACACCCAGAGCGCGGCCAATCTCGTAAGACGAGATGCCATTGCGGGAGTTTACTAGCAGCCAAGTTGCTGGCAACCACTTTTCCAGCGGGATAGGCGAATCCTCATAGACGGTTCCAATCTTGAGCGAGAACTTTTGCTTGGGGTGCTTCTCGTAGCAGCGATAGAGCCGCGCCTTTTCGAGATAGGTTAGCTTCTCAGAACCGCAGTAGGGGCAGCGCACCTTGCCGTCTGACCAGCGCACGGCGATCATAAACTGGCGGCAGTTCTCGTAGTCTGAGAAGAACTGAATGGCTTGTTGGAGGGTCTGTGGGCCTTTCATGCACCCAAGTTAGCAGAATAATGTTAGTCAGTCAAGTATATTATTACCGAGTTAACGCTTGAGTTTCTGAGCGAGAGCATTACAGTGCGCGAATTGCTCCGCGAGCGTGTGCATCACGAAGTGCGGGAGTTCAACGGCAGCAGGATAGGCTCGTCTTTAATGGTCTCGTTCAGCCGGAGGACGCCGAGCGCACGCTGAACGGCAGCAAGCTAAAAGCTCACCGGCCGCTCGATTGGGAGGCACAGTTCAAGCTGGCAGTTGAGGGATTCTCCACAAATGCGTTCTTCATCCTAATCGACAACCGCCAGGCTGAGAGTCTGGACGAGGAGTTTGTCGTTGGCCCGCAAACTACAGTGAGCTTCATAAAGCTCACGCCGCTGGTGGGTGGTTAGGCGTGACAGGTCCCAACGGGCACCTAGTCTTTCAATTTTCATCCGACGACCCCTTGGCGGCCGAGCACGATTTGGTATGCAAATGGGTGGGGGAGGCGGTTGCCAGCGTTCCGGTGGATCGTTACTACCAGGATGTTGATTTGAAGGCTTTGGCCAGCGGGCGAGAGTTGCTGGCCAGTTCGTCTGAGCGCGGCCGGCTGCTGGTGCAGGCAGCTGTGGTGCAGGCAAAGTTCTGGCACGCCAGCAGGGCGAATATCCGCGATCAGGCGGTTCGTGATGGACAGGGGAGCAATCTCGCTCGTGTCCCAGGTTGGTCAGCGGTTCTCGGGGCCGAGTATAAAACGCTCACGGTCATCGGGGTGCTACTCAGGCGTAGCTTGCCGCTCGATCGAACGGACCTGCTCCAGCTTCTCGAATGGCTGACGGAGACGGGACATTCCTACGGCCTGCCAATTGGGCAGGCGACAAAGTCTCTGGAACGCTACACCGCAAAACATGGGATCGATGCAGAGGTTCAAAAAGCGGCACAGCGCTTCGCCGCCATACTTCGCAAGGGCGGCGGGAAGGATGCCAACCGGCTTGCCACGGCGGTGGACCAGATCTGTGCTGCGCTGCCGCGGCAGGATGACGAGGACGAGCCGGGAGAACTGAAGCCAGCACCAGTTCCATCTGCCGCCGGAGACCAACTGGTGCTTGTGCCTCTGAAGGTCATGCTAGGCATGTTGCCGGCTGAAGAGGCGTCTGAGACTACTGTGTGTGGACCGGACAGGTACGCGATGCTCACTCATTCTCCCCTAGCATCCGCGCACGGGTTCCTGTCGAGATTGCTCGAAGAAAAGATCCAGGCGGTGAAGTGGGGCACTGGTAGTGTGGGTGGAACGCCTGCGGGAAACTACACTGGCGTGAACGTAACCGTCACCATCAACGGTGTCTCGGTAGCACTTGATACCTTGAACGTGAACGTCCAATAGCCGGCCGCATCCTTCTTAGATAACTTATGTGCCCTCGAAGGAACAAGAATCGATTTAGGGCATAGCAGCTTGCCGGGATCTGTTCCTCAGACGATAGCAGAAATCCGTTTATAAAGATGAAATCATCTCACGGGGTTACCTCACGACTGTAGACGATTTTGTGACGGTCGGAGCCTCGCAACTCAACAGCAAGCTGTAACGCGCAAGCTCGCGGCTGCAACTTATTCAATAGCAATCACTTGCGGCCTACAAGATTCAATAGATATCAACAAGTGCTAGAATCTGGTTCGGGACCAGGGGGTCGGAGGTTCAAATCCTCTCTCCCCGACCATTTGTTTCCAACTACTTACTGCGGTAGGTGGAGCTTCAAAACCGACCCGCTGGTTTTGCACCAGGCGCTCCAGCACGCCGACCCGCATGAATACTGAAGTTTTGCCCGGAGAGGTGTGCCCTGACCGTCTAAAAATCGACAACAGCCGATGTGAACTAAGAACGCACCCGACCGATGCGGGAGGCCGCTTTTGACACTTCCATGAGCCTGTCACTGGACCGCGTCAACTTTGTGGTTTGGCGACCATGCGAGAGAGAACAGCCTAAAAGAGTGGCGCAACCTACATTTATTCTTATATTCCTGCTCCTGGCGGCGCACTGTTCAACACGACAGCTGTCGGCGGCAACCATTGGATGCACAAGGACTGGCTAGGGAGTGCGCGCATTGTGTCGGGCATTCCGAGCACAGGCAACGGCAGCGTCAGGTTCGATAGAGCCTACGCACCGTACGGGGAAATCTACGACATCGTCGACGTCACGTTTCTTACTACGCCATGTTTACGGGCCTGACGCAGGATGTACATAGCGGTATATGCAATAGGCTTCGGGATCGCCGCCGGTTCGGCGGGTCGTGGCGCCTCCGCTCTATTTTCCGGTACCGCTGATCGATACGGTCTGTGTCCCCACGCCATCGCTGATCATCAGTTCGGCGGTTCTGCTTCCAGTGGTGGTTGGCTTGAACGTTACCGAAATCGTGCAGTCGGCTCCGGGCAGGAGCGTGGATTTGCAGGCTGACTTATAGGGGAAGTCCCCGGGATCGGCGCCTCCCATGGTAACGCTGGTGATGCTGAGCGTAGTGGCTTGATCGTTGGTTACGAGCACTGTGCTGGCTGCGCTTGCAGTGCCTACCTTGCGCGACGGAAAGGTGATCTTCAGCGGAGAGACGCTGACTGGCGCCGTATGGTTGAACAACACCGTCGTGTAGGCCTGTCCATAACCGCCGCCGAAGTTGTGCGCATTGAGGACGGCGACATCCATGACGCCGTCGGAGTTGAAGTCCTCGGCAACGAGTCCTCCGCCGAGGCTGCCCGTACCGACCAGGAACGGCCCACCTGCTACACCAGCTTCTCCTTCGGGGTTTTCAAAGGCGAAAGTGCCGTCACCGTTGCCCAGAAAAATTCCCAGACCAATGTTATTGGGAGTATTGCAGCATCCTCCAAAGCCCATGTGCGTGTTGTCAAAAGTGACGACCAGATCTGGAATCCCGTCTAGGTTGACATCGGCGACGACCCCAGTATCGGGGTCGTCGTTGACCAAGGAGGTGGGATACGTACTGTAGTAAGTGGCGCTGCCAAAGGTCCCGTCGCCATTGCCCAGCAGGATGGCGATGCCCGCATTATTGAAAAGGCCGCCGGTAACGCCGTAACCGCCGGTAGCCAAGTCCAGCTTTTTATCTTTGTTGAAATCAGCGACCGCGACCCACTCAGGATGGTTCACCACGGGATAGGCGACCATGGGACGGAACGTGCCGTCTCCGTTCCCCAGGAAGACGTCGATGCTGCTGTTGGTCCAGTCGTTGATGGCGAGGTCGATTTTGCCATCGTGGTTGAAATCGCCGGTCGCGATGAAGCCGCCGTTGCCGCCGGACAGAATAATCGGCGAGCCGAAAGTTCCGTTGCCCGTGTTGAGCAGGACGCTGACCGTGTTGTCCCCGTTGCTTTCGATGATGTCCAATTTGCCATCCTTGTTCACATCGGCCAACGTGATCAGCCCCGGATAAGTTGTATCGCCGGTGGAGTAGAGTACCTGCGGTTGAAAGGTGCCATCGCCGTTGCCGAACAGAACCGCCATCTGTCCGTCGGTAGTGTCGGTCTGGGCGCTGATGACGAGGTCTGGTTTGCCGTCTCCATTCACATCACCCGCAGCCGCCCAAGCGATGGGCTGCGGTGGGGTGGTAAAGATCGGAGCGCCAAGAACACCATGCGAACTGCCCAGCATTACCGCAAGTTGTTGGCTGGAGAATACAACCACGTCCAGATTGCCGTCGTGATTAAAGTCCGCGGAGGCCTGGCCGATCCAATCGCCTACGTTGTAATTAGCGCTCGCCCGGAAAGTGCCATCGCCGTTGCCGAAGGCCAAAGTGATGAAAGGACCACTGTCGCTACCCATGGCGAGATCGAGCAGCCCGTCGCCGTTGAAATCGGCTACCACCACCGATTGCGGAAACCAATCGGTTGCATAGGCCATGGCTGGCTTGAAAGTCCCATTGCCATTGCCTAGCAGAATCCATATTGCGTTGTTGTAGAAATCGGTCACGATCAGGTCGAGTTTCTTGTCTCCATTCACGTCTGCGATTGCAATGGTATTGCCGTTCGGAAACGAATAATTCACCGGGGTTTGAAAAGTGCCGTCGCCGTTGCCCAGGTAAACCCAAACCCCGGAATTGGCGGTGATGACGAGATCAAGGTTGCCATCGCCATTGAGGTCGGCGGAACCGATGCCCGATTCGCTGTCCGGGTTTCCGCCATAGCACGGATTTGCGCCTGAGCTGCAACTCGGCGCTGGATCGTAAGCCGGAGCCTGAAATGTCCCGTTCCCGTTATTCAGCAGAATGTCGATCGCGCCGGTGGCATCCGCCACGGCGATGTCGAGGTGTCCATCCTTGTTGAAATCTCCGGTAGTGATGCTCAGGGGCGTGCAATCTGTGACATTGCAGGCTGGGTAAAGCACGCCATTTCGAAATGTGCCGTCGCCGTTGCCAAGCAGAACCGTGACCGTGTTATCTCCCGCATTTATGGCGAGCAGATCGAGCTTGTGGTCTCCGTTGACATCCGCGGCAACCACGCCATCGAGAAGACCGGCGGTCCCGGCAGCTCCGACGGAGTAGTTATTCGAATAGGAGAAACCGCCGGTTCCATCTCCCAGGTAGACGTCAACATAATTCGTCGTCCCCCCGGTGCCGTTGATGTAGACGGCGAAGTCAAGGTGGCCATCGTGGTTGAAGTCTCCCGTGGCAATTAGATTGGGCTCGTTACCGGCGGGGCCGTCGTTTGAGCCGCGCACCGTAAGAGTTGTCTGCTGGTGAAGAGTAAATGATCCCTCTCCGTTGCCGAGGAATGTGGCGACTTCGGCAGGGCAGGTGCAGTTCGCACCGACCGCGACTATGTCCTTCTTGCCGTCCCCGTTAAAATCCCCCACTGCGATGGCTTCCGGAGTGCCGCCGTGCCCGAGTCCGGCGAAGCCCGTGTCAAACAACTGCGCGCTGGTGAAGCTGGCCGGCGGTGGGGTCTGCGCGGCGCTGAGCGATACCACAGCGCAAAACAGGAGGCTGAGTGAAAGAAATTGCACAGCGCAGCGAGCTCGCAAGCGGCAGTAAGAAGGCATTGAAAGAAGGGCGTTGGTCAGGGATGGCATGGTCTACTCCTTTTTTTTGACAGGGATCGGCGGGTCGCGGGGACCATTGCGTTCGACCCAAGGCCGCATCATGCAGAACCTCGAGCGATTTTCGCAAGTAATTTGGGGTAAAGTTACGGTAAACTGAGGCGGCTGAAATCTCAGCCGCCCGCCTCCCGCTGCGTTTTGGAATACACCTATGGGGCATTTAGCGGATTCATCGACCCCCGAGACGACTTCCTCGCCGGCCCTCGGCCGCGGGCTCGCAGGCGAAGTCTCCGCGTCGGGGGTGCAAGCCGGAGCAGTGCAAGCGGAACTGGAAAGAGTTCTGGCCGCCGGCACGTTGCGCGATTCCGAGATGTTGAAGCGCTTTCTGCGCTACGTGGTGGAGCAAACCCTGGCCGGTCAAGCCGACCACCTCAAAGAGTACCGTCTGGGAATCGATGTATTTGACCGGGCGGAAACATTCGATCCGAGGCTTGATCCGGTGGTAAGAATGGCCGCCGGGCGGCTACGGAAAAAGCTGTTTGAGTACTACGAGAGCGACGGGCGACAGGATTGCATCCGCATTGACGTTCCCAAAGGGGGCTATGCTGCGAGTTTTGTGTCTGCCCCCGCCGCGCAAAGGGCTGGGGATGCGGGTGCAGCAGGGAGGGTTGAGGGCCGCAGAGCGGGGCGCGTGCCGGCGGTCTCGCGGGCTGGAAATTGGACGCTTGCGGCTGCGGCAATCCTGGTGATTGGGGCGCTGGTGGCGGCAGGCTTTTACTATCACGCGCGGCAAACCAGACGCCTTACGGATAAAGACACCATCGTGCTTGCCGATTTCGCCAACAGCACAGGCGATCCGGTATTTGACGACACCCTGAAGACCGCGCTCGTCGTTTCGCTGCGTCAATCGCCCTTCTTGAACGTGCTCTCGGAGCAAAAGGTCGCCGCCAACTTGCAAGCCATGACCCGTCCGGCCGACACGAAACTCACACCTGCTGTGACCCGAGAGCTGTGTCAACGGGCGGGCAGCAAAGCCTACATCGCCGGAGCCATCGGCAGCCTGGGCAGCGAATATGTGCTGGGGTTAAGAGCGGTGAATTGCCAGAGCGGGGACACGCTGGCTCAGGAACAGGTCACTGTTGCGTCTAAGGAGAAAGTTCTGAACGTGCTGGGGAACGCAGCTTCCAGACTACGCAGGCAACTCGGTGAATCGCTGGCGACTGTCCAGAAGTTCGATGTTCCCCTGGTCGCGGCAACCACTCCTTCGCTCGAAGCTCTGAAAGCGTTCAGTCTGGGGCAAGAGGCTTACCGCAAGAAGGGACCGGAGGCTGCTCTACCTTACGATCGAGAGGCCATTGAACTCGATCCGAACTTCGCTCTGGCCTACTTTCAGGCAGGATCGGACTATCACAGTCTCAGTCAATTGGGCCGTGCGGAGGAGTACATTACCAAAGCGTTTCAACTTCGTGAACGCGTTAGCGAACGGGAGAGGCTGGCGATCGCTGCTTTTTATTATCGCAACGTTACCGGGGAAGTGGATAAGGCCATTCAGACCGATCAGGAAGAGATCAGGAGTTACCCCAGCGAGCTGTATGGGTATATCAGACTGGGGGTGGATTTCTCTTTCTTAGGCAAGTACCAGCAAGCGAAAGAGGTGACCCTGAAGGCCCTGAGTCTCGATCCGGATCACGTAGTGCCCTACGACAATTTGACCGCCTACCTGCTGGCGCTGCAGCGATTTGATGAGGCTCGGCAGATCGTTCAGGAAGCGAGAGCGCGCAAGCTGGATAACATCATGCTGCACGCCACTCAATACGAACTCGCCTTTCTGAAAAAAGATGCTGAGGCAATGGCCAGCGAAGAGCAGTGGTTCTTAGGCACGCCGCTGGAAAATTTTGGGCTTGCGCTTTCGTCCGACACGGAAGCCTTCGCAGGTCATGTTGGCCGGGCACGAGAGATAGAGCAGCGCGCAGTCACCTCTGCCATTCATGCCGACAGTAAGGAAATCGGAGCGCTTTGGCGGGAGAACGGCGCACTGCGCGACGCCGCGTTCGGTGATGAACGAGAGGGTAGGCAAGAGGCAGCCGCGGGCCTGAGGCTCGCCCCCGCGGGGCAGGGTGTTGACGTGGAGGCAGCGCTTGCCTTTGCGATGGCAGGCGATGCATCTCGGGCCAAGTCTATGGCGCGGGAATTGGATAAGCGTTTCCCGCTCGATACTCAGATGCAGTCGCTGTGGTTGCCGACGATTCAGGCTCAGTTGGCACTGAACCGAAACAATCCTGCCTCCGCTTTAGCGGCTCTACAGGCCCTCTCGCCCATCGAGCTAGCGCTGATTCCGCTCGGCAATAACGTTTCCTGCCTGTATCCGCTATACATACGGGGCGAAGCCTATCTGGCTGCGGGACAGGGGAACTCGGCTGCCGCCGAGTTTCAGAAGATTCTCGATCATAGTGGCATCGTCTGGAACTGCTGGACGGGGGCGCTGGCGCATCTGGGCGTGGCCCGTGCCAATGCTGTACAGGCAAGAACCTCACAAGGAGCGGATGCCGATGCTGCCCGTGCTCGGTCGGTCGCCGCCTATAAGGAGTTCCTCGCGCTCTGGAAAGATGCCGATCCTGATCTCCCCATCCTCAAAGCAGCCAGGACGGAGTATGCGGCGCTGCAGTAGCTGGCGGCAGGAACAGGTCTCCCACATCACCATTCTTCGCGGCGCGGTCATACCCATCTTGCCGACGGCGCGGAAGCTTCGATAGTGGGGGCGCTCGCCACCCGCAACCCCACTTGCTGCGAACGAAGACAAAATCGCGCAGGCGGTTCGGTCGGTTGTGACCGAACGCGCTGTGCGGGCGTAACCGAGCCGATGGCGGGGGCTCATTCCATGGGGAGTCCGACGTAGTTTTCCGCGAGGGTCTGGGCTGCCGATCGAGAACTGGTCACGTAGTCCAGTTCGGCGAGTTGGCGGCGGCGGTCGAAGGGATTCTCATCCGGAAAGCGATGCAGCATGGAAGTCATCCACCACGAGAACCGTTGCACTTTCCAGACACGCCGCAAACAGATCTCAGAATAGGTGTCCAGCAGATCATGACTTCCAGTGTCATAAAAGCGCTGGAAACCCCGCGCCAGTATCTGAACGTCGGCAACCGCAAGGTTCAATCCCTTGGCTCCTGTTGGCGGCACGATGTGCGCCGAGTCTCCAGCCAGGAAAAGCGTGCCGTATTGCATAGGCTCGACCACGAAACTACGCATACCCGTTATGCCCTTTTGCAGAACTCGCCCTTCGGTGAGCGTCCATCCGTTCGAAGCCAGTCGGGTGTGCAGTTCCTGCCAGATCTTCTCGTCACTCCAGAGATCAATGTCTTCGTCTGGCCGGCATTGCAGGTACAAGCGGCTGATGCGTGGCGTCCGCATACTGAGTAGGGCAAAGCCGCGGTCATGGTAGGTATAGATCAGTTCGTCAGAGGAGGGGGGCGCGTCGGCCAGGATGCCGAGCCATCCGAAGGGATACTCCCGCTCATACGCGGTGAGTGTCCCTTGCGGAATGCTCGGCCGGCAGATGCCGTGAAAACCGTCGCACCCGGCAATAAAGTCGCAAGTCAATTCGTAGGCAGTCCCGTCTCTCTGGTATCGGATTTTCGGCCTGGGGCCATCGAAGTCATGCACACTGACGTTTTCAACCTCAAAAAACACCTGGCCGTCAGCCGCGACCCGGGCATTGTTCAGATCCTTCAGAACTTCGTGCTGCGCGTAAATCGTGATTGCCTTTCCACCAGTGAGATCCTGAAAATCGATGCGGTGACCACGGCCCGCGAACCGCAATTCGATTCCAGAGTGGACTAAGCCCTCGGCCTTCAGCCGCTCGCCGACGCCCATTTTTATGAGCAGGTCAACCGTTCCTTGCTCCAACATGCCCGCCCGTACGCGCTGCTCCGCATATTGGCGGCTGCGATTCTCGACTACGACGGAGTCAATCCCCTGCAAGTACAAAAGGTGAGAGAGCACGAGACCGGCAGGTCCAGCACGGACCTGGATGCGTTCGCGACGGGGCAGGCTATTCTGGGGCTCGATCCGTCGCCTCGCAGCATGGTGTTGATGGCAGCGATGGAACGCAACTCGGCTTCTTTGCTGGGACCCAGCCTGGACTACAACGATGAGCCCTGCTGGAAAGCACGCAGCACCCTCTCGGGCATTGTTAGCAGGTTGGGGCGAGAACCCGTAAGTTTGAACAGAGCCCTTCTGTTCGATCTAATCCTGTACCTTGCGATGCAGCCTCATCATACGTTCCCGCGTGGGGCGAGGCTCTCGGACGAGTCAGATACATGGTTGCTGGAGACAGTCGGAACCCTTACCGACGACAGCAGAAGCCTCACCGAGGGTGAACGCTTTGTGCTGGCGCTTTGGCGGCTAGCACGCGTTTTGGGGCCGCATCTCGGAACAACTCCACCCGATATCTCCCTTCTGACGCGTTGGATCGGCGATCGAGCAAAATATTTCCTGGTTCCTGGCGAAAGTTGGAGCGATGCCCTGAACGCAGATATCGCCGCTCTCCCCGAGGCTGAACAAAATCGATGGGTTGCCGTTTTGCGACACGCACTGAGCGCCACCGGAGCACGTCCTTCTTGCGAAGTGGCTGAAGACTGGACGCGAGTTGGTAGCAACGCTGGGCGAGGAAGCATTTCGGGAGGCCATTGAGGCTTGGCTACCGAGGGTCGGGAGAGGCCGCTCCCACACCATTACAAGAGATCCGCGAGGAATAGGCGATACGATTCAGGACGAAAACGCCAACGTCCTGCGAGGCTTTCTATGGCTGCTCCCGCTTCTAAAGCGGCGTGACGGCGATGCAAGGTTAGCGGCAGCCGTGGCGTTTTCGGCGTACAGAAAGGTACCGGGAGTTGGTCCTCGGGCAGTGAAGGTTGGGAACGCAGCAGTCTACGCGCTTTCGGAAATGGTTGGTCCTGAGGCAAATGGGGCAACTCGCCATGCTAAAGGTGCGGGTAAGGTTCGGCACAGCGCAAAAAGAGGTCGAGAAGGCGTTTGACGCGGCAGCGCGTGAGCTTCAGTTGCCGCGGGAAGAGGTCGAAGAACTCAGCGTGCCGGATTGTGGACTTACGAACGTCGGCGTCCGCGAGGAGGCATTGGGCGACTACAAAGTAAGGGTCGAGGTTAAAGGAAGCGATGTTGAGGTGAGCTGGTTCGACGGGAAGGGCAAGTCGCTGAAGTCCGTTCCTGCTCCGGTCAAGAAGGAACGCGCCGAGGATTGGAAGGATTTGCAGGGCGATATTAAGGATTTGCAGGCCATGATCTCGGCCCAGAAGGAGCGGATCGACGGGCTCTTTCTAGAGCAGAAGACTTGGCCTGCCGGCGTATGGCGCGAGCGGTACATCGACCACCCGGTGGTGGGCACGATCGGCCGGAGGCTGATCTGGTGCGTGGACGGCGTCGCCGTGACAATGATCGAAGGCCAAGCGCAGGATCTCGAAGCGCAGACAGTTGCTATTGGCGATGATTCGACGGTTACCCTTTGGCATCCTGCGGGCCGAAACGTCGAAGAGGTAGTGGGGTGGCGGCGACGCATCGAATCGGCCGGCATAGTGCAGCCGTTCAAGCAGGCACACCGCGAAGTCTACCTGGTAACGGATGCAGAGCGGCGTACGGAGCGCTATTCCAATCGGTTCGCGGCGCATATCCTGCGTCAACACCAATTCAATGCACTGTGCGGCGCGCGGCGTTGGAAGAACAAGCTGCGGCTCATGGTCGATGACGAGTACCCGCCTGCTAGCCGCGAGCTTGCCGCTTGGGGGATTAGGGCGGAGTTCTGGATCGAGGGCATCGGCGATGCTTACGGGCAGCACACGAATGAGGCTGGGACATACCTTCGGCTGGCCTCCGACCAGGTCCGCTTCTACCGAACCGGCGCTGCGCTGAACACCGCACATGCCGGGGGTGGCGGCTACCGTGCGCGAGCGTTCGGTCCGGGCGCAGGCGAGGTAAACGAACCGCTGCGGATGGATCAAGTTCCGACGCTGGTCTTTTCGGAGATCATGCGTGACGTCGATCTGTTCGTCGGTGTGGGATCGATCGGCAACGATCCGGCATGGCAGGACGGCGGACGCGAGACCAGGTATGGGGAATATTGGCGGAACTATTCGTTTGGCGAGCTGTCTGCGACTGCCATTTCACGACGTGAGACGCTGGAGCGACTGATTCCGCGGCTCAAGATTGCAGACAAGTGCATGCTGAGCGATCGGTTTCTGCTGGTGCAGGGGACGCGACGGCGTTACAAGATTCACTTCGGCTCGGGGAACATTCTGATGGAGCCGAACGATCAGTACCTCTGCATCGTGCCGGATGCGAAGGCACGTGCTGGTACTCCGCAGGTGTACCTGCCATTTGAGGGGGACGCAACTCTATCGATCATCCTGAGCAAGGCGTTCTTGCTCGCAGAGGACAGAGCGATCAAGGACCCGGTGATACTCCGACAGCTTGGGGAGTGAGCTGATGCTTGACGTGTGAGGCTGCAAAGCGGCTAGTCTCGACTTTCACATTTTCAGCGCGGGGTGGTTTTTCGTAATCCAATCTTCGACTTCAACGTAAAACTGTTTTGCTTGAACGACGATCTCTTTTGCTTCTGTGTCGGTTGCAACATTGGAGAAAGTGTAGTCGATAGTATTTCGCTTCCGTCGACACGTCTCAAAATAGTCGGCGTACTTGTGCGCGGCTTTACCCAACACCAGTTTCGTGCTCTCCAAGGACACCCGGTGGTGTCCGACTTTGCTCACGATCCGATACCCCGCACAGGCTATGGCCATATTCGCCGCCTGGAGCGCAGCGTTGTAGGCAGTGGCGAATCTCCGATCTGCTGAAAGGCCAGCAAGACTCGCGTCTGCTAAGTCGCGGGCGATCAAGGCCCGCATATTGTCTAATTCCTTCTTGGAAGTTTTGTGTTTCTGGGCTTCCTTATTTGCCAACAAGCTGGTCCAAGTCACTCTGGCCTCCTTTCACAAACTGTTTCCGTCCTCGTAAAACAGTGGCAAGGAAATGGTCGCCCGATTTGATCTTCTCCCGAAACTCCTCTGGGGAATAGGCCGTGACGTTGACCTCTCTTCCCAGCCGCGCCTCCGCCTTGCGGAGCGCCGGAGACAGGTCAGCAAGACCTGCTCTGCCAATGACCATCACGTCCACGTCACTCATCGCATGTTCCCGGCTTCGTGCCACGGAACCATAGATAAAAGCACTCTGAATATTGTTCCCAAACGGCTTAAGTATCTGCTCCAATATCGGAGCCAGCCCTGCGGTTTTTTCGAACAACTGCTGCAGGTCTCGGAACACTGGGGACTGCGTCTCCGCCTTGAAATAAGTCCTCGTGCCTTCCCGACGATGCACCAATATTCCGCTTGCCACCAGAGATGATAACTCCCGCTGAAGGCTCGACGGGCTCGTACCCAAACGGCCGGCGAGTTCCGAAAGATACCACCACTTATCTGGCTGGCCGAGCGTCGCCGCAAGCACACCTTGCCGTACCTGTGGGAACAACGCAGTCAGCACGGAAGAGTTACGCATATTGCGTACATTATTACGCATATTGCGTAAGCGTGTCAACTGCCAAAAGAACAGGGTTGCCTGCGGCTAGGATTGAGCAGTCTAAGGTGGCAGTTCAGATTACTCATATCCGTTCGAATCAGAATCGGACGCAATTCGAACGGACTCGAATGCTGTTCGACTTCGTGCGAGCATCGTTCGATAGTCCCCGGAAGGCCTTCACCGACCTAAGCCGAAGGCTTAGGGATGGTGTCTCTCTCCCACCCACGCAGCCGATCGGTCGGACCGCACGTGAAATCTGATCGTTGGAGTTGGTTGTGCGTCAGGTGTGCGCAGCGTTGCCATCACACCGAACTTGCTTCCCCTGGTTCCCCGGAAGCACCTGCGCACTGATCCCGGTGTTTTGCAAACCTCGCATCCAGACTCTCCATTCGCAAAGGATCAAGCACCCGACTATCATGAGCAGAAGATGGCACTTTCTGGCGCTTATCGCGGGTACCTCCACCAGGATGCGGTCACAGCATATCTCCTTGCCACGCTGCTGTTGCCCGGCGCCAGCGCAAGAACTCTTTCCGCTGAAAGAAGAGTTACGCCAGACGACTGTTTTGACGATATTGAACTGCGCGGCACGAGTCGGCGCCGCATTCAAGTAAAGTCCCATCAAGTAGAGTGCCGCCCCTTACAGCTGACGGATTTCACAACTAAAGACATCTCGTTCCGTATAGACCGGGCCGTCCGAAGTTTCACGGCGGAAACCAGTCCTGCAGACGAATACCGCCTCTTCACTACGTACGACGCTCCGGACGAGACCGTTGGCCAATTCCTTGAGCACGCGCAAGATGTCCCCCAACTTCTTCCGGGCGTCTCGACGCAACGCTATCGGTTGCTGGTGTCGCAGATTTGGCCGGAAGGTGGGAACTCATTATGGCCACATCTCGCAGAGATAGGCCGTGACGTTTTCGCATCTTTTTGCGCTCGATTCGTGATTGAGATCGGCTGCCCGCATTCGTCCACTGACCTTCGACAACCGGGTCCGCTGGAGCAGTCATTGCTTAGAGTCTTGGCCGACGAGATCGGAGTCGGGTTCTGGCCAAACAACAACCGAGATGTAACTGACTCCGCTGCCCACCTGATCTTCGAAGCGAGCGTCGCCCGCGCCAACAGCTCAACGCTGGCCGAGAGTGAGGTGATTCAAGCACTCGGCCTCCGAATTGACTATGGCCGCGTTCCTGAAATTCTCCCGGTAGACGACCGCAGACTTGTGCGTCGAGTTGACGCGTTGGGTGACATTACTCGGATGCTCTCGACAACTTCACGAGTGGCAATCACTGGGCCACCGGGGATTGGGAAATCGTGGCTTGTGCATCAGCTCGCTATCCGCTTGGCCGACGAAGGATGGTGGGTGGCAACTCACTACTGTTTCATTGATCCCTTCGACGCAGATCTGTCTCTCCGGGCCTCAATCGAGACCATCTTCGGCAGCATTATGTTCGAACTTCTAGAGCGAGATCCTTCGATTACACCGAGTGGGCCGCGGTTTGCGGCGGGTCCGCGGGAACTTGAGAAACTTCTCGAAGATGGAAGTAAGGCGCAGCCGAGCCGCCGAATTGCTATCATCGTCGACGGACTAGATCATGCCGACCGGATTTCGGGAGCCCCTACCGCGCGTCTTGCAACCGAAATCGCCGACGAACTTGCTGGCATTTCCTTGCCACAAAATGCAGTGGTGATTGTCGGCTCGCAGCCGGGAAATCATCTCACGTCATTCTTGCAGTCCGCCACTCAGTATCAAGCGCCGAAGTGGCAGGAAGGCCCGATCCGAGCACTAATCGACAACCTTGATCTAAGAAGCAAGATGCAGGAAAACAACCTTAGCGACGACGAGGAGGCTGTTGTCCGGATAATTGTAGATAAAGCAGACGGCAGTCCTCTCTATGCGACATACCTCACTCGAACCGCGGCAGACATCGCGGAGGGCAGACACACAGAAGCATCGGACATCGCTGACTACCTCGCGACCGCGCCCGCCTTCGACGATGATCTGAACCGCTACTATCAATGGCTAATCGGGCCGATTGAGGCCGAGGCGGGCGGGCTCTCGATTATTCAGCTACTTTCCTTGCTCGATTTCTCCTTGACCCGCGACGAGATCAAAGAGATATTGCCGTCTTTCGCACACCTCGTTGAGCGGGTGATCTCGGGTATTTCTCCAGTGCTCGTCGAAGACGTCGGCCACGGCGGCCTCAGAGTGCATCACGAGAGCTTCCGAAGGTACATCCGTGAAAAGCTGGAGGCTGATCCCCAGGCAAATTTGGAAGCCATCTTGCGTCCAGTGATCGACTGGCTGGACGCGAGAGGCTTTTTCAAAGACACTCGCGCATTTCGCTCAGTTCTCAGATTGCTTGAGAGATCCGGTCGCACCGACGAACTCTTAAGTCGAGTTTCGGATGACTTTGTTGATCTGGCAGTTCGCGAATGCCAGCTTGGGGATGCCGTCCGAGATAACCTGGCAACGGCCGCACGAGTCGCTTCGAAAGCCCGCAACTGGCCGGTCTTGGCCCGTCTGGTGGAACTCGCGAGGGCCGCCGAGACTCTGTACGAGTGGCGTTTCGATGATTTTTCACTGGCAGAAGCATATGGCTTGGCTTTCGGCACGTTGTTTGGCGGCAAGCGTCTGGTGGGGAAACTTCTCCATGACGGTCGGTGCACCTTCACGCCTCGTGCAGGGCTCCAGTTGTGCCGCCTATGCGACGACGCGGGAATTGTTCCCCCATGGTCGGAATACATGGCGGGTTACGAAGTACAGGAGGCTAGTTCGAACACGAGTTATGGAAATGAAAGCGAATCCGCGATCTCAATTGCATTCTTGACTGGGCGCTTGCGCCTTGCAGGGAAAGAGGAAGCCATCCGCGTGTGTTCGGAATGGTTTTGTTCACAGAGCGAGCCTCCGTTTCACGCGCGGGATATTGCCGAGATACTGGGACGCATGTACGGCGTGGACGCCGTCGAGTCCGCAATTCAGAATATGCCAACCCTTCCAAGAAAAGGATGGGTCCTGCTGGCTCTTGCTTCGCTGGAAGCCTCTCCTGAACTGTCGAGAGATAGAGCAAATCAGGCGGTGAGTAACCAGTTGCCACTCGGCGGTTGGCTAGAAGCGCTCAAGTACGGCGCCACTATTCCATCGACGCCTCGAACCAGCGAAGAGATTGACGCTTTGACGGATGACGTCCTGGATCACCATGTCCAGTTTGAGCCTGATCGCTTTCTTAGATGGTTTTTGCAAATTCGTTTGTGGGCGTCAGCCGGCGACACCGTTTCGTTGATGCGGACAGAGGCCCGCATCCCGAGCGATTCTTGGTATCGACGGTGGCTACGATTTTGTGTGACGCTCGTGCATCCCGCCACGAGCGCCGATGACCTGATTGCGTCGGTTCGAGCGCTTAGCCAAAACGTAGAAGTTTTCGTAGGCGACCCGCGCGCCTGCGATCTATATAAACTCCACGGCGCAATCAGAATGTCTTTCAGAATAATGCTCGAACGCCTAGACGATGCCCGTTGGGAAGAAGCGCTCAACTACTTGGCAACGATCAGCGATGAAACCAACACTTCACTTCAGAGAGCGCGAATGGGACCGTTGCCGGTCGATGCGCTCTCCGAGCTTTGCCTCGAGGCAGCAGACACGCCAGCGAAAAAGGCCACAGCTAGTGCGATCTGTTCGCGCTTACTCTCAGCAGAACAGCGGACGAACGAGTACTACGACACCCATGCCGCCGATCAGCTCATCCTTGCCCGGATCCAGGCGGCCTCCGGGCAACAAGATATTGCGGAAAGAAGTTGGCGCGAAGCCTGCACGTACTTGGTTGCCTATGGCCAGCGCAAGGACATCACTTTGTGGGAGCTACTTGATCCTTTGGAAAAATTGGCCGCGGCTGATTCTCACAGAACGCGCAGGTGCTTACGCGACCTGGCTCCGTTGGTCGAACGCGTTCTTGTGCATACCGATGGCAAAGAAACCAGCCATGCCATCCATGTCTGGATTGATCGTGCCGCTGAGATTCACCCAGCTGGCGTTCTCTCTTATCTCGCGCGGGACCAACTTTCGGACATGCCCAGCTTTGGCGCCCTCGACCATGCGATTCCAAAGTGTCTGGCTGCGCTGGCGTCTTCGGTTAGCCCCGTCACGTTGACGGCCGCGTGGATCGGGATAGGGAGCGAGGCCCGCGGAGACGTGGCTGCAGCGCTGGCGGCGTGCGAGGCACTAGTGCAGGTCAGTCGACCCCTTGGCGAGCAACTGTGGTCGGTGTTGGTGGCTTCATTGGACGGTGACGGAGTCAAATCACCGAATGATCTTGACGCTCTCGCACGGGTCTCCGCTGAAAAATTATCCATTCCGGCAGCGGAGATCGAGCCGGAGAGCGGCTCTCCTCGGAAGGAAAACGAAGGAGACTCCGGAGTTAGAAACGCAGACTCAAAAACTAGTTTTCAAGATGTAGTGACCTTACCGACGCGAGCAACACCGTTGCAAATCGTTCATTTTGTCCGGAGATGGCGCGAGAGTGCAAATCCCAACCTGGATCGCGTAGTTAACTCCGTCGGATGGCGGATTGTCGAGATGATTGATGAAGGCCAGGAAGGGGCCGCTGAAAGAACCATTCAACGTCTCGCCAGAGACACTTCAACCTGGGAAAAGCATACGCTGCTGCCGGGTCTCGCGGAGGGATTGGAGCGTCATGGGAAATCGCGGTTAGCCGCGCTTACCAGCACGTATGCCTACACGAGAAGTGGAGACGGCTGGCGCCGTTTCGCGGGCACCAAAGGTGAGGAACGGTTCAAAGCGGCGCTTGAAGCAAACGAGGACACCGCCTGGTCGACCCTCGCGGATGAGGTTGGTGAAGCGGTCGCAGAAGGTGGCCAGTACGGAGTGACGACACACTTGACTGAGCTCCTAGCGGGAATGGGGCGATCAAACGATGCTTTTGCCGCATGGGATGCGGCTTGCGGGGCGATCACTTACAGGCTGCCGTCAGTCGGGCAGCGAGACTCGGTCCGCATTGTTTACGACGAAGAATGTGAAAACAGCACGGAAATGCTTTGGGCAGCGATGATCATGCGTGTGAACTCAGCCGCCCACCAGGAGAAGCGGGTGGCCGCTCTCGCTGTTTTCCTTGGTATCCGATACGACGCGACGGCTTTTTCCGCAGCCTTGAAGTTTGCTTTATCCCACGATGTTCCGGTCTCAACGCTCACGATTGTCTTGCAACTGGTGGAGCTTTACGAGCAGGATCCGTATGAAGTGACAAGCGGTGCCATTGCAGAACTTCAGGCCGCTGCCTCCATGCCCTTTGTCACCGCTCGAGTGCTTGCGCGCAGTCTTCTTGAGCGTGCCGGCGTCGCAGTCGCGATGCCTACATCGTCGGAACCCGGCGTCGCGCTCATTTCAGAAGAGCAAGCGACCGAGATCGAACTGGGAGTCGGCCGAGCGCGACTTTCAAAAGCGATTGAAATATGGCCCGATTTCGTGCCGCTGTTTGGAACTTGTTTTGAAGCGGCGCGCGCCTCCGATGAAGCGAAAGCTCAAATGGAGCGCACGATCAGGCGATTTGGTCCAAGGCGAGAAGGACGACGTCTAGATTTGTGGACTCCCGCCCACGAGCAGATCGAACGTTGCCTTCAGACTACTGGCGCTGGTGTGCGAGCGGCTCTGGCCAAACATGGAGTTCTCGACCCGGATGTGGAAGGAGTCTTAGGCCGCAGTTTCTTGGGTAAGGCGGACCTCGGTATTCGAATCTCTCTGAGCCGCACTATTCGCCCAATCTATTTGCAGTCGCCAGGCACGGCTGGTGAAGGAACAACTGTCTCAGCGCCGATCACTGGAGACCGCGGACAATTTTCAGGCTGGGTCGTTCTGGCCCAGCGGGAAACGCAACTCCAAGTCGGAGATGGATACGACCATCCGGTGACGGCGAAACATGTTTTGCACGCAGGCGTAGTTTTCCGGGAATGGAAGGACGATGGCGGCTTGCCTCTCGGATACCCCTACCCGAAGATGTGGCAATCCGCGGCGTGGAATAAAATCGGAGTGCCACATTCGTTTGGCGGCCCGATTGCCGCTTTGGGATTGAAAAGAGACGCATTCTCGCGAATCGAATTTCTTGCGCCTCATCCAGTGATTTTGGTTGCCAGCAGTCTTGACCTCGCGCCATCCGAACGAGGTCTCATGTTTGTCGACTCGGCTGGCTCGCCAGCAGTGGTTTGCGTTAACTGGCAGCGGAAGCTAATCGGGGAAAAAGATCTCGCGGACATTGAGCCGACGCAGTACGGAATGGCGCTCTTTGCTCGACAGGATGTGTTGGAAGCCGTGGCAGCCCTGGCCGAAATGCCTCCTACCTACGTAACAGTAGTGGGCACCGCGCCGCTAGAGGACTAGGCTCCGACGGGCGTTTTGACACTACCGTTACTAGCGTTCGCCGAAAGAATGGCTCACTGTCGGTCAGCCAAGGTCGCTCGCTTCATGCGCACTTGAGACACATCTGTGTGCCAGCTGTGTGTCCCTCCACAGGTTGATTTCTAATCTCGAACAGAGCTAGCGTCGGGCTGTGCTGACGATTCGTGCCATGAGCAGCGGTGAGGGCTACGCCCAGCGTCACCTTCGGCAGAGCGATTACTACGACCAGAATCGGACCGTCGAAGGCCGGTGGTGCGGCCGCGGCGCTGAACTGCTCGGGCTTAAAGGAGAGGTTAAATCCGGGGATTTTGAGGCGGTACGGCAAGGTCTCGACCCGCAAACTGGAGAGTTCCTCCGGCAGCGCCACAGCGCGGATCGCATTGCTAGCAATGGCGCGGAACAGAGTAAGGCCCGGTCCCTCTATGACATGACATTTTCCGCGCCGAAGTCCGTCTCTGTCATGGCCATAGTTGGCGCTGATGAGAGACTGGTCGCCGCGCACGAATCCGCCGTGCGCGAGGCCCTGGACGAAGCAGAGAAATACTCGGCCACTAGGGTTCGCCTCGCCGGCCTGAACGAAAATCGAGCCACCGGAAACTGGATCGTGGCTTCCTACACTCACGACACGAGTCGTCAGCTAGATCCTCAGCTCCACACTCATGCCGTCGCTGCCAATCTCACCTACGATGGGACTGAAGGACGTTGGAAGGCGCTACAGGCTTCCGGTTTGTACGAGCGTCGCAGCTACCTGACCGAGGTCTATCGCAATGCCCTGGCTCGCGAAGTGCGCTCCCTTGGTTACGAGATTGAAAACCGTCACGATGTCCGTGGTCGTGACAAGGGATTCGAGATCGCAGGACTCTCTCAGGACCTCCTGGACAAATACAGTCAACGCAGTGCCCAGCGCGATGCGGCAATTCAAGAATTCACACATTCACGTGGTCGTGCGCCAACGGACAACGAGGTTGCGGTTCTCGTCCGGGAAACGCGGGCTGACAAGCTTCAGGAAATATCGACCGAGCGAGTCCGTATCCTTCAGCAGGAACGAATGACCCCGGATGAGAGGCAAGCGCTTCGGGATGGCTTGAACGAGGCTCACGCAAAATCCCATTCGCCTCAAATCGGTCGCGGTGTACATGAGGCTTCGCTTGCATACTCCCAGGAGCACATCTTCGAGCGTCTCTCAGTCGCTAGGGAACATGAGGTTCTCACCGAAGCTCTTCGTCACGGGCGCGGCAACGTCGAACTCAGCGACCTTCAGGGCTCTCTCTCCCTTGAACGTGCGCAAGGGACTCTCATCTCCGCTGGGGATGAAATCGCGACACACGCGAGCCTCCAACGTGAGCGCGACATGATCGCGGTTGTCCAGCAAGGGGTGGACCGCTATGACCGCCTCGGTAAGGGTCGCGACTTTGAGTTATCGGACCATCTCCGTCCCGAACAAAGGCGCGCCGTCGAAGCAGTGCTCGATTCTCGCGATCTCGCGATCAATATTCGGGGCGCTGCCGGTACTGGCAAGACGGCCGCGCTGCGTGAAATTGACCGTGGCCTCAGAGAGGCCGGACACGAGGTTCTTGCGGTGGCTCCCACCCGAAGTGCGGTGGATGAACTCGAAAAAGTTGGCTTCCGTAACGCGATGACTGTCTCCCGACTTCTGGAGGCTCAGGAACCACAGGGCGCGCTGCGCGGGAGGGTTTTGATCGTTGATGAAGCAGGAATGGTTTCGGGCCGGCAAATGCAAAGCTTGCTGCACCTCGCCGAGGATCAGGGAGCCAGAATCGTCTTTTCCGGTGACACCCGGCAAATCCCCAGCGTAGAAGCCTCGGATGCTTTGCGTATCTTGGAACGGGAGTCTGACCTGAAGAGTGTTTCCCTCACTGAAGTACAGCGGCAGACGAACTCTGTCTATCGCGAGGCCGTAATGACCATGAGGCATTCACCGGAGGAAGGGTTCGCACAACTGGAAAAGCTCGGAGCCATTCGCGAAGTAT
>Ga0302325_10005320_pt1 | contig 29314 bp, 34 predicted proteins | sample Palsa_T0_2_FD_201948 | JGI IMG/M metagenome (GOLD analysis project Ga0302325, IMG submission 201948) | Peat permafrost microbial communities from Stordalen Mire near Abisko, Sweden - Palsa_T0_2 | ecosystem: Environmental > Terrestrial > Soil > Palsa > Peat permafrost | place: Sweden: Abisko...
AAGGGGGATGGGGGATGGGGGATGGGTACCTCATGATGAGATAGGTCGCGGCGACTTGACCAGCAGGTTTCGAAATAGGAATAGCAAGCAACATGATAAATCCCACGGACCCCACGGCCGTTCCTCCCAATCCAAAGGGAGACCGAACATTAAGTTTGTCGGAAAAGTATGCTGCGACATTACACGAAATCATCGCCACGACATAAGGTCCTATCGAAAACAGTTGTGCTCTCTCGGCCGTGTAGCCCAGGTTCCGCAGGATGGTAGGCAGAAAGAAGGCGATGGAGCTGGTGCTCGTGACGACGGTCATCCATAGGAGAGACCTAACTCGCGTCAGATGGGTTGCAAAACGGGAGAGAGGGGAGGGCAAGAGAGGACGGGGGGGTGTATTTACCCCACGTAGATTTTGTAGTCTGAGAAGGCGCGTTTCATGGATTTCCTATCCATGACGTCCATACGACCTATATCGCCCATATTATCGACAGCCAATCTCGATGCGACGAGTTTCTTTTCCTCTGCGTTGAGAAAAGTCGTTTGATCTATGGCGTCAGAAAATTCTTTCAAGGAATCTGACCAGGGAAATCAGGGATAAAGAGCGGTGAGATCAGCCCGACGAAGACGGTGATACAGCCCTCGATGATAAAGATCCAGCGCCAACCTCTTTTACCTTGAACTCCGTCCATCTTGGCAATGGCACTATCGTCAGTTCCGTCAATTTGGGATAATCTACTAAGCTAGAAGGCCACCGAAAGCACTATCGTCAGATATAAGAAATGATGCGGGAATACCCTGCCAAGGAAGACGCACTGAATATGAAGGTGACTCGCTTCTGTAGCTCGAAGCGACGATAGTACATCGAAGTCAAGAGTAACCATCCAGGAAAACCGCCCGCTTCGGCAGCTCCAACAAGGAATCGACATCCGATAAGACCGCCCAAGTTCTGCACCAGTCCCTGTCCGATGGTCGCGAGTCCGAAGACAACAATCAGGAACGACACATACCATCGCGGCCGGGCCCATCTCAGGATCAAATTGGATGGAATCTCGAATAAAATATACGGAATCTTATAGGTCAGCAAGAGACTTTGGCGGGGAGTTGGGGGGAGGTACGAAGAAGATGAACAAGGCGATGTTGTATTGAATCCCCGTGAGGCCGAGATCAGCTTCGAGACCTTGGATGCGTGCGTTGCCGATGTTGATGCGGTCGATGAAGGTGATGATGGAAATGACGCAGAGCCAGGGGACAAGTTTCATGTCTGCAGGTAAGTCAGAGTTGCTCAGGGTGGTGGCTACCCATTTTACGAACGAGGGCCTTCTCGCGTTTCTCGTCGATGGGCCATTCTGCCTTGGGATCGATTCCCTCGAGCGAGAGTTTCTCAATTGAAGCAGTCTCGACGTGTTCCTTGCGGAGTTTGGTTCCCGAGATGGGTTCATCAGAGACAACGTCACCCATTTCAGCACTCGCGGTCGTGAGAGTCTTGCAAGGAAGTGACTGGGCTACCCTTCAGCCTTATAAGCTCTCTTCAGCAAGGCAATCCCCGCCCCATCTCGTGAGCACAGCAGGCGTACATCGGAGGCCCCATTGCGGGGTATCTCTGTCTCCGAGCCGACGCTTGCTCGCATTTGCCAGCAAACACACGGCGAGATCACCGTCCTCGCCCTGCTCTCCGCATCAAGATCCCCGAGCTAGCCCCCGCGATTGGACCATAAACCGCATCCAGGAAGCATGTTTCCACAGCTTCTTCAATCACACGCAGCTGTGACTGGCTGCATGGCCGATAGAAAAGCGTGTGGGGCCAGAGATTAGATGGCGGTGGACACTGCGATCATCGAATGGTTGGCTTAAATCGCTCAGAGATGCGATATGGTTAAATTTGGCATCATGATTTGCTGGATCTATATGTGCCGGTGAGCTGCACACTGCTCGGCACTCGGGACGCCACCCAATCGGCGGGTAAGGCCTCGTGGTGAGATCCTTGTGGCTGGGTGTGGCGGGTGGAACTTATGCGAGGACTCGCACAACAGCGGCGGGAATGTCAAGCGGGAGCTTATGCATCATTGGGGGTTATATTCGGTTAATGTGCTGCTGCGCTATTGAAGGGACACCCTTGAGCTGAGGTTATTTCGCCATTCTGATGCCATCTCAGAACAGCTTGTATCTGTCGGACGGGAATTGGTGCGGAAGTGCACCCCATCGGAGCTTCCGAGCCTGTGATCGCCACCCGGTACCTGAACGACACCCCGAAGCGAACAACTTAATCACCTCAACGTTATGAGCGCTCATTCAAATAACCTAAAGACACGAACCGAACGGAGCTGCATAAGCGATCGGATCTCTTCAAGTTACCTCCGAACCCCCCTCCAATGGCATAAACCATTAGTCCATCCGGAAGCCCGACCGCGCGGACCGGCCCTCCTCTGAATCACATGTCTCCCAAACAACCGTCTCTCGGCCGGCTGCATTCGCTTATTCCAAATTATTTTACTCCCACCACCTCGGGACAATAAAAAGCTCACAAATCTCACAAATCACCCGCTCTCCGGTCCGTCAGTGTCTCTCGAAATCCAGTCTTCTTAAAAGTCTCTCTCCTTTTCGAAGTTCTCAGAAGGCTTCTTGAATAGAGCATCCCCTGTCTTTCTAGGCTTCAGACAAGCTTGCCGAGATGTCCGATAATGTGATTCATGCTGTGAGCGGTGGTACCGCCGGAATGGCTGCTATGGTTTGTTCCCGCGTTACCTCAGAGGGTGGAATTGATGATTTAGACGGTGACGTATCCTTTGGTTACGTTGAGTACGCGGGCTCAAGTCGATGCCAAGGGGGAGAACCGAAGTATCTCTGCGGCATTGTACAATATTCTTCATACGGAGGGGATTCCTGGCCTCTACGCGGGTCTTAAATCTGCCCTCTTCGGAATTGGCATCACCAATGGTATATACCCCTGACTACCATCTGCAAGGGGGGGTACTAATCTTTTTCATAGGGATCTATTATTTCTGGTATGAATGGAGCAAGGCGTTTCTGGAGAAACAAGCCCTGAGATCGACGGGGAAAAAACGCCCCTTGACAGCAACTGAAAATATCCTTGCCGGTCTCATCGCGGGCAGCGCAACCGTGATCCTGACGAACCCGATCTGGGTAGTGAATACCCGCCAAACCGCGCCAAAAGATCTCGATGACAACAACAACACAAAAGAAGACCGCAAACCCTCTGCGAGACCAAACAATGGATTTCTGAAAATCCTGGCCGATATCATTCGATCAGAGGGCATTGGTGCGCTGTGGAGCGGAGTCATACCAGGTTTGGTACTGGTTATTAATCCCATTATACAATACACTGTATTCGAACAGAAGTACCCCCAATGATGCCTTCCTTCTGGGCGCAGTGGGAAAACTCTTAGCCACGGGAATCACATATCCATACAGTTCGTCCCCTCTCTCTGACCATTAAACTGATTGATAGTCACACTCAAAGCGAGGATGCAGTTGAAACAGAGCGCCGATGCTTCTCAGCAGTATAAAGGGACCATCGCGGGAATAAAGAAAATCATCCATGATGAAGGGGTAACGGGATTGTATAAAGGTATGGGTGGTCCTGTTGCCATATAGGAGTTGAGGGTGGCAACTAATTGTAGGGGTGGGACCGAAGTTGACTCAGTCGGTGATTAATGCGGCTTTCTTGTTTATGTTTAAGGATTTGTTTTTTAATTCTAGTAAGGCGGTGTTGCGGGCTAGAGGTCCTGGACGCAAGTAGTAGACGGCGGGGAAAAAGTAGGTGAGATGGTAGAGAGATAGTTTGGATAATTTCGGTGGAGAATATACGATCTAGAATGCATTCCAGGTTTAAAAAAGGCAACTCGGGAATCCAAACCAGAGAACTACCGTTGATAGGCACCTGAGTAGCATTGAGGGTTATCTCAAGTTCATTTCGCCTGCCATACACAGTAAGACAAAGAAAAGAACAGTATCCCTTCTATCTTCCCAAGACATATGATCCACCTCCAAAATCATCCAAGAGATCATTCCATACATCTCACCACATCCCCGACCCAGGCGGGTGGGGAGGACCTCTCGGCGGCATTCCAGGCGGAACCACCACAGCCCCACCATACATCGGCGCCGGCGGCAGTCCCCCCTCTATCATCGGAGGCAGCGGCGACATCATCACCGCGCCTTGCATCCCCGGCGGAAGCACCCGTTGACCAACCTCAGGCCTAACAGGCGCAGCACACATCTGCTCCGTAGCAATCTCACTCGCCGTCCCAGGCTGATAATATTCCCCTGCATATCCTCCTGGTCCGAATCTGTTTTCTGGCGGAGAGCCATAGCCCGGTAACCATTCTCTTCGGCTTTCGCGGTAGCTCGAGCCGCCGTACCAGGGACCGCAGCCGCAGCAGGTGTCGTAGTCGTCGCGGTCGTCCGGACGGGGGTAGGTATGGGGGTTATAGGGGGCGTAACGTGCGCGCCGGCGCTCGTCTTCTTCTCTTGAGGATCCGGAGCCCATAGTAAGAGTGTTTTGGAGCTGTGGGTTGGCTTCAAGGGGTTCTTATATGTCTAGACCAGGTATGCAAAGCGGTACGTGTATTTAGACAGGACACACTTGAAAACTGATTTGAACTGACCAAGGTTCGGCGGCATGTGGTAATGACGTAGAGCTCCATGTCAAAAGAACTGTCGAATCTCGGATATTAAAGTTAAGCTTTTCACAGCAAATCGTCCAGTATTCGCACACTCCCAAAGAATCCCGGAGCGCAGAAGATCATCAAGTTTAGTTCATGTGAGGAGTGAGTCTACCGTAAGCACTGTGTCGCCAAGCAATGCTTCCGGTCTCTGTCCTTAGGCCGGATGCCACACTGAAATCAGGAACACAACAAACACGGAAATGCCCCAGTCAGGATCGAAACATCCCCAAATTTGAGCACCACGATTGGACCGCGCAAACGCTAACGAACGTTCTGTTAGACTGTTAATGCGCGAGCGATGAAGGCACAAGTACCTTCTCAAAACCCATTCGCCCCATCCAAATGCCGATAGAATGAGTGCGTCCGAAACACTATTCGCAACCACTCGCTTGACACTGGGTCTTTCGCGACAGCGCGCGAATTCGTCTGCGCCTCACGGTACCTCGGCCCCGACAAACAATTCAGACAATGTCCTTGACCGACGGAAACGGAAACGAGATGAAGGCTCAGAAAATGGTCAAACCAGTAAGTCACCTTTCTGGGGCAGAGTTGTTTATAGTAGTCACGATTTTGACACCGGGAAGTACGCCGTTGCCGCGAAGATTGACGATCGATCCGCCGTTGCTAGGGCATCGGTATTTGCCCGTTGCGATTGCGGGAGACGGGGCCTTTTCACAGACAATCCTGGCGCGCGATGTCCTTGATCCAAGACAACTAGTCGTAGCAATTAAAGCTATGAAGCCGGGTTTCGAGAAAATTGGCCAGCAGGTTATCTTGAATTCTCCATTGTGGTTGATGGAAGGAATACAACTTATTGCGACGGATACAGAACCTTGAAATGCCGAAGTATGCGTGCATCCCCATTGTCCATGCACAAGCTTCGTTCTCGGCGTCGTCGACGTATCATCTCGTTCTCGAGGCACTGGAACCAGCTCAGTTATCGCTGCCTGATTGTCCTCATCAACCGAGTTGTAGCCCGCACTCTAGTTGTCTTGTCAGACAGAGCGCGTTGAGGAAAGTTGCTGCTCAATTACTACTAGGATTGTCACTATTACATGACCAAATGGGATATATCCATGCTGATCTGAAGCCCGAGAATATCTTGAAATGTCGAAACTGTATTGTTCCACTGCTGACGCCGTTAATGACAGCTTCGGCTCATTCAATGAAATTGAAATTAATTGATCTTGGAAATGCTGTGCCGATTCAGAAGGCTAACATCTATTACGATGACTTTGAAGTACAAAGCATCCATTATCGTGCTCCGGAAGTATATTGCGCCCTCATGAACCAAGCTAATACTAGGTGCTCTTGGGCCTCCCATTCACGTCAGCCATTGATATGTTCTCGCTAGGATTAATTCTGGCAGAACTACTGCTCGCGCGGCCAGAAAATCCATCTCCTCAAACGATACGACCCCGACAACCGACATTCCCAACCTCACCGCCTCAATCTCATTCCCCTCAACCACCACATAATATCCCCCTTCTCTCTACCTCCTCCTCCTCACGACGAGCCCTGCTCGCGCGAATCATCTCTCTTTTCGGACCATTGCCTATATTATACCGCGTAGGCAAATTCTGGCGCGACGAGCTCAATATTCATGCGAGTCCGAGTAGTTTGCTCTTACAAAGACTTGAGGATGAAAATATTGATCCCGAGTTGATTGATCTCATTATGCAGATGTTGCATCTTGATCCGGAGAAACGGATATCGGCCCGTGAAGCGCTGCGGCATGAATGGATCGTTGGTCCATTGCTGGGATACTGGGCTGTTCTCGGGGTGCAATGGCAGTCTCCCGAATTGAAGGAACAGATGCGGGAGAGAAATCAACCACTGGATAGCTTAACGGAGGAGATATGTGTAGACTCAAAGTCATCATCGCCGGAGAGACATATGTCGCCAGAAAAAATTGTAAAACAGTCACCCGCGGAACCAATGAAGCGATTACTTCCGCTTTACGACTTTACAAAAATGGTAGAAGACGAAGAGGATCTGGAGGATGAAGTCTCACAGATCATCTACGAAAGTCCCAGGCGACCAGTTCCACTTGAGAAGCCTGCCAAGCCGCTATTTCTGGACTTGAGTCGTCTCGATGATCCAGAGGAACAGGTGCCTCCCCACCTTTTCTTGACTTACATCAGGACGAGGACGATGAAGTTTTATTATTGTGAATATAACCATATTTCCGCTAATGCAACATTACCCGGTATCTAAAGCACCAATGCAATACCACACCACCTAACCTCTGCCATGTCCAAAAACTACGGTCCCACCACAAATGATTCTTGACTCAGACATCCCGGAGTAACATGACGCTTCTGTCAACTCTCATTATCTGTCCCAATAATCGTTCCTCCAATGCCCTCCACTCGCCATACTGCCTCAACTCATCCGAAGACAAGTACCTCCTTATATCTTTCTTCACATCGGTTCTCTGTGCCTTTTTTAGGATGCCTTGTCTGCGTGTTCGTTCTTCGTCGATACGTTGGTAGATACGAACGAGTGTTTTGTACAGATCCTGGAGAACGAAGGCTCGTGCTCGAGACTCATGGAAGGACCATAAATTGTAGTTCTTTGCTCTTTCGATGCCGCTTGATTTTGGTATCTCTTGGACCTCTAGGATTCCGCCCGTCTGTAGCGTTGACAAGACAGATCGTAACTCCTTATTCTTCAGAAGAATCAATTTTTCAAACTACCCGTTAATTCCATCTTGTTTGTGGGGCGGCGTACCTGATCCTGATCAAGATGACGCTTCTCGGAAATGATCCGAACTAATCGTAATGCATCACCGCCATATTTGTGTTCCACGATATTTTCCAATTCCGTCTGTCGAAGGAATTGAGTAAGCGTGAGTAAATTCACAATCCACTCTTCATCATCTCTAGGTTTTGCAGCAGACCCACTAGAAGGCCGGATAAACAGCTCCGAATCCTCCGCCAGGGCCTGCAAATGTTCCGAAACAACCTGGATCTTATGCTGAAGCACATCCTCGTCATTACGATAAATTCCATTGATTTTGACCTCGCCCATCTCTTCCTCGTCAGAGGAATAACCCCCCCGGCGACCTAGGCGTTTTAATTTGCTGCTGCCGTTGGAGAGGAGTTGGCGGGCGGGCTGGGAGGGCGGATCGACTAGGTCGGCGAAGGGGGCTGCTTTTGAGGGGTCGGGGAGAAGGAGTGCGATTTCGGCTGTGGAGACGGTGATTTCGGAAGATTCTTCGCCGTTGTTTTTCATTTTATCTTCGACTTTGTTAAGGACGATTTCGTAGATAGAGGCTGTTGCTGGGCCCAAGCGTTTGTGGACTTCCCATACCAATTCCTGGTTCCTCACCAAGATTGGAAACTTTTTGTGATCCACTGCGAGACTAGCATCATCCTAGTATCGGTCAGTGGGCGTTAAATAGGAGATACATTCACATCAAGTATTGCTTCTTCTTGTTCTTCTTCGTCGTCTTCCATCATGTAGGCGCGCCGACGTCTCTTGTTCTGTCGCAAAGACTCTATGTCCATTTTCTCATTCGCTTTGCGCTTCAATCCCTCCATCTTCTTATCGCCCTCTTTCAACGCATTGAGACGGGTCAGAGTATTTGACGCAGCCTCCTTGATAGTCTTGGTTGATAATCCGGCCGACGTCGTCTTTTCGCCTCTCAATTTCTTTTCTTCCTCCTGCACGATCTTGGTTTCCAGATCGTCGGGAGGCATGAGATGCCACCACTGGATCACACGGAGGTACTTTTGATTGAGAAGGGTACGGAGCGTATTGTTCAAGGTTCTCGTGCGCAATTGGTGGTCAATGTCGGAGGCGTCAGTCAATGTTGAAATGATATCTTTGATCCTTTGACGTCCTTGCATCATCAGGTACTGCAGAAGACTCCCGGCCTGATGTTAGCATTTCCCTTTACGAGAGGATACCTCCTGCAGCCCGGTATACTTCTCTGCGAGCTGTATCTCCTTTCCGTATCGGATGAGAGGGTATATATCCTCAAAGAAACATTCATAGTAGATCCTCTCCGATACGGTTCCTTCGTCAACAGTCGCCCATCGAGCGAGTTGGTGTTGAATCAACACTGTTAACGACTCTGACAGAGCAGTCCGTGATAGACCTGTGTGCCGAGCTAGTTCTGAGAGTGTCATCCTGCCATACTTGATCAGAACTTGGACGACGGTCTACCATTAGCAAGGAGCGGGAGTCACAGATTACAGCGGGTGCAGGGCCGAAGAACTCGCGAACCAGAATGGTGGCCAGCTCTTCTGTGTATTGCGACATATTTATCGGCTGTGTGACCAGAGACTTGTGTCTTCAGAGCCAATGGGTTACTGTTTTGTCATTATCTGGTGATCATTTTGTCGTTTCTTCAGTCACTGTGCAATTGTGCTTCACTTGCATCGCCCACACAATAATAGTCACTGTTGATCTTCACGAAAAGAAAAGTTCGTCGTCTCAGCCGGATGACTAAGCCTCGGCCGGACAGCCAATCAGGGCGCATTCTTTTCGACAGGAATAAGCCGGACAATTTCGACATCACTGCTTTTTGGTAAAGTCGGAATCAGAAAAGAAGAAACGGCAATCCGCAATCTGCATTCCACTCACCACGCTCAACAGCCCCAGCCCCAGCCTGTCATCGGCACCTGCCTGTCCACACCGTCTGCTGCCTCTCTCTCTCTCTCGTCAATTGACTGAGCTGTCCCTTCATTCGGGAGGATGCTCATCAAACACCCGGTTCCGAGGGCTGTAGCTGCCTCCCGACAACATCGAGCCTTCCGTGCTGGATCCCCTTCAGCCGCTGCAATTGCTCGAGGACTCGTCTGTCGTCGCACATATGCTGCTGCCGCCGCCACGAAAACATCATCGCCCGCCGCGCCGTTCGCTGTTTCTGATGTCAATGGGATTAAAGTCATCGCAAGAGACGATGGTGGACCAACGACCGGACTTTCAATTGTATTGAGGGCTGGAGCACGATATGCCCCCGTTCCTGGTCTCGCCCATCTCCTCGACAAATTCGCTTGGAAGGTGGAACCCTCAAATTGGATTCGGCTGATCGTAGAACACCGAGAAGAGGACGGCATTCCGAGTCACGCGAGAGACCGAATTGTTGGGAGGCCTCTTGTCATCAGGTTCATCTCGAGAAACCGTCTCTGTATCCGCTCAATGTCTACGGGAAGATGTCCCCTACTTTGTTGAAGCTCTCGGAGACGTCGCATTGTTGACAAAGTACACAGGTATGGATATCCGCGATTATCATCTTACGTTAGATTACGAGTTCCATGATGATGTCCTCCCCCTCGCTCAATTGGAATACGACGCCTTCCAAACGAATCCCGTCGCACTCGCTCTCGACGCTGTCCACTCATCCGCCTTCCACCGCGGCCTGGGAACAAGTCTTCTTGCCTCTCCAACTATCCCAGTCCACAACGCTCAACTCGTCGAATACGCCAAACAAGCTTACACCAAAGCGAACCTCGTCCTCGTCGCATCCGGTGCCAGCGCCGAAGAACTAAAACCTCATATCGAGCAATTCTGGAAAGATTTGCCAGCAGGCCAAGCTCTCACGAGCCCAGCATCTAAATTCACTGGCGGCGAAACTCGTATCTCTCATCGATCCGCGCAAAATGTCTTCGCCATTGCATTCCCTGGATCCTCTCTTTATGGCGCCAATGCATCGCCCGAACAGATCGTCCTATCGCACTTGTTAGGTGGATTATCACCTGTGAAGTGGGCAACCGGACACAGCGCCTTTGCCGAACTAGCTGCTGGAATCAGCCATAACGTTAACCTCTGGGCAACAAATATCGCTTACTCTGATGCGGGTTTGTTCACCATTTTGGCTACGGGAAGTGCTTCTGAAGTCTCCAAGGCAGCATCCGGAGCTGTCAAATTATTACGAGACATTTCAAAGGGTGGCAACGCTATCAAACCAGAGGACTTGAAACGTGCAATTGCAGCAGCAAGGTATGCCACCTACGCAGCCACGGAAGCAAGACTATCGGGCTTGGAGTCAATCGGTCAATCAGTACTAAGTACCGGTAAAGTCGCCGACGTGGACTCTGTTGTATCGACATTCGACAAAGTCACTCCTGAAAAACTCAAACAGGTACCTTTAGACATTTGAAATATGAAATTAACGTTGAGACTGCCGCCAAATTATTGGAATCTGCACCCTCAGTTGCGGCTGTTGGACAAACTCACTTGCTACCATTTTATGATGAGCTTTAGATTGTTAAAAGTAGACTCACATCTGTAGTAAATATGAAACATCATGAACTATGGCTTCTAATATATATGATTACTTTGACGACGATCGTGGCTTTGTATCCACAAGTTTGACCATCCCGAACCGGGGATGGTATTTAAAGTCCACGGCCACCGTCTTGCCTTTATACACCTCGGTATCTTCGAGCACTTGCTTTACAAGTCCTTTTACAAAAATCGTTATCCCTATACATGATTTCATCAGATTCTTGTATTCCTATTGATCAATTTAGTACAAGCGAAGGATTCAATACCTCTTTATATTCTGTAAAACAGAATCGCATCCTCGTCTGCTCGATACTCATTTTGAGTAATTGATCAATTGCATATCGTGCACTATCTAGATCATACAGTGCTTTCTGCAGTAGACTAATCATCTAGCATTAACGCGCTAATCTCGACATGTTCTTACAAATGATTGTTGTGGACGTATCGTAAACATTTGCTGGAACGACTCAAAGGGTAGAATCTCCGGAGACGATAATCCCCAAAACGGCTTCAAACGCAGTGTGTAGCGCATATACTCATTTGTCTTGTCTCTCGTCGGCTTCCGTAATAATTCCAGCGCACTCAACACCATAAATAACTATCGTCAACAACAAGTTCTGGACAAATAAAGATACAGAACAGTATGCTTTGCACATATTCTCCAGCGCTGAATTCTGGACAATCAGGAAATCGATATACAGTCCCTCGGACTTTTGAGATTTGCTTTTCTTGTTGGGGACGTGGGAGTGTGCTTTCATCCGTTCCAGTTGCTTGTTATGCAATAAAAACGAGTGTCCCAAGTAACTTGATTAGTCTCGTTTGAAGTAAGATAGTACCTGTAAATCAAGACATATTCATACGTTTGGTATAAATCCAGTTCAAAGCCCATTAACAACACCGTCTCGATGACAGTGAGTTTAATATGGAACACCCACGAACATAGCGGATAAGCAAATTGCGGCCCATCTCCATGCGGGATCGTTTTCTGCGGAATCAACTCCAATAAATCGATATCAATCTTCTCAACCTACAATTAACCCGCCAACAACGAATTGTGTAATATACATCTAATTGAATAGCTTCCCATTCTTGGACCAGGTTCGCTAGATTCCGTCGCTGCCGAGACTTGTTATGACACTTTATCCGGAAAAGATCCGTAAACGTCTAGGATTAGGGGATTTTGAGGGAAAGGTTACAGGACTCGTTCGTTCGAGAAATGCGCGAATGCATTCCTGGATTTTGAATTTCGGACTGGTCGGGTGTTGCGATTGAGTTGTTTTACCGAGAAAGTATTCACTTTGTGGATGTGAGATATCGATTAGAGATTGCAGTAGGAACGTATCCGAGTCATATTTCGCGAATATTGTATCTGCATTAAAAAAATGGGACTGTCGTCAGTAAACCCCCAGAAGAAAGTAGCGGAAATACCGTGAGCATGGATCGGACATAGGCGAATGGAGTAACTTCCCTTGCAGCAAAGTAATCAAAGAAATTCTCAAGTCAGAATACTCTTAGGTCGAGGGAAATACAATGATCTCACTGGGCGATTTATAATCGTACAGAGTCTCGATTTCAGCCAAGTCGTCCAGAATCGCTTTCATTGACTTTACCGCTTCCCTGGGATCGATCGCAACCATCGGTCTCGGCGGCACAGAGATTGACAACTTTCTCTGAATGCGCGTACTAAATGCCTCTGGGGTCTCTTTGCCCATGTCCAATGTCGCAGTCCACTTGGGTAGTAAGTCTCGACATATTTTTAACGATGAGCGACGTTCCCTGGTTGTGGCTGTGTTGGAAGCGATATCGAGGAACCGTTTTCGGAAGAGTAGGCGCGTTTCAATGGCGTCGAGGAGCGGTGATGGCGCTTTACGTTTCTGCGCAGTCAAGATCGAGAGCGCTTTTTCGAGTAGGGCGGTGATTTCTGTGACTTCAATGTCTTCCAGTATCGATAATGAAGCGGTATTAGTAGCAACGTCTTCTTCCTGTATAGTGAGAACCCTACAAGCCGCGTAGATATACCTCGTATATATTGCCCTTGCGTAATTCTGAACACATACACTCGCAACATTTGATAACTCCAACGATATAATTCCGCAACACAACTCCCACGAGCGCCTGCTCGAACGGCGGATCCTCAGGGATAGGTTCATTAAGAAACGTAGCAGAAGACAAACTCCCGTTGAAATTCAATAACGACTCTGCAAGGTAAGTGCAAGTAAACAACGTCTGCGCCAACGGATTCCCCGAATGCCATGAGATCTACATGTCACTCCCTATCCATGCCGTTAGAGGGGTACCTCTCTCGCCAACAACTGATCCACGATCCAGACAATTTCTTCAGGCAGTAACGATGTATGGGGCGCAAAGTCCTTGGCATCTTCCTCGTTCAGGATCATCCCACTATCGGTCTTGGGATCCATGATTTCCAACGCGCCCAACGAATCAAGGAAGGAAAAGTCCGGCGCACGGATGACTTGTCCGATCGATAATGCTACAGTAAGATATCCACAGGACGTCAGAGAGTACATTTTGTGGCGGAGAAGAGCTTCGAGGTGATATCCTCTCTGCGTTTCGGGACCTGTTGATCATCGGACACATTCAGACGACTGATGTCTGTCAAGTCAACACGCGAAGCTCGACGAGGCAGTACCGTCAGCAAGATCGGCATCTAGATGTAGCGAAGATGCCATATTTGTCAATATGCTTTAGAGGGATGATATCATTGCGTTAGAGAGGTGTGAAACGTTTGTGTTTTTAGTTGTATAGCCTGGTTGAGTTGGAAATTTTTGAAGTGATCGGCGTGGATGAGCCAAGATTGCTCGCTTGCTGATTATGTGCCTGTACCACATGGCGTGGGAACACCAAACCTTTTGACTTGTTTGAGGCTTGGAATATGAATTGCGAGGATCGGGATCAGATATCACGGCGGCTGTTTCTTATTTGAGATTAAGGGGTAATGCTCCCCAAGGGTCTTGAGGGCTGGTGATGATCCTGGCTTGGAAACAAGACGAGGAGGGAACTTCGGTGTCATAAGGTGCAACTACGTACTCTAGACAGCGATTATTTACTGAGAGTCTATTTTTGTCATTCAAGACGAGTTAATTATTGATAAATGCGGCATTTTCAAGCTAAAGCCTATTCAGCTGACTGGAACGGGATGCCATGCAGCCTGTGGGGGAAGATGCATCAGATGTGGTATTTACCCGCAGGGCCCCCCACACTTTGCAACGTTGTACGACGGTCGCAATAATCTGGAGCTGATGCAATCTCGCTCGAAGAAGACGGCATGCCGCGAGTACGCGGGGGGAATACGCTTGCCGGGCGGGAATTAGCACTCACCCTCGGAGTGTCGAATCCGCGCACAGACGTGACATCCCGTTCTTCGGAAAGAAGCGGAACGGAAATCCTGTTTCGGAAACCCCGCGTTCGCTGTGCACCCGCGGCTGTTGCCCGACCCAAGGTTTCCCCCACGCCTGCGCGCAGTGTTTGCTGCAGTTGTTGGCCCCATGACCGTGAAACTCTGTCGGGAAAAGCCTTATCAGCTGCTCCAGGGGTCGTTTCGCGGTGTGGACTGTGGAGCATTGAAAGTGACATAAGACAAAGCTTGCCGCCGAATGGCTGCGGGGGACGTCGCTCTGCCGGGTATTGGCCAATGGATGCCTGTAGATTACGGACAGTTGAACTTTAAGCCACTGCAGAATCTGAATAGCTCCGATCAGGCCAATCGCGGGCGGGCTAATCAATCCCGACAGCGAGCGAGCGCCCAAATAATTTATTGGAGGGCTTCGAGTCAGGAAAATTTTCCCCATCCCACGCACAACACGGACTGCTGCTGCTCTCTCTCCCTCGCTGCCTGCTCCCTGCTCTCCTCGACCCAATCCACGGCAACAACAGGCTCGTGATAAAGCGCTCGTGCGAAGCTTCTGACTCCCCGTTCTTAACCAGCTTCCTTCAGCTCCATCCTCCCGCCACGCCCCACGCCCTCGACGACCGTCTGTCGCCATACTATGGTCGAGCAGACTGATAAGGATATTCCGACCGACTCCCAAGCTACTGCGCAAGTTGAAAACACCTCCTTCGCGGGGGCCATCCCTCCCAAGCAGGGGCTCTATGATCCAGAGTTCGAGAAGGATGCCTGCGGCGTAGGCTTTGCCTGGTAAACACATCCTAGCCCGCTCCCGCCACATGCTGATTCCCTAGTCACATCAAGGGCAAAGTCAGCCATAAGATCGTCACCGATGGTATTTATCCCGTCTTGGACCCCGTGCTGATGTCCTAGCCCGCAGTCTGCTGTGTAACATGACGCACCGCGGCGCCGTCGGCGCCGACAGCCGCGACGGTGATGGTGCAGGTGTCATGACATCGATCCCTCATATGTTCATGCGCAAGGAATTTGAGCCTGAGCAAAACTTCAAACTCCCCGAGCCCGGGCAATATGCCGTCGGGAATGTCTTCTTCAGTCCCGACCCACAGGTCAGGGCCGAGAGTCAGGCGATCTTTGAAGACACAGCAAAGCATCTCGGTCTCCGAGTCCTCGGGTGGCGCAAAGTCCCTCGCGACAGCACCATCCTTGGACCTGCCGCTCTCTCAAAGGAACCCAGCATCCTGCAGCCCATCGTCGTCCTGCAGTCGTTCTACGGACCAGGCAATGCTGCAGAACACCCCGAGAACTTTGACGAAAAGTATTTTGAGCGCCAACTCTATGTCTTACGCAAGCAGTGTACCCACAAAATTGGGCTACCGAAGTCATTCTACATTTGCTCCTTGAGCAACAAAAATATTGTATACAAGGGTCAACTCGCCCCAGTGCAAGTGTACAATTACTTCCACGATCTCAACAATGTCAACTACGAGGCTCATTTTGCACTTGTCCACTCTCGTTTCTCCACAAACACATTCCCAAGTTGGGATCGTGCTCAGCCAATGCGATGGGCAGCACATAACGGTATTTTGAAGCATTCGACTTTGCTGATTTTAGGTGAAATCAACACCCTGCGGGGCAATAAGAACTGGATGAGAGCGCGCGAAGGTGTCATGGAATCATCTCTGTTCGGCGATGAGCTCGATCAATTGTACCCCATCATTGAGGCGGGAGGGTCCGACTCTGCAGCATTCGACAATGTCCTCGAGCTGCTAGTGGTCAACGGAGTTCTCTCTTTGCCTGAGGCTGTCATGATGATGGTTCCCGAAGCATGGCAAGATAATCCTCTCATGAACCCTGACAAGAAGGCCTTCTATCAATGGGCATCCTGCCAGATGGAGCCTTGGGATGGACCAGCGCTTTTTACCTTCTCCGATGGGCGGTACTGCGGTGCCAATCTTGATCGTAACGGTCTACGGCCTTGTCGGTTCTACGTCACTTCGGATGACATGATGATTTGTGCATCAGAGGTTGGAACGATTGCAGTCGACCCTGAAAAGGTCATCCAAAAGGGACGTCTACAGCCCGGAAGGATGTTGCTGGTTGACACCCTCGAGGGACGTATCGTCGACGACAAGGAACTCAAGAGAATGGTGGCGTCTAAACAAAACTTCAAAGAATGGATCTCGAATCAAATGTTGAGTCTTCCCAAGGTCAAACACCGTTTACGACGACGAGGGGAAACATTGTCAGAGGCCCTTGAAGACTTCAAACTCGCTTCTGACCCTCGATTGCTCGCATTTGGTTACACTTTCGAACAGATCAACTTGCTCCTTGCACCTATGGTAATTTACTCGCTTAACATCCACTGACAGTAGGCTGCCGAAGGCAAAGAGGCTCTGGGGTCTATGGGTAACGATGGACCACTTGCTTGCCTTGCGGATCAACCCAGATTGATGTACGATTATTTCCGTCAGTTGTTCGCTCAGGTGACTAACCCACCTATCGATCCCATCCGAGAATCCATCGTCATGTCATTGGAATGTTACATTGGTCCCCAAGGAAACATCCTTGATGTACGGGAGTCTCAATGCCATCGATTGATGTTGCCGTCTCCCGTTTTGTCTCTTGAATCATTCAATGCTTTGAAGAACTTGCAGTCTGTGCATGGGCATTGGCCTGTATGCACTCTTGACATCACTTTCGAGAAGAGCAAAGGTGTCAAAGGATACCTTGCTGCACTCGAGCGCGTTTGCGACGAGTCTTCTGAAGCTATTGAAAGCGGCTTCAAGGTCATCATCCTATCCGACAGAAATGTCGGGCCCACCAGGGTTCCAGTCTCAGCTCTCGTGGCGTGCGGAGCTGTTCATCACCATCTTGTACGCGGCAAGCAGCGCTCCAAAGTTGCACTGGTTGTCGAGACTGCCGAGGCTCGTGAAGTCCACCATCTTTGCGTCTTGGTCGGATATGGTGCGGATGCAATTTGCCCATACCTCGCTCTTGAATCTCTCTTGAGACTGCAACGTGAGAACGCCCTCAAAGGTAACTTGCCTGCAGAGAAGGTTATCTACAACTATCTCCATTCTTGCGACAACGGTATCCTTAAGGTCATGAGTAAGATGGGTATCTCTACGCTCCAGAGTTATAAAGGAGCCCAGATTTTCGAAGCACTGGGTGTCGACAACAGCGTCGTTGATCGATGCTTCACCGGTACCGCTACCCGTATCAAGGGTGTCACATTCGACATCATTGCCGCCGATGCCATTGCATTCCACGAGCGAGGGTATCCATCCCGTGACACTGTCGGCATTGTTGCCCTACCGGAGGCTGGTGAGTACCACTGGCGTGACGGAGGTGATTCTCACATCAACGATCCAAAGAGTATTGCAAATCTTCAGGACGCTGTGCGCGAGAAAAACGACAAAGCCTGGGCGGAATACTCGCAATCCGAATACGAACAGATCAAGAAGTGTACTCTCCGTGGATTATTGGACTTTGATTACGAATCTGGAACCGAGATTCCTCTTGAACAAGTTGAGCCTTGGACTGAGATCGTACGGCGCTTCTGTACTGGCGCTATGTCCTATGGTTCCATTTCGATGGAAGCTCATTCTGCGCTCGCTCTCGCCATGAATCGACTTGGCGGGAAGTCTAATACCGGCGAAGGAGGTGAAGATCCGGAACGAAGCCACCGTCTTCCAAACGGCGATTCCATGCGTTCTGCCATTAAGCAGGTCGCTTCCGGTCGATTCGGGGTTACGTCTTACTACCTCACCGATGCAGACGAGCTTCAAATCAAGATGGCACAAGGAGCGAAGCCTGGTGAGGGTGGTGAATTACCTGGACACAAGGTCTCTCAATCAATCGCCCGTACCCGCCACTCGACTCCTGGTGTGGGTCTTATCTCACCTCCTCCTCACCACGATATCTACTCGATCGAAGACTTGAAACAATTGATTTACGATCTCAAGTGCGCTAATCCTCGTGCACGCGTTTCAGTTAAACTTGTATCTGAGGTCGGTGTCGGTATTGTGGCATCTGGTGTGGCAAAGGCTAAAGCCGATCACATTTTGATTGCTGGCCACGACGGTGGTACAGGCGCATCTCGATGGACTGGTATCCGATATGCCGGACTTCCTTGGGAACTCGGTCTCGCTGAGACCCATCAAACATTGGTGTTGAACGATCTTCGAGGACGTGTCACCATCCAAACTGACGGGCAAATCCGTACCGGACGGGACGTTGCGATCGCTTGCCTCCTCGGTGCGGAAGAATGGGGATTCGCTACTACTCCTCTTATTGCTATGGGATGCATCATGATGGTATATTATCTCATCTTACTTATTTTAATTATTAGCGTAAATGCCACTTGAATACTTGCCCTGTTGGTATTGCGACCCAAGATCCTGAGCTCCGTAAGAAGTTCACCGGTCTCCCCGAACACGTTATTCAATTCTTCTACTACATCGCCGAGGAGCTTCGTGGCTTTATGGCTAAGCTCGGTTTCAGGACTATCAACGAAATGGTTGGAAGGGCCGACAAACTGAAGGTTCTCGATTCGCTACGAAACCCCAAGACCGCCAACTTGGATCTCTCTTCTATCCTAACTCCCGCTTTCAAGCTTCGTCCTGGCGTTGCCACCTACAGAATTCGCTCTCAAGACCACAAGCTATACACACGACTTGATAACAAGCTTATTGATGAAGCCGATGCTTCCCTTGAGAAGGGACTACCATCTCGAATTGAGTGTCAAATCCAGAACACCGATCGCGCGATGGGTGCCACACTCTCCAACCGAATCAGTCGTCGTTACGGAGAAGAGGGATTGCCATCTGACACTATTCATGTCCGCATCACTGGATCTGCAGGTCAATCTTTCGGAGCCTTCCTCGCCCCAGGAGTCACACTCGAGCTCGAGGGAGATGCAAATGACTACGTCGGGAAAGGTCTTTCGGGCGGTCGCCTAATCATCTACCCCCCTCGCAACTCGGTCTTCAAAGCCGAGGAGAATATCATCGTCGGTAACGTCTGTCTTTACGGAGCCACGACCGGTCAATGTTTCTTCCGAGGTGTCGCAGCCGAGCGTTTCGCAGTCCGAAACTCCGGCGCAATTGCAGTCGTTGAGGGTGTCGGCGACCATGGTTGCGAATACATGACTGGAGGACGTGTTGTCGTTTTGGGACCTACTGGACGTAACTTTGCCGCCGGTATGTCTGGTGGTATTGCGTACGTTCTCGATGTCCACCAGAACTTCCCACCCAAGGTCAACACTGAAATGGTTGAGCTCAGTCCCTTGGAGGATCCTGCAGAGATTGCGGTGCTTCGAGGACTCATTGAGGACCATCACCATTACACAGGCTCCACACATGCAGAACATATCTTGGAGAATTTCAACCACCTTCTTCCTCGGTTTGTTAAGGTTCTTCCTACCGATTACAAGCGTGTCTTGGAAGAAGAAGCTGCTCGCGAAGCTGAGGCTAAGAAGAACTCTTATGCCTTGCCTATTCTCCCTGGAATTCCCATGCGTGAAGAGCACGAGGAGGCCGAGAGGCGCCTTGCGGAAATGGAAGCTCAAGAGCGCAACTTGAAGGAACCATCTTTGTTGGACGTCGAGGACAGCATCATTGATGTCAAATTCGAGAAGCGAAAGGAAAAGGTTGTTAAGCAGCTCGACAAATTGCGTGGATTCATGAAATATCAACGCAAGACGGAGAAATACCGCAACCCAAAGAAACGTACAGATGACTGGAAAGAATTCACCACCCGTCTCACCACCGACGAATTGAAGCAACAAACCGCTCGATGCATGGACTGCGGTGTGCCGTTCTGTCAATCTGACACTGGTTGTCCGATCTCCAACATCATTCCCAAATGGAATGAGTTGGTGTTCAAAGATCAGTGGAAGGATGCACTTGACCGATTGCTCATGACGAGTCCTTTCTCCGAGTTCACTGGTCGTGTTTGCCCAGCACCTTGCGAGGCAGCTTGTGTTCTCGGTATCAACGAGCTACCCGTTGGTATCAAGAGGTATTTTCACACTTTTTGTCTGTGCTAACCGTTCAGTGTCGAGTGCGCAATCATTGACAAAGGTTGGGAAATGGGATGGATTGTTCCTAGGCCTCCTAAGGTCCGAACCGGAAAGACCATCATCGTCGTCGGTTCCGGGCCTGCTGGATTGGCGGCAGCTGATCTCCTCAACAAAGCAGGTCACAAGTGCATCATCTATGAGCGTGCACCTGAAGCAGGTGGGCTTTTGATGTACGGTATTCCGAACATGAAGCTTGACGTATGATATCCCTGCCTCAACTCGCTAACTTTGTTTTAGAAAGCCTTGGTTCGCCGTAGAATCAATCTCATGAAGGATGAAGGCATCGAGTTCAGATGCGGTGTCGCCGTCGGTGATGATGTCACCTTTGAGGAGTTGAAAGCCGAATGTGACGCTCTTATCGTTGCTGTCGGTGCAACTGTTGCTCGAGACTTGCCTATCCCTGGACGACAGCTCAATGGCGTCATGTTTGCAATGGAATTCCTTACGAAGAACACCCAAAGTCTTTTGGATTCCAACTTGGAAGATGGCAACTATGTCTCTGCGAAAGGCAAGAAGGTCATTGTCATTGGTGGTGGTGATACTGGTAACGACTGTATCGGTACCTCTGTACGTCATGGAGCTACATCTGTCGTCAACTTTGAGCTTCTTCAACGACCTCCTGCCACTCGCGCTCCCGACAACCCATGGCCTCAGTGGCCTCGTACCTTCAAGATTGACTATGGCCATGCAGAGGTGCAAGCGCACTTTGGCTATGACCCACGTCAATTCGCCATTCTCAGCAAGGAATTCGTTTCCGACGGTGCTGGAAATGTTAAAGGAATCAGGGTGAGGATCCATCCGGTATCTATCTGACATTTAGACTGTCCGCCTTGATTGGCACAAGAATGAGAAAGGTCAGTGGACCAACTCTGAGATCCCAGACTCTGAGGAGTTCTTCCCTGCAGATCTCGTGTTCTTGAGTATGGGATTTTTGGGTCCCGATGATTGTACAAAGGGACTTGGATTGAAGAGGGACCCAAGGTCCAACATCCAAACTCCCAAGGGAAGCTACGCCACAAGCGTAAAGGGTGTCTTCGCCGCTGGCGATTGTCGTCGTGGTCAATCCCTTATTGTCTGGGGTATCCAGGAAGGTCGTCAATGCGCAAGGGAAGTTGACGAGTACCTCATGCAGTCGACTCGTCTTCCCTCAAGTGGCGGAATTCAGGTCCGCTCTCTCACGAGCCTTGAGAGCCCTCTTCCCCCCGTCCCTCGCATGCAAACCGTTGAGGCGTAAAATAAAAGAAATTGCATTTAGTACGCTGGTTTTGGAGACATTGGGTGGCTATGTTGTAACAACTTTGAGCAATGTTATTGTATGCTTTTGAATTGACAAGGGCGTTCGTTTGTAACTTGTATGATCATAGAATTGAAAATTGAATTTAAATTATTCTGTCTTATATGCGCTCTTGCCTCGCGAGTCTCGAGATATGAGATGTCATCGAAACTCGCCTCATTTTTCATGACCGGCTTCAATAGGAGATGGTTTCGATCGTTGAAGACAATTATGATGACAATCAATCCAGTTTATTCTCGCTTGGAAGCACAGGGCCACTCCCCGAGTAAACTATAGAAATAAAAACATTACCATCCTTAGACATCAATCACAGTCCGTGGACATCCCTCCCAATCCATCCAATCCATCCAATCCATCCAATCATCCCTTTCCACACGCTACAATCGGTATGACAACAACCATTATCGAATACTTTTCACACCCATCCCCTTAAAATATCCCGCAGGCGAACCCTTAGATGTAATACTCGCGTCTCTATCTACTTCATCTCTGCACTCAAACACTGTGCGATTTTCTCACTTATTATCCCCTGTCCAGTCAAGTACCGATGTAACCCCTTGACAAGCTCGATTTGTTCTTCGGGTGATAGAGCGACGACCGCGGTGTGTATTAAAGATCCCACTGTGACATGTCTCACAGCGATAAAACTCTGATAATACATGTGACTGAAAAATCCCTAAAGATATTAAATCTCTCCTGAAAAGGGGAATATGGGGAGGGGGGTTACCATGATGAACTGACAGTCCATACGATCGGTCATACCCCCGTGACCGGGGATACTGTCTCCGAAATCCTTAATTTTGAAGGCTCGTTTTAAACCGCTGGCGAAGAAACCGCCGAAGGGGGCGATGAGTGAGGCAAACGTTGCAAGAACGAGGATATGGAATTGAATCGGGGCGACCGTGACGGAATCGGGGATGGGCAACAATTTTCCAAAGGAGGTAATGAGCGAAGGAGGAACTTTGAATTCGCGGGGAATGAATACTGGATTGGGTTCGCAATCTAGGCCCGACCACGCTGATACACCGAGATCCTAGCATTAGTAAGGAAGAAGCGGAAGGTGTACCGTCACAGGACAAATCATGTATTTGAATTTAGTGAGGACGTAGGCTATTCCACCGCCGATGATGATGGTGCAAATCCATCCTCCGATAAATCCCTCGACTGTTTTCTTGGGCGAGAGTCGTATTAGGGGAGTGCGCCCCCATATCATTCCACAGATATATGCAAAGATGTCATTCGTGATGACGAGACAGACAGGGAGGAAGAACCAGATCAGTCCCTCGAAGATGGAATTGACGATGAAATGAGACTGGAAAATGACTAGCAAAAGAGTCATATGCGTCCAACAAAACTGGGTGAACTGATAAGCGTATGATCCTGGCGTCAAGGTCATAACGAAGAAGACAAAGCCTAAGTCAGCAAGGTCTTATCATAGAGATTATTACCTATGAGATATAAGACAGCCGAGATGAAGCGATGGTGTATGGCGAAGTAGAGAAAGTACTCATCGACAAAGACAATATGCTTGAAATAATAGATCAAGCTCTCTCCATAGAGAAAGAACATGGTCGTTGCGAGAAAATACCTATTCTCAGCTCAATCCCCGGTTCTCCATACCAATTTAGAACTTTGAAAAAGGGGATCTTTTTCTCGCTTGCAGGAACACTGGCTAATGCAATGACTTCTTTGTACACAATGATTTGAATGACAGTGACCAATGCAATCAAGTACATATGCCCCAGGGCCAATATCGTAAAATACCCAGCCAACAGAATAAACGTCCATAACGTCCGTACTTTGAAATTGACCACTTTCTTTTGTCGTTCCTCCAATGTCACGGCAGGAGGCACATCGGGGACGCTCGGTAGTAATTGCTAGAGAATAAGCTCGCTCCGGCTCCATAAGATACCTTATTCAAGGACGAAGCACTGGCTTTGCGCTTCGGATACGAGCCATTTGCGTTTTTCGAGGAAGAGGGCCGAGGAGAGCCGGGAGCAATTGGCCCGGTGCCTGTAGGTGGACTTGTGTTTGAGGCGGTGGAAGTGACGGACTCGGCATCGGAGCCTCGACGGGCCTTTGACCTGTGTTTTGCCATTCAGACGCAATTCACACGGCAGCAGAATCCGGGAGCTGGCAGGGGAGATTTATTTGACGAAACTGTCAAATTTATTGTGTGGTGATGTGGGGACAAGGAGAGGCTGAGTGAAATTGCAGGATTTCGTCACGGCTCAGCCAAACAGACCAAAGCAGCGGGTGGGTTAGGGGTGGCCTCAAGGAAGGGATTGATCAAATTCGGCGGTGAGCGACACAACTCCAGCAGCAGCAACACAGCATGACTACAGCACATCGGTATGTTCTCTGCAGTTATCTATGCTGACATTCTAGGCCTACGTTTGATCCGGCGAGAGGGAGAGACAAGAATCAGGCGCCAACACGAGCATTCCATGCTAAATCCCTTCCTGCCCACACACAACTCAAACTCCGTCACCAGGGACAAACCTCTCAGGACGAAGTTGCACAACGAGATCTCCGAGCTGAACTTCTAAGAGCAGAGGCTGATCACCGACGCAAGACTGGGAAAGCAGGAACCATTGAGGAGGCACCCACCGAAGAAGCCGATAGAGGAGTCAAGCGGTTACTGGAGAATGGAGAGGAAGACGAGGAGACTGCAAAGAGACGGAAGATCCTAGAAGAGGCCAGGGAACTCGATGCAGAATCAGAAGACGAGGACTCAGAAGAAAGGTACATCCGCCTCTGAGCAATGTGTGCTAATGATAGTGATTCATCCGAGTCAGAAGATGAAGATGATACAGCTGCATTGTACGCCGAATTAGCAAAGATAAGAGCCGAGAGAGCGGCAGAGAAAGCACAACAGGAGGCAGAGGCACAAGCAAAAGATCGAGACGAACGAGATCATGCGATGGCATCTGGAAATCCATTACTGAACACCGGTCCAAAAGATTTCACGGTCAAACGGCGGTGGGACGATGATGTGATCTTCAAGAACCAGACAAGGGGAGTGGACGACAAACCCAAGAACCGGTTTGTAAACGATATGCTGAGGAGTGACTTCCATAGGAAGTTCTTGAATAAATATGTCAGATAGGACGAGGTAATATATTCGTGGTCAATCAAATATTCTAACGTATCTGTTTATGGGGACCTGCGAAATGGATTTATTCGTGAGTTGCAGGAGTTCTTTATCCAACTCTGCCTCCATTCCGCCAGTGAATATTCTTCGCGTTTAACCGACATCTTTGGCGTCAGGCTCCGAAAATGGAAGCGACGAGCACAGGTTCCATCATTCGACGATTGGCAGGCAAGAAACGTACCCAGAGGACCGTGTCCGATCCCTATCTGGTTTCTTGTCGGTCATTAAGTCGCTAAGAACCTTCAACGAACATAACACGTTAGGCCACCCTGAGCCAAATATAGATTGAGGCCATCCGACGTTTCCTTAAAACATGCTTGACGGCCTAACCGGAGCCCTTTCACCTTTCATATTTTGAAAAATTCTTCGTCAAAACTGCAATTATACTTCTTGGCAGAAACGCGGCCGATATCGATGTTGCTTAGTTTCTTCTTGGAGACATCAATATTTTCAAATTTGAGCAAGTTTCCCACCCGGACTAGTTCAAGAGACCTTCAATACAAAGAACTACAACTGTAGCACGCCGCATCGGCTCTACCCGCTCATCGGAAGGAAAGCAGTAGCGACGAAGATCTATACTGCAAGAACTCTGGGACAGTTGATTCTATTCGGAAATATATCAAATCGCGGGTCTTTTGTCATATTCAAGAACGAGGGCACAAACAAGTCCCCGGAACCTTTTTGCATGTATTGATGGACGACGAAAATCACTTCCCTTGGCGCAACTCTCGGAAATGATCGTCTCAACTGAGATCTTCATATGTTTCAACTTTTCTTTCTGCAACGTGTCTTAGTACGTGGCATCTTCAAGAGATTATATATTTCTTGACCGCTCTCGATCTGGTTTTGATCACGCAAAATGAAATACTTCAATATCAGCAAAGTCTTTCTCTGGGCAGTTGCCCTTTTCTGCGTTCTGTGCTTTAAACCTTGTCTCTTTGCCAACGCCGCGGAAACATCACAAGAAAATTATGGAATAGTTATCGGTATCGATCTAGGAACAACCTTTTCTTGTGTCGCTGTCTACAAGGATGGCCACGTTGAGGTAACCATCCTACCTTTCTTGACTGTTTTCCGGCTCTGAGACGTCTCTTTGGGAAGTTGTGTGCTAATATGATTCTAGATCCTTGCGAATGATATGGGGAACCGGATCACGCCCAGTTATGTTTCTTTCACCCCGGATGAACGTCTCATAGGCGATGCAGCAAAAACACAATTCTCAAGCAATCCAAAACAAACAATCTTTGACGTCAAGTACCCTCCCATTTCCCTCCATGGCCAACGTTAACCGCAGACGCCTTATCGGCCGTCGCTTCGACGAACCAGAAGTACAAGCCGATATCAAGAATTTCCCCTTCAAAGTGGTCAATAAGGACGGCAAGCCCGCTATTTCGGTAATCGTAAACGGCAAGTCCAAGACCTTGACCCCCGAGGAAGTCTCAAGCATGATTCTCTCCAAAATGAAAGACATCGCGGAATCGTATCTTGGAGAGAAGGTCACGCACGCAGTAGTCACTGTGCCGGCCTACTTCAACGATCAACAGCGACAGGCGACGAAGGACGCTGGTGCGATAAGTGGGTTGAATATCCTCAGAATAGTGAATGAGCCGACTGCGGCGGCGATGGCGTATGGTCTTCATACTAAGGCCGAAGGAGAGAGGAAGATTGTTGTGTTTGATCTTGGTGGAGGCACTTTCGATGTCAGCTTGCTATCTATTGAGGACGGGATGTTCGAAGTGCTTGCTACGGCGGGGGACACTCATCTTGGAGGAGAAGATTTTGATCAACGTGTGATTGAGCACTTTGTCAAGATTTTCAATGCCAGGAACGATGTCACGGTGGAAAAGGATGTGAATGCCATGGGCAAGTTGAAGAAAGAAGTCGAGAAAGTGAAGAGGACGCTGAGTTCTCAGATGACTGCTCGACTTGAGATTGAAGCCTTCTTCAACGGAAAGGATTTCTCTGAGACTCTGACAAGAGCAAAGTTTGAAGAACTCAACATGGACTTATTCAGAAAGACTCTTAAACCTGTCGGACAGGTCTTGAAAGATGCAGGAGTCAAGAAAAGCGAAGTCGATGATATTGTCCTTGTGGGTGGATCAACTCGGATTCCAAAAGTCCAAGCAATGCTGGAGGAATACTTTGACGGCAAAAAGGTCAGCAAGGGAATCAATCCAGATGAAGCTGTGGCACACGGAGCAGCTGTCCAAGCTGCAGTCCTCGCGGGGAATGAGATGGTGAAAGACGTTGTATTGATTGACCTGTGTCCCCTGACCCTTGGAATTGAAGTTACTGGGGGTGTCATGGCAGCTCTCATTCCCCGCAACACAGTCATTCCTACCCGCAAATCGAAGCAATTCTCTACCACTGTTGACAACCAAAACGCGGTGGCGATTGAGATTTACGAGGGTGAACGAGCCATGACGAAGGATAATAATTTCCTCGGCAAGTTCGAGTTGTCGGGGATTCCGCCTGCACCAAGAGGAATCCCCCAGATTGAAGTGACTTTCGAAATCGACTCGAATGGAATTCTTACCGTCTCTGCTCAGGATAAAATTGCTGGGAAAGTGCAATCTCTTACTATCACCAATGAAAGAGGGCGTCTTTCCGCGGAGGAGATAGACAGGATGATCAAAGAAGGAGAAGAAGCCGGGGATGAGGATAAGAAATATGTTGAACGCATCAATGCCAAGACCGGTATATCCTTCCACTTTTCAAACTTACCATAGGTCTGGAAATGTATGCTGCCAATATCAAAACTCAGGTCTCTAACGAGGAACAACTCGGAGGGAAATTAAGTCCCGAAGACAAGAAGACCCTCCTTAATGCTTCAAAAGAAACACTGGTCTGGCTCAATGACGTAGCAACCTCAGCGACAATGGATGAAATCGAAGAACAGAAGGCCAAGCTTGAGAAACTTGCTCATGCGATCATGAGTAAATTGTATCAGGGCGGAAGTAAAGGAGGGCCGGCCAACTATGACTACGATCACGATGAATTATAATTAGACACCCGTTCAAAGCAAGTGTGAATGCTAATAAAGTCCTCTTTTCGTAGAATAATTACTGGTATATAAATTTACGCGTTTAGATTGCACATGATATTTATAACGATGAGGCTTGAGTTGAGCTCAACGGGGGTCGTCCCATCTGATTCCCGACAGATACCCAATGGACTTGGGTATTTCACTTAAGTAGTTGGGGAAGAGAATTAAACCGCAAACTTTGTGAAGATAAAACCACCACGACGGCGAGGGTTAGGGTGCCGTTTAAACAAAAGTTCGCTAGAGCGCTGTGCTATTCTCTGTTTGGGCTCGCCATGTCAAACCTGGTGGACGTGTATGCTGCGCGGGACGACGATGAGGAAGAAGATGGAAACTACTCCTCCGAAGGGGAACAGCAGCCGTCAGGCACGAAACGGCGCCGCGAGACAGAAAACGGAAACGACAGCAATGATGACGGCGACGAGGATGGCGAGCTGGATTCAAGTGAAGAGGAGGAGGAAGACGATGAGGAAGAGGCAAGAAAGGCAGGACTCGTCCACTGAATGCGCTGACTTGTAGATTGCAGAGGGATTTATAGGTTTTGCATCTGCGCAGACAAGGCTAACTAACAGTCGAGGATGAAGAGGAAGACGCAGATGGAGAGGAGATTCGGCCGCGGAAGAAAAAGCGACGGCTGCATAGGTCGCGGCAACGCTCAGAATCGCCGGTTTTGGATGAAGACGACCTGGAGCTTCTGGACGAGAACCTTGGCAATAGACCTCGTCACCGGTCTCCGACGTCACAGAAATTCAAGCGAATCCGGCGAGGAGGACGAACGCCGTCCCCAACCAGACCTCGTGGTGTGGAGGAAATCTTTTCTGACGACGAGCGAGGCGATGAAGATGACCTGGGCCCTCCGAGAGGAGAATTTGACGATTTCATTGAGGACGATGAGCCAGAGTCTGAGGACGATGATTTATTGCGGGAGGCACGAAAACTACACAGAGAACGTAACAAAGTCAAACAGCGTACAACATATCTCCCGAATGAGGCAGGACTTGATGGGGACTCTATGGAGGAAATAACGCAACTCTTCGGCGATGGTTTGGAGTACGAATTCGCTATGGAACCCTCTGATGAAGATGAACCTGACTATACGGAAGAGGGAGAAGAACGTGTGAAGGAAGTCCAATTGAAAGATATATTCGAGCCTAGCGAGCTTAAAGAGCGGCTATTGACAGATGCAGACGAGCTTATTCGTATCACGGATGAACCTGAGCGATTTCAACTCTACCGACCTGCTCCAGCGCGACCTATTGAGCTTGATGTGGAACAAGAGTCGAAATGGATCGCTGATCGGCTGTTGGCAAGGCAGTACAAGCGTCGCGTTGACCCGGAGCTCGAAGATGCATTCCGCCAGTCCATTACCAATGTACTTGGGTTTTTCAACACGAACTCTCTGGAAGTACCCTTTATCTGGCAACACCGACGAGACTTTCTGTTGTACCCCGATCG
>Ga0302325_10005321_pt1 | contig 29313 bp, 29 predicted proteins | sample Palsa_T0_2_FD_201948 | JGI IMG/M metagenome (GOLD analysis project Ga0302325, IMG submission 201948) | Peat permafrost microbial communities from Stordalen Mire near Abisko, Sweden - Palsa_T0_2 | ecosystem: Environmental > Terrestrial > Soil > Palsa > Peat permafrost | place: Sweden: Abisko...
TAACTGTCAGGGCCCAATTTGTCCAGCAGAAAATCAGCGGACCTGTTGCCCCAACCCGGCTTACTCATCCATCCTTCGAAGTCGCGTTGCAAATCTATGTGACATTGCGCAAGAGTGCGTGCGCCACAACTGCACCAGTCACCCTTGTGGCGCCACCGGCGACCCTCGAAAACATTCCACCACTCGATGGCTCTGAATGGGCCGAACCGAGCCGCGCGCGTTAACGAGCGGTTTTATCAGCAAACATCCGCTTACCCCTTCGCGAACGCTGTCTTCACTCGCTCCGCGGTGAACGGCACGCTGCGCAGCCTGACGCCCGTGGCATCGAAAATAGCGTTGGCCAGCGCCGCTGCGATGGGTGCGCTGGACGCTTCGCCGGCTCCATCGGATGGCTTCTCCGGCCGGTCGATCAGGGCAACCTGCACCACGGGCGCTTCGGGAAAAGTCAAGATGGGATAGCTGGCCCAATTTACGCTCGTAACGCGCGAATGATCGAAGGTCACCTCCTCGTGCAGCGTGCGGCTCAGCGTCTGCATAATATTCCCCTCCACCTGATTGCGCAACCCATCCGGATTCACCACCAGACCGCAGTCATGCGCGCACACCACGCGGCGCACCGCAATCTTGCCAGTCGCCTTGTTCACCGCCACGGTGATGCCGATCGCGACGTAGTTTTCGGCCTGTTTGTAGCGCACGTAAGCAATCCCGCGGCCAACCAGCAGATCGCCCTCGGCAGCGTAGGGATTGGGAGAAAGGCGCGTCTGCCAATCCATCATTCCGCTGGCCCGCTTGAGCACTCCGATCGCGCGCGGGTCACTGAGTCCGCGCAGGCGAAATGCAACAGCATCCACTCCGGCGGCCGCGGCCAGTTCGTCGGCGAAGCTCTCCACCGCGAAAACATTGGCGATCTTGCCCGGAGCGCGGAGATTCGAAAGCCGCAATGGCGTGTCCTTCAAGTGATGCGACACAACCCGCAAATTGGGAACCGGATAGGGCGGATCGAGATTCAGGGTCATCAAGCCGGCGCCCTGCCCATGTGTCTGCGACATGGCAGCGGACTCGGGCCCGAGCAGCGCCCGGGCTCCCTGCGGACCATCCGGCACCCACAACTGCGTCTCCCACGCCGAGATGTTGCCGTTCGCATCCAGCGCGCCACGCAGTTCGTGAAGTTGCGCCGGCCCTTTCGGATCCCAGCCATGCTCGTCCTGCCGCATCCACTGCACTCGCACCGGCTGACCGGCGGCGCGCGAAAGAAGCAGGGCGTCGGCGGCCGCGTCATCGGCCCCGTTGGTGCCATAAGAACCCGACCCGTCCAGGTACACCACGCGCATCTTCTCCTGAGCGATGCCGAAGACCGTGGCCAGGTTGGCGCGCAGGCCATACGGATTCTGAGAGGTGCTCCAGATGGTTGTGCCGGATTCTTTCACGTCCGCAACGGCGCACGAAGGACCGAGCGAGGCATGACTTTGGTAGGGCCAGTAGTAGGTGGCCGACAATTGCTTCGTCGCCGAGGGCAGCGCCGCGCTCACATCGCCGCGGTTGAGGATGGTTTGATCGCGCGCTACGGGCGCTTGCCGAATATAATGGTCCAGTCCTGCGCTGCCCGGCAGACCCTGCCACTCGCTCCAGGTGGCCTTGATTTCCTTCGCGGCGCGCACCGCGGCCCATTCGTCTTTCGCCAACACGCCCAGAAAGCTTTCGATCCGTATGACGCGAACATCGGGAATGGCGCGAATGGAATCTTCATCCACCGCAAGCAGCTTCGCGCCGAACGCCGGCGGCCGAACCACGCGGCCATGCAACATGCCGGGCAGCGTGAAGTCCTGCAGCCAGGGATGCTTTGCGGTACATTTGGCGGGGACATCGGCGCGCAGGATCGGCTGGCCCACTACGGTGTAAGTGGACGGGTTCTTCAGCGGCGCGTTGGGGTTGACCTTCAACCCCAGGCGTTTGCCTCCGATGAGCGATGCAACGGTGACTCGTTGCCCGCTCGCGTGAATCACGTCGCCGCCTGTGATCGTAAGCTCCGATGCTGGCCGGTTGAGTTGCTTCGCCCCCAGATCGAGCAGCGCCTGGCGCGCGGTGGCCGCGGCGCGGCGGATATCGGCTGCGCCACGGGGAATGCCGGAACTTCCGCCGGTTCCGCCGTGATTGGGCGTAAGCGCCGTGTCGCCTTCAATCAGCGTGAAGCGCTCCACCGGGATGCCAAGCTCCTCGGCCGCAGTCTGGCGAAACGCGGTGGCAAGCCCGGTGCCGACATCCACTTTGCTGGTGTAGATGGTGACCGATCCATCGGCGTGGATGACTAGGAAGCTATCGACTTCAGAAGGGTCCAGAGATTTGGAAGGATCGACGGCGGGCTGCCCGAGAGCAAAGCGCACGATCAACGCGCCGGCGGCCATTTTCAGGACTCCGCGGCGGGACAGAGCGGTAATGGTTTCCATAGCCCCGACCTCCTTAAACCTGCGCCGCGCGCATCACGGCGCGCAGGATTCTGGTGTGCGTTCCGCAGCGGCAGAGATTGCCGGCCAGTCCTTGTTTCACCTGCTCCAGAGTCGGATGAGGCGTCTGGGCAAGGACCGCGCTTGCGGACATAATCATGCCGTTGGTGCAATAGCCGCACTGAGCGGCCTGCTCGGCGATGAAAGCGGATTGGAGCGCGCCCGGTTCTTCCGGCGTTCCGAGACCTTCCAGAGTGACGACGGCGCGGCCTGTCACCTGCTTGATGGGCGTGATGCAGGAGCGCACGGCTTTTCCATCGACCAACACAGTGCAAGCGCCGCACTGGCCCAGCCCGCAACCAAACTTTGCGCCGTGCAGCGCGAGCGTATTGCGCAGGATGTAGAGCAAAGGCTGGTCCGGGTCCCAGGAATCGACCGTGACCGGGCCACCGTTCACGCGAAATTTGTACTGCGGCATGGCATTATTATCTGACAATTTTGCTTGGTTGAGAAGGAGGGCGGCGTGTCGATATCTCGCGCCGCGGTGATAAGCTTGAGAGCCAGGTTCATCATGCGGATCGAGCAAAATAGCGGCTGGCTTTCTCGGCGTGCGGGGCTGATATGGATCGCGTGCGCATTGGCAGCCCCTCAGGGGCGGCGAGTGCGGCCACCGAGACCGTCATCCACAGCTTCGCAACCTTCCCGCTCGGAGCAAACCCCTACGCGCCGCTGACCGGCGATGCGAGTGGGGACCTTTCGGAACCACCTATCAAGGCGGCGGGGCAAACCTAGCTAGGGCTGGCGTTCAAGCTGAACAAGTCCGGCGAAACGGTGCTGCACAATTTCGCGGGCGGCTCCGATGGCGCCAACCCCTACGCCGGTGTGAAGGTGGATTCCGCCGGTAACCTGTACGGCACCACCTACCGGGGCGGAACTGCGAACGCCGGGGTGGTGTACAAGGTGAGCCCGGCTGGGAAGGAGACTTTGCTGCACACGTTCACGGGCGGGTCCGACGGCGGCAACCCGTTTGCCGGTGTTATTCTCGATTCGTCCGGCAACCTGTATGGGACGGCCTCCACGGGTGGCACGGCCAACGCGGGCGTGGTGTACAAGCTGGACCCTTCGATCGGGCAGGAGACGGTGCTGTACAACTTCACGGGCGGGTCCGATGGGGCTAACCCGTATGGCGGAGTAATCGGGGATGGGGCCGGCAACCTGTACGGGACCACATACGGCGGTGGCAGCCTTTTGTCGGGCGTCGTGTACGAACTGAACGCGTCGGGCGTGGAAACCGTTCTTCACAACTTCGGTGGAACCACCGGCTACGCTCCCACTGCCGGTGTGGTTCGGGATTCGGTCGGTAACCTTTACGGGACCGCTACCACCGTGGTGTACAAGCTGACGCCGACCGGCAAGTATACGGAGGGGGCGGTCTATGGGTGCGAGTTCGGGGGCGAGGTTTGGGCGGGGGTGGTCCTTGATGCGGAGGGCAACCTCTACGGGACCACCGGCGTCCCGACGTATGGTCAGTGCGACGGGGAAACCCCGGTTCCCTACGGCGCGGTGTATAAGGTGAACGCCGCCGGCCAGCTCAGCGTGCTGTACAGCTTTCCGGGGGCCTCGAATTCTGGCCCCGACCTGGCGTCCGGACCCATCGCCGGCTCGTCAGGACCTAACGCCGGCGTCATGCTCGATGCCGCAGGCAACCTCTACGGGGCCACCGCCTATGGCGGCCTGGCGGGAATGATTTACAAGCTGGACACGGCTGGTCAGGAGACCACGCTTTACAGCTTTCCCGGCGCACCGGGCGGAACGCGCGCCTTTGGAGCGGTGATTGGGGATGGGGAGGGCATCCTCTACGGCACTACTCAGGGGGGCGGCACAGCCAACGGCGGCGTGCTGTACAAGGTGGACGCGGCGGGAAAGGAGACTGCGCTGTACAACTTCGCAGACGGCGTCGACCCGTTTGTGGCCAGGGACTCGGTCGGCGACTTCTATGGGACCGCGGGCAACAGCGCGACGGGTTCTAGCGAGGTGTATAAGCTGAGTGCTGCCGGCGAGTACTTGGTGCTCTACAGCTTCACGGACGGCTTGGGAGCCAGCGGTGTGGTCGTCGGCCCCGGGGGCGACCTTTACGGGGTTGCGGGCGGAGCGGCCGCGCCCGCAGGCTTGGTGTTCGAGCTGGCCCCATCGGGTCAGTTTACGGTGCTATACAGTTTTACGGGCGGGGCCGACGGGAGCCTGCCCAATGGCGGCCTGATCCTGGATTCCGCAGGCAATATTTACGGGACCACGAGTGAAGGCGGCTTGGGCGCGGGAGTGGTGTACAGGCTGGACCCTTCGACTTGGCAGGAGACGGTGCTTTATAGTTTCACGGGCGGTGCGGGCGGAGGCACTCCCTTCGCTGGTGTGATCCCCGATGCGGAGGGCAACCTCTACGGGACGGCGGTCAATTACGGCGAATTGGCCAACGGCAACCAGGGCGAAGGAGTAGTCTTTGAGCTGGACGCCGCCGGTAATTACACTGTGCTGTACACCTTCACGGGCGGCGCCGATGGAGGCGGGCCCGAGGCAGGTGTGGTTCTCGATTCGGCCGGCAATCTCTACGGGACCACGAACTATGGTGGAACGCCAGAGCCAGAAATTGGGTGCAGCCGAGGGTGCGGCGTGGTGTACGAGCTGGACCCTTCGACGGGGCAGGAGACGGTGCTGCACAGCTTCAGCTGGGAGGATGGTGCCAGCCCCGAAGCAAGCGTAGTCCGCAACGCGGCGGGCGACCTGTACGGAACCTGTCCAGACGGCGGAACCTCTGGCAGCGGAGTGCTCTACATGATCGCGCCGCAGTAGCGGTACGCCGAGGGTACGACGGCCCTGCGTTCACGCTCGTTTTGATATTCTTAGGGTCTTGAGAACAGCCCACATCGGAGCACAAACATGACCGTTAGTAGAACGTTCCTCGCAGCCGCGGCGGCTTTGGCCGCTATTCCAGCTTGGGCTCAGCAATCCTGCGAGCGCCTCGCAAGCATACCGATACCAGGCGTCACCATCAACTCTGCCGTCTCCGTAGCGGCCGGCTCCTTCACCTTGCCCGGCAACGCTGGACCGGGCGGACCGGCCACAGTCCAGGTGCCCGCATTCTGCCGCGTAATGGCGACGGTGAGCAAGGAAGTACGCATTGAGTTGTGGACACCCGACCAGTGGAATCACAAGCTGCTGGCGGTGGGCAACGGCGGTATGGCGGGATCCATCAGCTACAGACCGATGGTGAATCCCTTGCAGCAGGGTTACGCCACCAGCAGTACGGATACCGGCCATCAGGGCCGCAGCACCAGCGACGGCGAATGGGCGCTCGGAAATTACGAGCGCATCGTAAATTACGCGGACCGGGCCACGCATCTCATGGCGGAAGCGGATAAAGCGATCCTGAAGGCGTTCTACGGGGCGCAGCCGGCTCACTCCTACTTCAGTGGATGCTCGCAGGGCGGCCACGAAGCGATGATCGAAGCGCAAAGGTATCCGGCCGATTTTGACGGCATCATTGCGGGCGACCCGGCCAACAACTGGACGCATCACTATATCGGCGGCCATCTCTCCATCGCGCTCGCGACGGATGGCGACGGCTACATTCCGGCGAACAAAGTACACATCCTGGCGGACGCGGTGAACAACCAGTGTGACGCGCTGGATGGGATCAAAGATGGAGTGCTGAACGATCCGCGCCGCTGCAATTTCAATCCCGATACGTTGCTCTGCAAGGGGTCCGACACTTCCGAGTGCTTCACCGGCGAACAGGTAGCGGCGGTCCGCAAGATATGGTCCGGTCTTAGGACGAAAGAGGGGCAAGTGATCTATCCCGGATTGGTGCCCGGCGGCGAAGCTGGTCCCGGAGGCTGGGCCAGCTATATTACGGGAGATGGGCCGGGCAAGGGACGCCACGCCGTACTCGGCGTTGACTTCTTCAAGTACATGGTTTTCGACGACCCGAATTGGGATTACAAGACGTTCAAGTTCGCCGCGGCGGACGGTTTCGACAGCGACATCGATTACACGGACTCAAAGCTTGGGGCTTTGTTCAACGCCGTGAATCCGGATCTGAGCGGGTTCAAAGCTCGCGGCGGGAAGCTGATTCACTATCACGGCTGGAGCGATCCCGATATCACGCCGCTCAACAGCATCAACTATTACGAGAGCGTGATGAGGTCGCAGGGCGGCGACGTACATGGACTCCAGAACACGGCCGAGTTCTACCGGCTCTTCATGGTGCCTGGGATGTGGCATTGTCAGGGCGGACCGGGAGCGACGAACTTCGACATGATCGCGCCACTGGACCAGTGGGCGGACCGGGGCGTCGCGCCAGATAAAGTGATCGCTTCGCATATAACCAACGGCGTGGTCACCCGCACGCGGCCGCTGTGCCCCTATCCGCGGGAAGCGCAGTGGAACGGCACGGGCAGCACCGACGACGCGGCGAATTTCGTTTGCGGCTTGCCGCGCCAGTAGCTATCTCCCAAAACCCTTGGCGCACGCACTCCCGCGTGCCGCGTACACACTCGTGTGTACGCGAAATGTTTCACTGCTTCGTAGCGCGATTCCCCCATCAGAGCCGAGAAACCCCCAAAACGGTTAAGCACCCGGGCCGGGGATCGCGCCTATTGCTTCGTGACACCGATCATGTTGTCGTCTGCGATGCGGTCGATCAATTTGTTGTAGGGATCGATACCTGCGCGAGTGGGCTGCCGGTCGACGACAATCGTGAAGGTCTGGTGTTCCTGAGTGAGCTTTTCCTTCTTCATGTACAGTGGTTTCTCTTCATCTTTCTCGCCGGTGAAACCCCGATATCGATGAAGTCGGCCAGAGGCATCGTCGCAACCGTGCGCATCAGCGAACTTTTTCCCGCGCCGTTGGGCCCCAGCAGTCCAAACATATTATTACCGATGGTTAGTGACACATTCTTGAACGCGCGAACGCCGTTCGGATAGGCGCCCTGGCAAAAACGCGTTCGCGGTTTTGGCGCAACCCTGCAAAAAACTGGAATCCCGGCAGCGCATCTGCACGTATAACAAGTTAAGATGCCCGTCATTCGGATCATGCTGGCCGCTTTCTTGCTCGCTCTTACACGCGGGGTCGCCCCCGCGGAGGAACCCGCGCCTACGGTCCCGCCGGCCGCCGAAGCAATCATGGCGCGCGTTGCCGCCAACCAGGACGCAGCCGAAGAGGAGCGCAATCATTATGTTTATACGCAGCACGCCCGCATTCTCTCGCGCAAGGGGACCACCGTGATGTGCGAGGAGGTTACAGAATCTCGTGTCACGCCGACGGAGCACGGCTCCCGTCAAGACCTACTTAGTCTCAAGGGGCGATTTCTGCGTGAGCACGAATTTGTCAAGTACACGACGCCGCTCGCCAGAGAGGACACCAAGAACCCGGCAGATGAGGACGACGACTCATTGTCGATAGAAATCGGCAATGACGACCGCGCTTTGGTGGAGAACATGCGCTCCAGTCTCATCGACACCCGATCCAAGGACGGCCTCGGCGCACACCTTTTTCCACTCACCTCCAAGAGTCAAGGCGATTCCATCTTCCACCTGATTGGCCGCGAGCATGTGAAAAGCCGGGAAGTTTTCCATCTTGAATTTCGGCCGAAAGAGAAAAACGACTTCGGCTGGAAGGGCGACGCCTATATCGATGCGGTTGCCTACCAGCCGGTGGTCGTCAGCACATCCATGGCGCGAAAAGTCCCTTTCGCGGTGCGCACCCTGCTGGGCACGAATCTTCCGGGCCTGGGCTTCACCGTGGTCTATGCGCTACAGCCGGACGGAGTATGGTTTCCGGTGAGTTTCGGGACCGAGTTCAAAATTCACGTTCTGTTCTTCTTTAGCCGCGAGATAGTCATCAATGCGGAAAACCATGCCTTCGTGAAGACCCACGTCAGGTCGAAGATGGTTGAGGCCGACCCCGCTGAAAAGCCTCGCTAGCCTGATCCTGAACTCAGGGCCGTGATCGCTGTGCAGCGATCTTTTCGCCGCCAGAAAACAGCTACCGGCGGAATGTCGCACCGCTTCGCGCCCGCGCCTTGCCATTTGGTAACGCCGAAATTGGCGCATCACGGCGTCGCAGTCCGCCGCAGCCTCAGGTCCAAAGATTCCAACCACCCTTATTCACGGGAGTGCGCGCGAGCCGTCCAGGGTCGATCGGGGCGAGCCCCGGGCAAGCCCATGGATGTGAAGATTATTACAATAACAACCCGAGTAACCGGACGCCTTCGTAGTTGGAATCCTTGCGCCGGCTGCCTGCGCACACGACGTTGGTCACGTCATGCTGCCCGCTTTCGTGCTCTCTCTTACACGTTGGGCTGCTTCCGCGGGCGGCAACCCGCAGCTACCAGCCAGAGAGTTACCGCAACCTAAGACGACACGCACGGAGGACCCGCCGGCTATCCTCAAGGACTGGGGTGATGGAGCATGTTCGCTCTGAATCCGGCCTGCTCGAAATGGCTGTCGGTGGTGAGCGCCTCCGTCAGAGCCCGCTGCTCCATGATGACGAAAGAGAGGCAATCCGTCAGGCTCCAATTCTTATCCGCCCGGCCCCGGTACAGTTTGATCGCGGCATCGCTGAGATCGGGCTGAAACGCCACGACCTCTATCTGGGGGTCGGCTCGAACTCTGCGATATCCCTCGGCCGCGATCCCGCGAACACTCTGGTGCGAAAGTGCGTTCAGCCATTCCCAGAGCACCGCCTCAGTCGTTACGATCCGGCTTGCGGTCTGAACCACCGCTTGCCTCCAGGCGGCAGCGTCGGCATGACACTGATCCCGCCTGCTGGAAATGGCTATCCAGAAAGAACTATCGGCGAAGTAGACATCCGCCACCGTCACTGGTCCGCAGCGGAGCGCCCATAAAGGTAGTGGTCGTGTTGGTGGGCGAGATCGGAGGGCAGCGCCTCGCTGTCAACAGCGTTGGCAGCCAGCCACAGCAATGCAGATTCGCCTGAAGGTACGACGTCCTCGCCCACCTGCTCGATCCGCACAATCAAAGGTTGATTCGGAGGTATATTGAGGGGCTCGTCAGGGACGATAACCTCGCCGTCGAAATGTGCGTTGACGGTCACCAATGCCACCCGCCCTCCAGTATCGCACTGACCATCACAAAGCCGCAGGCTGCTTCCGATCGTTAAAGTGATAAAATTCATCCCGAGATGAAATTCCAGTTCCCTTGCGCCCTGCCGCTCCTGCTGTTTACAGCTCATTTCGTTTCCGCGCAGGACGGCGCGGCCATCTACCAGCGAAGCTGCGCCCCCTGTCACGACGCCGGAATGGATCGCGCTCCCAGCCACGAAGCGCTGCACGCCATGACGGCTGAGCGGGTGCTGGCGGCCATGGAATCCGGGCCTATGATCACGATGGCCATTCGCCGCACGGCCGCCGACCGCCGCGCCATCGCCGAGTTCATCACCGGCAAATCGCTGGCGCATCCTTTGGATACCGCGCCGGCTGCGGCCGCCATGTGTACCGCGCCTGCGCCCGAGTTCGGCGATCCGGCATCTTCAAGCGCGCCGTTGTGGAACGGCTGGGGCCAAAACCTGCTGAACACGCGCTTTCAAAATGCCGCGCAGGCCGGGATTTCCGCTTCCGACCTTACCCGCCTCAAAGTCAAATGGGCGTTCGGATTTCCCGCCACTTTGGACGCCAACGCGCATCCCGCCATCGCGAACGGGCGCATCTTTATCGGCAGCACCAGCGGTACGGTCTATTCGCTCGACGCTGCGTCGGGATGTATCCGCTGGTACTTCAATGCACAGGGCGGCGTGCGCGCGGCAGTCAGCATCGGCCGCATAAAAACCGACGCCGGACCGCGCTATGCCGCATTCTTCGGCGACAACCGGGCGTTCACTTACGCCGTGGATGCCGGCACAGGCCGGTTGCTATGGAAGACCAAGGTGGACACCTTCCCGGTGGCTCGGATCACCGGCTCGCTGGTTTTTTACAACAATCGCGTTTACGTGCCCATGGCATCGGGCGAAGAGGCCGCCGGATCGTCGCCGGATTACGAGTGCTGCCGTTTTCGCGGAAGCATCACCGCGCTCGACGCCGCCACCGGAAAGCAGATTTGGAAAACGTACACCATTCCGGACGAAGCGCACGCAACCAAAAAGAACAAAATCGGCACGCAGCTTTGGGGACCCTCCGGCGCGCCCATCTGGAGCAGTCCGTCCATCGATGTCCAGCGCAACGCGCTCTACGCCACCACCGGCGACAACTACAGCGATCCTCCCAGCCGCATGAGCGACGCTTTCCTGGCTTTCGATCTCGATTCCGGGAAGATTCTGTGGTCGCGCCAGATGACCGCGTCCGATGCCTATGTCTCGGCCTGCCGCGTCGCCGACAAAACCAATTGCCCCGATTCCAACGGTCCCGATTTCGACTTCAGCTCCGGGCCGATTCTGGTCACGCTCGCGAATGGAAAGCGAGCGCTGGTGGCCGGGCAGAAATCGGGGCTGGTACATGCCGTCGATCCCGACAATCAAGGCGAACAGATCTGGAGCGTGCGAGTGGGCGAAGGCGGCACCAATGGCGGCGTGCAATGGGGCTCGGCCACCGATGGCACGAACGTTTACGTCGCGCTCGCCGATCTTGGCCGCATCGCCGTTCCCTACAGCCTGGCCACCGACGTGGATCCCAAGCGCGGCGGAGGCATGTTCGCGCTGAACCTGGCTACGGGCAAGCAAGTCTGGTACACGCCGCCGGCATCGTGTGGCGATCGCAAGCGATGCAGTCCGGCGCAATCGGCGGCCGTGACTGCAATTCCCGGCGTTGCATTTTCCGGCTCGGTGGACGGACATCTGCGCGGGTATTCCACCAGCGATGGTTCGGTGCTGTGGGACTTCGACACCATCGCGCCATACAAGACAGTCAACGGGGTGGAAGCGCGGGGCGGGTCCATGGATGGTCCCGGCCCGGTCATCGCGGGCGGAATGCTGTTCGTGAATTCAGGGTACGCGGCCGGCGGCGGGATGCCGGGGAATGTGTTGCTCGCGTTTTCGGTGGATGGAAAGTAATTGCGGTTATCGGATCGCTGCCTCGCGATCACGGGCCTTGGCTATTTGCCGCCTTGGACCGTGAACGGCGGTTTCATTATCGGCGATGACACCACGCTGCTCGTCGACACCGGAGCCAATGCGGCCGCCGCATCCACCATTCACGGTTACGCCTCCATCGCCCGGCCATCGAATCGGCTGCTGGCGCTCAACACGGAACGCCATTTCGACCACATCGGCGGCAACGGATTTTTTCGGGATCGCGGCATCGACGTTTGGGGACACGCCAGCATCCAGCGGACTGACGATGAGTTCCGCGCGGAGATGGAAGAGTTCAATGCCGCGATCTCCAATGCCGCGCGGCGGTCGCGCCATGAGGCGGAAGTCTTTTATGGTGAAACTCGTTTGGCCAATCCGAATTGTCCGATCGCCAGAGACACGCGCATGAATCTGGGCGCGTGCGAAATCCAAATTCTGCTCACGCCCGGCCACACACCGAGCAACATCTCGGTCTATGTTCCTTCGGATGCAGTCGTATATTCGGGCGATTGCCTGGTGAACGGTTATCTTCCGAACCTGGACGCAGGCTCAGCCGCCGATTGGCGGATCTGGCTGCAATCTCTGGACCGCATCGCCGCGCTGGCGCCGAAGTTCGTGGTTCCGGGGCACGGCGCAGTGGCGGCCGGAGACGGCGTTCCGCGCCTGATCGAAAGTGTTCGTGAGGTTCTGCGTAATTCCATTGAAGCGGGCCGATCGCCCACCGGCTAAAAGGAAACCCAAACATCGCAAACGGGAGCGGTATCGCCGCCATACCGCGGGCGCACGCGCGGTGACTGTATCAGGGAATAACGGGCAGTCCGGGGAAGGCCGCTGCAATGCTGGACAGAGCGGCCCGGAATCAATCGTGGACGCCGCCGATTTTCAGCGCGCGTTGGATGTCGGGGGCGGCGCTGTCGGACGCTTGAAGTCCGCAACGCCGGGTTTTATTGCAGGGAGTAAGGGATCGGCTTTGGAAGTTCGGTTGGAGCTACAGTGCTGTCCTGAAAAAAGGGGCATCGTTCTTCTTCGCCAACCTTGGGCCGTAGGCCACTTAAGTTCGGACCAACAGATCGTCCCACGCCTTCTGCCCTTACCACCGTGCCGAGCAGGCGCTCGGATTCCATTTGGATCCGTCAGGCTCCTTCTTGAAATGCAAAGCCGTGACCCATTCCGCCTGCAGGTAAACAGGATCGTTGACCTGCGAAGTGATCACGATCCATTGTTCCCCGTTGGTTTCCTTATTGAGGTCCCAATACTCGGTCATGCTGGCGCTCGCGCTATAGGGAATACCATTCTTGCGGAGATAGCCGGGACGGATGTGCGTGGTCACTACCTTCAAGTCTCCGTGTTTGGGTGCATTCTTATCGGCGGGCGCCGCACGCCGGCTCTGGTCGGCCTGAGCGCCGCCACCACCGCCGCCGCGTCCTCCGGGGGGCGCCGGGGTCTCCCACGTGGCTACGGAATCGCCCTGCCACGTGGCCGGCGCACCGCTGGGAGGCGTCCACGCACCGAAATGCATTAAGCGGACCTGCTTGCCAGCATCGATCTCCACCTGCAGCGTGTTCGGATCCATCCAACTGATATGCAACCGGCCGGGAACGCGCATAATCGCGGGCGCGCCGTAGGACTTGCACTGTTCACCGGCCGCCTCATCCTTGGCCGGATCCCACAGGTCGGCGGCCTTCTTGGCGTCCAAATTAATCGGAACGCTGGCGTAATCGCCCTTGGATGGCGTCACCATGCGCCAGCGCCAGTCCTCGGTAACGATAGAAACCCAATACCCAGTCAGGTCGATCGGTGCGGCTTCCTGGGCGGCCGGCGGCGGAGCCGGAGGGGTTCCGCTGGCCGCCGGCGCCTGAGCATACGCGAGGCCTGACCAACCCAGCCACAAGGCCGTACTGGCCGCGGCGAACGACATTCTGTTGTTTGCAACGTGGCGATTCATGTTGGTTCTTATTGGCCGCGCACCACGCAGCCCCCCAGATTGCCGCCCGACCCTCCGCCCCATCCGCAGCAGTAGCGCACGCATTTCTCGGGCGCCACGTAATTGTCTTTCAGCTTGTTGCGATATTCCGGGTACATCGTTTCGGCGCCGCCCATCACGGCCTCCTCCGGGATGTGGTAGCGCTTGTGCACTTCATCGACAAATGGATTTTTCCCGGGCAGAAAATGCGGAACCACGCCATTGCCCGTGAGCCGCGGGATTTCCGGTTCCGGGGTGCATGGGGCAGGCGTTGGAGGAAGATTCGCAGACGGATCCAACTGGCTGGTGCGGCTGATCACGTAAGGCTCGGTCAAATAGATCGGGTCCTCAAGGTGAGCGCTGATAGTAATGGAATTGCCATGCCGCATGAAGTGCGCGGTCATAGTAGTCTGGTCGCTGCCGGGAACGCCGTTGCGGCGAATATAGCCGGCTTTCATGTGCGTGGTGTAAGTGGTCAGGACGTCGCCTTCCCATACGCCCGTAGTGAAGCCGTCAATAGTGTGCGGCGCATATTGGGATGGATGCGGACGGCCATCCATCCAAATGGTGATTACGGCGCGGTCTACAGCCGCTCCCACTTTCCAGGCCAGCACTTTGCCCGTCACCGGATCGAAGTCGGCCCATATCTTGAAGCCTTGCGGCCCCAGCACGAAATAATAAATCGGGTAATAAAGACACTGCCGTTCCGGCAATGAAAGCATCGAAGCGGTGTAACTCAGCGCGCGCGTGCGTGCTTCGGCGTTCAGGGGGATGGCGGTAAAATCGACGGGATCCGGACCTGGACCACGATCCTGATAATCCTGATGCGAGCGGGCGGCCCACTGCCCTGACAGGTCCAATGTCTGGGCTTGCGCGGCCGGCCGCGTCAGCGTGGATCCTAAGATCAAAACGGCGAACACAGCCGTTGAAAGCTGCCTTGGCTTCATGAGCAATTCCTCACCTATTTACCTGCTGTTATTTACTTGGTGTCAAACTCTTATATATTGCCTCGACAAACATTGCGGTGGTCCAGGGGCCGGAATCCGTTCCATAGCGCTTCCGATACCCGGCGGTTGGGTTCGCCGCCTGAATCTGCTCCAGCGTCATCCCGCGGCGGATCATGTCCTCCACAATGTCCCGGATAATCGTTACCATATCGCGATATTCCACCACATCCGCCTGATCGCAGATCCGGCCGCGGCCGGGCACCACCAAGGTGCCGCCGCGCTGCCAAGCCAGCGGAATGGAGGGGATGGCGATCTCAATGATGCGGTTCAGGGCCTCGATCTCGCCTTGTATGCTGCCGCCTTTATCCACGTCGATGATCGGAAAACGCGTGATATCGAAAATATCGCCGGTCACCAGAACGTCCGAGCGCCGGAACAACACCATCACATCGCCATCGGAATGCGCGGCCGGCTGGTACATGACTTCGATGCCTTCCTGGTTGATATACATCGTCCTCTGCTTTGTGGAGAAGGATTCGGTGGGCCAGGCCTCCAGCGGGTAGGCGGCCTGCTTGCCGACCGGCCCGCTCATGCGGTTCAACACGGTTTCGCTCGCGAGTATGGTTGCCGGACCCGCCGCCGCAAAACCTCCCGGACCTGTGTTGCTGGCTTGTGTGAACGATTGGCCGGCCTTCGAAAGGCTGGCGTTGCCGCCGACGTTGTCGGGGTCCGAACTGGTATCGACGATGTAGCGAATGGGTAGGGCCGTCAGCTTTTGGATGGCTGCCAAAACCTTGCCGGACATGTCCGCCGAACCTGCGTTGACCAAAACCACTCCGTCCGGTCCGGTCTGCACCGCGATATTGCCGCCCGCGCCCGCAATGAGGTAGAAATTGGGAACTACCTGGACCACTTCCGGATCGCCGGAACCCGGCTGTGCCCGAGCCAGCCAGGGGGCGCCGCTTAGCAACAGGACCGCCCAGAAAGCGCCGACAAATTTGTTCATCTTGCCGCTCGTTTCATGAAATAAATTGTGCCGGCGTGGCCGGCAGACCCAACCTGGACGAACTCAATGACGGAGTCTACTACAGCTCGCAGCGCGACACAAGGCCGTCCGAGTGAAGTTCACCGTGAATGGGATGTAAACGCAGATTCACTGCCGCCCCAATGAAGAACCCGCTGCTAAAAGAGAAGACCGCCATTACTTGATAGTGAACGTTGCGGTCGCCGACGTCCCGCCACCCGGCGCAGGTGTCGTCACGGTCACATCGGCCGCTCCCACCGTGGCGATATCGGCAGCCGAAATGGCTGCGGTCAGCCGATATGAGCCAACATACGTCGTGGCGCGCGCCGCGCCGTTCCACATCACAGTGGAATTAGCCTGGAAGCCCGTGCCGTACACCGTCAGCGTAAATGCCGCGCCCCCATTGGTCGCGCTCGCCGGGCTGAGTGCCGTGATGGTTGGCGCAGGATTGTCAATTGTGAACTGCAACTGGTTGGACGGTCCGCCGCCCGGAGCCGGATTCGACACAGTGACGGTTGCTGGGCCGCCGGCGGCGATGTCTCCTGCCAGGATGCTGGCGGTAAGTTGCGTGGCGTTCACGAAGGCGGTCGCCCGGTTAGCGCCATTCCACAAGACCGCTGCGCCGCTGGTGAAGTTCGAGCCGTTGACCTTTAGGGTAAACGCGGCTCCGCCCGCTGTCACGCTCGAGGGCGACAGCGAAACAGCGACCGGAACGGGATTGTCAATGCTAAAGCTCAACACATTGGAAGCCCCGCCGCCCGGCCCTGGGTTTGTCACCAGAACATAGGCCTTCCCCGCCGTAGCCACGTCCGATACCGGCACTGCAGCGGTCAACATGCCGCTGTTATGGAACGTCGTCGTGAGTGCGGCGCTTCCCCACCGCACAGTGGAAGTAGATACGAAGCCGCTGCCGGTCACCGTGAGCGTGAAGCCGCTCGCGCCGAACGTGACGCTGGATGGCGACAAAGCGCCCGCCACGGGCACCGGATTATCGACGGTAAAGAGCAACGCCTTCGATGTACCGCCTCCGGGCGCCGGATTGACCACCTTCACTGACGCTGTGCCGCCCGCCGCAACATCCGCGGAGTTGATAGCTGCTGTGACCAGTGTGCCGCTGACAAAGGTGGTTGTCCGTGTGGAGCCGTTCCATTCAACCACCGCGCCCGGCACGAACTGGCTGCCGGTCATCATGAGCGTGAAGGCGCCGCTGCCCGAAACCACGCTGGCAGGCGAAAGCGATCCGGCCACCGGCGCAGGGTTGTCGATAGTGAATGCAGTCGCGCCCGAAGTGCCGCCTCCTGGGGCCGGCGTCATCACAGTTACGTTCGCCGTTCCCGGGTTGGCGATATCGGCGGCTGTGATGGAAGCGGTCAGTGAGTTAGCGCTCCCGTAGATCGTGGTGCGGGGAGATCCATTCCACAGCACCACCGAGTTGCTCTCGACATCCGCCCCATTCACTGTCAAGTTGAACGCTGCTCCTCCGGCCACCAGATTGGTAGGCGAGAGACTCGTTGGAGCCGGCGCGGGGTTGACGATTGTGAACGTCAGCGGCGCCGACGTTCCTCCGCCTGGCCCCGGATTCGAAACTGTCACCGAGACGCTGCCCGGACTTGCAATATTGGAGGCTGGCACAATAGCAGTGAGCTGGGACGCGCTCACATATGTGGTGGTGAGCGCAGAGCTATTCCAAAGCACGCTTGAGTTGGCTACAAAGTTGGAGCCGTTCACCGTCAGGGTAAACTGCGCTCCCAGGGCGGCCACGCTGGTGGGCGTTAGCGACGCCGAGCCAGGTGCCGGGTTGTCAATGTTGAAAGTAAGGCCCGGCGAGGATGTGCCGCCGCCCGGCGCAGGATTCGCCACCGTAACCGTTGCGGTGCCCGCCACCGCGATGTCGGACGCGGCGATGGCTGCGGTGAGCTGGGTGGCGCTCACGAGCGTGGTCGTCCGGGTGGATCCGTTCCACAAGACCGTCGAGCCGCTGACGAAACCCGTGCCGTTGACGGTCAGCGTGAATCCCGCGCCTGCCACGATGGCGCTGGGCGGCGAGAGGCTGGTGGTGGACGGAACCGGGTTGTCGATCGTGAATCCAAGTGAGTTCGAAACGCCTCCCGGAATAGTCACGCTGATCTGCGCCGTACCTGCGGCGGTCAAATCGCGGGCCGGCACAATGGCCGTAAGTTCGGAGCTGCCGGCATACGTCGTTGCCAGATTCGCGCCGTTCCATTGCACGATCCCCGCGGACGTGAACGGGCCGCCGTCGACAGCCAGCCGAAAGGCCGCCCCTCCCACCACCGCCGAGGAAGGCTGCAGGCTCCCCAGGGATGGAACCGTCGTCCCGGTTTGCACCACCGACACCGGTTGCGTCCCGATGGTTAATGTCGCGAACCTCTCGGCTGCTCCGTTATTGGCGGCTACGACGTAGTTCACCGACGGGGAAGATGTGGCGACACTCACCCAGCTCGCGTTGCTCGTCGCGATCACGGGACAAGTGGTGCTGGCTATGATCCAGCCACTCGTTCCCGCAGCGGTGGCGTCGATCAGTGTTTGAGTCAGGTCGTAGGTGCACGCGCTAGCTGCCTGCGTGAGGAGCGCCTGGGCGCGCCCCACGGAAACCGTGCCCGATTGTGTTGCCCCACTGTTGTTGGCAGCCGCCGAGACTGTGATGGTCCCGCTTCCGTTGCCGGTCGCCTGTGTCAGCGGAGCCCACGACGCGCTGCTCGAAGCGGTCCATGCGCATCCTTGCTGCGTTGTCACCTGAATCGGGACCGTGCTTGCGGTGTACGGAACAATCTGGTTCGATGGACTTAGGGAAAAAGTGCAGGGACCAACTGGAATTGGCGCCGTCGCCGTCACGCCTGCATACGTTACATTCAGCAAATCAGTGCCGTTGCCCGTAGCGGTGACGACGCCTCCGGAGCTGATGCTAAAGACGTTGGAGGTACCGCTGCCCGCTGCGTACGTGGCCTCCCCGGTCACGTCAATCTCGCCGTTGCTGTAAAGAGCATACGCCTTGACGATCTGGAAGTCGCCCACCGTCATGCTGGCCTGCGGCGCATTGTCCAACCGGAGTGACGTCGGCGTGCCTGTGGGCTGCAAGGTATAGTTCAGCGTAGTGCTGGCGTACGTGTTATCGCTGAAAACGGCGATGGGGCCGAAGTTCCCGGTTCCCAATCGCGACGGAATGAACGGGATGCTGAACGGCGGCTGGGTTGCATAGAGCAAAGCGGTATCGGTGGGATCCACGACGATCTGCGGTACAAGGATCTCTGTAATCGTCTTCGTGGAGGAAGTAGCAGTGATGTTCGTTACGCCGTTGATTGGCAGAGTCGAGCCGGTGGCGGGTAGGAAGGTCACGTTTGTGGCCGGCACTTCGGTGTAACCGGTCAAGTCCAAGTTGGGCAGAGGAGCTGAAGAAGTGGAAAATGGCGTCTGAATCTGGTTGGAGGGCGCTGCATTGCCTCCGATGAGCCAGCCGTAGGCCAGATTCCAAAAGGCCTGGCTTTGGGTTTCCCCCACGTCGGGACAAACCCACTCAACAATGAAAATCCCGCGGCAAAGATTCGCGTGGACCACTGCTAACACAAGCTGGGTGTCGGCAGCCGCACCGGCGGGTGGGCATAGGGTGCAAACGGATTCAAAATCGTCAATTGCGAGGGCGTGGAAGACGGTTGTACGATAAAAACGCTGAAGTCCTCGGGTGCGCATTCGCAGCACAGGTTGACGCAATTGTACTGGTGAAGAATGAAATAAACGGGCGGGCTGTTTTCGCCCGAATTGGTATCGTCCAGGATCGTTATGGTAAACGAGGAGCAGGAGAAACCCTGGCAGTTTACGGTCCCCGTGAAAGCAACATAGTTCTGACCAGCTATGGCCGTGCCATTTTCCGTGGTTACCTGGTAGGAAGAAGTTGGGGGTGGTGTGCCGCTTCCGTTGATGCTCCCGGTGAAGGTTATGGATCCCTGCGTTGCCAGGACCACGGCAACAATGGGAGGAATGCCGCTGCCGGCGTCCGGCGTGTTGGCCTTGTGCCCCGCGGTAGTTGTGAGGCGCGCCGGGAGCGATGGGGAATGCAACTACCGGCCCCTGCTGAGCGCTGGCAAGCGCCATCGCGAAGAACAGCGCGGCCACTGTTGCAGTGGCGAGACAGATATGCCGCTTCCACAACCGCATGGCGCTCCTTGTACGATCTCTCCGTAATGTCGGAATTTCCATTTTAGCTTCCGGAATCTCAATATCGTACGCCCACACGAGCCGCCCCGGCGCACGGATTAACACAAATTGGATGGCTCGATCGGCGGAGGTTCTGCCAACAGACGGTTTCCTAACGGTGGCCGCACATCACGCTCGAAGATGCTGTCAAGAACACGCTTCATGGCGACGCCATAAGAGCCAGTCAAAGCGGTTTCAGCATAAATCTATGGCCGCACCTATGGAAACGAATTATGATCGAACGTGACCAGTGTCTTAAATGCTGTCTCAGCCCATGGGGCCAAGACGCGACTAACAGTCGCGTGTACCGGCGTCTCATATTCGGCCAAAAGCGCGGCTAGTGGGTTCAATTGGAAAATACGTCCGGCCGGGATGCCGGCGGCCGTAGTTATATGCAATTTGCGCCGAACTGGTCCGCATGCCGACTCCCTTGATAGTGGTATCCACGCATGCCTCACTTTAGGGTCGCCCCAATCGGCTCCAATGTTCGACAATCGAGTACAAGGGGATATGCTCAGAATGAATACGGCACGGCACACGTTATTCGGCTTGCTTCTTGCGATCGCGCTGTGCGGCGTCCGCTGTGACGCGGCCGAGATCGTCTCTTCTCGGACTTCCGACATTGAGGGCGTGAAATTGCACTATCTGACAGCCGGACATGGCCCGCCCGTAATCCTGTTGCATGGCTACGCCGAAACCAGCCTGATGTGGAAACCGGTAATGCCCACGCTTTCCGAGCGATTCACCGTCATCGCTCCCGATCTGCCTGGGATTGGAGATTCATCCATCCCGGCGGACGGCCTGGACATGGCCACCGCGGCGGTTCGTATTCACGCGCTGGTTGCCTCGCTCGGCATGCAGCAAGCGGAAGTGGTGGGGCACGATATCGGCCTGATGGTGGCCTACGCGTACGCGGCGAAATTCCCTGCGGAGGTAAGAAAGCTCGCGCTGATGGACGCGTTTCTTCCCGGCGTGGAGGGATGGGAACCCATTTACAACAATCCCGCCATCTGGCATTTCCGCTTCAACGGACCGACGCCTGAGGCGCTGGTACAAGGACGCGAGCGCATCTACTTCGAGCATTTCTGGAACGATTTTGCGGCGGACAAGACGCGCTCCATCCCCGAAGCGGACCGCAAGTTGTACGCCGCCGCTTACGCGCGCCCTGGACGCATGGGAGCGGGCTGGGCCTACTTCGTTTCGTTTCAAAAGGCCGCCAAGGATTTCGCCGGCTTTGCGCGCACAAAACTCCCTATGCCGGTGCTCGCCATCGGCGGTGAAAAAGGCAATGGAGATGCGCTCGGGCGCCAGGCGAAACTGATCGCTTCCGACGTGACGGTGATCGTGCTGAAAGGTGCGGGACATTGGCTCATGGAGGAGCGGCCGCGAGAGACCACCGCGGCGCTGCTCAAATTTCTGTGATGGACATGGGGCAACGTATGGGGCGGATTTGGGTCATCGTCTGCGGCGTGGGGTTGGCGGCGTTCGTTGCCATCCAGTTCATCCGGCCTGCCATATCGCATCCGCCGGTGACGGCGGATCTGGTTGCGCCGCTCGAAGTACAACAAATTCTGAGGAATTCGTGCTACGACTGCCATTCCAACGAGACCAGGCTGGCCTGGTTCGATGAGATTGTTCCCGGGTATTGGCTGGTGGCGAGCGACGTAAGAGAGGCGCGCCGCCATCTGAATTTTTCAGAGATCGGAAAGCTTCCACCCGCGCAACAGAGAGGGGCGCTGTATGAAGCGGTGAACCAGGTTCAATTGGGCGCCATGCCGCTTGCCGCATACCAGCGCCTGCATCGTGGCGCTGTGGTCACGCCGGCGCAATTGAGCGTATTGAAAGGCTATCTGGCTCCTCCGGCCGCGGCCGCCGCGTCTGCGGCCGGCGATCTGGCGGCGGACGACACGCAATATCAAGAATGGATTCGCAGGGGCGATGCGGCGCGCGCCGTAGCGCCCGCGCCCAACGGAATCGAATTTCCATCGGACTACAAGAACTGGAAAGCGATCAGCACCACCGATCGCTTCGACAATGGGACGTTGCGGGTAATCCTGGGCAACGACATCGCAATCCGGGCCATCGCCGAAAATCGTATTAATCCATGGCCCGCCGGCGCCACTTTCGCTAAGATCGCCTGGTTCGCGCGCGGCGACGGCCAAGGCCGAGTGCGGACCGGAGCATTCTTTCAGGTCGAATTCATGATCAAGGACAGCAAAAAACATGCGGCGACGGAAGGCTGGGGATGGGCGCGCTGGCGGGGCGCCGGTCTGGCTCCCTATGGCAAAGACGCGGGATTTTCCGCCGAGTGCACCGGCTGCCACGCGCCGCTGCGGGCTACCGATTACGTCTACACCGCGCCGTTGCGAGGGCAGCAATGAGCGCGCGGACGGCCTGTTTATTCGGCATCCTGCTGGCGCTCGGATCGTGGAGTTGCGGCGGTTCGGGCGCCGTGAGTTCGTCCATCAACGAAAGCGCGTCGTTCACCGCGAGCTTGCCTTGGAATCCGCTGCAGTGGAAAGTGATAGCGTCCACCGTCGATAAGCAAGCTTCCAGCATGAGCACCTTGTACGGCAACGATGCCGCCGTGAGATACGCCCGAAGCCACTCGCAGCAGGACTATCCTGCCGGCTCCGTGCTGTCGCTTGTGACCTGGACCGAGCGTGAAGACAGTCGCTGGTTCGGAGCCAGGATCCCCGGGCCGGTCAAGTCGGTGGAATTTCTGACGGTGGCCGCTGGAGCGGGCAACCAGCCCGCGTATTCGTACGAGAGCTATGAAGGTTTGTCGCTTCACAAGGCCTCTTCGTCCGTGGGCCGTTCCCCGGGGAGCCGCGCGGATTATCTGCTTTCTGTGCGTGCCGCGGTAATGCCCTGACTGCCCTCGCGGGTGTATCATCTATCGGGAGGCGCGCCGCCTATCGGGAGGCGCGCTGCCGATTCGGCTGCCGCCAGCCAATTCAATCAGGAGGCTCGATCGATGATTCGGAAACTTTTTGCCACGGATGACAGCGCCACGACGGCGATTTTGAGACTGGTGCTGGGAATTGTCTTTTTTGCGCATGGAGCGCAAAAGATGTTGGGCTGGTTCGGAGGCTTTGGCTTCTCCGGCACCATGGGCTTCTTTACCGGCGTCATGCACATCCCAGCGCCGCTCGCGTTCCTGGCCATCGCAGCCGAGTTTTTCGGTGGGTTGGGGCTTATTCTGGGATTGCTCACCCGGATTGCAGCGTTCGGAATCACGGTGAACATGCTGGTGGCGATTGCGACCGTGCATCAAGCCTTCGGATTGTTCATGAATTGGAATGGCACACAGAAAGGCGAGGGCTTCGAGTATCACCTTCTGGTGCTCGCCATGACCGTGTTTCTGATGATCCGTGGGGCCGGCGCGTTTTCGTTGGATCGCGCCATAGCAGCCGCCGAGACATCCGGCACGGTGCAGCGGGATTTCGCACATTCCTGAGCACGTGCTGAACAACCCTGTGAAACCCTGGCGTAAGTAACTCCGTCCCATCGGCTATGGGTGCAAGAATGCTTTTTCAAACATTTGTCGCGTTGCCGATCGCCGCTGCCTTGTTGGCCGGCGCGGCCCAGGCTCAGTCCGAGGCCTTGCCTGTCTCGTTCACGAAAACGGTGAACATTCCCGTGGTCGGCGTGGCGAGTACCGAAACGGCGCAGGTGAACGTAGTGAATCTGGCGCCTTCCGTTCAGTCGGTGAGCACGGGAGGAAGCGTGCCGACAGAGGGCGTCACAGCCTCCTGCACCGGAGGGATCACGTTCTATAGCGCCAGCGGAAACATTATCGCCTCCTCGGCCACCTTCACCATCGGCACGGGCCAGATTTTTTCGGCTACGCTGCCCTACTCGGAGATTCCAGCCGGCGGCGCGAGCGCCCGCGCTCCCATTCGCGCTGTGGTGACCGTCACCGGAACCAACAGCGCCACCGCTCCTTGCTCGCTGGCCTCCAACATCGAAGTCTTCGATACGGCCACCGTCATGGCTCATGTTCACGTTGAAGGAAATATACTGGGCCTTCCCGGTTTAATCGGCATCCCACTGCCGGCGCGCTAGTTTGAACGAGCAATTACATGGTGAACTCCTTCCGTTCACAAGATCTGCCAGGCTTATCCTGGCGCACCGCGCGTCAGCAAGCGGTGTTTTCGGACTTTAGACACAGCCTGCTAAAATAAAGCGCACACAATAATGACGGGACGCAATGATTGAGACGCAAGCAGAACCGGAACATATCGCCATTTCGAAATCGAAAGGCATTCAGATCGATTGGAAGGACGGGCATCGCAGCACTTATGCGCTGCCCTACTTGCGCGATGAGTGTCCCTGCGCGAGCTGCACGGGCGCGCACGGGACGGAGCCGCAGAGAACGAGTTATGCCGCGGAGCCTACGACGCCGTTTCCGATGTTCAAGCCGACGCTCAAGATGCTGAACGTGGAAGCGGTGGGGCACTACGCGATCCGCATCGAGTGGAGCGACGGGCACAATACCGGGATTTATTCCTTCGATCACCTGCGCAAAATCTGCGCGTGCGCGGAGTGCCAGGCCAGGTGAGAACCGCACGACGCTGGTTTATCGCAATTCTGTTAGCCGTCACAATTGAGGCGGCGCCGCCGAATGCGCCAAAAACCAAACTGGTGGTCGCGATTATCGTCGATCAGTTCCGTTACGACTACATGACCCGCTTCGATGCCGACTATCGCGACGGCCTGCGGAAGCTGCGCGACTCGGGAGCGTTCTTCACAGATGCGCACGAAGCGCATTTTCCGACCGTAACTGCCGTGGGTCATGCAGCGTTCCTGAGCGGATCCACTCCCGCGATCGATGGCATCGTCGGCAACGAATGGTTCGATCGCGAAACGGGCAAGACGGTGACCAGCGTCTCCGACGACACCACGAAACTGCTGGGCGGCAGCGGAGGCGCGGGATCGTCGCCCAGGCGGTTGATCGCCAGCACGCTGGGCGACGAGATCAAGGCCACGGGTGCCGCGGATACCGAAGTGATCGGCATTTCGCTGAAGGATCGCGCGGCCATTTTGCCGGCGGGACATGCGGCCAACGCGGCCTACTGGTTCGAGAGCGAATCGGGGCAATTCGTCAGCAGCACCTATTACATGCCGGAGCTGCCGGCCTGGGTGCGGGCCTTCAACAAAAGCGGCGCAGCCGGCAAGTATGCGTCGCTGAAGTGGATGCCGGCAGACAGCGTGGCCGGCGCTCAGCCCTTTCGGGTCCTTCCCTCCGTGCTGGGAAAACCTTATTACGATGCAATAACCGCGACACCGTATGGAAACGACATGCTGGAGGCGTTCGCCGAGGAAGCGCTGAAAGAAGAGCAACTAGGGCGTCATGCGGGCACGGATGTACTGACGGTCAGCTTTTCAAGCAACGATCTGCTCGGGCATCAAGTGGGGCCCGATGCGCCGGAAGTTCGCGACATGTGCATCCAAACCGACCGCGTGCTGGGACGATTGCTGCGCGCTGTGGAGGCGGAAGCGGGCGCGGGAAACTACGTTGTGGTATTCACCTCCGATCATGGCGTTGCGCCGAAACCTGAGGAATTGACCAAGCGCGCGATTCCGGCAGGGCGGTTTTCAAGAGCCGAAGTGTATCAGGCGATCGAAGGCGCGCTCACGGAAAAATACGGACCGGGCAAATGGATCGTAGGGAGCGCCGAGCTGGCGCCCTATCTGGATCATGATTTGCTGCATTCGAGGCATGCGGTGCTGGGGGAAGCGGAAGAGATTGCGGCGGACGCGGTGAGAAAGCTTTCGTATATTTTTCGAGTGTACACGAGCGCGCAATTGGAGCACGAAAACCTGGCGGGCGAACCGATCGGAATCCTGATGCAGCGCGGCTACTATCGCGGACGCGCGGCCGATCTGTTCATCGTTCAGAAGCCCTACTGGCTGGCTTCGAAGGAAGGAACGTCGCACGGAACGCCCTTCAGTTACGACACCCACGTCCCCGTGATTTTCCTGGGCCGCGGCATTCGAGCAGGGCGCTACGACGAGAACGTCCGCACGGCCGATATTGCCCCAACACTGGCAGCGCTACTCGGAGTGAATACGCCGAGCGGGTCGGTGGGCCGGGTGCTGCCGGTGATCGAGAAATAAACCACGCGCCCCCTTATTTGAATTACGACGAAAAACCTGCGCCGGTCAGATGTTTCGCTCAGGTGTTTCGCCGGGACTCCGGGAGTAGACTGGGACGGTGGCTACGGGAACGCTAAACAGAACGTCATTAGTGTTTGCGGAGAAAACCGTACGCTGACGCGCGCGGCTCGGTTCAGCCCAGGAGCGGATGCGCAAATACTTACGACGCTGTGTTTAGTGAGCTTGGCAGTGGCTGCGTTCACCTTGGCGGAGCCTGGCTGGGCGCAAGGTCCAATGATCGGTCCCTGCGCGGTATTTCCGATTGACAACATCTGGCATATGTGAATACCATCGGCCAAGGCACGTCGCTGCATCTGGATTTTGGGAGGGTCTACGACGGAGCGCCGAACGGAATCCCTTACGTTACAGTGCCCGGCACTCAGACCAAGTATCCGGCCATGTGTTTTAACTACGCCGATGAGAGCGATCCTGGGCTCTATGCCATTCCGCTGAACGCGCCCATTGAGGGGGGCAGCGCGGGCGCCGGCGACCGGCACGCGATTTCCGTCGACACCACCAACTGCATCCGGTACGAAATGTGGTCGGCGTAGCCGCAACCGGCTGGTTGGAAGGCCGGCTCGGGAGCTTGCTCGGGAGCAATTTTCAACCTTACTTCAAATGCGCTGCGCCCGGCGGGTTGGACATCGGCCGCCGTGCGGCTGATGGCGCCCGAAACGCAGCAAGCTTATGTTCGGCCGGCGCGGCACTACGCCTCCAGCCTGACCGGCGCGCAATATCCGCCCATGGGCGTCCGTTTTCGCCTGCTTGCGGACTATGATATATCGGGCTTTTCAGCCACCCATCAAATCATTTTGACTGCTTTGAAGAAATACGGAATGGTGATTGCCGATAATGGCAGCGCATGGTATATCTCTGGCGCTCCGGATTCGCGCTGGAACGACGACGATCTCCACAATCTGGGATAGATCACGGGTGCGGATTTCGAAGCTGTGGATGTTTCGCCCATGATGGTGGATGCCAATTCGGCCCAAGCCGCTAGAAGCTAGAGATCGGCGCGTCGCTTTGGTCTGTTTCCGTGCGGCGCCGGCGATCTAAACACCGATGGAGTTTGCGACGCCACCGATATCCAGCGCATCACGCAAGCGGCGCTGGGTGAAGGCTGCCAAATCGGGCCGTAGCGGAGACCTCCGCTCGGATAGGGTCCGCTACCATGCAGGTATGGTCCTGACAAAAGCGGAACTCATTGCTTCGCTGCAGAACGAAGTCCGCATCCTGGTGCATTTGGCCGGCAAAATAGACCGATCAGAACTCGATTACCGGCCCACACCCACGCAGCGCAGCAGCCTGGAGCTGTTGCAATACATGGCGATCATGGGACCCACCCAGGTTGCCGCGATCAAAACCGGAACTTTCAACCGGGCCGCGCTGAGCGCACTTTGGGGTCCGGCGGAAGCGGCGGCGAAAGCGATGAACCACGCTCAGGCCGTGGCCGCCATTCAAAAACAATCGGATGAATACGCCCGCCTTTTGAGCGATTGGACCGAGGCAGACTTCCGTGGCGAAGTGGATATGTTTGGCGCCAGGTCCACACGCGGGGCGCTCTTGGTGAACCTGGTTCTTGCCGGTCACGCGGCATACCGGACTCAACTGTTCTGCTACCTAAAAGCCTGCGGCGGCGATGAGTTGAACACCATGAATCTGTGGGCGGGTGTCGATGCCCCGGCATAAGTGCGGCAGCGCGAAGGCTTAAATGCCATGGGTGCCGCGCCGCAGCCGACACGGCGATCGCCTCGCTGAAAAGTACCGTATCGCAGGCGAAGTGATAGAATCACTGGAATCGGGAGGGCGCCATGCGAAGCGTTCCAATATCTTTGATTGTGGGTGCGGGTTTGCTGGCCATACCTGCGATGGCGCAGGCGCCGTCACAGTTATCGACGACCTTTCAGCCAGTGGGCAACATGAGCCAGTTGATGATCGACATCATTTATCCGGTGTCGGATGCGATCTTCTACGTGGACCGCGATCCGCCCAAGACCGCCAAGCAATGGAACGATCTGCGGGAGCAGGCCCTGATGCTGGCGGAGTCCGGGAACCTGCTCATGATGGAAGGCCGCGCGCGCGACCAGAAGAATTGGATCCTGGATTCGAAAATGCTCATCGACATCGGCGCCACGGCCTACAAGGCCGCGCAGAACAAGGATGTGGACGGCATTCGCGCGCTCAACGACGCGCTCAATGCCGCGTGCGTGACATGCCATCAGCAGTACCGGCCGGGGTACCATCGCAGGCCCTCGGCGCCGGCGAAATAACCGTAAAGACCCGGCTCAGCGCGGCGGCAAACTGAGTGTAGATTCATCCACCCGGACTGGAATCCGTAATGGAAACTCCGCTATACGCCGATATGTGAAACTGGACATGTAAAAATGGCTTCGGGTTCCTTCCTGTGATCGTTGCCAGGAGGTAATATACGTCGAATTTCGCAGCTCAGCACTTCGCAGTTTAGCTTCGTTCGGCCCCTGAGGAACGCGCGCAAAACGGAGTGCGGCGGTAAGTTTCTGGTTCGCCCGGTGGTTCGCGCCTCGCCCTTTGTGCTGTTCGCGGCCTTGCTTACGGCGACGGCGTACAACCCTTCTTGGAAGGATTCTCCCGTCACGCAATGGAGTGACGACGATGCCAGGCAAGTGCTCGCCAATTCCCCGTGGTTCAAGAATGTGCATCTCGACAAGGTGCGCAACCTGAGTCTGTTTGAGCGCCGCGATGGCGGAGATTGGGAAGCCGGCATTCCCTCAGGAATTGGGATGGCCGAACTGGGTTTGTTCGCCGATTGGAGAGAGATCGAGGCTTTTGAGCACGACTATGCCGTGTCGAAACTTGGCTCAGTAACGGTGCGCTAGGAGACTCCTTGGCCGGTGCGCGCCGCAGAGGCGAAGATAGGCGAGACTGCAATTCCCGGAACTGGCGACTATTATGCCATCGCCGTCCACGACCTGCGTCCTCCCTTCCGCCGGAACCTGGCGAACCAGTTGAAGGGCGTCGCGTTTCTCAAGCGCGATAAGAAAAAGGACCTGAAGCCGGCGCGCGTGGTAGTGCTGCCGAGAGCCAATGGGCTCGTGACGTTGGTGTATTTGTTCCCCCGTTCTGTCGAAATTACCAGGAAAGACCGAGGCCTTATCTTCGTGGCTCAAGTTGGACGGCTGTTTATCTCGGTCACTTTTTTGCCGGAGGACATGCGGATGGACGGCGAACCGCAACTCTGAACACTCCCAGCCTGTGGCGCACGCACTCCTGCGTGCCGCGTTCACAATCGTGTGAACGCCTTCCACCGGCGCCCTCGAAAACAGGCATCGAACGGCGAAGGATCGGAGTCGAATGGCTCCGCGACACTCACCTCTCAAAAAACCGAATCTCGCCACGCCTATTTCGGGGCGGACTTTTCATTGTCCCAGTCTGGGAGGGTTGAAACCCTCGCCTTTTAGGCGACGGCTTCAGCACGCGCGCCGCAGTTTAAGCTTGAGGGATGCCGGACTACCG
>Ga0302325_10005322_pt1 | contig 29311 bp, 31 predicted proteins | sample Palsa_T0_2_FD_201948 | JGI IMG/M metagenome (GOLD analysis project Ga0302325, IMG submission 201948) | Peat permafrost microbial communities from Stordalen Mire near Abisko, Sweden - Palsa_T0_2 | ecosystem: Environmental > Terrestrial > Soil > Palsa > Peat permafrost | place: Sweden: Abisko...
TGTTCAGTTTTACCTTAATTTCGACTGTTCATCGCCCGGCGGATTCGCGCATTAACAACCGGTTTGTCCGGATGCTGGCGCTCGAATCGGCGCGCCTCGCGCCTCAGGCAGGGTTCCCGTTGGCGCTTGACAAGGAAAAATTCTCGGTTCGCGAGCGCTACGCACCTATGCATAGGCTGCTGGCGCAAGAGGATGAATTGTTCCTTAACGAGCAAGGATTTGGGAAAGCTGCCAGAAGATTGCGACGGCAACATCGGAGTTGTTATTTTGGCTATGTAACGCGCCTTACGCGCGAAATCCGCGCCGCTCGAAAGCTTGGCACGCTCGCCATGGCGTCGCAAGAGCATTGGAGTTTTTGGACGCTGCTGGCGCAGACACTTTTGTCGGAGTCTTCACTGCTTTATCTGCGGTGGCTTGGTTTAAGACATGCCGTGGGAATAAACGTCGCAGCGCGCGATGTTAACGAATGTCTCGATTTTCTGCTCGCCGGGCCGAGATTTCGCCTGGTAACGACGTAACAGTTCGCAGCAGGTCGCGGTTGTATTGCTCCACCGCCTGGACCTGATCTGGCGAAAGCCGGCGGAATGCGGGAAGTTCCTCGCCCGAACGGCGCATAAGGCGAAACCAAGCCCCAAAGCAGGCAAGATCCACCACCAGCATGGCGCAATTGATTGTGAGGAGCGCGCTTTCACTACGGGCGAGAAGAATCGCCAAGTGCCCCGCCCCGCTGACTCCGAAATAAACCGTCGCAATGCGCCAGTGGGTCAAGACGTTCGGCCGGAAGGGCTGGCGAACGCTCAGAACAAAACGCAGGAAAATCCAGGTAAGCACGAAGGCGCCGGCAAAAATCTCACCCTGAAAGCGCAGCATAACCACCGCGACAGTCTGCGGAAAGGCCCACTGACCGGCCAGGTTAGGACGCACGGTAAACACCGCCACCAGGGCCGCAAGTAGCACCAAAACCAGGGCCATCCCGGCCCGAAATACTCCTATTCCAGGGAAATGCTCGCAAATGCGCTCGTAAAGCTCCCCGGCCACTCCGAGCCGAAAGATGAAGATGATCATGGTGCAAATGCGAAAAGCCTCGGCATAGCCTCGGCTCTTAACGTCGATCTGCAAGAGCACGACGTTGTTGATTACATCCGCCGCCAGGAAGGCCGCGAAAAATGGATACTTTCCAAGCAATCGCTCCCGGAGAAGCCGGACAGCGACCAGCGCTTCGGCCAATAGTGAGGCCGCCCACAGAGCTCGTTGAATGGAAAATAATAGTTCCACGCCGTGCCGCCAAGTATAGCAACACGGCGCGCACCGTGACAGCAGCGCTTGGAACTATTGAGGAGGCTGCGTCGGCGTTGGGAGGGCGCAGTACGGAGGGCAAACAGGGACCGGATAATCGGCCTGGATGGTCGATGGGGCCGCAGTCTTGGTCCTGTTGGCCTGGGCTTTGTGGTGAACCAGTGGGCTGGCGGACACTACCGCAGCGGCCAGAACAGCAATCGCAATGTAGAGTTTTTTCATTTTATCGGTTTCTTCTTTCTGCCGTTGAGTCCGGCGGCCACATGCTAACCAGAACACCCGCCTGAATTTGGAGGTATTCGAAGATTTTCGGCTTTCAGAACAAGGCGGTGCGGGCGTTTCGTGCGCACGTTGTGTGCTAATCCAGTGGATTTCCTGAGTTAGCGCGCAGGTAAGGAAGAACGAAACGGGAAGTAAGTACTAGAAAGCGAACTCTTTCGATTAGCGGCGGCCGCCGTCCTAAGATGGTCCATCCCACGCCGCGTTGACGATAGCCAGTGCCGCGATGGCGGCCGTTTCCGCGCGAAGGATCTGAGCACCGAGGGAAACCGCGCACCACCCCGCGCCCGAGATCCGTTCGCGCTCGCGATCCGTCCAGCCGCCCTCCGGTCCAACCAGCAGCACTACGGAATCTCCCGGTTCGCGATGCACCGGCAGCGCCCCAAGCATGGGCGGCGCCTCAGCTTCTTCCAGCACGTAACGATAAGCGACGCCCGTGTCGTGACTGGCTCCGCTGTTGAGCGCACCGGCCAAGACCAGCGGAGAGTCGATTTCCGGCATCCGGACCCGCCGCGATTGTTCGCTCGCTTCCCGAACTATGCGGTTCCATCTCGAAATGCGCTTTCCCGCGGCCTGCTCCAAACCTCTTTCGCTGCGCTCGGCCTGGACCGGCACAACTCGCTCGACGCCCAATTCGGTGGCCTTTTCGAGCATCCACTCCCAGCGCTCAAACCGGATCAGGGAAGCTAGCAGGGTGGTGCGCACCAAGGGCTGGGGCGATGCCAGTCTCTCGCGCACCGAAAAAGATACCAGATCCTTGCGCGCGCTCTCCACCTCCGCCAGATAAACGGTGTGATTGTCGGAAATCTCAAACTGCTGGCCCGGCTCCACGCGCAGCACCCGTGTCAAATGATGGGCGTCGGGTCCGGTGATCCGTGCGCGCCCCGATTGCACGGCATCGACAAAGAAGCGGCGGCGGGGCATGAACTTACTGTACGCCGGTCTGTCCCTCTGGATTTGCTACGCTGCTCCTTAGGAACCTGAATGTAGACTCGGAGCTTTCACGAAGCTCCCGAGGAGCGGAGTTTGCGGCGAATTCGAAGACCCGACAGGTGGTATCTTGCCGGCGCTTTATTGATCCTGGCCGTGGTTAGTTTTCTCTCCTATCGGGATTGGGCGGCCTATCAGCGGAGCGCGCCGCAGGTCCAGCAAAGCCGTGCAATTCTTCAACGGATCCAAGACATCTTGTCTTCCGTCAAGGACGCCGAGAGCGGGCAACGTGGATTCGTGTTAACCGGCAATCCCGAGTATCTGGAGTCCTACAACGTAACGGTTGGCGCCCTTCCGTCTCAGTTGACCGTGCTGCGCGCTTCGGTGGTGGATGAACCCGAGCTGCGCATTCGGGTAGCCACCCTGAGCGACTTGATCTCAGAAAAGCTCACCGAGCTCAAAGAAACCGTGGCCCTGCGTCAAAACGAAGGATTCAACGCCGCGCTCAGCGAGGTGGAGACCAATCGTGGTAAGCACGCTATGGACGACATCCGAAAGATTGGGGTGGACCTGCAGAACGAAGTGTATGCCAGCTTGACGCAAGGCGTTCGCGAACGGCAACTGCAGGCCAACCGGACGCGCGTGACGACGGCTCTGGGAGCGGGAGTTCTGTTCGCGTTTCTTCTGCTGGCCACTTTCGATATCGGGCGCGCCACCGCCGAGCGGGATCGGCTCATTCTCGATCTAGAAGCTGCGAATGGCCGCACCATCGCGAGCCGGGATTTATTGCACACCACGCTGACCAGCATTGGAGACGCCGTGATCGCGACGGACGAGGCCGGGAAGGTCACCTTCTTGAACGGAGTGGCCGGGAACTTGACCGGCTGGACACAGGCGCAGGCCCAGGGAGAACGGCTCGGAAAGGTCTTGACCCTGCTTAACGAGGAAACCCGCCGGCCGGTGGAAAATCCCGCGGACCGGGCTTTGCGCGAGGGCGTGGTGGTGGGCCTCGCGAATCATACGGTGCTGATTTCCCGCGATGGCGTGGAGCGGCCCATCGATGACAGCGCCGCTCCTATCCGCAACGCCCAAGGCAAAATAATCGGCGCTGTACTGGTCTTCCGCGACGTCACCGAACGCCGCGAGTCGGAAGAGGAATTGCGCCGGCTGAACCGCGACTTGAGGCGAACCAATCAGGATCTGCAGCAGTTCTCTTACGCCGCGTCTCACGATCTTAAACAACCGCTGCGAACCGTATCGAATTATCTGCAGCTCATCCGCAGCCGTTATGCGGGCAAGGTATTGGATGCAGAGGCCGGACAACTTTTCGATGTGGCCGTCGCAGGCGCGCAACGAATGCACGCGCTGGTGGAAGCGCTGCTGGAATATTCGCGCGCCGGTGAGGTAGGCGATGCCACGCTGGAACCGGTGCCGGTGGACCAGGTGGTCGGCGAGGCCATCGCCAACCTGCAGAGTTCCATCTCTGAGACCGGAGCCGACGTTGCGAGCGGTCCGCTGCCGGTGGTAACCGCCAACCCGCTGCACCTGGCGCAGGTATTTGAAAACCTCATCGGCAATGCGCTGAAATACCGTTCCGAACAGCCTCCGCGCATCTTAATCACCGCGGCTGAGGCAAACGACGACTGGGTTTTTTGCGTCCAAGACAACGGCATCGGCATTCCGCCGGAATATCATGCGCAGATTTTCGGCATCTTCAAACGCCTGCATGGCGAAGAATATCCGGGGACCGGCATTGGCCTGGCCACCTGCAAGAAAATCGTGGAACGGCACGGAGGAACCCTCTGGGTGGAATCCGAGCCAGGCAAAGGCTCACGCTTCTCGTTTACGCTCCCGAGATTGGAAACCGCTGCGTCCCAGGTCGCCTCCGCGGGGGATGGCGCATAATGACCCTGCCGGCGAAGCCGCATAATAAACCTAAACATGATCGCCTTCCTGCGCGGCAAGCTGCTCGAGAAACATCCGAATCAAGTGATCGTCGATACGGCCGGCGTCGGTTATGATGTTGTGATTCCGATTTCGACTTTTTCCGCGCTTCCGGATGCAGGCGCCGAGGTGTCGCTCCGCATCTACACGCATGTTCGGGAGGATGCGCTCGCACTGTTCGGCTTCTTCACGGCGGAAGAGAAGACGCTGTTCGAGAAACTGATCTCGGTGAGTGGCATCGGCCCCAAGCTCGCCATCACCGTGCTCTCGGGCCTGGCAACGCCCGCTCTCATTGACGCCATCCGCGGCGGACAGGTGGAGCAACTGGTCCGTATCCCGGGCGTCGGCAGGAAGACGGCGGAACGAATGGTGCTGGAATTGAAAGACAAGCTGGAAGGCTTGGGAGGCGGCAGCGCGCCGGCCAGTGTTTCGGTGAAGTCTGAGCCCGCCCTCACTGGGATTGAGCAAGATGTTTTGTCGGCGTTGCTGAATCTGGGCTGCAACCGGGCTTCGGCCGAGGCTGCCGTGCGTAAAGCCAAGGCAGCGCAGCCCGCGTCGGCCTTTGAACCGATGTTCCGCAAAGCACTGGAGCTGGTGCGATAGCATGCGCGCGCTGGCAATGTGGGGCGGCGCCCCCGGACCGCGGCCGACGCCCCCGTCGGCCTCCCGTTCTTGCTTGACAGCCCGAGCCGGACCAGCGGTCCGGCCGCAGCGGACGCGGGAGCAGACGAGGGCGTCTGCCCCACACGGATCGGGATGTCTGCCCCATCTGACTCGGGTTGCTAACCTGAAACCACATGCGTGAGAAAGGAATCGCTTCGCCCGCGCCGCTGGAGGGCGAACGCCAATTCGAAGCCGCTCTGCGCCCCACGCGATTGGCCGATTTCACCGGCCAGCCCAAGCTCAAGGACAACCTCTCCATCGCCATTGAGGCCGCCCGAAAGCGCGGCGAGGCCATGGACCACGTGCTGCTTTACGGACCGCCGGGCTTGGGAAAAACAACCCTCGCGACCATCATCGCCGGCGAGTTGGGCGTGGATTTCGAACAGACCTCCGGCCCCATTCTCCAGAAGAAGCTGGACCTGACCGGCGTGCTGACCAACATCCGCCCGCGCCAGGTTTTCTTCATCGACGAAATTCATCGCCTTCTTCCGGATGTGGAGGAAATCCTATACGCGGCGCTGGAAGATTTCCGCATGGACATTTTGATCGGCACCGGGCCTGGCGCGCGCACACACTCCATATCCATCCCGCACTTCACCGCCATCGGCGCAACCACGCGACAAGGTCTGGTGAGCGCTCCTCTGCGCGGGCGCTTCGGCCTGGTGCTGCGGCTCAATCATTACGGAACCGCCGAACTGACCGCCATCGTGCAGCGCTCCGCGAATCTGCTTGGCGTGACCCTGGATCTGGACGGCGCCGAAGAGATCGCGCGCCGCAGCCGTGGTACGCCACGCATCGCCAATCGCCTGCTGCGCCGCGTTCGCGATTACGCGCAGGTGCGCGCTGAAGGGCATATCGATCTGCGCGCCGCCACCAGCGCTCTGGATCTGCTGGAAGTGGATCGCTTCGGCCTGGACGAGATCGATCAGAAGATCATGCAGACCCTGCTCGTAAAATATGGCGGCGGACCGGTAGGCGTGAACACCATTGCCGCTTCCATCGACGAAGAGGCGGATACTATCGAAGAAGTCTACGAGCCGTATCTCATGCAGCTCGGCTTCATCGACCGGACGCCTCGCGGGCGGGTCGGCACCGCTCGCGCGTTTGAATATTTCAAGATCCCGCCCCCGCCTTCGCGCGGGATGCAGAGCCACCTGTTTTGAAAACGGCGTTTCTGGGGCTCGGCTCCAACGTTGGCGATCGCGAAGCGAATTTGCGAAGTGCCGTGAATCACCTGGCGCCGGAGGAGATCCGGGTACTGCGCCGGTCATCGCTTTACGAAACCGCGCCGCAGGAGCTGCTCGATCAGCCCTGGTTCCTGAACGCGGTTGTGGAGGTGCAGACGGATCTATTTCCGATCCAACTGCTGGCGCGCGTCCGGGAGATCGAACGCCAGATGGGCCGCCGCCGCGTGACTCCGAAAGGCCCGCGAAATATCGATATCGATATTTTGTTCTACGGACGCAGCGTGATTGCTACCGCGGAGTTGGAAGTCCCGCACCCGCGCATCGCGCAACGCCGCTTTGTTCTGGAGCCGTTGGCCGAGATCGCGCCGGATTTCCGGCATCCGGTGACAGGAAAGACGGCGATGGAAATGCTGGCTGCGTTGGGGCCGCAAGGCGTCCGCCGATTGGAGATCATCCTTTAGACCGACTCCCTCAAGGTCGCGGCTCGGTAAGCAGCCACTTGCGGTGCTTCTCGGTCATCTCTTCAGACGCTAGACGTAAAACGAGCCTGGGAGCGTGCGTTCGCAAACCTTCGAGAAAATCCAGCACTTCGCGCGGCTTCCTTGGGTATGTTTCCTTCAGCAGCCAGCCGACGCCCTTTTGCACCATGTCGTCGGTATCGCTGAGCGATAAATCGCAAATGTGGAAAATTGTTTGGGTGTTACGGCCTTGCTTCGCTTCCTGGATCAGAGAGACCGCGGCAGACCGGCGCTTCCACCGATTCTTCGATTTGGTCCAGCCGGCCAGCCGGTCCGCTAAGCGTGGCCGATTCGCGATCGAAGCGGCGATCAACCAGGTGGAGACGCCGTCGCAGTGCGACCAGTTCCTGACATAGCGGTTGATCCACTGTTCGAACATCCCAAACTCACACTCGCCGCAGGATTTGGCGAATCGGCGATAGAGGTGGCACACCATGGCGCCTTCCTCCAGCAGGCCGCCCTTCCACAAATCGGTAACGAATCGATCGCGATCTGCGACCGGCCACTGCTTCACTTGCGCGTAAGCCAACCGGGCGAGTTCCCGAACCAGCGGCGTCCGGACGCCATACGGTTGGACCGGCTCTTTGAAAAACCGGCGCAATCCGGCGGCGAACTCCGGGTCCGCAGCGGCTTTCAACCGCGCTCGCGTGGCCTTCAATAGAGTTGCGACCGTATCCACTTTATTCCCGGCAAATGCCCCGCTGGCCGCTCTCGATGAACTTCGTCAGATGCCGCGTGTGCTCGGTGTTCAACTCCGACGCGATCCGTGCCAGGGCGTCCTGCAACTTCAGCCCGGACCGATAAAGGATTTTGTACGCCGCCTTCAGCGCGGCGATCTCCTGGCTGCTGAGTCCGGCCCGCTTGAGCCCAACCAGGTTCAACCCGCTCGGCCGCGCGTTGAAGCCGGTGTAGAGAAAAAACGGCGGCACATCCAGATTCACACGCGAGTTGCCGCCGATCATGGCCAGCCGCCCGATCTTCGAATATTGGTGAATCACCACGCCGCCTGAGATGAACGCCTGATCTTCCACATCCACGTGACCAGCCACCAGCGCACAGCTTGCGATCACGGTATTGTTTCCGATTCGGCAATTGTGCGCGATGTGCCCTGAGGTCATGATGTAATTGCCATCGCCGATTTCCGTCGCGCTCTCCGGCTGAGTGCCGCGCGAGATGGTATAGTGCTCGCGGATGATGTTGCCGTCGCCGATGCGCAGATAACTGCGTTCGCCGGTGAAATGCTTGTCCAGCGGATCGGTCCCGAGCACGGTGCCGGCCGAAATTTCATTCCGCTCCCCCAGCGTGGTCCAGCGCTTCACGTACACATATGGCTCAATGCGGCAGTGCGCTCCGATCGTCACATCTTCCTCGACGATGGCAAACTCACCGATCTTCACCCCCGGCCCGACGCGCGCTTCCCGGTGAACGCGAGCGGTTGCGGCCACCGATGCGGAGGGATCAACTGGCATAAGTTTGTATGATACAGGCTGGGGTGACAGGAGTAGTGAAGGTCGATGAAATCGCGCGGCACTTGAACGCAGTATCGGAAGGGGCGGGTGACCTCGACATCGCCGGCGCCGCGACACTGGAGTCTGCCGGCCTGCATGAAATCGCTTTCGTCGGCAATCGCAAGGCCGCGGCCGGAGCCGACCGGTCGCGCGCGGGCTGCCTGCTTGTCAACCATGAATTCCCAGGCGGCCGCACGCTCATCCGCGTCGACGATCCCCGCGGCAGCTTCGCGGCGGTGCTCGGCCTGCTCTATCCTCCGCCGGCCGTTATTCCAGGCATTCATCCGACGTCCGTGATCGCGCCGGACGCCGAGATCGCATCCACCGCCGCCATCGGCCCGCACGCCACCATCGGCGCCGGCACTCGCATTGGCGAGCGTACTTCTATCGGCGCGGGTTGCGCGATCGGCGCCGGCGTACGTTTGGGTGCGGATTGCCGGCTGCACCCGCGCGTAACTATCTACGACGACGTCAGCATCGGCGATCGAGCCTTGCTGCACTCAGGCTGCGTGCTGGGCGCCGACGGCTTTGGATTTGTGCGCGGCCCGAACGGCTACCAAAAATTTCCGCAGATCGGACGCGTCGAGATCGGCGACGACGTCGAGATCGGCGCGAACTCGTGCGTGGATCGTGCAGCGCTTGGCGTTACTCGCATCGGCGACGGCGTCAAGCTCGACAATATGGTGCATATCGGCCACAACTGCAGCATCGGGCGGCACGTCGTGATCGCCGCTCAAACCGGACTCTCGGGCGGAGTGGTGGTGGAAGATTACGCCGTGATCGGCGGCCAGGTAGGCATCGGAGATAAGGCTCGCATTGAGTCCGGCGCGGTGCTTGGCTCCGGCTGCGGAATCCTGACGTCGAAGATCGTTCGCAAAGGGCAAGTGGTTTGGGGAACTCCAGCGCGTCCTTTGAAGGAGCACTTGGAGCAACTCGCAAATCTGGCTCGCTTGCCAAGGCTGCGGCAGGAAATCGCAGAGATACAGAAGCTGTTGCGCGATCGCGAAAACGGCTGACTACTGCGTGCCCCGGCGCGTAGCGCTCACGGACCGCTCCAGAATGGAGTTGGTGTCCGCCACCAGGCGTTGCAGCTGCGACATGTACTTCCGGGCTTCGAATTGCCCGGCGGGCAACGTCATCTCCAGATAGTACGCGATCGCCTCGATGGAACTCAGCGGCTGGCGCAATTCGTGGACTAAATCACGCAAGCGCGCCTCGGAAGAAGCAATCGCAGCGGAAGCTTCTTCTTTGTAGTATGAGGCCTCGGTGTAGGATGATGCCTCGGTGTAGGAAGGAACGTCGGTGTAGCAAGAAGTTGGAGCGAGAGCAACGGCGACCGCTGACATGGTGTTTGACAAGTCCCTTTCGAACGCTCACAGGCCCCCGCAGGACCGAGTGAGACGTAACCATTCAACAAATGGAGGAAAGAGTTTTATACCGCTAAACTCATGCACGCGTCAAGAGAATCTTGAGAAAAATCTTGCCTGGAATTTTAGCGTGATTTGGCCAACGATCCAGGCGTCAGAAACGCGTGTGTTTCTCCCTTGCAATTGCCACCACCAGCGCGTGAGTGACGCGCAGATAGTCCGCCGGAGCGATCAAGATCTGCATACCCCGAACGCCCGCCGATACCGAGACCACCTCAAACAGCTCGATCGTTTCGTCGGCATAGACCGGGTAGTCTCGCTTGCCACCCAGAGCGGTCACGCCGCCGCGGATGTAGCCGGTGAGTTGTTGCACTTCACGCAGAGGGACCAGGTCCACCCGCCGGTCTCCCGTCACGCGCGCCAGCGCCTTGCCATCCAGTTCCATATTGCCGGGAATGATGGCGAGGTAAACGCCGCCGCGATCGCCGCGCGCCACCAGCGTTTTGAACGCCTGCTCGATGGGAAGTCCGATCTTTGCCGCCACCGTGTCTGCGCTCAGATCGTCCGGGTCCACTTCATATTCGCGCAGCGTGTACGCAATTCCCAGTTGGTCCAGTATGCGTGTGGCGTTAGTCTTCATGGGCGGTCTAAAGGGTGCATGCCGCGGCCATTCAGGCTGCGTGCGGGCCGTATTGCCCTCGCATGATATTCTAATGTGTTAGGCTCCGCGGCTATCTGCAAACAAAGCGCGAGCCAGAGGTTTTCACCATGTCAGGACATTCCAAGTGGGCGACCATTAAGCACAAGAAGGCCGCCACAGACGCCAAGCGCGGGAAAGCGTTTACCCGCATTATCAAGGAAATTATGATTGCCGCCCGCGGCGGCGGCGGCGACCCGGACATGAACCCCCGTCTTCGCAAAGCCGTCAGCGACGCCAAGGCTGCCAGCATGCCCGCCGACAACATCAAGCGCGCCATTATGCGCGGCACCGGTGAATTGGAAGGCGGCCAGATCGACGAGATAACGTTTGAAGGTTACGGGCCGGGCGGCGCCGCCGTGCTGGTCCTGGTGGCCACCGACAACCGCAACCGGACGGTGAGCGAAATCCGCCACATGTTCTCCAAGAATGGCGGCAACTTGGGAGAAGTGGGCAGCGTGGCCTGGATGTTCGAACGCAAGGGCCAGATCATAATCGAAAAAGACAAAGCTGGCGAGGATCAGCTGATGAATCTCGTCCTCGAAGCGGGCGCCGAAGACATGCGCGACGACGGCGAGGACTGGGAGGTGATCTCGGCGCCGGAAGCGCACGATGCGGTGCTCGAGTCCATCAAAAAGGCGGGAATCACCACGGCCTCCGACGAAATCGCCATGATTCCCAAGAATCTGACCAGGCTGGAAGGCAAAAACGCCGCAGCGATGCTCCGGCTGAGCGAAGCGTTGGAAGAACACGACGACGTGCAAAACGTCTACTCGAACTTTGACGTCGACGAAAAAGAGCTCGAAGCAATGGCGTAGGAGCGCACGGCCCGGGACCAGCTGCATGCGTATTCTCGGTATTGACTGCGGCACTGAACGCACTGGCTACGGCCTGATAGAAAGCGATGGCCGATCGCATCGCATGATCGCCGCCGGATCCATTCATACCAGCCCCCGCCAGACTTTGGAACTTCGTTTGCTCGCCATTGCGCAAGGCCTGCGCGGAGTGATTCAGGCCCACACGCCGGAATCGGCGGCCGTGGAAGCGGTCTTCTACGCGCAAAACGTCAAGACGGCGTTGAAGCTGTCGCACGCCCGCGGCGTCGTACTGCTCACCATGGCGGAAGCCGGGCTTTCGGTGGGCGAGTACTCTCCGCTTGAAATCAAGACCAGCGTAGTGGGCTATGGCCGCGCCGAAAAACAGCAGGTGAAGTTGATGGTGCATTCGCTGCTGGGGCTGGACGATCGAATGGAGTCCCGGATTGATTCAGAGGATGCTTGCGACGCCATCGCCGTCGCCATCTGCCACGCCACGCGCACCTCCACCGAACTTCGCATGAGAGCACTGCGATGAAAACGATTGCCGTAGCACTGCTCCTTTCAAGTACGCTCGTCGCCGCTCCCCGGCTCTTCTACTCGAAGTTCTTCAAAGACAGCGTGCCCGAATACGTCGCCATCATCGTGGAGCGCGACGGCGAGGTAACTTACCGGGAAGCAAAAGAGGACGACAACCCCATCACCATCCAATTGGATCGCACCTCCGTTGAGGAGATGTTCGACCTTACCGAGAAGCTCGACCGCTTTCAGCATCCCCTGGAGTCCGGGCTGAAGATCGCCAACCTGGGCCTGAAAACATTTCGCTTTGAGGACGACGCTGAACATCACGAAATCCAGTTCAACTATTCGCTGGACATCAACGCGCAGGCGCTACTGGACCGCTTCGAGCGAATCACCGAAACCGAACAGCACTTCGCCAATCTGGACCGCACCGCGCATTTCGAAAAGCTGGGCGTGAACGACGTGCTGCTCCAGATGCAGGTCAGTTGGGATCGCAACCGGCTGGTGGATCCCGAGCAGTTCTTGCCCCTTCTAGACCGCATCGCGAAGAACGAAAGCTACCTGCACATCTCCCGCGAACGCGCCGCTTCCATCGCCGAGGCTATTCGCAAACCCTCGCACGCGCCGCAAGAGAAGAGTCAGTGATCAAGCACTTCACCTGTATCCTCATCGCCTGGGGAGCGCTCCTCAGCGCGCAAGCGCTGTCCCAAGACGAACAACAGAGCCTGCAGAAGGCGCTCAGTGAAGGTGGAAACAGCTCCACTGAGTTCATTTTGGCTATCGAAGATCACTTGAAACAGTACCCCAACTCGCCCCGGCGAGCCGAGTTGGAACGAGCGCTGGTAAAGACCGCCATCGACCTCAACGACGACCCGCGGCTGATTGAATTCGGCGAAAAGGTACTGTCCCGCGAGCCCAACAACTTGCAGGTGCTGGAACATGTGACTACAGCTTTGTTGCATCAGGGCGGCAAGACGAACGCTCAGCTGGCTCTCGATCACGCACGTCATTTGGCGGAATTGGTTCAAGCCACTTACCAAAACGACAAGTTCGAACCGGGAGGCGGGCCGGAGGAGGTGAGGCGCAAAGAAGACTTTGACCGCGGCCGCGCGCGGGCGCTCTTGCTCCAGGCGCGAGCGAACGGCCTGCTCGGACACGACAACGATGCCACCCGGCTGGCGGAGTTGAGCTATAAGGTGTTTCCGAGCGTTGAGTCCGCGCGAGAAGCAGCGCGCTGGCTCTCGGCGGCGGGCCAGGACCAGGACGCGATCCAGTATCTCGCGAATGCCTTCACCATCGGTGGTTTGCATTCGGCCGGCCAGGATGGGGCCGGCGATCGTGCCAGCTTGAATGAGCTGTATCGCAAGCTGCACGGCACCGAAGCCGGCCTCGGCGACTTGATTCTCAAGGCCTACGACACAACATCCTCAGAGCTCGCGGCGCGCCGTGCCGAGTTGCGCCAATTCGATCCGAACGCGAATCTCAAGGACCCGATTCAGTTTACGCTTTCGGGCCTCAATGGCGAGAAACTTCAGCTCTCCTCGCTGCTCGGCAAAGTAGTGGTATTGGACTTCTGGGCCACCTGGTGCACTCCCTGCCGCGGGCAGCATCCTCTTTACGAACAAGTGAAAGCCAAATTCAAAGACACCGCAGACGTGGTGTTCCTGGCCCTGGATACCGACGAAGACCACAGCCTGGTGAAACCGTTTCTCACTCAGATCCAGTGGAGCCAGAAGGTCTATTTTGAGGATGGTTTGCAAAGCTTGCTGCAAGTCTCGTCAATTCCCACTACCGTGATCCTTGGTAAGAACGGCCAGGTTTTTACTCGCATGGTGGGATATCTTCCGGATCGCTTCGTCGACATGCTCACCGAGCGGGTGGAGAGCGCTCTGGGAAAAGCGCACGCAACCCGTCAATGATTTCACGGCCCCAATGATTTCATGGCCCCAATGATCTCACGGCTCCAATGACCATCGCCCCCTTCCCCCGCGTCACCTGGATCGTGCTGGACAGCGTCGGCGCCGGCGAGATGCCGGACGCCGCGGCCTATGGAGACGCGGGCAGCGATACGCTGGGTCACATCGCTTGCGCCCGCGAACTAAACCTGCCGAACATGGCGCAGCTTGGCTTGGGCAATCTGAAGGCGCTGGCGCATGTCGGTCCCGTGGACCGGCCCAGCGCGGCATTCGGAAAATGCGCGCTGGCTTCGCCTGGCAAGGACACCACCACCGGCCACTGGGAAATGGTGGGCATTCACCTCACCCAGCCTTTCCCGCTCTTTCCGCGCGGATTTCCCCCCGAACTCATGCAGGAATTTGAGACCCGCATCGGGCGCGGCACGCTCGGCAACTGCGCCGCTTCCGGCACCGAGATCATCCAGAAACTCGGCGAGGAACACATGCTGACCGGCAAACCGATCGTTTACACCTCGGCCGACAGCGTCTTTCAAGTGGCCGCGCACGAGGAAGTGATCCCGCTGTGGGAGCTGTACAAGATCTGCGAAACCGCGCGCGAGATGCTGCGGGGGCCGCTGGAAGTTGGGCGCGTGATCGCCAGACCCTTCACCGGCCAGCCGGGCTCATTCGCCCGCACGTCCAATCGCAAGGACTACGCGGTTCCACCGCCGCGCGGCATGCTGCTGGATCAGCTGCAGGGCCGTAACGTCGAGGTCTTCAGCATCGGCAAGATCTTCGACGTGTTCCTGGGGCGCGGCATCGGCGAATACGAAAAGACCAAGAACAACACCGACGGCATGGCGAAAACCCTGGCCGCGCTCGACGAGTTCAACGCCGGGCTGCTTTTTGTCAACCTGGTCGATTTCGATCAGAATTTCGGCCATCGCAACGACGTGGAAGGATACGCCAGAGCGCTGGAAGAGTTCGATACCTGGCTGCCGTCACTCTATGAAAAGCTGTCCGCGCAGGATTTGTTGATTATCACGGCCGACCATGGCTGCGACCCGACCACGCCTTCTACCGATCACAGCCGGGAGTACGTTCCGCTGCTGGCTTACCGGCCGCGCAAACCCGAAGGCTTCAACCTGGGCGTGCGCAGCACTCTTTCCGACATCGGCCAGACGGTGGCCGAAAATTTCGGCACAAAAATCCGAGAGGGCGCAAGCTTCCTGGAGTCGCTATCCTGAACGCTATGCGGCGACCCATCATGGCAGGCAATTGGAAGATGTACAAGACCCCCGCGGAGACCGTCGCGTTCTTTGAGAAATTTCGACCGCTGGTGGCGGACGCCGCGCAGGCGGAAATCGTGATCTGCCCGTCTTTCGTAGATCTCCCCGCCGCCGTCGAATCCACGCGCGGAACGAACATCGAAATCGGCGGTCAAAACTTGCATTGGGCGAAGGAAGGACCCATCACCGGCGAAGTGTCCGCCGGCATGCTTTGCGCCACCGGATGCAAATGGGTGATCGTTGCGCATAGCGAGCGCCGCGAATACTTCCACGAGACTGAAGAGACCGCCTTCAAAAAAATATGTGCGGCGCTCGATTCCGAGTTAACGCCCATCTATTGCGTCGGTGAGAAGCTGCACGAGCACGAAACCAATCAGACCCATGAGGTGCTCGGCCGCCAGCTGCGCGGGTGCGTAGGATACTTGACTCCCGAACAATTCCGGGGCGTAGTAATTGCTTACGAGCCGGTCTGGGCCATCGGAACCGGCCGAGTCGCCACGCCTCAGATCGCCTCCGCGGCGCACTCCTTTATCCGTCACTATATCCACCGCCAGTTTGGCGACGAGCTGGCGGACGCCTGCCGCATACTGTACGGCGGCAGCGTGAAGCCTGACAACGTGGTCGGGTTGATGGCCGAAGACCAGATCGACGGCGCCTTGGTTGGTGGCGCCAGCCTGGACCCGGCCTCGTTCGCGGCCATCGTAAACTTTTGAGTATGCGCCTCGCCGCCGCCCTGCTCCTCATCCCCGCGGCCTTCATTCCAATTCTTCCGGGCGCCGAGCCTGCGAAACTTCCGGAGCCGTTCCGTTCCCTCTCCGATCTCGCCGGCGCCGCGCCGCCCGAATTCGCCGCCGACGCCCTGCTGCGCATGGTGGAGTCGGGTAAGCTGGCCGATAAGAACGCCCGCCGCGCGTTGGTTGAGCAAGCGTTCGGATTGGCGGCATCCGCTAAATTCACCGTAAAGATGGAAGGTGTGCAGGGCGCCACCACGGACACCCTGTCAGGCTCTTTGCACCAGGCCTATGCGCTAAAACTCGATATTTTGTCGCTCGAGAGCCGCGCGGTGGAAGACATGCTCCCGCTCGATCCATCCAAGGCCCGCCAGCTGTTCGGACAAATTGTGAGACCAACGCTCGCGCCGCTGACGTGCGACGACGCGCTGGTCTACGAACCATCGGAGTTTTATCAAGCTTTGACCGCCGTCGTCAACGGCGCCTTCACACCCCAGGAAAAAGCCAAAGACGAGCACCTCAACTTACTGCTGGAATCCCTGGCCCAAGCGACATCGCCGTCGCAGCTTGTGCCGCTTTCCCGGGCCATCGAAAGCGCCGGCGTCACCAGCGCGCAGCGCCAGATCCTGTGGGTCCATTTCAACGGCCTGATCGAGAGCATGCAGCCCGATGACCGGTTGTTCGCCGCTTCGCTATCCGCTCTCGCCGCTTTGAACACGCCCGGCCTCCAGGGTCCGCTCGAAAAATACCGGCAGAAGAGCCACGGCTGCGAGACCGACGCCGCGCCGCAGTCCCGATCCTCACCCGCCCCTCAGCCCAAGGCCAGGAAAGCGAGCACGCCCCAGCTGGATCGATACTGGCAATCGGTGACCTCGCAGCAATTGCTGCAAGCTGGAAAGAAGCTGCGCTTTGCATCGGACAGCCAGTTGCGTTCAGACGCCGACCGCGCCGCCCCGGAATGGCAACAGCAGCTTGCCGACTATCTGAATCTGATCGCGGATTGGACGCCCGATCAGGAGCAATCGGACGCCGTCTACTATCACGAGAAGTGCCTGGTCTATACCGGACTGCTGGATCTGGTGCCGCCCGGGCCCCAGAGCGACAGGATACTGGCCGAGTATGTCGATTTCATCGGCAATTCCGGCCTTTATCAGCAAAGCCCGGCCGAATGGTTCGTGGAACCCCATAGCGTGCTGGATCGCTCCCAAAGCTATCCCTCGCGGCACTCCAAGGTGCTAGAGGCGTTCCAAGGTTCGGGCAATCCTGTTCTGGCGCTGGAAGTAGCTCTCGAGAAAACATTTAACGGCAATTCGCCGAGCTGGGCGGCAAGCGCCAGGTAACCTGCGGTCGGGTGTTCCACCTATCCTACAAGCGAACAAAGAAGCCGATGGGGCAGTGTACGCAACTCTCAATGGATTCGAATCAGCCTCCGAAGACGAACTCGGCCTTTGAGTATTTCCTCTATGCGGCTATCCTCGCGGAAACGGGTCTGGCGGCGCTAATCTACAAAGTAATCTTTCGCAGCGCCGAACTGGTGCGAATGCGCGTGTACTTCGCCCTCTTCTACTTCGCGTTTCTGGCCTGGGCCATCGCGCAGCTGAATATACTGCATCGCCATCGCAAGACGGCGGTCTCGCTCGCGTCCGAGGAACCGGAGCCAGCGCCACCCGCGGCCGCAGCCGAGGAAACCCGCTCCGCGCTCGGCCTCACTGGCCCGCAATTGGCGATTCTGGTGGTGATCTTCGCTACGGCTGTAGTGACGTTTAGCTGGGTGCTGCGTCTGCTCAACTGAACCGCGCACGCGCTAAACAGCGGCCGGCTCCGGGGCGGGATTCTTCTTCATCAACCGGCTGACCGTATCGGACGGCTGGGCGCCGTTCTTCATCCAGTACGCGATCCGTTCGTGGTTCAGTTTCACCACCTGCGGCTGGCTGACCGGATTGTACAGGCCTACTACTTCCACCGAACGGCTATTGCGAGCGCGCTCCTTGTCGATAACCACAACGCGGTACGACGGCTTTTTCTTGGCGCCAAATCGCGCCATGCGAATCATTAGCATGCTTCCTCCTACTCTAGCAGCTTTCTCCTACTGAATCAGCTTTCTCCTACTGCATCATCGGGAGCTTGAGTTTGCCCAGCCGCTTGCCCATAAAACCGCCGCCGGTGAGGCTTTTCATCATTTTACGAGCCTGCGCATACTGCTTCAGCAGGGCGTTAACTTCCTGGACGCTGGTGCCGCTGCCCTTGGCGATGCGCCGCCGGCGTGCTCCGTTAATGATCATGTGATTCGCCCGCTCCCGGGCCGTCATCGAGTCGATGATCGCCACCACGCGCGTAATCTCGTTCTCATCCACCTTCATGTCCTTCAAATTCTTCATGGGCCCTATTTGCGGCATCATCCCCAGCAGCGATTCCAGCGGCCCCAGTTTGCGGATCTGCCGCAACTGATCGCGAAAGTCGGCGAGGGTAAACTCGTTGTCGATGAGCTTGCGCTGCATCTCCTCGGCGTCCTTCTGATCGATGTTTTCCTGCACCTTGTCGATCAGCGACAGCATGTCGCCCATGCCCAGGATGCGCTGCGCCACCCGATCCGGATGGAACGGCTCCAGCGCGTCAAATTTTTCTCCTACGCCCACGAACTTTAGCGGCTGATTGGTGATGGATCGAATCGATAGCGCCGCGCCGCCGCGGGCATCGCCATCCATCTTGGTGAGCACCACGCCCGTTATGCCCAGGCGCTTGTGAAACTCATCGGCCGATTTCACGGCGTCCTGGCCGGTCATGGCGTCGGCCACGAACAAAACTTCGGCGGGATTCAATTCGTCCTTCAACTGTTGCAGCTCCAGCATCAGTTGATCGTCGATATGCAGCCGTCCCGCGGTATCCACCAGCACCACGTCGCGACCCGTTTGCCGGGCTTCCCGCAGCGCCGAGCGCGCCAGCTCCAGCGGCTTGGTCTCTTCAGGCGCACCCTCGTAGATGGGCAGCTTGACGTCGCGCGCAATCACGGTCAACTGATGCCGCGCAGCCGGACGGTAGACGTCCACCGAAACCATGATCGGATTGTGCCCGTTCTTCGACAGCCAGCGCGCCAGCTTGCCCGTGGTGGTGGTCTTGCCCGAGCCTTGCAAGCCGACGATCATGATTACGGTGGGCGGCTCGTTCGCCATCCGCAGCTTGGATTGATGGCTGCCCAGCGTCTTGATCAGTTCATCGCGCACGATCTTGACCACTTGCTGGGTGGGCGAAAGCGCGGACAAAACCTCTTCGCCCTGGGCTTTTTCTTTGATCGCTTCGATGAACTGCTTCACCACGCGGAAATGGACGTCGGCTTCGAGCAGCGCCACGCGAATCTCACGCAACGCGGCTTCCATGTTTTCGGCCGTCAATTTCCCTTCGCCGCGCAGGTTCTTGAACACCCGCTGCAGCTTGTCGGATAAGTTATCGAACATGGGTTACTTTGAACATGGACTACTTCGGAGGCGGAACGCCCCAAGGGGCGGCTCGCTTCATTATACGGCACGCTAACGCGACCGTGGCCGATCTAGCATGATTGAAGCATGCCGAGACTAAGATGGATGTTGCTTTGGGCCATGATCGCATGGCCCGGGCCGGTGGCTTATGCCCAGCCGGCGGTCACTGAGATCGCGAGCGCCCCCATTCCCATACAGATTCTGGCGCAGAGTCCGGCGGACACCAAAACGGATTTGCAGGCGATCTGCCTGTTTCGTTCGTCCCCGCTGAATACGCTGCACGGTTCGCTGGTTGAAGCCAACGAAAAGCTGAAGGGCCTGCTCGATCGCATTCGCAAACCGGAGTTGTTTCGCGGCGAATTAGGAGAAACGCTCTTGCTTGCGCCACAGGCAAACAGCATGAGTGCGCGGAAATTGCTCCTCATTGGCCTGGGAGATTCACAGACGTTTTCTCCACAGCGGATGCAACTCGTGGGGGAGATTCTTTACGCGGAGGCCAGCCGTCTGGGCGTAGCACACCCCTTTTTCGCCCCGACAATCCTGGATGGAGGAGTCGCCTCCTTCACCACCGGACAAATCTCAGAACAAGTGATCCTCGGTTTCCTGCGGGCCGCCGCGACCGACAAAGCTCTGCGCGACGTGAATGCATCGGCCGGCCAGAGCGTCACTGCCCTGACCTATCTGGCTGGAGCGAAGAACGTCGGCAGCACTCGCGAAGGCATCGAGAAGGCGATTGCAGCGGCTTCAGAAAAATGACTGCCTAGGGGTTCTGCAATAGCGTCGCGAGAATTTCTGGGATCTCAAAAACCGCCCGGTTCGTGATGGCCGCGGCGTTCGCGCGAAACCGCGAGAAGTTGGCCGCGTCCAGCAATTCGCGCAATCCCCGGTCAATCTCGCGGAACGACGGCAACACGAGGCCCACCTGCTTCTCCCGAATCCACTCGGTGTTGTAGCGCTCTTGGGGGAGCGTCCAGGCGTTGCGCTCCACCACCACCGGAAGCCGCATTGCGATCGCTTCGCTGATGCTGCCCGGCCCCGGCTTGCCCACGAAAAAATCCGACAGGTGCATGTAATAGGGGATTTCGCTGGTGAACCCTTCCACGTACTTTGGGTACTTCGTAGGCATGCCCCGCAGTTGCTCGGCTAGTTTTTCATTGCGCCCACAAATGAAGATGAGCTGAAAATTGAACTGCGGGCCGGCGGTGACGCGTTTCGCGATTTCGGGCATCACGCTCGACCCTTGACCTCCGAAGAGCACCAGCCCGGTGGGCAGGTCCGGATCCAGGCCCAGCCTGCGGCGTTCCGAGGCGCGATCCGCGGTGACCGGCTCATAAAAGTTCGGGCGCAAAATCATTCCCGAAGTCCGGAAGATATGCCCGGCGGGATGCCCCAGCAAGCGCGCCTGCTCCACCGCTTTCTCGGTGCCGCAAATCAAATATTGATCCTGACGTTCTATCCAAAAGTGCGGCGGATAATCCGCCATGTCCGTCAAAATCGTTACCAGCGGCGTCGCGGGAAGGCTTTCGCGCAAGGCCCGGTTGAAATTCGGAATCAGCGAAACAACCAGGGCTCGCTCTCCCTGCTTCCAAAATTCCTTGAGCAGCCGCACCTGGCCGCCGTGGTACAGCCGGATAAGCCCGTGCATCAGCACCGTCATCTGCGCCGACCCCAGCGTCCAGCCCTTTTGCAGCATGACGTTGTACACGTCCTGCATCCGGATGCCGGTGTACTTGCGGAATATATCCAGCCGATCCAGGATCTCCTGCAGGTTCACCAGCCGGATTTCCCACGGCAAGCCCTGCTGCTCGATCACAGCTTTGAGCGCGTTTGCGGCCGAGCGGTGGCCGCCTCCGGCATCGAAGAAAACGAAGTCCAGCCGCTTGGGAGATCCAGTACTCTGCAAAGAGCAGTTTGTCACAGTTACGTTTTCAGTCAAGATTTGGTGAAATCTAAATCATTTCTTCACCAGAATGTAACGGGGCCGGCGGTATATTCTGAAGTAGGATGGTGCGCAGTCTAATTACGAAGGGCGATTACAGCGTGATGCGCCGCGCCAACAATTGGGAGGCGCCGCATTGGGTCCGCCTGTACGTCATGAGCGCCACTCGCGTCGGCGATGGCTGGCTGTGGTACGCCATGGGGCTCGCGATCGCCTTGACGGGCGGCAAAAGCCGCTTCGAAGCCATGGGCGCAGCGGGGCTGTCAAGCGTCCTGAGCATCCTGCTGTTTATCTGCCTCAAGCGCCTTACGGGACGCCGGCGGCCGTGCCAGATCGAGCCACACTGCTGGGCCACACTGCTCCCACCCGATCGATTCTCGTTCCCGTCCGGTCACACCATGACCGCGTTCGCCGTTGCCATACCGCTGTCGCTGTTTTATCCGACGCTGACCATCGGACTGCTCTTCTGCGCTCTCAGCATCGCGATGTCGCGCATACTGCTCGGCATGCATTTCCTGAGCGATGTCGTGGCTGGCGCCCTGATCGGCACCGGGCTCGGGTATCTGGCCTACTTCACCTTCCAGTAAAGACGCTCCTCTCAGAACGTTCCGCACGTTGCCTTGGCCCCTTGTAATCGCGGATTGTATAGGCTACTATTCCAGTGGCTCTGAGTTCGCTCGATCCGAGCCACCCCCGCACTTGCGCCGAAAAGGCGGCCAGCCATCGCCCTTCCAATTGAGGAGGATCATCATGAGTACCCTACCGCATCAAATTGCATTGGTGTCGGATACTTCCACGGTGGGTTTTTCAGACGTGTCGACCGTTGCTGCTGCGCTGCAGAAGCAGGCGACCCGCGATTTTGGACCGATCTGGCAAGTAAACGCCACCGTGAGCGCGTTTGACGCTCTGGAATTGGTTCCCGTGGACTATTGGCCGGTGATCGTTCGCGACGATATCGATCAACCCGGCGCGGCCGGTTATCACACCGACGACAACGGACAGCCTTTCTCGCTGGTGCAAGCCGACGATCAGTGGCAGCTCACCGCGAGTCACGAGACGCTGGAGATGCTGGCGGACCCGTTCGGGAACCGCACCATCGCAGGGTCGCCGCCGCCCCAGGCGCCCCGGCCCATTTCCACTTTGCGGCGGGTGGTCTACCTGGCCGAGGTTTGCGATCCGTGCGAAGACGCGCAGTTCGCCTATGGCGTGAACGGGCAGCAGCTCTCCGATTTCATCACGCCCCATTACTACGATCCCAGCGGCGCCACCGGCACACTGTACAGCTTTCGGGGGAACATCAAAGCGCCGCACACCGTGCTCGAAAACGGCTACGTAAGTTTCGGAAATCCAGTGACCAACCAGTGGTATCAGATTGTCGTGACAAACGGACAGGCGCAGGTGCGCGATTTGGGCAAGCTCAACCGCAACGGCAGGAGCTTGCGCGAGACCGTCGACGATCTGGTGCGCAACATACGGAAGGACGATCACTACCGGACCAGGAAGCCGCTGGCCGCCAGAGCGGCGCGGGTGGGCGGCGCCTTAGCCGAATCCAGCGGAGCGCGCGCCCAGTCGTTGCGGGACTTTATTGGCAAACTCTAAAGATTGGCAAACTCTAAAGATTGGCAAACTCTAAAGATTGGTAAACTCTAAGCGGTAAAGCAGGCCATCGTGCGGCGGTTGGGAAAGCCGCCGCATCTTTCATAAGGAGCAAGAATGTCTGACCAGCACGGCTCCGACGAGCAAACTTCTAACCAGCACACAAGGGAAGGTCAGGTCCAAAGGGCCAAGCGGCTGCGGGAGCAGATCGAGAGCCTCAAGTCGGGCCGATCCATCGATCCTCTGGCGGGCGATCCGCCGGCGGGCCAGGGCAAATCGCTGCGGGAGCAGGTAGAGGACCGCGCCAATCGGGTCCGCGAGCGGGACGAATCCAGCGGGTCTGCCTGAGGCACCGGCCCAGCCCCCGGCTGCATCCCTGCTTGACAGGCAGGAAACAAGCTACAATCGAGTTGTGTCCATATAAGGAGGCCGTATGTTCCGATCTATAGGCTTCCCTGAGCTGGTGGTCATTCTGGTAGTCGCCGTTCTGCTGTTTGGCGGAAAGAAGATTCCCGAGGTGGCAAAAGGTTTAGGCGAAGGCATTAAGAACTTCAAGAACGCTCTGAAGACAGAGGAACACGACGTCGACGAAAAGAAGCAGGCGTAAGGCTTCCTGGGTCGGCTCGCACTCTGAGTAGACCTGAATCGACTTTGGAAAGCAGAACCCCCGCGAGGCTACGCGGGGGGTTGTGTTTTTTGGGGGGCGAGAGCTCCTTGGAAATTACCGCGGCGCTATTTCGGCCTATTTCTTCTTGGGGGGCACGATCGCGTCTTTGACGGCTTTCGCCACCCGGAACTTCACCACTTTCTTAGCCGGAATCTTGATGGCCTCCCCGGTCGCCGGATTGCGGCCCATACGCGCCTTGCGGTCCACGCGCACCAGGCGGCCGATTCCGGGAATCACGAATACGCCGTTCTTCTTCGTTTCGCGAACGGCCAATTCAGAAAAACTGGTGACGAACTGCTTGGCTATCTTGGTGGTTGTACCGGTGGTGCCTGCCAGTTCCTTGATCACCTGCGTCTGCGTCAACTTAGTTGCTACTGCCATGTACTTCTCCTTGTCTGTTGGGTCTCGGGTCTGTTGTGTACTTTATTTTCGTCGGTCTGGTTCTTCCAATTTCGGCCGCGGCGTCTAAAACATAACCGTGCCGAATTGTTCCTACCAAATCATACGAGATGACAATCTGGTTGTAAAGAGAAGAATGCCTGAAATCGGCATTTTTCCTCAGCTTTCTGAGGGTAGCATGTCTGGTAGCCCGATGGAATGGGCTTTTGGAGTTAAGTTGGCGCCTGGAAGGCCGGAATTACGCGGTCCGTGCCGTGCGCGCCAGATCCAGCTGGTCGCTCGCGGCGGGAATCGGCGACGCAGGGGCGGCAAATCCCAGCTGCCGGCGCAAGTCAGCATCTAAGCGATCCGCCAGGGCGGCATTCTCTACCAGGAAGGTTCGTGCGTTCTCGCGCCCCTGGCCGATGCGCTCGCCGGCGAAGCTGAACCACGAGCCGCTCTTCTCCACCAACTCCTGGGCCACGCCAAGATCCAGCAGATCTCCTTCGCGCGAGATCCCCAAGCCGTACAAAATATCCACTTCCACTTCGCGGAAAGGAGCGGCTACTTTGTTCTTGACGATTTTGATCTTGGTGCGGTTGCCTACCACTTGTTCTCCATCCTTAATAGCGCCCATCCGCCGCACCTCGGCCCGCACCGAAGAATAAAACTTCAGGGCGCGCCCGCCGGTGGTGGTTTCGGGATTGCCGAACATCACCCCGATCTTCTCCCGCACCTGGTTGATAAAGATGAGCAACGTGTTGGTCCGCGCCACGGTTCCCGTCAGTTTGCGCAACGCCTGCGACATCAGCCGCGCGTGCAAACCCATATGACTGTCACCCATCTCGCCGTCCAGCTCCGCTTTCGGCACCAGCGCCGCCACCGAATCCACCACCACCACGTCGACTCCGCCGGAACCGATGAGCGCACCCGCAATCTCGAGCGCCTGCTCGCCGTAGTCCGGTTGCGAGACGACGAGGTTGTCCACGTCCACACCCAGCTTGCGCGCGTAGCTGGCGTCCAGCGCGTGTTCGGCATCGATGAAGGCCGCCGCCCCGCCGGCTTTTTGCGCCTGCGCGATGGCGTGCAAAGCCATGGTGGTCTTGCCGGAGGACTCCGGACCGAAGATCTCGATCACCCGCCCGCGAGGAAAACCGCCCACGCCGAGCGCGTTGTCCACCGAAATGGAGCCGCTCGATATCACCGTGACCGGCAGCACGTTGCGCGAGCCCAGTCGCTGCACCGATCCCTTTCCGAACTGCTTGTCCATCTGGCTGAGCGCGGCGTCAATGGCGCGTTGACGGGCGTTGGTATCGACGAGAGAGGTTTGGTCCTTCACGGCGAATTAGTGGAGCGCGCGGCGGCATTGTCTCAGGAAAAGCTCCGGCGTCTCAGGAAAAGCTCCGGTGTCTCAGGAAAAGCTCCGGCGTCTCAGGGAAATCGGGAAGCAAGTACGATACTGATATCAGATGAATACTACTCCCGTCATCCGCGCGCCCCGGGGCTGTAAAATCTCCTGCAAAGGCTGGCAGCAGGAGGCCGCGCTGCGGATGCTCATGAACAACCTCGATCCGGAGGTGGCCGAAAAACCCGACGAATTGATTGTCTACGGCGGCACCGGCCGCGCCGCGCGGGACTGGCCTTCCTTCCACGCCATCGTGCGCTCGCTGCGCGATTTGGAAGATGACCAGACCCTGCTGGTGCAATCGGGCAAGCCGGTGGGCGTGTTCCGCACGCATTCCGACGCGCCGCGCGTGTTGCTTGCCAACTCGAATCTGGTGGGCCACTGGTCCAACGACGACGAATTTCACCGGTTGGAGCAGCTGGGACTCATCATGTACGGCCAGATGACCGCCGGCTCCTGGATCTACATCGGCAGCCAGGGCATCCTGCAAGGGACGTTTGAAACTTTCGCCGCCGCGGCGGACAAGCATTTTCAAGGATCGCTGAACGGACGCCTGGTCGTTTCCGGGGGCATGGGCGGGATGAGCGGCGCGCAGCCACTTGCGGCCACCTTGAATGGCGCTTGCTATCTAGGCGTCGAAGTGGATCCGGCGCGCATCGAGAAGCGGCTCCAGACCGGCTATTGCGACCGCATGGCGTGGACTCTGGATGAGGCGCTGGCCGCAGTTGAAAAGGCACGCGAGCAAGGACAAGCCCTCTCGGTAGGGCTGGTCGGCAACTGCGCCGACGTGATTCCGGAACTCGCGCGCCGTTCCATCGTCCCCGACATCCTGACCGATCAGACCAGCGCACACGACCCTCTGAGTGGCTATGTGCCCAATGGCATGACGCTCGCGGAAGCGCTCGCGCTGCGAGCTTCGAATCCGGATGAATACACCGAACGATCGATCCAGGCCATGGGCCGGCACGTCGCGGCCATGCTGGCGTTGAAACAAATGGGCGCCGTAACGTTTGACTACGGCAACAACATCCGCACCCAGGCCAGGCGCGCCGGAGTTCAAAACGCATTCGATATTCCCGGTTTCGTGCCCGAGTACATTCGCCCGCTGTTCTGCGAAGGACGCGGCCCGTTTCGGTGGGTGGCGCTGTCGGGTTCCCCGGCCGACATCCACGCGACGGACCAGCTGGCGCTGGAACTGTTCCCGGCGAACGCCACGCTGCAGCGTTGGCTGGGGATCGCGCGCCAGCGCGTCCAGTTTCAGGGACTCCCGGCGCGCATCTGCTGGCTGGGCTACGGCGAGCGAGCCGAGTTCGGCCTCGCGCTCAACGACTATGTGCGGCGCGGAAAGCTGGAGGCGCCCATCGTCATCGGGCGCGATCATCTGGATGCGGGCTCGGTGGCCTCGCCCTATCGGGAAACCGAAGCCATGCGCGACGGATCGGACGCTATTGCGGATTGGCCGCTGCTCAATGCGCTGCTCAACACCGCCGCGGGCGCGTCCTGGGTGTCCATTCACAATGGCGGCGGCGTAGGCATCGGATACGCGCAGCACGCGGGAATGGTGGTGGTGGCCGATGGCACCGAAGCCTGCGCCCGGCGGCTGGAGCGCGTGCTCACCACGGATCCGGGAATGGGCATCATCAGGCATGTGGATGCCGGATATCCCGAGGCCATCGAAGTAGCGCACGAGAAAGGCGTTCGCATACCGATGGAAGAGGGCAAATGAGGACGGTTGTCACCAATTGCTCGCAACTGGTGACGCTGGCGGGCCCCGCCGGTCACCGCACGGGCCGCGCCATGCGCGATCTCGCGATCGTCGCCGATGGCGTCATGCTCATCGAAAACGGCCGCATCGTGGAAGTTGGCGCGCGCGCGGAAATGGAAGCGTCCATTGGCCCTGACGACACCGTGATCGATGCCGGGCGGCGCGTGGTGATGCCGGGATTCGTGGATGCGCACACGCATCCGGTTTTTGCCGGAAACCGCGCCGCGGAGTTTGAGCGGCGTAGCGAGGGCGCGAGCTATTCTGAGATCGCCGCGGCAGGCGGCGGCATCCGGTCCACCGTTCGTGAGACACGGGCCGCCACTGAAGAACAGCTCCTTGCAGCCGCCCAACGGTACGTCTCCTGGTTCCACGCCGGAGGAACCACCACCATCGAAGCCAAGTCCGGTTACGGGCTTACGCTCGAAGACGAATGCAAATTGCTGCGAGTCATCGGCCGTCTGGAAGGCATTCGCGCAGTGCCGACATTTCTAGGCGCGCACGAGATCCCGGACGAGTATCGCGGGCGGCCGTCGGAGTATGCCGATCTTGTGATCCACGAAATGCTGCCGGTGGTTTCCCAAGGCGTCGCCAGTGAACGGCTGGCCGAATATTGCGACGTCTTCTGCGAACCGGGGATCTTCTCCATCGAAGAAAGCCGGCGAGTTTTGTCCGCCGCCCGTACGCTTGGGCTGGGCTTGAGAATGCATGCCGACCAGCTTTCCGATTCCGGCGGCGCGGCGCTGGCTGGGGAACTTCACGCGGCCACGGCCGATCACCTGGAGCACACCAGCGCACGCGGCATCCTGGCCCTCCACGCCGCGGGCGTGCAACCGGTGCTGCTTCCAGGCTCAGTTTACGCGCTCGGCTCTACGCGCTACCCTGACGCGCGCGAGATGATCGAAGCCGGCTTGGCTGTGGTGCTGGCCACTGACTTTAACCCCGGCTCGTCACCCACGCCTTCCATGCCGATGATCCTGTCGCTGGCGTGTACGCAGATGAAGATGACGCCCGCCGAAGCTATTACCGCGGCGACCATCAACGCCGCTTCGAGCCTCGGCCGCGGACACCAGGTCGGCTCTCTGGAGGCAGGGAAACAAGCCGACTTCGCGATTCACGATTGCCGCGATTATCGCGAGATTTCGTACTTTTTCGGCGCGCCGTCGGTGGCGGCGGTGTACATCGGCGGGCAGCCAGTGTGGGCGCGCCTCACACATTCAAACTAGCTGTCGATAAGACCCAGCGTGGAGCAGTCAACGACCAAAAGCGCCTGGCCGGAATCCGAGCGTCTTTTCCGCGCCGCCTTTGCCCACGCCGCGATCGGAGTTGCCATCATCGATACCCGCGGCGTGCTTCTGTACGTCAACGAGGCGCTGTGCAGAATGGGCGGATACCAGGAGCATGAGTTGTGCGGAATGGCATTCATGGATACGCTGCATCCCGAAGACCGGGCCCCGCGGTTGGAGGTATTCCAGCAGATCCTGGCCGGTAAGGTGGGCAGCTATACCAATGAGCGCCGCTTGCTGCGCAAAGACGGGACGGTGGCCTGGGTACGCACCACTGTCACGGTTCCCGGCGCGCCGGCCGGCCCGGCGCAAATCATTACGTTCGTAGAGGACATCACGGAGCGAAAACAAGCCGAAGACGCACTGCGGGCATCGGAGGGGCGCTTCCGCATTGCGGCTGAAAACGCCAGCGACATGATTTACGAGTGGGATCTGGGGAGCGGCCTGGTGGACGCGTTCGGGCCTTCCACGCCACTGCTGGGGGACTGGCCTCTGTCCCGGAGCCACGAAGCGTGGAAGAGTCTGGTGCACCCGGAGGACCTGGAACGAATTTTTGCGGCCAGCGCCGGTCGCATCGCAAAGGGCGAACGATACAGCGATGAATATCGGGTAATCGGGCGGAGTGGAGAAATTTTTCAATATTCGGATCGCGGACAGGCCATCCTGAACAGCTCCGGAGAACCCAGTAAATGCATCGGTCTGCTCACCGACATCACCGAAGACAAGCGGGCTGAGGAGGCCATTTCGCAGTTGGCGGCTATCGTGCGCAGCTCCCAGGACGCTATCATGGCCACCGACACGGCGGGCGCGATCACCACCTGGAACGACGGAGCGCAGCAGCTTCTCGGCTACGCCGCCGGCGAGGCCCGGAAGCTGTCCATTGCCGCGCTGTTTTCTTCCGGCGATCTGGCGCGCGAAGTGCTGTCGCGCATCCAGCAGGGCAAATCCTCGCGTCTGGACGAAGCGCTTTTCCGGCGCTGCGATGGCAGCCAGGTGCCGGTGCTGCTGAGCGTCTCGCCCATCCGCAAATCCGGCGGCCAGCTGACCGGCTCCGCCATCATCGCCAGAGACATCAGCGCTCGCAAGCAGGCCGAGAGAGAAACGGCGTACCGCGCCTTGCACGACCATCTGACCGGACTGCCCAACCGCCTATCGCTCGCAGGC
>Ga0302325_10005327_pt1 | contig 29301 bp, 28 predicted proteins | sample Palsa_T0_2_FD_201948 | JGI IMG/M metagenome (GOLD analysis project Ga0302325, IMG submission 201948) | Peat permafrost microbial communities from Stordalen Mire near Abisko, Sweden - Palsa_T0_2 | ecosystem: Environmental > Terrestrial > Soil > Palsa > Peat permafrost | place: Sweden: Abisko...
GCTAATTACGTGCCGGCTAACCTGGTGACTTACCAGTTAGACACCAGCGGTGATTTCTCGGCTACGTTGGCGGGCGTGCAGGTGCTGTTTGACGGTGTGCCGGCGCCGCTGGTATACGCCAAGGCCGGACAGGTGAGCGCCGTTGTGCCGTTCGAGGTGTCTGGCAACCAGCAGACGGCGATCGAGTATCAATACAACCCTGGCAGCGGAGCGCTGGTCTCGAACACCGTGACCGTGCCGGTGGCGCCCGCCGTGCCTGCGATTTTTTCCCTGAATGAGAGCGGCAGCGGGCCGGGCGCAATTCTGAACCAGGATAACTCAATCAATAGCGCCTCCAATCCGGCGTCCGCGGGCCAGGTTATTCAGATGTTCGGCACCGGCGGGGGCCCGGTAGTGGGCGGCGCGACCGATGGCGCGCTGGCCACCGGCGCGGCGTGGCTGGTCACGCAGCCCACGGCGACCATTGGAGGAATACAGGCAACGGTCGACTATGCCGGCGCCGCGCCCGATCTGGTCAATGGCGCGATGCAGGTGAACCTGACGATTCCCGCCGGCCTCGCGCCAGGCCCGCAGCCGGTAGTGCTCATGATAGGTACCGCCACCAGCCCGGCTGGCATCACGGTGTCCGTCCAGTGAGTTGTAATTAGTGGGGCAGGCCCTCGGCCTGCGGCGGCCTCTCAGGCCGCCCTCCGGCCGCCTAAAAGGCGGCTGCGGCCAGGATTGGCCGCCCTCCGGTGCGTCTTCGACAGTGCCCCACCAAGCTACCGTATTAGTTCCTTGATATACGCATTATCCTGCTCATCGTGCAGATCGGTAGTGTCTCCCAGAATGTAGCGATATTGAAACGGCGGGCCGAGAGGCACCGGCCGCCCCATCCAATTCGCCGGATCGGTCCACAATACCCGCCCGTCTCCCACGGCCTTGGTCACATCGTCCAAGTCCCAATGCAGAACGAAGCCGGGAATCGCCGCGTCGAATAAGGCGGTGTTCATGGAGTTCTCCAAAGCGGCCCGCAGGCTGTATGGCGTCCTGTCCAGCCAGATCTTGCCGATGCGCGGGTCCACCGCCGCCGCCAGCAATAGCCAGATCCCTTTAACTCCGCGGGCGACCGCGCGAATCGAGGTTGGATCCACGTCCGCGCGAGCGGCCAGCAGATCGATGCCGCGCAGAATATCGTGTGCCCGCATGGCCGGCAGATTGCGGCCTATTTGATCGGCGCGTGCGTTGGTCAGCCAATTCCCCACGTATGGCCGCTCGCCTTCTCCTGGAGAGTCGCGCGGCTCCAGTTCCAGAACCACGCGCCCGGTCTTGGCGATCCGTTCCGCCAGTGAGGCCGTGGTTGGAATCCAATAGCTGCTGGTTTTATCCGCCACCACCAACACGGCCGGCCTGCGGCCGCTAACGTTCGGGAGGTAGAGCCTGCCGCCAATCTCCACGCCCGGCTCGCTTTCAAAGCTGACGCGCCCATCCGAGAGCTTCACGTCTGGCGGACCGCCATCCGAGGGGATCTGCAGCCTTCTCAGTTCGGCCAGCAGTTCCTGGGTGGTTCCCGGCCGCCTCTGGGCGCGAAATTCATCCAGAATCAACTCGTTCAGTTTCCGGCTTCCCCGTTCGTTTTCCACATTGCCGCTGGCCGTGACCAGCAGTTCGTGATTGGCGTAGAGGGTCACGGGTTGTTCGTGAAAATCGCCCCGACCGTCCTTAAGCCAGCGGATCATCCACTCGTAGATCGCCTCGCGCGTCTCGAGCGGCGTGCCGTGCGGACCTTTTCCCACGAAGAAGCGCAGCTTGTCCTCGGCGCCGTACAGGCCGAACCAACGGCGCGCTTCCTCATAGACCAAGCGGGCGCCGGCGGGCGTGAAATAATCGCCTTCGGTGGCCAGGATCAGCCAGGGGGTGGGCGCGGACAACTCCACATAGTCGGCCATATCGAGGCCGCTCGCCAGAAGGCGGGGCGGGCTCATTTCCGAGTCGGGATCCGGGCCCGCGAACAACAGCCGGTATGAATTGATGAAGCAGGCCGGGGCCACAGCTTTTAGGCGCGGGTCCAGCGCCCCAATAAATGTCGTCAGGGCGCCGCCGCCCGAACAGCCAACCGCTCCCAAACGCGCGGCGTCCACCTCGGGCCGGCTCGCTAAGTAGTCGAGGGCGCGCCTGGCATCCCAAATGAAATAACGGGCCACGCTCTCGCCGATCAGGATGCTCTGCGCTCCCGCCTGAATATGCTCGGGGACGGACCAGCCTGCCAGTGCCCCGCCAATGCGCCGGTCGTAAGTTTGTTCCCTTTCGCCTTGGCCCACCGGGTCGAAAGCCAACACCACGAAACCCTTCAAAGCCAGGTTCGCGGCCAGCCGCTGGCCTTCCGGTTTGCCCTCCTGCGTGTGGCCGGCCTGCAAAAGAACTCCGGGATAGCGGCCCGCCTGGTTGAGGGGAGAGCTGGGCCGATAGACGTTGGCTGTGACGTAGAAGCCCGGCAGACTCTCGAAAATGACTTTTTCGATCGTATAGTTCCCGGCTTCGATTCGGCCGGTAATCCGGGGATTCAGTGGGCCGTTGTAATCCGGCAGACCGCCCAACAGCGACAGAAAGGTCTGCCGCACCCACTGCTTCCGGCGCTCCGCATCGGCCACGGTGTGAACGCCCGCAATTTCGTTTTCCCGCTGCTGCAGTTGCTGTTGGGCGATCCGGTCCATCCACCGCAGCAGCGGGTCGGGGCTCGTCTGTTGCGCGGTCAGCAGCGCGGCAAATAGCCATAAGGTAGTCGGTTTCATCGAGCCTGTCCCGTTCACTATAATAAAAGTACCCCATGCACCAGAAACTCACTGAACGTGTTGTCGATCTGAACCCGCGCGAAACCTCCGAATGGATTGAAGCGCTGGCGCAGGTTCTGGACGAGGAAGGGCCCGATCGCGCGGCGTTCCTATTGGAGCGCCTGTCCGAGCAGGCTCGCGGCGCCGGCGCCAATCTTCCCGTCCAGCTCAATACGCCCTACGTGAACACCATCCGCCCCGAGGTGGAGGTTCCGTATCCCGGCGACCGCGCGATGGAGCGCCGCATCAAGAGCCTGACGCGCTGGAACGCCATGGCCATGGTCGTACGCCAGAACAAATACGATCCCGGCATCGGCGGCCACATCTCCACGTACGCCTCGCTGGCCACGCTGCTGGAAGTGGGTTTCCACCATTTCTTCCATGCGCGCTATGGCGACCAGCCCGGCGACCTCATCTATTTCCAGGGCCACGCCTCCCCCGGTATTTACGCGCGCGCCTTCCTGGAGGGCCGCCTCAACGAAGAACACCTGCGCAACTTCCGGCATGAGCTGCGCGATCATCCGGGCCTCTCGTCTTATCCGCATCCCTGGCTGATGCCCGATTTCTGGAGCTTTCCCACCGTATCCATGGGCCTGGGCCCCATCAATTCCATCTATCAGGCGCGCTTCATGCGCTACATGGAAAACCGCGGCATGATCCCCGCCACGCCCCGCAAAGTCTGGGCGTTTCTCGGCGATGGCGAGATGGACGAGCCCGAATCCATGGGCTCCATTACGCTGGGTTCCCGCGAGAAGCTCGACAACCTGATCTTCGTCATCAACTGCAACCTGCAGCGCCTGGACGGTCCCGTGCGCGGCAACGGCAAAATCATACAGGAATTGGAAGCTGCTTTCCGGGGCGCCGGCTGGTACGTCATCAAAGTGCTGTGGGGCGAGGATTGGGACCCGCTGCTGGCGCGCGACGCCAACGGTCTGCTGCAAAAGCGCATGAACGAAGTGGTGGATGGCGAGTGGCAGACTTACGTCACCAAGGACGGCGCTTACTTCCGCAAGAATTTCTTCGGCAAATATCCCGAACTGCTCGACATGGTCTCGCACCTGAGCGACGAGCAGCTTATGCGCCTGCGCCGCGGCGGACACGATCCCAAGAAGGTGTACAACGCGTATAAGGCGGCCGTTGAGAATACCGGTTCTCCCACGCTGATCCTGGCGCAGACCATCAAAGGCTACGGCCTGGGCGAAGCCGGCGAGGGCCGCAACATCACCCACCAGCAGAAGAAGCTGAACGAGGCGGAGATCGCGCACTTCCGTTCGCGTTTCGAGATCCCCATTCCGGATGAAGCGGCGCGCAACGCTTCGTTCTACCGTCCGCCGGACGATAGCCCCGAGATGGCCTACCTGCACGAGCGCCGCCGGCTGATGGGCGGCTACCTGCCCAGCCGCAACGCTCCAGCCACCAAAGTGGAAGCGCCGCCGCTCCAGTATCTGGCCGAGTCGCTGGCCGGATCGCAAGGGCGCGAGGTGTCTACCACCATGGCGTTCGTCCGCATCCTCACTTTGTTGCTCAAGAGCGAGTCGCTGGGCAAGCGTGTGGTGCCTATTATTCCCGATGAAGCGCGCACGTTCGGCATGGAATCGCTGTTCCGGCAGTTCGGAATTTACGCCAGCAAGGGACAGCTCTACAAACCGCACGACGCGGAAATGTTTCTCTATTACAAGGAGTCGAAGGACGGGCAGATCCTGGAAGAGGGCATCACCGAAGCCGGCTCCATGGCGTCCTTCACCGCGGCCGGCGCAGCTTATGCGAACTACAGCATGGAAATGATTCCATTTTTCGTGTACTACTCCATGTTCGGTTTTCAGCGCGTGGGCGATCTGATCTGGGCTTTTGCCGACGCGCGCGGCAAGGGCTTTTTGATGGGCGGCACCGCCGGCCGTACCACGCTGGCGGGCGAGGGCTTGCAGCACCAGGACGGCCACAGCATCGTGCTGTCGAGCACCGTCCCCACTTGCGCGACGTACGATCCGGCCTACGCTTACGAGATCGCGGTGATCGTGCAGGATGGCATCCGCCGCATGTATCAGGAGCAGGAAGATCTGTTCTATTACCTGACTCTCTACAACGAGAACTATCCCATGCCGCCCATGCCGGAAGGCGTGGTGGACGGGATTCTGAAGGGCATCTACCGGTTCAAAGCCGCGGCGGGCCAGGCCAAAGTGCAACTCTTTGGCAGCGGGCCAATACTCAACGAGGCCCTGCGCGCGCAGACCATTCTAGCCGAAAAATACGGCGTGCCCGCCGACGTGTGGAGCGTGACCAGTTACAACGAATTGCGCCGCGACGCCCTGCGGGCGGAGCGCTGGAACCGTTTGCATCCGGACCAGCCCGCAAAGCAGCCTTACATCCAGCAGGCGCTGGCCGGAGCCGTGGGGCCGATCGTCGCCGCCACGGATTACATGAAAGTGGTGGCCGACCAGATTGCGCCGTGGCTGCCCGGCAGGATGGAAACGCTGGGCACCGATGGCTTCGGCCGCAGCGAGAACCGCGAGTATCTGCGGCGGCATTTCGAAATCAACGCGGAGTCCATCGCCGCCGCGGCGCTCTCGCGTCTGGCGCGCGAAGGGCAGTTCCCGATGGAGAGGGCTACGGCGGCGTTCGGCGAATTAGGTGTCAACACAGAGAAGGTGGACGCGGCGCGGGCGTGAGGTGAGTATGGGTACGACGACGAAGCTGATCACTTACGAAGATTCCCTGACGATGCCGGAGAATAGGTTCGAGGAAATCGTACATGGTGAAAGCAGGATCATGCCGCCCGTAACTTTTTTGCACGCCTGTCTGATCCGGAGATTATCGAAGCTTCTGGAGATGCAAATGCGCCCCCCCGAATATACTCTTTTCGGCGGAGATGTGGGCCTGGGCATTGAACGGGCACCGTTGACTTATCGTATCCCCGATCTGATGGTGTTTCGCACCGGGTCGCTGCGGCGCGACAGGGCGGAGACTGCCAGGAACGACCCATATGTCTGGACGGTACCCGAGTTGATCGTCGAGTGTCTGTCTCCGTCCAATCGCAAAGGCGCTGTTGAGGAACTCCTGGCCGACTACGAACGTATTGGCGTACCTGAAGTGTGGCTGCTCGATCCAGACGAGCCGCAATTCACCTCCTATCGCTACGAATCCGGCGCTCTGCAACGGCGTTTGGCGGCACACACCGGTCCGGTAAGTCCAAGTGTCCTGCCGAATGTGGTCGTGGACCTGGCCGACTTATGGAACGCCTTTATCGGCATGGCATGCGATTGAGATGAGTACTTCGACCAGGCTGATCACTTACGAAGATTCCCTGACGATGCCGGAGAATCGGTTCGAGGAAATCGTGCATGGTGAAAGCAGGATCATGCCTCCGCCAATCAAGAAGCACGTTTACCTGATCGAGGAACTGTATCGCGCATTGCTGGCCCAGTTGGACCCGCGGCAATACTATGTCACAGCCTCGGGGGCCGGGCTGGGGATGGAGCGGATTCCGCTCACTTATCGCATTCCGGATCTGATGGTCTTTCAGAAAAAGGTTCTGCGGCAAGACAGAGCCATGACCGCCGGGAACGACCCCTACATCTGGGCGGTCCCCGATCTGCTCGTGGAATGCCTGTCACCCTCTAACCGCAAAGGGTCGATTCAACAACTCCTGGCGGATTACGAACTGATCGCCGTGCCGGAGGTCTGGCTTCTGGATCCCAAGCCGCCGCAGTTCACTTCCTATCGCTTCGAGTCCGGAGCATTGCGGCCCTGGCAAACAATGGAGCGCGGCGTGGTCACCCCGCTGCTGCCGGGCGTAACCGTAGATCTCGCCGATTTATGGGCGGCTTTCGCCGGAGAAGCGTTCGGGTCTTGAGGGCGGATCTTACGGCGTGAACTCGAACGCCACGCCCCCCGTAGTATCCCCCGCGGGCCCGCCCCAGAGCGTGGTGCCATAGAGGTTGCCGGCTGCGTCCATGATCAGGGGCACCGACGGGTACGCCCCGTCGTCCCCACCCGTGAAGCTGTACAGCACCGTTTCGGTCCATTGCCCGTCCGGCTGTGGCGACAGTTTGTAGATGGTCCCCGGATTGTCTACGCCGCCGCCTACCGTCGTGCCCCACAGATTCCCCGAGGCGTCGAAGATCATCGCATTGGGGTTCTCGCCGTCCTGGAAGTTCACGCCAAGGAACGTGTGCAGGATCGTCTCGGTCCACCCTCCCGCGCCGTTGGGAGTGAGCTTGAACGCCACGCCGCAGTTGGCCGAACCGCCTGTTTCCGCCGCGCCGTAGAGATTGCCGCTGGCGTCGAAGATCACGCTTTCGAAGAGATCGCTTCCGTCGGACGCGCCGTGGAAGCTATGCAGCACGCTGAGGTGCCAGGAGCCGCCCGCCTGCGGACTGAGTTCGTATACCGTGCCCTGGTCGGCGCCGCCTTTGTAGGTGGTGCCGTACAGGTTGCCTGCACCATCGAAAACCGGCGCGGCGAATGGCGTAGCTCCGTCGGGCGAGTCTTTGAAGCTATGCAATATGGTCTGGCTCCAACTGCCCGTCCCATTGGGGAACAGCTTGTAGACCGTGCCGGCTCCGTCCGCGCCGCCCGCGCTGGTCGTCCCGTAGAGATTTCCGGCCGCGTCGGCGATCACGCCGCTATAGGGCGTGGCCCCATCCGTGCCGCCCCCGAACTTGAGCAACGCGGTTTCGGTCCAGGAGCCGCTCACGGTGGGCGACAACTTGAAGACGACGCCGCAGCCGGTTGTGCATTGGCCCTCGCCGCCGGCGATGGTGGTGCCGTACAGATTCCCGGCGCGGTCCATGATCAATGCGTCGTGCGGGGTCGCGCCATCCTGGCCGTTGAAACTGTACAGCACGGTTTCGGTCCAACCACCCCCCAACTGCGGCGACAGGCGGTAAACCACGCCGTCGTTGTGCGTACCGCCGAATTCCGCGGTCCCATAGAGGTTGCCGGCCGCATCCATAATCAGGGCGCCGTAGAGACTGCTGCCGCCGCGCGTGCCGGCCGCGCCGAAAGCGTGCAGCACGTCCAAACCGGTGGCCGCCGAAGCGCCGGCGGCGAGGGCCAACATCAGTATGGCTGTTTTGTAGAATCGAGACGGATTGCGCATCGCTTCAAGTGTAGTGCCTCGGCTGGGCGGGCGGGGTCGCCGAAGTGTAAAAGATTTGCAAATTCCGGTGTCATTCCGGCGATGTCGAAAGCCCGCGCACGTGAGCCAGCGCGGAAAGTATGGCTGCTTCATCTTTGAGTTCCGCGAGAGGGCGCAATTGATTCTCGATGTATCGCCAGTCAAGCTGGTCCTTCTGCCGGACGGCTACGCCCTCTGCGTCCCGGATGTCCAGCGCGCGCGACGCGAATAACTTGAGAACGATAAGATCTTCGGCCGAGCAAGTCCGGATATCGAGTCCCGGCCCGAAGGCAAACAGAGTAGCGCGGCTCACGACACGTTCTTCGAACGGGATGGCGCCCAGGGAGACGTCGATGCCCACTCCCTGCGTAGTCCTCAATAAAAGGACACGATGGCGGCGTGCGAAAGCCCTGGCAACGGCGATGCGCGGCGAATAGGCGGCGATTAGGGTGTCGATAAACGGATCTTCACCGCCAAATCCGGCCAGCACCGTAAGATCGACGTACAGCGTGACGCGCGGTTCGCCCCATCTTTGCACGGCCAACCCGCCAATGAAGCACGAGCGCCAGCCTTCGCTGTCGCAGAAAACCTGCAATTGCCTGGCCGCCTCAAAAAGATCGATCATCGGGGCAGCTTTCGAAACCAAGCCTGCATCTCGACGAGTCCAGAGGATGGCCGGAGCGGCGCTGTCCGTAATGCCTGATTGAATGCACACTCGAGCAGCGCCAGGGTCTTCAGGTTGTCGGCCTCGCGGATCTCCCGGTGACGAATGGCCTCGAGCTCTGGCCCGGCTTCCTTCCATGTCTCTACCCACCGCCGGATCGCCTCGCGCTCGTCCATCCCCTCGATTATACTGAGCATTCGTCCATGGCCGACGCGAGGTATGAAACCGGGGTCGTGATTGCCGGCGGCGGGCTGGCGGGCATTGTCACCGCATACGAACTGCTCGGCCGCGGACGGCGCGTGTTGCTCATCGATAAGGACCACTCTGAACACTTCGGCGGGTTGGCTAAAGAATCGTTCGGCGGCGTGCACATGATTGGCACGCCGCATCAGCGCCGCCTGCGCATCCGGGACTCTCCTGAACTGGCCTGGCAGGACTGGCAGAGCGTGGCCGATTACGACGCCGCCGACGCGTGGCCGCGCGCGTGGGGCAAGTTCTACTGCGAGAATTCCCGCGAGTACATCTTCGAATTCCTGGACGCAAAAAAGATCGAGTTCCTGCCGCTGGTGAACTGGCCTGAGCGCGGCCTGTACGCGCCGGGAAATAGCGTACCCCGATGGCATATCGTGTGGGGCACGGGTTACGAAATCATTCAACGGCTGCTGGCAGCCCTGGAGTCCCACCCGCAACGGGCGAACCTGGAGCTGCTTTTCAACACCGAAGTGTCCGCGATCGAAACGACCAACGGGCGCGCCACTGGAATTCGCGGCCGCCGGATGGACACGGGCGGCGAGATTCGCGTGACTGCGGAGAATGTGGTGGTCGCGTCGGGCGGGGTATGCGGCGGCGACCTCAGTTGCGTGCGCGCCAATTGGTACAGACCGTGGGGCGATCCGCCGCAAAAGCTGCTGAATGGCGCGCACCGGTACGGCGACGGCATGCTGCACGCAGGGGTAGCGGAACTGGGCGGCGCGGTGACCCATCTGGATCTGCATTGGCATTACGCCGCGGGCGTGCATCATCCCGCGAAGCGCCGCCCGGACGACGGCCTGAGCCTCGTGCCGCCGCGCTCGGCGTTGTGGCTGAATGCGCGCGGCGAGCGCATCATGCATCCCGGTCCCATGCCGGTGTATGCCGACACACGGCATTTGGTGGCCAGCGTGCTCGCGCAGCCCGGCCAATATTCCTGGCAGGTGATGAACTGGAAAATTGCCATCAAGGAACTGGCGGTATCGGGTTGCGATTACATGACCGCGTTCCGCTACAAGAAGAAGTTCGCGCTGGCGGCCAGCCTGGTGTTCGGCAACAAGGACCTGGTGAACCGCCTGCTGCGGGACTGTCCGGACGACATCGTGGTGGCGGATACGTTGGACGACCTGATGGAGCGCATGGATGCGAAGAGCCTGTATGGCTTGCGGATCGATCGCGCGCGCATGGCGGCGGTGGTGCGCGCATGGGACGATATGATCGATCGCGGCCCAGCCTACTTCAACGACGAACAGCTCCGGCGGATTGCCAACGCCCTGCAGTATCGCGGCGACCGCGTGCGCACCTGCAAGTTCCAAAAGATCCTGGATCCCAAGGCGCGTCCGCTGATCGCCATTCGCGAATTCATTTTGAGCCGCAAGAGCCTGGGTGGCATCCGGACCGATTTGCAGTGCCGCGTGCTGCGGGCCGCCGATGGCCAACCAGTTCCCGGGCTGTACGCGGTGGGCGAAGCCGCGGGTTTCGGGGGCGGCGGAATTCATGGCAAAGGATCGCTGGAGGGCACTTTTCTGGGTGGCTGCGTGCTCTCCGGAAGACTGGCGGGCCGCAGCATCGAGGGCTGATCGCAATGTCACTTAGTTTCGCGCTGTGGCGCAGGCACTTCTGCCTGCCGCGATGGCACTCCTGCCATCGCGCCGGGCGTAGCCCGGCTCTGGAGTTTGGACATTCTGCGACCCCGACGTGGCGCACGCTCTCAGCGTGCCGCGACCGCACTCTTGCGGTCGCCGCGGGCGTAACCCGCGTAACGCGGGGCTGAGGCGAACACGAAATGTACTCCAGCCGCGGGCGTAGCCCGGCTTAGCCGGCTGAAAGCCGGCTGCGGGCAGAATTGCCCGCCCCACGGTAAGGAAGGCATCTGCTTGGCTACATCCGGACAATTGCCAACGCTCCCACAATCGCAATAGCATCTTCGAGAAGCGCGATCGGCAGATCGTTCCCTCCAATCGCTTTGACCAGGCGGGATCGGAATTCGTAGCCTCCCAGTGTTCCTACCACCGCGCCCACCATACCCGCCACCAAACCGCCAATCAGCGACTGGCTGGACGCGCCGATGGCTGCACCGCTCAATGCTCCGGTGACAAGCCGTGCGATGAACCCCGGCGGCGATTTCCGGCTCGGCGTTTTGGGAAGCTTGTCGCCGATCAACTCCGCAATCGCCAGCAGGCTGACAATGTAAGGTGTAGCCGCAAAGCCCAAAAAGCCCAGTGGGGTGTTATTCAGATGCAGCCATCCGAGCCGGGCAGCCCAACTGACCGCGGCCGGCGCGGTGAGCGCACGAAGTCCGGCGACCACGCCAATCAGAAACGCCAAGACGTACAGGGACATGAATCTCCTCCTTGGTGACCAGGATAACTAACTGGCGAGGGGTTGCAGATCTCCCAGCATGGTAGGAATGAGTTCCGAAACGGTGGGGTGAATGTGCACCGCCCTCTGAATGGTCGTATAGGGCGCCTTGGCATACATGACATCCAGAATGGAGTGGATAGCTTCATCGCCGCCCACACCCAGGATGGCCGCCCCCAGGATTTCCTTCGAATCCGCATCGACCATAATTTTCATGAACCCTTGCGATTCGCCTTTCTCCACGGCGCGTCCGACTTTGGTCATGGGACGCTTGCCGAGGAGCGCACGGCGGCCGGTCTGTCGGACCTCCGCCTCGGTCAGGCCGGCGCGGCCCAGCGGCGGGTCGATGTACAGTGCGTACGCCAGGATGCGGTCGGTGACCCGGCGCGGGTCGTTGTCCAGAAGATTCGCCGCCACGATTTCGAAGTCGTTGTACGAAGTGTGGGTAAACGCGCCCTTGCCATTGCAATCGCCCAGCGCCCAGATCCCCGGCGCGCTGGTGCGCAACTGGTCGTCGACCACAATGTAGCCGTGTGGACCGACCGCGACGCCGGCTTTATCCAGGCCGAGGTCGCCGGTATTCGGCTGACGTCCCACTGCCAGCAGCACGTGCGAGCCGGGAACCTCTGGCGAGCCCACGGCGCAGTCCGCATGCGCCACGATCTGGTCGCCGCCCTTCGAGAAACCGATGCATTTGGCATTCAACCGTACCGTAATCCCTTCCCGCTCCAGGATTTCCTGAATGGCAGTGGACACATCTTCGTCTTCGCGGTGCACCAGGCGCGGCCCCATTTCCAGAATGGTAACATCGCTTCCAAAACGCCGGTACATCTGGCCGAATTCCAGACCGATGTAACTGCCGCCGACGATAATGAGGTGCTGCGGTAGGAAGTCGACCTCCATCATGGAGCTGTTGGTGAGGTATGCGATCTCTTCGAGTCCGGGCATGGGCGGCACCACGGCGCGCCCGCCCACGTTGATGAAGATCTGCTTGGCGGTGAGGCGATCCTGCCCTACGCTCACTTCTTGCGGCGATTCAAAGCGCGCGTGGCCCTGGTAGACGGTGCAGTTCTGCATGTTCTTCAGCCACCCCTCGACCGCGGTCCTGGATTTTCCCGAGATGGCATCTTTGCGCGCCTTCACGCGCCGCATATCCACGCCGCCGCCGCTAGTGTCCACCCCGAACTCGGCCGCGCGGTGGACCATGTGCGCGGCGTAGGCGCTGGCCACCATGGTTTTAGTGGGAATGCAGCCGGTGTTTACACAGGTACCGCCGAACAACTTGCGCTCGACGATGGCAACTTGCATGCCCGCTTTGGCCAGGCGAGCCGCGAGCGATGGGCCGGCCTGGCCGGTCCCGATGACGATGGCGTCGTAAGTGGTCATCGAATCCTCCGATTTCCTGCGTTCCTAGAGACGGGTAGTGGGTCAGTTTGGAATTGGAGGGCGGCCAATCTTGGCCGCAGCCGCCTTTTAGGCGGCCAGAGCCGGCTGAAAGCCGGCTGCGGGCAGAATTGCCCGCCCTCCAATTCCAAACTGACCCACTACCGCAGATCTTATCGTGGAGGGCACGCTTCTGAGGGTCGAATGCGGCGACGATGTAGCCGAGCCCAAGAACGATCCCACTCACGATTTTAGCTAAAGTCGGTCATTTCAGAAATATGCTTGCATATTCGAATGAAGTATTTGTGGGGCAGTGAACTTCTGAAACGGTGTACTAAGTAACGGCCCGCCGCGCGTCCTCAAGAAAGCGAATGGGCTTTCGGCCGCCATCGTGCCTTACAGTATACCTGTGTCGGGTGCTTACATGCGAACCCAAGGGAGGCCTATGTTGGCCACCGTCCGCAGCCGGTCGGCCAGTTGCCCGGTGTGATGCTGGATATGCCGGATGTTGTAGAACTGCAACTCCAGCTTGTTGAATGGCAGCCAATCGAATCCCGAGGGAGCCGCCAAATCCAGCGCCGGCACCCTGGCCTCGGCCTCGGCCCGGCACACCTGGTAGTATTCCAACACCTCAGCCTTTGTGTAGGGGATTTCTGGCCTGTGGGACTCCTGCGGCGCCCACGGTCGCGGACCGAGATACTGATAATCCTGCCGGTGCTTCGCCCAGGGCCGAAAGTCCGCGTTGACCGGTTGCAAGTAGAGGTGCGTGTAAAACAATGCGTGGTAAGAGATATGCCAGAAGCGGTTCAGGCAATCCGTAGACAGCCAGAGGGATTCGGGACACGCTTCGATGGCTTGGTTCAGCATGGCGAGGGACGCCCCGTACTGCCGGGCAACGTGGTGCAGGATGTCGAGATCGGCCATGGATTCATTATGCCGCAGCGGCCGGCGTGCGTACGCACCACTTGTGCGGCCCGCTCTCAAAAGGAGCACGGCATTCTGTGCGCCGGCGCCTGGCGGTTTACACGTTCTGGTATCGGGGCAGCTACGCGCCCTCTAAGTCGGTCATTTCAGAAATACGCTCGCATATTCGAATGGCGTATTTGTGGGGCAGCGCCCTGCGCTGCGGCGGCCTCCCAGACCGCCGCACCCGAGGGACTGCCCCTGGGACTGCCCCCTGGGACTGCCCCACTCCCTTCGAAAACAGGTTAGTGAACTTCTGAAACGGCGTACTAACGGTATCATTAAAAAATGACCAGCGCCGCAGACCCCCTGCCCTCCCTCGCCGCCGAAACCGTTGTCGATCTCGAACGCCAGTACCTGCTCCAGAATTACAGCCGCTATCCCCTGGTCATCCATCGCGGCAAAGGCTGCTATGTCTACGACGGCAGTGGCAACCGCTACCTCGATTTCATCGCAGGCATCGGCGTCAACGCGCTGGGCCACGCCCACCCGCGCATCGTGAAGGTGATTCGCGACCAGGCCGCCCTGCTCATCCACTCGTCCAACCTTTATTACCACCCATACCAGGGGCCGCTGGCCAAAAAGCTGGCGGAAGTGAGCGGCCTGCAGCGCACTTTCTTCACCAACAGCGGGACCGAAGCGATGGAAGGCGCGCTGAAAATGATCCGGTCGCACGGCAATCACTGCGCGGAAGGCAAACACGAAATCATCGCGCTCGATAATTCGTTTCACGGCCGCACCCTGGGCGCGCTCTCCATCACCGGCCAACCCAAATACCGCAAAGATTTCGAGCCGCTGCTGCCCGGCGCGCGATTCGTGCCCGCCAACGACATCGCCGCCCTGGAAGCGGCCTTCAGCGAAAAAACGGCCGGCATGGTGCTGGAACTGATCCAGGGAGAAGGCGGCATCTATCCCACCTCGCACGCCTACGCGCAAAAGGCCCGCGAGTTGGCCGACCGTTACAACGCCCTGCTGGTCTTCGATGAAATCCAGTGCGGCGTGGGCCGGCCCGGCACCTATTTCGCGTACCAGCGCACCAAGCCGGAAGTGCTGCCCGATATTACCGTGGCGGCCAAGCCGCTCGCCTGTGGCCTGCCGCTAGGCGCCATCGTGGCCAATGAGAAGGCCGCCGCCGCGATCGGCCCCGGCATGCACGGTTCCACCTTTGGCGGCAGCGCGCTGGCCTGCCGCGTGGCGCTCGAATTCTTCGATATTCTGGACGATCTGCTGCCGTCCATCCAGCAGGTGGGCGGCTATCTGCACCTGATGCTCAACGAACTGGCGCGCAAGCACACCTTCGTCAAAGAAGTGCGCGGCTTCGGCCTGATGCTCGGCGTCGAAATGGAAATCCCCGGCCAGCAGATGGTGCTGGACGCCATGGCGGATGGGTTGCTCATCAACTGCACCCATGACACCGTGCTGCGCTTCCTGCCGCCCTACATTATCACTGAGCGCGATGTGGACACCGCCGTCAAGGTGCTGGGTAAGATCTTCGCCAAACAGAAAGGAGCCGCGGCGTGAAGTTTTCGCTATATGTTTGGGCGGCGCTGGCCGTCGCGCCCGCGGCCTGCCAGGCGCAATCCGGATGGGCCAGTCTCTTCGATGGCAAGACCATGGCCGGATGGGACGATCCGCGCCAGAAAACCCCGCCCGGCGACGCCTGGACCATCGACGCCGGCTGCCTGAAAGCCAATCGCGCCCCGCGCATCACTGAAGATCTGTTCACCAAGGACGTGTTCCGCGATTTTGAATTGGCCTTCGAGTGGAAAGTGGCGCCCGGCGCCAACAGCGGTGTGAAGTATCGCATCCAGGATCGCCTGTTCCTGGCGCCCTACCCCGGCCACCGTTTCGAAGAGCAGGTAAATTACTCCGTGCTGCACAAGCCCTCCGTCCGTCCGGACCACGGGCAGGAATACGTGGTGGGCTTCGAATACCAGCTTCTCGACAACGAACGCAACTCCGACGCGCGCGTGGGCGCCAACCACCAGGCGGGCGCGCTGTACGATATCGTGGGCCCCGAGAAAGATGCCACCCGGCCGGTGGGCGAGTTCAATGAGTCGCGCTTGGTGGTGAAGGGCAACCACGTCGAACACTGGCTGAATGGCGTCAAGGTGGTGGAGACCGACTTGGATTCGCCGCTGGCCGCGGAGCGCATCGCGCGGCGCTGGGGGCAAGGTACGCCGGTGACCGAAGCGCTCACCAAGCAGCCGCGCAAAGACTGTCCCATTTCGCTGCAAAACCACGGTGGCGATACCTGGTTCCGCAACATCCGGATTCGCCGGCTGGAGTAGCCGCTTGTGCGCATCCCCATTTGTGTGGCGGCCGCGGCGATCGCGCTCTCCGGTTGCCGCGCGCCGCGTTCCATGACCACGCCGATCCTGGATCTGTCCCCTCCGCCCGCCGATGCGCGCATCCCCTACGGCGAGGCGCCGCCGCAGTTCGGCGATCTGCGTTTACCCGCCGGCGCCACCCCGCACCCCGTCGCCATCGTCATCCACGGCGGCTATTGGCGAGCCGCCTATTCGCTCGATCACATCGGCCATCTGTGCGCGGCCCTCACCCGCGCCGGTGTAGCCACCTGGAGCCTGGAATATCGCCGCATCGGCGATCCCGGCGGCGGTTGGCCGGCCGCGGGCCAGGATGTGCTGCGCGGCGCGCAACATCTGCGGTCGCTGGCCGGGCGCTATCCGCTCGACCTGACTCGTGTGGTCGCCATCGGCCATTCGGCGGGCGGACAACTGGCCCTCTGGCTCGCGGCACAGCACCCACAGCACCAAGTACCCTTGCGCGGCGTGGTGGCCCTGGCCGCCGTGGCGGATTTGCGCCGCGCATGGGAACTCGGCTTGAGCCGCGGCGTGGTGGCCGATCTGCTCGGTGGCACGCCGCACGATGTGCCGGAGCGCTACCGCCAGGCATCCCCCATCGAACTGCTGCCGCTGCATCTGCCGCAGCGCTTGCTGCACGGCACGAACGACGACGTGGTTCCGATCGAGATTAGCCGCCGCTACCAGGCCGCCGCCGGGTAGTGCGCTATTTGTGTGTGCCCGGCCCCCGCTCCGGCTAAAGACGTATGATCAGGCTGGAAGCCCCCAAAAGCAATGTCCTGATCTCCGTCAGGTCTTCACCGTCCGGGAGTCCGAATACTTCGGAATGTGCCCGGTTTAAGGATTCGGGAGTGTGCTCTACTTCTAAATTGCCTATACCGCGTATCTTGGAGACAGGTAGCGATATGACGGCGTTGTCTTGCGGATTGCGAGATCTTTGGCGGGTCTCTTCTGGAGAAGAGTACTTCTCCCAATCTACGGACATACCACCATCGTGTGGCGTGAAGACGCCCGGCTGCAACGCCCCTTTCCTAAAGAACATGCGGTGCGCTCGCATGAAGACTTCGTCGTCGTCAGGTATGTGTTCGACCTGCCAGTCTACACCATCAGGCATGCGGCTACACTAAATGAAAACGTTTGGGGATCAAAACTGCCCTTTATTTTTTGCCGATTCTGATCGTGGCCATAGAATGTTGCCAAGGTGTTCGTGCTTGCAGGAATGTTGACGAGAAGTTGCCACGGTGGCGTCTCCCAAAATAGGTCAACGCTTCTGTTCGGCCCAGGTCCAATCACTGGCATAGGTGCCTTGACGCCGTATGATTGCCATAGCCGTTCGATGTGCGCCCGTAAGAATGCGATTGCGCGATCAAGCGTTTCCTCTGAATACAGTCCCTCTCGGCCATGTACTTTTGGGATACTCTTGGCTCGCTGTATTTCCGCATGAAGTTCTTGGCGTTGGGATTGCAGGAGGAGACTAGAACCGGCCTCTGACTCAGAGGCGCATTGTTCTTGTTCATAATCGAGAGCTGGCATTGCCGTGGCCATAAAATGTTATCCTTAGAAGAATTCCTTGGGGGCTACAACGTTGACGCCTGAGTTGTTCATGAAGTCTCTCAGTGTCTCCTCTTTTTTGATCGCGCGATCCATGAGATGCTTCATAAATCTGATATCGTTTGAGTCGAGCGCAAAGCATTGTGCCGTCTGGCGTCCGAATATGTCGCGTGTTGTTATTCGCAGCATGTGAACAAGGACGGCCGCATTGGGTTTCTCTGAAAGATTGGGGTGGAAAATCGGTCGAATGTCGGTCAATATTCTGGCGTCCTGAAAGATTCTTTCGTGTTCCGTCATTACGGGTCCGACCTTAGCAACGGTTCCGACAGTATCGTCAAGCGCCAAAGCGGCCAGAAAGAACTTTCGCAATTTGACCCAGCGAACTTCAATTTCTTCCGCAGCAGGGGCGGTCTTGCCAGACTTGTCCTCCCCAACAGCCAAGGCGCTTTTAAGTACTGGTCCCACTTGTTCATCCAGAAACGCTTCTAACGGGGCGGCTTCACGCTCCCTCGCCATGTAAAGGCTGACGAGCACCTGAATAATGCCCTCCGTTATGCGTATCGGAACTTTTGTGCGGTTTGATACATCCGCAGCGAGATCGTACACATTAAACTTTGGCCCGGCTTTCGCAAGTGCCTCCAAAAAGACTTGCACTCGCTCCTCTGGGAGTTCAAGTAGGCTTTGAATCTGGGGCATGTGCTGCTGCGGCACGCGTAGGGCCATGGTTATGATAATCGTAATGCGTATCCGTGTCGCGCGTCAAGTGCAATCGCTTCGATTTGTTGCGGTTATGGGGTCATGCGGCCTCTAGGAGTTCCCGCATGTCCCATACGTGATCTGTGACGCCCGCTGCCATTGCAGGCGTCATGCGGAGCGTCTGGTGGCGGCGGCAGAAGTTGTAATGGGCGAAGTGCAGCGCAATGGTCGCGCGGTGGTTTTCCAACTTTTTGCTAAACCCGTTCGTCAGACGGGTGAACCGGCGCATGGACATGCGGAGCGTCAAATTCTGCCGCTCGACATGGGAAGTGCAGATCTTCGCCGGGTCGGGATTGCCGCTGACTGGGACTACCTCGATGCTGATGACTTCGGCGGGGCTGTACCGCTGTTCTCCGTCGCGCGGGGCGCCATAGACCTTGATGAGCTTGGCATAATCCACACGCATTCCGAGACTGTATTCCACCGCATCCGGGTACGCGGCAAAACCATCGCTGGTAAGCTGGAAACGCCCGTCAGTGGCTTCGCGGAGCTTCTCGGTGAAGGCTAGGGTATCCCGGCTGGTGCGGCGTCCGCTGTGCCATGCCAAGCACCAATTTGCTATTGCGCTCAATCGCCACGAAGGTCCAATTGTCGCCGGTGGCCGGGTCATCCGCTACGGCCTTGTTCTTTTCCTTCGACTTGATGAACGACCACGCCTCATCGATCTGCACATCCTCAACCGGAACGTCCTTTATCCGGTCCTCAAGAAACCGTTCCAGCTTTTCGCCCACGCGGGCCATGAGCGTTAGGATGGTGCCGTGATGCGCGCCGGTTAACCGTTCGATGCTGCTGACGCTGATTCCTTCAACGAGCATGGCAAGGATTTGCGCAGCCTTCTCGGGGCTGAGGTACATTCCGCCGAAGAGGTTCCGGCGCGCTTCCCCAAAGGTGCGCTTGCATTGGGTGCATTGAAACCGCTGGTAGCCTTTGCGGTCCTTCCCGTGGGCCTTACATTTCAGATTGCAGTCCGGGCAGTTCATTGTGAAATCTCCTATTGAGTTTCACAGCCAAAAGCCGGATACTGGAGTTGAGGACTCGTGCGGCTTCGGCTGTGCGATTCGCGGCCCCGGTCGGTGCTTCAACACTGATCGGGGCTTTTTGCTTCATGATCTATAATACCTCATTGGCTTGCAGTTCTCGATAATAATCGCAGATAGATTTGACAAACTGCAAGCCAAACATGTATGCTCGAAATTATGGAAGAAGACATCAAGACTCCGGCAGATCTTGGGCGACTTGGCGGAACGAAGACTGCCGAGCGCGGGCCGGAGTACTACGCAGAAATACAGGCGATGCGCAAGAACAAGGGGGGCGGTAGGCCGCGCAATCCGCGCAAGGCTACACACAAGGGAACGCTGAAGATTACCGGCCAAGAACTGCCATGCTTCGTCTTGGAAGACGAAACGCGCGTCATTTCTGGCCGTGGAATAACTGCGGCGATTGGGATGAAAGGCCGTGGCCAAGGAACAGCTCGAATTGCGGCCCTTTTGAGGCAGAAAACTAATGCTGACAATGATTTAGCAGTGGCCATCGAGAACCCTATTATTTTCGACAGCGGTGCCCCTATTCCGACCCAAGGATACGAGGCCTCGGTATTGGTCGATCTCTGCGATGCGATTCTGGACGCAAAGGACAGGGGAACTCTTAAGACCGAACAGGAGCTACGGTATGCGTCAGCCTGCTACATTCTGACGCGGGCATTTGCAAAGGTGGGAATCGTTGCTTTGGTTGACGAGGCAACTGGATATCAATACATCCGCGCGCGTGCCGCCTTGGAGGAAATCCTCGAAAAATTCATTACGCATGAATTTCGCAAGTGGGCCAAAACGTTTCCTGACGACTTCTATAAAGAGATTTTCCGGCTCCGCAGATGGAAGTATGACGAATCTACGGTCAAGAGAACTCCGCTGATTGGAAAGCTAACGACGAACCTCGTGTATGATCGGCTCGCTCCAGGCGTAAGGCAGCGCCTCGAAAAACTGAATCCTACAAACGAGAAGGGTAGACGGCGGCGGAAGCATTTCCAGTGGCTCACCGAGGACATTGGGGACCCAGCCTTGCGAGAGCACCTAGCGTCTGTTATCACGCTCATGCGGGTCTCTGATGAATGGGTGCCCTTTACGAAGATGCTGAATAGAGCATTGCCCCGCTATCTGGCTATGCCTTTGTTTGACGATCCTGAATTGCCCGAGGCCCAAGCGTGATCCGCTGGCGGCCCGCCCTTCCGAGGCCGCCACCAAGATCAGGCACACACAAATAGCGCACTACCCGCCGCCGCCGCGGCTGGCGACGACGCCCGCCTGATCGAACCGCCCGGCGCCGGCCATTTCGAGTTGATCGATCCGCGGACGCCGCAGTGGAAGTCCGTGCAGGCCGCCGTGCTGGATCTGGTCAAATGAATAACTCAACCCCCACCTGGAAGAACGCCGCCAGCTTCTTGGCTTGATTTTTACTAATCGCCCGCTTGCCGGACACCAGTTCGGAAACCCGGCTCTTCGATCCGATTACCGGCCAAAGCGCGCTCGCTTTCAACCCGCGCTGTTCCAGAAGAAACGCGACCATCTCGTGTGGCGGACTGCCTGGGAGTGGGTAGCGCTGCTCCTCAAAGTCATGCACCAGATCCACCAGCAACTCCAGCAGGACGCCTTCTTCCGCGGTCAGATTTCGTTCGCCCTTAGCCATCAGACCCTCTATAATGGCCAGCGTCCGGTCGTTCTCGTCATCCGACTTGATCACCGCAGGTAGCGCATTGGCGAGTAATCGCCCATAGCGTTTCGTATCCAAATCGATCGTGCTGGCGCTCATCGTTTCCAGGCCCCCTTGTCATACTCTCTATGGGTCAATACATCCTTGATATAAACCACCCGTCGCCGGTAGTGAACGAAGGCGATCACACGGTACTTGTTTCCGCCGACATCGAACACAGTCAAATCTCCAACGAAATCCGCGGTGTTAAAAGTGCCACGCACATCGCCGGGTGTCCTCCAGTCCACGGATTCAGTAGCCTCTGCCCAATGAAGCAGCGGTCCACGCGCGTCAGGGTACCGTTCTGCGAAGGTCCGGATCGCCCGGCGGCTGATCACCCGCACAACTTCAGGTTCCCAGAAAGGGAACCAGGCTGTCAAGAATTTTTATGAAAGCCGTAAACAGCGACCGGATCACACCCCACCGCAAAAAAGTCCCCCCACCCAACATCTCCTGCCTCTTCAACAACCTACCGCCCATCCCTCACCTGTCCGGCCCCCTGAACCAGCCATCCCCGAACGAACCCGCGTGCTAGCGTGAGATCGGGAAATCGCAGACAACCAAACGGCCCGTGCCGTTTTCTCGCACCTTTTCGAGCCACTTTCCACCCCGGAGACGTGGTTTTGCCTATTTTCCTAAGTATAAGCAACCAAGCCACTTATTGGCTTTGAACGTAAATAAATGCCTTATGGCTACCGAGAAACAAATCGCCGCGAATCGCCGCAACGCACAGAAATCGACCGGTCCCCGGACGCCCCGAGGCAAGGCTGCCATCCGCCTCAATAACCTCCGCCACGGCCTGCGCTCCTCCGCCCGCGTCCTCCCCGGCGAAGACCTGAAACAACTGGCCCAAATCCGCCGCGAGTACCTCCGCGCCTACCGGCCCCAAACCGCCGAACAAATGAGCCTCGTCGACCAGATGGCTTCCGCCGAATGGAAACTGCTCTACTGGAAAAGGACAGAGACTGAACTCCTTTCCCAGGCTTTTGGACCCGGCCTCATCTGCCAGATTGGCACTCTCGACCGGGTCTCGCAGCGCCAGGTCCGCTATGAGCGTGCCTATCTGGCGGCCTACCACCAATTCAAGAAACTAACGAAGGCCAAGCCCGCCAATCGCCGCCCCGCGGCCGGATAATGCTATTTTTCAACTGCATGTAACTAAATAGCTTATTGGCTTTGAACGTAAAATATATGCCTATTGCCACCGAAAAACAGATCGCGGCCAACCGCCGCAATGCACTCAGATCCACCGGTCCCAGGACCCGCAAAGGTAAGGCTGTCAGCCGCCTCAACGCGCTTCGTCACGGGTTGCGCTCCAGCGGCTCCATCCTGCCTCCCGAAAAGTGGCGGGAGCTGCTCCAATACCGCGACCGCTTCCTGCAGGCCTGCCAGCCCCAGACCGTGGAAGAGCGCCGGCGGATCGCGGAAGTGGCCTGCGCCGAGTGGAAGCTGCTCTACTGGCAAGAGATCCGCCTTGAACTACTGCGCATAACCGCCGACGCGCCCTGCGTCAGCCACCAGCGCCGTTTGGCCCGTTTGGACCGCGCCATCCGGCTGGCGCACCAGCAACTGGACCAACTGGGCCGCGCCAATCCGCCCGCGTCCCCGCCCGCGGCTTGACTTCCGGCGCTTCAAGATATGAGGCTCGCGATGGGGCTGAGCTTCCGCCCGGAAGCAGCGGGACGGCAATGCGCAGGACGCCTCTGCCATCCGATGTGTTGACCGTTCTGAAGCCCGCCGCGGAGGGCGGGCAATTCTGCCCGCAGCCGGCTATCAGCCGGCTCTGCCGCCCTCCAGGGGAGGTTTTCGACGGCGCCCCACACAAGTGCAGGACGGTCATCAGTGTTGGGATGAGTGAGTGGCGTTTGGACTCTGCCGAGGAGCCCAGGTCGCGCCGACGAGTAGGCGACCGCCAGTCCGTTGATGCTCATCAGGGTCGTGAGGTGCTCAAGACCCAACACGCGGCGGCTGATCTCCAGGGTCTGGGCCAGAGCGCCACAGCTTGCGCGGATTTGCCTTCCGCCTCGCCTCGTCTTTATGTCATAAAGTGTCACTCATGTGCCTGGATAAAACTGTACACCCATGCTCAGGTTTGAACAGTGAACTCAGCTTCGCATCTCTGTCAAAAAGTATGTGGCATTGCGCTGAGAGCGTGCGCCACGTCGCGCACGAAACGCCAAAGTCCGATGGCGGCCTGGGAGGCCGCCGCCGGCCGATGGCCTGCCCCCCCGATGAAATCAGTTGAGAATCAGAAATCCAGCTCCACTTCATCGATGTAGCACCAGCCCCAATCTTCTCCCGGCTCGATGGAGCGCACAATCGGATGCGTGGTCTTATGGAAATGCTTAGTGGCGTGCTTGTTCTTCGACGAATCGCAGCAGCCTACGTGGCCGCAAGTCATGCATAGCCGCAGGTGCACCCAAGTGTCGCCCGTCTTCAGGCATTCCTCGCAGCCGCGGGTGTGCGGTGTAACGTCTTTGATCTGGGCAGTGTGCGTGCAGCGTGTCATGATTCGGCTCCTGTGCGCCGCGGCAGCGGCAGGCGGATCTGGAAGCGGGTGTCCCCGGGAACGGATTGGACGTTGATCTCGCCGGCGTGATCGTGCACGATGCGCGCAGCCATTTCGAGACCTAGTCCAGTGCCCTGCCCCACCCCCTTGGTGGTGAAGAACGGCTCGAAGACGTGGTTGAGAATTTCCGGCGGGATGCCCGGCCCGTTGTCGGCGATTTCCACCAGCAGGCGATCGATCTCGCGCGCGGTGCGGATGCGCAGTTCGCCCTTTCCATTCATGGCGTCGATGGCATTGTCGATGAGGTTGGTCCACACCTGGTTCAATTCGCTGCCATGCGCGCAAATCTTGGGTAACGTGCGATCGAAGTCGAGCCGCACTTCGATGCCGTGTTTCAGTCGGTGGCGCATCATCAGCAGGGTGCTTTCGAGGCCGTGGTGAATATCCACTTCCTGGTCGGGACCCTGGTCCATGTAAGTGTACTCTTTGATGGCGCGGACCAGGTCGGAAATGCGCCCGCTGGAGTTTTCGATTTCCTCCAGCAGTCCGCCGATGGTGAGCGAAGCCGTAATGCGCGCCAGCAGATCGGGCAACACTTCGGCGGGAAACTGCGCGTAGATACTCTCGAACCATTCGGCTTCGCAGCCGGCATCTACCAGGGCAGGGGCGAGTTCCCACGCGCGAGTTACGCCGTGGCGCTGCAGGCAGGCGGCGATGGTCTCCTCGCAATCGCTGCGTTCCAGCGAATCCAGGTTGGCGGCGGCGGAGGCGGCGGCGCGCTCGGCGAGTTCGCGCTCGAGCGCCGGAATTGCTGTCCGCTGCTCGGCCGAGAGCGGATACACACTCAAGCGGGCCGCCGCATCGCGAAAACCTTTAAATGCTTCGCGCAGACTGCCGGCGGCGCGGCGCACGGCGGCAGCGGGGTTGTTCAACTCGTGCGCCAGCCCCGCCGATATCTTGCCCAGCGCCGCCATTTTTTCCTGCTGATCCTGGAGCTTGGTAAACTCGCGGACGCGGTCGGTGAGTACGCCCACCAGGCGCGGACCCAGCACGGGCAGGCGCGCGAGCATCTCCGGGAAGCGCTCTGCTGGGAAGGTGGCGATGCGAGTGGGGACCACGGCGCGGATGGTGCCGGGAACGCGCGTCATCCGGGAATAGGGCAGCATCCCCGTGACGGCGGGGCTGCGGAAGGTACGCGTGCTCACTTCGGCGTTGCCCGCGGATTCCACGCGGATGCGGGTCTCGCCATCGAGCAGCACGATCATCCGGTCCGCGGGACTGCCTTCGGGGATGATGACTTCGCCGGGGGCGAATTCTTGCCGGGTCATTTGGGCGGCGAGCCATTCCAGGCCGTCTGGCGGCAGGTCGGCAAAGGCAGGCACTACGCGCAGTTCGTCAGTTAGGCTCATAGGAGGGCGGGCTTTAGCCCAATGTCACTTACTTTAGAGTCGTCGATGGGTCTGCATAAATAGTGGGGCAGGCCCTTGGCCTGCGCGGGTCCCTTGGACCCGCTGCTTGGTCCGAAATCGAGCCTGCGCGGAGAGAAAATGGCGGCCTGGGAGGCCGCCGCAGGCCGAGGGCCTGCCCCACTATTTGTGCAGAATCGCTTCACTGGCGAAAAGTAAGTGACATTGGGCTTTAGCCCGCGCGAGGCTTCAGCCTCGCGTCCGATTCTAGCGCCTTCCATGGAGAAAAGATTCGGGATCGGCGCGCACCATTGGAGAGAGGCACCATTCGATTCCATCGACGCCGCTTGCCGCATATCGATGCGCCTGGCGTGCCAACCTTTGTCACATGGCGGCTCTGGGGAAGCCTGCCTGCGGAACGTGTATTCGAACGTGAGCATTTGACGTCGGGCGAGGCTTTCGTGGCCTGGGACCGGCTCCTCGATACCGCGAGAAGCGGACCGCTCTACTTGCGCCAACCGGATATCGCACGATTGGTATTGGAACAGATGCATCTGGTTGCCTATGCGATCATGCCCAATCATGTCCGCCTGCTTTGCACACCCGCGATTGCTCTCCCAGAACTCTCCAGGAACCTTGGCGCAAGTCATTGATACGACGTGGCGCAGGCACTCGTGCCTGCCGCGACCGCACTCCTGCGGTCGCCTGGCGCTGGTTTCTGGCGCCAGAGAGGTTCCCGAAGGGACCGCCCGTTGCTCTTGCGGCGACTGAAGGGATCTACTGCTCATCGGGCGAACCAGGCACTCGGACGAACCGGCGAGAAGTTCTGGCAAGAGGAATACTTTGACCGGATGGTTCGCAACGCGCACGAATTCGATCGGATACGGTGGTATATCCATTGGAATCCGGTTAAGGCAGGCGTCGTTGCGCGGCCTGAGGATTTTCCTTGGTCGAGCGTTGGGCGCGGCTAAAGCCCCGCGCGGGCTTAAGCCCGCCCTCCCTCGTTTCATACGGCCGCCTTACTTAGATACTGGTGCACGAACTGGATGGCGATGGAACCTTCCCCCACGCCGGAAGCCACGCGCTTCACCGACCCGTGCCGCACATCGCCGACGGCGAAGATACCCGGCACGCTGGTCTCCAGCAGGCCGGGATCGCGCGCCGGCGTCCAACCCCGCGGGCGCTTGCCATCTTGCATCAGAGCGGCGCCAGTCAGGATGAAGCCCTGCTTGTCGCGCTCGACGATTCCGTCCAGCCAATCGGTACCGGGCCTCGCGCCGATAAAGATAAACAGGGCGCTAGCGGCCACGCGGTCGCGCGTGTTGCTGCGTCCGCATTCGATAGTGATGGCTTCCAGGCGCTCTTCGCCATGCACCTCCACAACCCCCGTTTGAAACTCAACCTCAATATTCGGGGTGCGGGCGATTTCGTCGATCAGGTATTGCGACATGGAGGCGGCCAGGGACTTGCCGCGCACCAGCATCACCACGCGCCGCGCATAGCGCGAAAAGTTGAGCGCGGCCTGGCCCGCCGAGTTCGCGCCACCCACAATGTACACGTCGTCATCGCGGCAGGAGAGCGCTTCCGTGGACCCGGCCCCATAGTACACGCCCGTGCCCGTCAGCCGATCCATGCCGGGCACGTCCAGCTTGCGCCACTGCACCCCGGTGGCGATCAGTAGCGCCTCCGCGGAGATGTGGCTGCCATCGGCCAAACGTACGATGCGGTACGGATCTTGGAGTTGCAACCCGGTGGCCTCCTGCGGCGCCAGAATTTCGGCGCCGAAGCGGCGCGCTTGCGTCACCGCCCGGCGCGCCAGATCCGCGCCGCTCAGCCCCGAAGGGAAGCCCAGGTAGTTTTCAATACGGGCGCTCAAGCCGGCCTGCCCGCCGGGCGCTTCGCGTTCCACGATCACGGTGCGCAGACCTTCGGATGCGCCATAGACGCCCGCAGCCAAGCCCGCCGGACCACCACCCAATATGATCAGGTCGTAGGACTCCGCCCCGGCGCGCGTGTTGAACCCGATGCGGGCCGCCACAGCGGAGTGCGAGGGGTCGGGCAGCGGCGCGCCTTCCGGAAACAGCACCACCGGGAACTTCCGTTCGCCGGGGGCCAGCATGTCCAGGGCGCGGCGGGTGTCCGCATCGCCGGCGGCGGCCTCCACGTCCAGCCATTGGTAGGGCACCTGGTTGCGCGCCAGGAATTCGCGCAGCTCGTAGGAGCGCCGCGACCAGCGTGTGCCCAGAACGCGCAAGCCTTCGAAGGGCGGCCGGTAGCTTCCCTGCCAATCCGCCAGCAGATCGTCCAGAACCGGGTACAGGTTCTGCTCCGGCGGGTCCCAGGGCTTGAGCAGGTAGTGGTGCAGCTTGATTTCGTTGATGGCGCGGATGGCTGCCTCGGTGTCCGAGTAGGCGGTGAGGAGCACGCGCTTGGCGTCCGGGAAGACGGTGATGGCGCGCGCCAGAAACTCGATGCCGGTCATCTGCGGCATGCGGTAGTCGGCGAGAAACAGCGCTACGGTTTCGCCACGCTGGCGCAGTTTATCGAGCAAGTCGAGGGCGGACTGGCCGGAGTTGGCGGCGAGGACGCGATGGCTCTGGGCATACTGCCGGCGCAGATCGCGCTCGACGGCTTTCAGAACTTCGGGGTCGTCGTCGATAGTCAGCAGAGCCGGTTTCGCCATAGGGAGAGCATACGCTGACAGTTCGATGCGCGGGGGGCGGGGAAGGTCGCATCGGGATAAAATGAGGTTGATGCCGGAAGTCACTGGAGTGGTCGAGACGTGCTTGTACGTGGACGACCTGGAGCGCGCCGAACGCTTCTACGAAGACGTTTGCGAATTCAAAAAGCTGATCGGGGACGAGCGTTTCTGCGCGTTTAGCGTGGCGGACCGGGATGTCCTGCTGCTGTTCCGCAAGGGCGCGACGCTCGCGCCCATACCGACGCCCGGTGGCGCGATTCCACCGCATGATGGCGGCGGAGCTCTGCACGTGGCGTTCGCCATCCCGGCGGCCGCGGAGGCGGAGTGGCAACGGCGGTTGGACGCGCGCGGCATCGCCATCGAGAGCGCGGTCGACTGGCCGCGGGGCGGGCGTAGCCTGTACTTCCGCGACCCGGACCAGCATTTGGTGGAATTGATCACACCGGGGTGCTGGTCGATTTATTGAGACGGCGCAGGTGGAGGGCGGGCAATATTGCCCGCAGCCGCCTTTCAGGCGGCTTTCGCGGCGCGGACCAAGCCGCGCTGGGCGAGCTGATTGACGGTGACGAGGTCTTCGAGGAACTCCGTGAGATGATAGTAGAGCCTAGGCTGCCCAGGAAACGGGCCCGCCGCAAGCGGGGCGCGGATTTGACGGAATAGAATGGTGGGTCCCACTGAAAGCAAAACTGAACCGAATCTGCAGTATTGGCTATGAAGACTTACAATTTTAAGATCGTGGTGGAGCCGGACGAGGATTTCGACGGACACCCCGCCGGATGGCACGCCTATTGCCCTGCGCTTGAGCGGCAGGGAGCTTCAACCTGGGGCGAGACGGAGGACGAGGCGCTCAAGAACATCGATGAGTTGGTCCGCATGGTCGTTGAGAGCATGCTTGAGCACGGCGAACGCATTCCCGAGGACCCGTCCGATCAGGTTGAAGTTACCGTCGAACCTCGCGTTGCGGTGACCGTTTGACCAGTGCCTATCGATTACGGACAGCTTCGGAATACTACCGCTCGCGAAATCATTTCCGCCCTGATCCGGGACGGTTTTGAGTTTGATCGCGGGAGCGGATCTCACCAGATTTATTACCATCCCGACAAGCGGAGAGTAACAGTCGTCTTTCACGGCGGCAACACCACTTTCAAGCGGAAAACCCTGAAGAGCATGATCGAACAGACCCAATGGACGCAGGAGGATTTGGTGCGCTTGGGCCTCGTGAAGGGATAATCGCGCCTGGCCCCAGCCAAAACCACCCGCCCCCTTCTCCCGCTATGATGGGCTTTGGCCAATAAACCCCGGCTCTTCTTGATCGACTCCTTCGGCTTCATCTTCCGCGCCTACCACGCGCGCGCGCGCACCGCAGCCCCGCCCATGCGCACCAGCAGCGGCGTCTCCACCGAGGCGGTGTACATCTTCAACAACATGCTGCGGAAGCTGGCCAAGACCTACGCTCCCGAGTACATCGCGGCGGTGTTTGAGAGCGGCGCGCCCGTGGCGCGCATGGCGGAGTTCGCCGAGTACAAGGCCAACCGCACCGAAATGCCGCAGGATCTAGGCGAACAGATTCCGTATATCCGCCGCATCCTGGAAGCCATGCGCATCCCCATCCTGGAGTACCAAGGATTCGAAGCCGACGATGTGCTGGGCACTATCGCGCGCCGCGCCGAGCGGGATGGCATGCAGGTGGCCATCGTCTCAAGCGATAAAGATATGATGCAGATCGTCAGCGATCGGGTGGCGATGCTCAATCCCGCGAAGGA